>WLWG01000914.1_pt1 | contig 28825 bp, 24 predicted proteins | sample 6712871 | NCBI WGS metagenome assembly WLWG01 (sample SAMN12718693, study PRJNA515312) | sponge metagenome | isolation source: marine sponge | host: Mycale hentscheli | place: New Zealand: South Island, Marlborough, Capsize Point | collected 2003-05-01
TGATGGAGCATGATGCTCGGGTGGGTGAAGTTGTTTCTGCAATTGATGCTGCCGGAATCAAAGACAAGACGCTCGTTGTCTATCTATCTGATAATGGCCCTGTTCAATTTGAAGGACTGAATGATGACTATCTTGGAAGTTCTCCGGGCCCATTTCGTGGTGAGGTAGGAGATGTTCTTGAGGGTTCGTTGCGTGTTCCAGGAATGATTCGTTGGCCCAAAAGAATCCCAGCTCGTAAAAGTAATGAAATGGTATCAATCCATGACTTTTTGCCAACGTTTTCGGCTCTTTTAGGCTCAGCCTTACCAAAGGCTCGACCAATCGATGGCCACAATCAGCTCAAATTTTTTGAGGGAGAAGAGAAGTCTTCCCGTGAGGAACTTATTTCATTTATTGAGGGAGAGGTGAGTGCCGTTCGTTGGCGACATTGGCGAATCTATCCAAAGCAAATAGTAGAGTCGACAGGTAATCCTTCGGCAGCAGGTCTGTATGCACATCGGTTAGAAGGAATGGGATATCCAGCTGTGTTTAACATTGCTCGGGACCCAAGAGAACGACTTAATCTTGTTGGCACTGAAGCGTGGGTTCTATCACGATACATGGATATCGTCGGCCGTTATTTAGAAAGTCTGAAAGAGCATCCAAACCCACCAGGTTTCAGCATGACGCAATTTTCAAAGTAAAATTTGATAAATTGCGTGAATAAAATGAGACTTCAAGTGACAAAACTGAGTTTGTCAGGGCGACAGCTTTTTGAAGATATCATATGCATGCCACCCAAGTGTCTGACGCACTTCGTTCGACCTTGGCTCAAGCCAATTCCCAAATGAAAAAAATAATAGAACTCATTTTCTATGGGGAATAGGACAATTTCTACCCCAGTTGTCCATACAGTGATAGGAAGAGAATAAGATTTTTTCTGATGACACATAGGAAAGTAGTCAACTTTTGAAATACTGAATTTTTTGAGGCAGGCGGATCCATGATGAACAGTCCAAAAAAACTACGTGATGGTTTCACGCTCATTGAACTTCTTGTTGTCATTGCGATTATCGGAGTACTTGTAGCCCTTCTCTTGCCGGCTGTTCAATCAGCGCGTTCGGCTGCTCGTCGAATGGTTTGTACAAATAACCTCAAGCAGATTGGTCTTGCTGCTCATGGTCTCTTGGATGCAAATAGAGTTCTTCCACCGCTGTGTGTGAATGCGACTACTGTAGGAAACCATAGAAAGTCTCCAGTTCAGATATCCGGGCCATACAAGGGATATATGGGTGCGACTGTATTTTATTTTCTATTGCCATTCCTTGAGGAAGCACCACTGTTTGAACAATCAAATAAAGATGTTTCAACCGTTGTGAACGGGAAAGCGGTCTACGCAACATCAATTGACGGGTTTTTATGTCCAAGCCGTCCAAATGCAGAGACTGTTGCTGCCACAACAAATGGTGGTGCGAACAAATGGGCAATTGGTAATTATGCCGGCAACTTTTTCGTGTTTGGTGACAGGAATGTACTGTCTACGGAGGGAAAAACTCGTCTCGCAATGCTACCTGACGGACTTTCACAAACCTGTATGTTTACTGAGCGTTACGGCACCTGCGGGAACAGTGGAAAACCGAATGACTCAAGTACGTGGGGGAACTTGTGGGCTGATTCAAACCTACGTTGGCGACCACACTTCTGCATGAATGGTCAAGAGCCTGATGCAGCAAATATTGCATCAGGTTGTAATATGTTTCAACCTCAGCCCGATTGGATAAAAAATTGTGACCATGGAAGCGCTCAATCTATTCATAGTGGTGGTATTTTAGTGACATTGTGTGATGGTAGTGTCAAATCCATATCACCGACTATTGACACCGCAGCATGGAAAAATCTGTGTGATCCCATGGACGGTAATGTCATATCAGGGCTGTAGCGTGTGAGGTTCGAGAAGAATAAAACAACGTTTGAATTAGATCAGCAGAGTATTCAAACTTTGAAGTCTGGTAGTGACCGATTAGCATTCAAAATATTGACGCTGTCATTCAACAACCCAGTCCCTTAAAAGTTCTTCGACTTCCAAGGACAAAGCGTAGTTTTACCTTCGTCATATTCTGGAACTTTACCACGTGAAAATCGTGGGTAGATTACGCGCACTCGTTGCAGTGGCCCCGAAGAACGATTTCTGTGATGCGTTCAAATAGTGGGCTTTTGGACGTACTCGTTCGCTTCAACTCAACATCCTCCATGCATGACACAGAACCACAATCGATGCATATAAAGTGTGGATGGGAATCAGGTTCGTGAGCAGATTCCTTAATGATTTCAAATCGCCAAACGTTGTCGCCAAGTGCTGATCGACGTATGACATTTCTGGCTACTAAGTCAGTCAAATTACGAAAAATAGTTGCCTTATCAATTTCAAGGTTTTCTAGTTTATCTGAAACCTCTGCGTGAGTGAGTGGTGATCCAGAGCCATGAAGCACCTTCAGCGTTGCAATCCTCGCGGGCGTAGCTCTTAGTCCTGCAGACCGAATCTTCTCTCGTGCCCACTCTTGACTGTTCATTTTTCGATTCATTACATCTCCGGTAGCAGAGGGATCGCTTTAGAATAATCTACAACGCTCCAAAGTTTTGCGACCTCGAACAAAACGATTAATTCGGCTCCTTAGAAAAACCCCGAATGAAGATCATATGTTTTTACAGCGCTGCGAGGAAAGACGTGACCGCACCGCCACTCAAACGCAATAGAGTTGCAAGTGTAATTAACTTGTGATAGCAAATACAAGTAGATTCCGTTGAAACTGATGGATTCCTCTTGTACGTCACGTGTGCCCCTTCGTGAGTTGGTTGAGTTCATCGGAAGCAGTTTTGTTGAGGAGTTTGTAATGAAACAGGTCAATTCGACAGAAACACTGGGCCGTATGCCCGTTACCGTATTGAGTGGGTTTTTAGGTGCAGGAAAAACAACACTTCTGAATCACATCCTCGCGAACCGCGAAGGTTTACGGGTGGCAGTTATTGTGAACGATATGAGCGAAGTCAATATTGATGCATCGCTCATACGTGATGGCGGAGCCAATCTTTCACGGACTGAAGAGCAACTCGTAGAAATGACAAACGGTTGCATCTGTTGCACCTTACGGGAAGACTTGCTGATTGAGGTTACTCGGTTAGCCCGTGCTAACAAGTTTGACTACCTGCTTATTGAGTCCACTGGAATCAGTGAACCCATGCCCGTCGCTGAGACATTTACTTTTGAAGATGAAGAGGGAAACAGCCTCTCACAAATCGCGGATCTTGACACGATGGTGACTGTCATCGATGCCGGAAACTTCATGAATGATTTTGGCTCATGGGATGATCTGACTGACCGTAGCATGGGTCTGGATGATGAGGACAATCGGAATATTGTTGATCTGCTAGTCGACCAGGTTGAGTTCGCAAATGTGATTGTTATTAACAAAACAGATCTCATTTCACCGTATGAACTCGAGCAATTAGAGCAGATTATTCATCGACTGAATGCAAATGCAAAAATCTTACATGCGACAGAAGGTCGTGTTCCATTGTCTGCCATCTTGGGCACTGGTCTTTTCCAGCTAGCCGAGGCAGAAGGAATGCCTAATTGGCTTGTGGTTCCGAGAGGACACGAGCAAACCGAGACGGAGGAATACGGTATCTCCAGTTTTGTCTATAAGCGTGATCGGCCTTTTCATCCAAAGCGGCTGCATGATGTTTTGGGTGGTGGTCTCGAAGACGGTTTGTTTCGCGGTGTACTCCGTAGCAAGGGTTTGATGTGGATCGCATCTCGTCATGACTTTGCATACGACTGGTCACAGGCCGGCTGTTCGGTACGTATGAATCCAGCTGGATTCTGGTGGGCAGCAGCTCCTGATGATGCATGGCCAGACGATGAGGAAATGATTTCAGACATCCACTCAAAGTGTTCAGGAGAGCATGGGGACCGCCATCAGGAACTGGTCTTTATAGGTCAAGGACTAGAACAGCAAAGCGTTGAGGAAATTCTTGATAGCTGTTTGTTAACAGATACTGAGTTTGCTCAGAGCCCGAGTGTCTGGTCAGAGTTTGAAGATCCTTTACCGCCAATTGAACTGGAAACTGAGGAAATCGCCTGATGAAGTCTGGAACAAACGCGAAGGTCTATGACGTCATAGTCGTTGGTTGTGGTCCCGCAGGACTTGGTGTTTCAATTGTTCTCCGTCATGCCGGAATTGAGAATTTTGTCGTCCTTGATCGAGACGTTGTAGGCGCTTCGTTTGCTGCATGGCCAGCTGAGACTCGATTTATAACACCATCATTTCCGAGCAATTCAATCGGCATGCTTGATTTGAACTCAATAGCGATTGGTGTGTCACCGGCATACGCCTTAGAGGTTGAGCATCCTACGGGCGCTGAGTATGCCGCACACTTGCAGGGCGTTGCTCAGCATTTTGAGATTCCTGTACGTGAGCACGTCGATGTGAAGCAGATCAGGAAAATTGAAGATGAATTCTGCATTGAGACAGGCGAAGAAACCTTGCGAGCGAAGCATGTGATTTGGGCCGCTGGTGAGTTTCAGTATCCACGGCTCAATGCTTTTCCAGGTAGTGATTTATGCCGCCACACGGCTACAGTTCCAAGTTATGAGGGTCTTGATGGAGACGACTTCATTGTGATTGGTGGCTATGAGAGTGGTGTTGATGCGGCCTATCATTTGTCGTATCGCGACAAACGGGTTCGACTGTTTGACAGAGGTTGCCCATGGAAAGAAGAGAGTTCTGATCCAAGTGTTGCGCTGTCTACATATTCACAGGAAAGAATGCGAGAAGATTGGTTTGAGGATCAAGTAGAGCTCTTTCCAAACACGTGGGTGGCAGCAGTGTCCAAGGTTGATACTGGCTATGAAGTTGAGACGAAGGATGGAAGAACATTTCAGACCCCGACTCAGCCGTTGCTAGCGGGTGGCTTTGAAGGGAGTCACAAGATCGTTTCAAATTTGTTTGAGCATCGAGATGACGGCCTTCCTCTTCTCAGTGAGAATGATGAATCGACCATCACGTCAGGAATGTATCTCTGTGGGCCGACTGTTCGTCATGACAATCTAGTCTTTTGCTTTATCTACAAGTATCGGCAACGCTTTGCCGTTGTTGCGAAGGCAATTGCGACGTCACTGGGATTGCCTGCAGAGGACCTCGAGTCATATCGCCAATGGGGCATGTATCTGGATGACCTTTCCTGTTGCGGAGAGGAGTGCGAGACATGTTGATTGGGAATGAACGAAATGCTGTTGAGCAAATGCCTTCCGTGCTGCTGAATGGTTCTGGTGATACCAGCGGGACTGTAGAGAAGAAAATAGGCCGAAATACATCTCCAGCTTGGCTCGCGCGTGTGTTGCGTATTGAATGGCTTGGACAAACGGTTGCGAGTATCTGCTGGATTGCTAGCGTCCTGGCTTACGGGATCAGTTCGAGTGGTGATTGGTTGCAGCTATGTGCAGCGTCGTCGTGGTTGATAGCAAATCTTGTGGCGGCTTGGCCCGTCGAGGCTGATTGAGATGTCAGTCGATCTTCAGGCAATAAATGAGAATTGCACGCGCAGCGACCTTATCAAGTATGCGGAAGTTTTACTGAGCCAACAGATATGGTGCTGGGGTTGCGATATTATGCGGCCCAAGGGTAATTGGCTCATTGATATTGGCTTTAAGCGGATTAAGCCGCCTGAGAATCGAGAAGATTGCCCCAGCGTTTATTCTCTCGAACTGCCCCGCGGTCAGTGTGTTGTCCTTCGCGGATTTGGTGTGTTCTTTGGAGATCCAGCGCACGGCGGTATCTTTGTGCCCCGCTATGATTTTCAACCAAAATACACAACACATGCAACACTTGAAAATCCGCCGTGGTCAGATGAAGACCTGCCTGCTCTTCATCTGCCTGCCGAGTCAGAACGAAAGGTGTGCGCTGGTTTGACTGTAGATCTTATCAATTGGATTCACAGCTATGAAGTCAATGTCGTCGAACAATTGGGGGTCACATACCGCCAACAGACATTGACTCAATGGGACAATGGCAAGCGACCTTTTATACCAGCAGAACAATTTGCAACTGCTTGGCATGCATTGTCATTTCAAATAGCGAATACATTTTGGGAAAAACTTTGGAGATAAGTTTTTATTCCCAAAGCAAGCCCTGTACTCTCAACACAGATGTTATTTGAGAGGCGTGTTAATTCGTAATAGGAAAGAATTGTTAACACTCCCTTGTGACGTAATTATTGGGCCAAGGGTCAGGGAATGTTCCGCCAGATTTCCAGTGCTCAATTTCATGTTCAGTTAAAAAGCATCGCTGAAGTGACTCAGTAAACCAATCAACCTGAGTTTTGTCACCGATAACGGTCAAATGACAGCGACGGTCACCAAAACGTCCAGGCTCTTTTGCCAGCATCTTTTCGAGACCTTTTATTTCCATCTCATCCAAACCATTATCTTCATCTTCAAGAATTCCCGCACGCCAGGAACCGATTACTTGCAGGTTGATACCACTGGCAGCCTGATTCCAAAGGAGTGACAGCTTGTCACGGTTTGGGAGATAAAAGAAACCCTTGCTTCTATAGATGTGCTGGCCAAGATGCTGTTGGCACGTATCCCACAAACGTTGTGGATGGAACGGGCGATCGTCCTTGATAACGTTTGCGACGAGATTGTATGGCTCGTCATCGTGGCCCTCTACTTCGAAAGTGGGCTTGAGTTCTTTGATTAGCTGCGAAACTCTATGGAAATCATATTCAGGCATCGTGAGTACATCATCGATAGGAAGGTTTCCCCAAGGTACAGAAATAATAGACACAAATGGATTTATTTCGTGAATGGATTGGGCAATTTCCGGAATCTTCGTTTTCTGAATTCGGTCAACTTTAGTGAGCACCAGATGGCTGCAGAAAAGTATTTGTTCCACCAGTAAAGTTGTCGTATCTCGCTGCTGAGTCTGCACATTGCGTTGCATGGTAGGAACCAGCTGCTTGCCGCAGTCGTAGTCCTGATCAATCATTGCGGTATCGACCAGAGTCAGCACGCCAGTAAGCTTGAATTGTGACTGTTTGCTGAAGAATTCGATCAGGGGCATGGGATGACAGCTTCCCGACGTCTCAATGATAAGCAGTTCTGGAGCGTTTGTTAGCATCATCTGATTCAGTGAATCGCTGAGTTTTTTAAGCCCTTTTTTGCTGCTCAATACGCAAGAATAAATAGACTGAAAATTACTATCATTTTTTTCAAAAAACTCTGTCTGGGCGACAAGCAGGCCGTCGACATCTAGTTCGCTCATGTCATTGACTACGACACCAATAGAAAGCTGCCTCTTATGAGACTGCACAAGCAAACTTGTTAAAAGTGTCGTTTTTCCTGATCCGAGAAACCCATTGAGGATTAGAACCGGGACCTTCGGCATTGATTCGGCAAGCGTGTGATCTTTGATAACAATCACTCCATCATGATTTCATTGGTCAACTACTCAACAGCCGGCTGTTTAAAAACTATTGATGACTTATTTCTGTCTCAAAATTATAGTAGGGATTCTCTTGAATGCATGTCTTTGATCCAGTTGCTATTTTTCCCTGGAAACGAATAAGTAGGCAAAGAAAGATTGGTGCGGCGAAAAAGAAGTCACTGCCCGCAGGAATGTCCATGGAGTGAAGCCGATGAACCAGCCAAGTAAAGAACAATTCTTTGATTATATGTCTGACACGTTTGGTTATGACTTTCGTTGTGAACGGTCGTATGAGCTGTTGAAAAATGTAATAAGAGAAGCAAAGGAGGAAGGGAGTCTCAAGGAATTTGCAGAACTAAAAGACTTGAACAAACGTGATAGTGAGATTTACAGAAATTATCTGGCTGAAAAAGGAATTGAAAAAACACCTTCAGAAGTAAGAGAACATTTTGCAACCATAGAATATGGCTTGGAATTTGTTTCCAAAAACACTGGGACCAGTGAGGAGAATTAGACTTTAGATAGCACAGGTATATCTCCCCCGGCTTCAAGTTGTCGCGGTGTCGTGAAGGACATACAAACGCAGTCTCTTGTCCAAATGCGTCGTAAAGCAGCATCCCCGACTGCTTCGCTAGATCCGTACAGGTTTGAATCCTTACTTTCAAACTTGTCGAAACAGGATCGCTCCACGGTGTGCTTACGCGGCGACTCGCATTGGCTCAGCATCAGCTGCGTTCGGGGCCGGACCTTTCGGTGTAGGGCCAGAAAAAGTAAATAGTGCCCCAATGATCAATGGCACGACGGCTTGACTTGGATACCAGAAGTCACTCTCCCAAAAACGTGGGCTCGCAGCGAAGCAAACCATAAACTTTCCAGTTCCCGGTTCGGTCTGAGGCAATGTGCAGGAAACGGACCAACAACTTGCAAGTAGAGCAATTATGCCACACGCAGCCAGGGCCCAAACCCGACGTCTGCCCGATCGTTTGACCATCCAGCATAGTAGCAAAGCTGCCCCGATCGCTGGCACAAAAGCAATTGTTTGACTGGCCCAGAATACCGTTTGCATTATTAGTGGGCTTGTTTCAACGGTGCGACCTTCAGCCGCAAAACTCAGGAACAAATAAAAGATAAAGCAGTTTCCTGCAATGAATATAAGAAATAGAAGTGGTGAGCCAAAAATAAAAGCGAACCAAGGGTGCCTGCCATACCAATGAGCATACGTTGCCGTAGTGTCTAGAGCAGATAGGTGCACTGGGCTCCCTGCTTGTTCAGGGATTTGAAGCGAACTCTCAGTAACTTTGCTTTCGTTCAATGTAAACCTCCTGCAAATTGAAGAATGCTGCCATAACTCACACCCAAGTTGCCATGAGTCGTCATGAATCGAAGACGATGACGAAACATGAAATCTACAGCAACGTCATTTATTCATTGAGTTGGGTGGAAATGTACAAAAAACCGTTGGATTCATCACAGTTACGTAGCTGTAGCAAGTCGCAGGAAGTCAAGTGAGGATGCTTCATGAGTGAACATGAAAGCAGGTTGCAGCGCTGTTAAAGGAATGAGCGTAATCCGTTTGAAAAAGAACATCTTGAAATGAGCAGTCACAACGAACCACACTCATAAAATCGTGTTATCGAAGGAGATCATCACGAGCAGAATCGTAGTCTTCGAATGTGTGCTAGCGGTGATCTTCGCTAACGAACGAAGTAAGAAGCGTATATTGCAGTGAAGTCATAAGAATTTTTTTTACGACTATTGATGATATTTTTATTGTTTGGAGAGCCACCCACAGTCGACAAAAAATGTGTCAGCTGCCGCCAGAGTAAGGTCGTAGTGTTCGCCACTATTAAAAAAACCATGCCCCTTTCCGTCATAGGTGACTATCTCGCAGAGGTTGCCTGCCTCTGTTGAGTCTTCTTGATACAACTGAGCACCTTGAAGAAGACGGTCAGCAGTACCGAAAAACATGATACAGGGAGGCTGTTCGGTCGATGCATATGTGAGTGGTGACACATCTTGAATGGGCGCACGGGAACGGCCACTCATCTTCTGCTGTGCTATCGCACGTACTTCTTTTGGCATCCGTTCATCCCAGGCAATTGCAAGTGCCGGATTAAATAACACGAGGGCATTCGGCTTTGCACTAATTGCTTTGTCATCTGAAGAAGCATCAAATTTGTCCATAACTGCAGTGCATGCTGCGAGATGTCCTCCAGCAGAACCACCAGCAGCCGCGATTCGATTAGGGTCGATACCTAGCTCTTCAGCGTGGGCTCGCACCCATCGCATTGCAGATTTCGCGTCTTCAATGCAGTCATCAATTTTTACTGCATGTCGTGATGAAACGCGATACTCGACTGTAATTGCCACCATGCCACGTTTTGAAAAGTGTTCACATTGCTTTTCAAATTGAACCGGGCTTCCCCCAGTCCACCCACCACCAAAGAAAAAAACAATAGCCGGTCTTTTGTTATGTATGTGTGTCTGTTGATTTTGAAAGACATAAAGCGGCAAATCAATGTTACCTATGGTCTTATAAATATGTTGGGTGCCATTTTGTGGGGCTTCAGCTTTTGTGATGCGTTTTTTGATCCGAGGTGTTTGTGTCGTTTCTGCCCTAGACTCTTCAGGTGTATTTGATGCAAGAAGAAGATGATGGTCCTGCAAATAAACGGGCGTCCTTTGGAAAGTAATTTGTTCTTCAGGAGTTTGTGCAAGCAAAGAAAAGTAGGAAGGAAGAGCTGCTAGCAAGCATAGGGTGAATTTCATGAGATCAATTCCAATGTATTGTGAGCGTAGATTGGATAGAAAAGACAATCATGTACAAGCTTATTAGGCACTGGTTGGTCAAAGAAGATAAGGTTGTCGTAAAGCAGTTCTGACTTCAGCAACGCATTGTACAGCGACTCGGTAGACAATGCGCTTTAGCACAGACATTGGCACAGGAGATTTCATGATGAGAGCAGTTCGCACAATTATCGCCACAGGTATTTTGGTTGCTTTTGGGATGGCTGTTGTTAAGCCACTTCACGCACAGACCGAAGCAGCGAGTGCAAGAGTTATGTCTTACAACCTGCACCGCGGCGGGGTCGTGATGCTCAAGCAACCCTTGTCCCAAACCGCCAAAGCAATCCAACTGTCCAAGGCAGACATTGTCGGCATTCAGGAAACGAGATCACCAAGGGGTGACAAATTGGAGGAGCTCGCTAACTTGCTTGGTTGGAAGCACGACATGGGCAAAGGCTCCAACATTTTGACCCGTTATGAAATTGTCGAACCACTCTACAGAGGAGTAAAAGTAAAACTGGATTCGGGCAGGCATGCTTATATCTTTAATGTCCATCTTTCCTCTCATCCCTACCAACCCTATCAGTTGCTGGAGATTCGTCCGAGATGGCATAAGCACACGAATGATATCACCTTCATCAAGACCGAAGCTGAGGCAATTGAATGGGCAAAAAAGGCACGGGGTGCAGAGATCGCAAAAGTTCTCAGGCAAATCAAATCACTACCCGACAAACAGGCTCCCGTTTTCGTGCTGGGTGATTTTAATGAACCCTCTCATTTGGACTGGACGGAAGCGGCAGCCAAGGCAGGTCGCCATCCGATCAAGGTTGCCTATCCGACTTCTACTGAAATGGCCAAGGCCGGCTTTACAGATGCGTATCGCACGATCTATCCCGACGAGATGGAAAACCCGGGCTATACCTGGTCTTCCTTTTATCAGTTCGATGATCCTACGACTCATCATGACCGCATTGATTTTGTGTATTACAGAGGTGAGGACTTAGAGGTGACTGATGTAAAGATCGTTGGTGAAAACCAAGAAGACGCCGATATTGTAATTACTCCTTATCCCTCTGACCACCGTGCCGTGGTGGCGACATTCAATCTACCCAAGTAACCCAAGTGATACTGGAATCACATTGTCTCGTTCTCTGAAATCAGCACTCGTACGATCACCGCTAAGATCAAAAACATGCATGCCTAGCCCTAGAGCGGCCGGACGATATCGTTGTCGATCAAGCGACGGGTTAAATCCAGGCGATCAATCCCAACTCTCGACACGTCTTTCGCTTTACGGCTATCGGTGATAACGAGACGGAGTTAGTGATACCTGTCTCGGGGTACGCGCGGGCTGCTTGCCCGACCATTCCTGGTTCTGGTGTGAGTAAGACATTTCTACTCACGGGAGTTCCGAGAAGCACACCAATCGATTTACTTTTCACAAAAGCAATCAATGATTTATCAGATCTCTCGTGATCATCCTCTTCTGTATACAGTCACTTTTTGTGTAGTGTTTAACTGATGGTGTCCGTGGCAACAGTGGTTCAAGCGTGGTTCGACGCACTTGCGTAGGCAATAAGAAATCAAGCACTTCGGGATTTTTCCAGAGATATTGATAATTTTTATATTTTCGCTTTGTGGATAATCCAGACCTCAAACACTAGTTCACGCCGAAAGGTGAGGTGTTTCGTTTTTTGGATAAGCGGATTATTCAAAGAACACTTACGCAATTTTTTCGTATTTTGTAGGAGTCTCTCAAACGAACTTGTTGTTTGTTTGGGGATGCCCCTGATTCGGTACGGCAGCAGGCAAGGTGCTGCCGTGCCGTTTTCAATTTAGAATCGGAGTTGCAGATGCATTTTATACTCAATCAAAACGGTGAATTAATCATCACCGATGAAGGGGAAGAGGTGTGTGAATTAGACGAAACTCTTGAATAGGCGTAAACAAATAACTAGGAGAATGAATACAAGCGAAGCAACTCCAGTACTAGAAGACTAAGATTCATTAGCGGAGTGTGCATGCCGAAAAATCTCTCAGGTGGTCTGATGTGGATTGGGTAAGGAATGTAATAATGAGTACCGTCGCCAAGAATCGCTATATCGATGACATCAGGCAAGAATCATTCTGACTTTTTTAAAACGGTGATTAGACGTTGGTGATCCCCGGCCTAGCCATCTTCACCCGCTTGATTTCTTGTGATTAGGAAACGTCCCAACCAGAACGATACTGTTTTGAAATAAAGGCACTTGCTTCGGGTGCGTTTGATGCAACGAGTTTCTTCGCATCCCATTCCAGTTTCTTTCCCGTTCGGTAGGCTACCATGCCGAGTAAAACAGTTTCAGACAACGGGCCTGAGTAACCAAAGTTGCAAGTCGTTGTTGATCCATCACTGCATGCCTTGATCCATTCCTTGTAATGCCCGATAGACTTTGGAATAGATTGAGGAGGAGCTTTAAAATCTACAAATTTATTTTCTGGATAGAGTTGATACGAACCATAATTAGCAAACATCATTCCCTCAGTGCCCACAAACATCACACCGCTTTTTGGCACCTTTTGACCTTTCACCTCTTCAGGTGTCATTGATCCGTCATACCATGTCAGATGGACAGGCGGCATATTTCCGCGGGATGGAAAATCGTAGTGAACAATAAGACCCGTTGGACACGTCTCAGGATGAACCGGGGGCCCTTCCGCTTTACATCGGACAGGTGTTTTAAGATCAAGCGCCCAGAAAGGCAGGTCCATGAAATGACAGCCCATGTCACCAAGTGTGCCGTTTCCGAAATCCCACCACCGCCTCCATTGGGCTGGGTGGTACACCTTCGGAGCAAATGGTCGAACATCAGCAGGACCAAGCCAAAGATTCCAATGCAGTGACGCTGGTGGCTTTATGCTTTTAACAGGGCGATCTCCTCCTCCCCAGCCTTTACCAACCCAAACATGAACCTCGCCGACATCACCGATGGCTCCTGAGCGTATCACTTCAACTACCCGTCGATAATTATCACCGGCATGAATCTGCGTACCTAGCTGTGTGGCAACGCCCATTCTCTTTGCTTCCTGTGCAACGAGCCTCGCCTCAGCAACGGTATGCGACAGCGGCTTTTCACAGTACACATGCATGCCTTTTCTAATCGCACGAATGGACGCAGGAACATGATGATGATCTGCGGTACTTACAACAACAGCATCAACTCGTCCTACTTCTTTCTCAATCATTTCTCGATAGTCATGATATTGTCGTGCCTTTGAAAGTATCGGAGGCATTCCCCCTTTTCTTTTACCTTGAGCCGTTGTGATGCGATCAAGATAGACATCATCAATATCACAGATTGCAACAATTGCCTGGCTAGATACACCTTTGAGATTTGCAGAGGCACGATTGGCAACACCAATGCATGCTATTTGAAGTTGCTCATTGGCGGCCATCGAGGGTCGAGCAGCGACTCCAGTAAAAAATCCAGCTGACAGACCTGTGGCTACGGTTGCAAGTGAACCAACAGCTGCACGTCGACTATATTTGGCATGATTCATAACAACTCCCTTGGTGACTGTTCCCCAACCTTGCTACGCCTGAACCATAGCATAGCCAATCCTGTGTGCCCAAAGACGGATCATGAAAAGGCAAGACGTCCTGACATAGAACACCCCAGCAGAAATCTCAGGATTCAAAACCCGGTATAAATTGCAACGGGCAACAACAAGAAACGTGTGGCTGTGCTCGTTCTAGAGAACAAGTCGGTTCTTTGGGTTTGACACCGCGAAGATACATTCTGCACATATCTGTACAGAATGTATGAGGCCAGTCAATTTTCAGAATTATAAACAATCTCTCCTCGAAGGATTGTTTTAAGTGGCTTGATTTCACGAATTTCATCAACTGGCACTGTCATATAATCACGATCGAGTATGACCAGGTCAGCCCATTTACCAGCCTCAATGCTGCCTAGGTCATTTTCTTTGAATAACAGAAAAGCATTATTCCTGGTGTGAGCTGTTAAAGCTGCTTGCCGTGACACAGTGTTTTCAATTGATGTTTTATTTGGAAAAACTTTCCCACTGGTAACCCACCACAATGAATGGAAAGGATTAATAGTTGAGACAACAGTAGAATCAGAACCGAGTCCCCAAACGATACCGCTATCTTGTATTAGTGCGATTGGAGGAGAATCACGATCATCCATTGCTGGCTTTGCTGTCTTATTATGAACCGCAATCGTAAGTCCAAGTTCTTTTGCTCGCTTTATGCTCTCATTTGAAATCAAGTCACAGTGAGCAATCGTCCAGCGAAGATCTTTCATCAAATGGTCTTTGTTAATTACCTCGGCAATATCAAGTATTCGACTTGCTGTAGTATCCTGCATCGCGTGTTCGTGGATATGCCAGCCGCCCTCAGCTGCATATACAGCAATTCTTTGAAATTGCTGCCAGACGTCATCATCATAAAGACTCACTCGCATCGAACTGTCGTGCAACGGGTTGTAGGTGTGTTCACCAATCCCAATAAGTCCAAACCAGTCATCGTTGGATCGTGGTTCTGAAGATTTGATGAACGTCAGAGCCTCATTGACCTCTATTGGATTATTTGCTCGATATCGCAGTGAATGAAAAACTCGGACAGTCAATTCGTCTTGTTCAGCGAGAGTCTTGACGGGGTCGAAGTTGCCGTCTGTTGATCGTCCGACGTCATAGACAGTGGTAAGTCCATGGCTGTTGAGCACAGAGTTAAATAGAACGATGTCTTCAACACGCTCACTTTCGGATCGACTTGGAACATACGTTGTTGCCTGGTTGATGATGGTTCTTGCACCTCCAGATCGACGAGATGAACTGCGTCCAGTTTGTGAACCTCCGCCGCTTGATCGATTGGAACGGCGTTGCGTATTGGGAAAGTTTTTTTGCTGCCCACTTTCTCGACTGGTATCGTTTTTCGATTGTGCTAATTCTCGTTCGGCCAAGCTATTCATATAGGCTTTGCTGTATGATTTTTGAATAAACACAGGATTTGCAGGTGCTGCAGCATCAAGTTCTTCGGCTGTAAATCCTCCTGGTGCGTCAGAAAACTGCTGCTCATTCCAGCCACCGAGTACGAACACCCATTGCCCCGGCTTAATTTCTTTTGCTTTTTGACTGATTATATTCAGTGCTTTTTTACGAGATGTTATGCCATCAATCCGAGCTTCAAAACGCCACCTCGAAGCGCCACGCATGTAGTGCATATGATTGTCAATGAGGCCAGGAATAACGGTGTGGCCTTCTAGATCAAATTTATTTGTTTTACTTGTAGCGAGCTTGAGAATCTCAGTATCACTTCCAACGGCAACAATTCGTCCCTTGGAAATAGCGACGGCTTCGGCCACTGAAAACTGAGGGTCTACGGTGAGAAGTTTTCCATTGAAAAAAATAGTGTCTGGGGGGGTTGCGGTTGCGGTGACACTGGAAATGAAAACACATACAAATGCAGAGGTCTTCAGTAGCTGAATCATTAATTTGTCCAAAAAAAGTGAATGAAATCGTTGAACTCGAATAACCGAGGCCGAGTAGAAGGGTGCTGTGTGTTATTGTCAATGCCCTGGGTGTTGTGCTGCACCCTATGATTGGTGTGGGGTTTATTATCCGCTCGTTGCTTACGGTCGAGGTCCCTTCTCAGCAAGGACTTTCACAGGTATCAAAAGTGGATGGGCTCAGAGTAATCACTCATATGTTTTTTCGTCATCACTCTCAAGAGACTAAATAGCTGTGACCGGCTGTCGCGTGCTATAACCTGAGTTCGATCTTCTACTGTTGATGCTCAACCGGAATAGTTACACAATTTTTTCTTGGAGGAATGTTATGCGACTCAGTGTATTTTTAGGTTTGTTGTGCATCTCGGTATTGGCAGGCTCCTCTTGTAAAACGTACGGGGCGACCAGTGGAACGACATCAGCAGAAGATGCCATCATTACATTTCATGACGCACTCAACGTTTTATTCAAAGGTGACGCCAAACCTATGAAAATGTTGTGGTCGCATGCAGATGACACCGCATACATGGGACCTATGGGCGGATTTGATCAGGGATGGGATGCAATCAGTTCGCTTTGGGATAAGCAAGCCAAACTCAAGCTCGGTGGAAAGGTTGTTGCGGAAAACATTCATATCGTAGTGGGGCCATCGCTTGCAATCGCACACTATATGGAGCAGGGTGCCAATATAGTTGATGGACAAGAGCAAGCAGTTTCGTTGCGGACAACAACAACGCTTCGGAAAGAAGATGGAGATTGGAAGGTGATCGGGCACCATACTGACACCCTTCCATATCTTGAATAATAAAGAAGTGCCGAAGTGACAGTATTCGTTTGTTCCGTTAGCCCACTTCCGATGTGCTTGGGTTTGCTGAATTACATAGTAAGGGCCCAGCATTGGCCTAAATTTTCGAACCAACTTTCAGAAAATCTTATAGATAAATGGTTTTCAATATCCCCGGCAGGAGTCGCAGGTCTAAAAACATATTGGAAAGTTCAGTGGGAACAAAACTCCAAACGTTGTTTCAGTATTAATAGATAACAAGTTTGAAAGTTTTGCCTGACTTCGCCCACTATGTTTCCACAAAATACCAACAACTTTTGGGTGATGGCAGGCCACCTGGTGTTATAGGTTTTAGCTATCGCCGGAAAGTTTTTGACCGTTGACGATTGAACTGAACCAGCCAAATATCGCCAGAACAGACACCCCGTAGGCCATCGCGATCAGCGCGACGCCAATGTCGTAGGGCTTGGGGGTTGAGAGTGAGACCCGGAGTAAGACGGTAGAGATGACGAAGCCGGCATTCCGGAAGACATACTCGTACCGATCGTAGTAGGCGAGCGAGACAATCAGAATGAACACGTCAGTGAAAATCATGAATTCGAAAAAAAGTGGGAAAAAGAATAGGTCAACATCGGGCAATTGTGTCAGTCCCAGTAGGGATACTGGTAACACACGTAGCCAGACTGCAAGGTTCAGTAGGGCTAGGCCGGAGAGCACGACCAGCAATAATACGGCCACTGCTTTTTTCAGCTCGATGAAACCGATCAGGTCCCGTTGAATTGCCACCTTTGGCACAGTCCTACGGAGCAATGTGAAGACGGTGACGAGAACAAACATCAGCACGGCACCACCCATGTCAGTTATCACGGCTTTCACCGCCTCAGTCTCTGTCAGCCAATGCTCAAAACTTTCGAAGCTGCCGATATCTTTAAAAACCCGTCGGACGACGATCAGTGAGACGATCTGGTACTGCTTCGCAACTTCTCCAGTGTGAGAGTCTGCGAGAGCAAAAACGAGCAGGATTACCTCGTAAAAGAGGATAATACTAAACGGTGTATAAACTGCATGGAGAAGGCTACGGTCCAAGCCCTCAAAAATTGTCTGTGGGGTCTCCGGCAACATGTTCACTACCGCCACAAGTAGCAGGTGACCGAGAAATCCCACTGCTGCAAGATTGACAACGCATGTGTCAAGCAAATCTTTTTTGGGTGAATCATGGAGGCAGTCGAAAAGTGCTGCCAAACGCCGGCGTGCCCCTGTGATCATGATCAACCTTAGATTAATTGTGCTCGCGTGAATGTTCTAAAGCGAAATCCTGGAAACCCAGCCAATTAAGCAATTTAGCGGTCTTATGATTTACTTATCGCTATCAAGTTCAAGCTGAGCCAGTTCATCTTGTAGCATCTCAATCTTTCCCAAGAGAAAAGTCTTCATTCCGATTTTTCCCGATACTCTATTTTTATTAAGTTTCTTCTCATCAACTTGTAACCATAGGGTTTTATCTAGTGATTCAAGCTCTTTTTCAACTTCTTTAATTAATGTTGTTAAGTCTTGGCGATTTTTTTTGTTTGCTAATTCATCCATGTCATGCCATTTGGTGTAATTTCTAAACGACGTCTTTCGAAGGATGAAGAAATCAAAAAGAGATTATCAATCAGTAAAAGTAATAACGTCTGTAGGATTTGTGTTACATGTTTTCATTGGTTTGCACTCTGGTCAACCGTGGTCATCTTTGGCTATTGAGATTCTATCAATTGTCGACTGGAGGGATCCCTGAACACAAATAATCGGTGAATCTAAAGATTCATGATTCTTTGATGATGCTTCTTCCCTGTATCGTTTAAGCGTGTCTTGCAACGAACCATGGATCACAACAATACGATTTTCAGGGTGCTCACTATTACGCATCTTTTGTTTCTCGTTTCATTTTTACAGCTTACTTCGAAATGAAAATTATACCTGTCTCGCGGGAAAGAACTTTCTTCGGGACATTTTTGAGTTTTACCCCACCATGTTTGACTCAAAAGTTTTTGTTTTCGATAACTCGATTGAACTCTTTTAATGGTACTTTTAAAACTCAATCAGTATTAACCGTTTTTGAAGACAAAAGATAACTAAGAGCGGCTTGAAGACTGGAATTACAGGTGTTCTGTGGACTCCCTGCAACAGTGCACATGATTTTTTCACCTCGAATAACGTTAAGGGTGAAGCAAGGCGATTGAATATGCGATCTGCAACCGTGTTACATATCTTGTGATACGGTTTGGGAAGTGTGGTGGCTGAGCAAAGAACATTCAGACCTAAATTTAATCAGCAGAATAACTTTTGGGTTAACCGGACGAAGATTATGCGTTAACAAGCGAAGGGATGGGGAACGAAAGGTCAAAAGGTTCATTTTCACTTGAACAAGAGAAAAAGTCAGAATTTGACCGAACCTGACTTGTGCAAGTGAAAACAGAATTGACACACCTTTTTACAACGCCTCAAATCGAATAGAGCTTTTGGATTCGGATGCAAATTTGCCATTCCATCCAAAGAGAGAAAATGCTTCTTCTGCTTGTGGTGATTCAGCTGGTGGTATCCATCGCAGTTCATCATTCGGTTTAATTATTCTCAACGATAGTAATCGAAGCAGTTCACGTGGATTACTGGTTGTTGGTTGTGTAGAGACATCCACCCATATGTCTCCAGATTTCTTTTCAACGGTGCCACGTACCGAATCGACAACAAATCGCACACCAGATACTGATGGAAGAAGTGATATAGCAAGCTTATTCCATGAAAATACAAATGGGTTTGGCCCCGGCACACTGTTATCAACAATGAGTTTGAGTTTCGTCGAGGGAAGCAATGCCGGTCGTTCAACACGAGGTAGGGAAACCCCGATATTGACAGTTGGTTTGAGATTTCTGACCCCAATCGCCGTTTTGTTGTTGGTTGTTAGGAATTGGTTATCAGCCAGTTCAACCATTGGAGTATAAGCACCAACGGCCGATGAAAACGAAAGAAGTGAACCAGAGAATTCGTATGCTCCTTGAGCAGTAGTCTCAACCTGAGGCTCTTCTGTTGTGAGTGTTAAAGACCAGTTGTCGAGCGTGTAAGTGTGGTCTCGATCAGCATTCATAACCTCGAGAGACCAGGATCCATTGGCCGGCGTGTCTTTGAATGCCGCAAGGTCTACCAATGACGTATGCTCAGCCGAAGAGGTTTCCATCAAGATGGTTTGTTCACTGCCAAATCGGGTCGATATTTCTGGACTCGCAAGAGTTACGGGATCTTTAAGGTGTCCGTAAGAATTGAATGAACCTCCCTCAAGATTTGTACCAGTGATTGGCACCCGAATGCCAAGAGGACTTATCAGTGTCAGAAAGACAGGGTCGCCTGACGGATCGACGCCCTCAGGTGCATGTATGGTGTAGCTCAGTGCCACATCGGTAATTGTGCCAGCCATGCCCTCAAATGTAATGACGGACCCAGCTTTCGTTGGCCAATGCCAAGTTTGGTATGACGTTGGAGATATGTAAACTACATACGGTGTCGCTGGATTCACTATAAGCGACGGACCAGGTTTTGTTGATGACGTCTTAGAGTCACGGATGCCGTTGCCGTTACTGTCGAGAAAGACAGGCATGCCCTCAAGAGGTCGGTCACCCCGGTCTTGGGTTCCATTCCTGCCAAAGTCTTCAAAGACGTTCCCTTGTATGGAAATGTCTGCAACACGGGCAGCTGCCTCCTTGGCCTGAATGAGCCCTGCACCAGTCGGATAGTTGAAATGAGTAGGGTGCAGAAGAGTTGGTGTAGGTATTTCAGGCTTTTCGTTAAATGACAGATCCACAGCAGAGTCGGCAAGATGCTTGTAGATTTCTGCAGGTGTTAGTTCCGGATTGAGCTCAAGCAGCAGAGCAGCAACAGCTCCAACATTCGGTGTCGCAGCAGACGTACCAGAGAAGTTTGGAAGGTTATCCAAATCAGGGTCATTGATTCCGGAAAAAAAGCTTGTGTCACCGTTCTGGGGCGCGATGAACCGTGGTTGTGGCCGATATTCAGGATCCTGTCTTTGGCCATTGGGATCAAAAATAATTGGCGTCCCACCAAAGGAACTGAATTCAGACAATACAGATTCCCCTGCCAAAGTATTTGAATGATACGCAGGCGTACTCCAGTATTGTGCAGCCCCAACGTTTGCAGCAAGTTTTGAATTATTATGCCCCCACACCGTGCTGGAACCATGCTCTGCATATTCAATGACACTGTCCTGCGGATAATTTTCTCCGATTGGAGGCTGGGAGCCATTAAATGGTGCAACCCACTTAAAAAATGTGGGTAATTCTTGACCGTCACCATTACCATAGCCATGCGTGTTGTGAACAAACGCTATGTGAAAGGTGTTATCAACGGGTTTAACCTCCGGTATCGGGCTTGGCGTCCCGTTTGTCAGCAGCGGGTAGGCAGCAACTGGATGAGATGGTTGATTCAAGGTTTTTCCGAGAAACGTTCGGTCTTCATCATCAGCAAAGAACCAAATCTCATTCGCGCTATTGTTGTTGCCCCAAGGTTGATCCCACTGGACGATTAAACTATTGGGTTTCTCGAGAGGACCGTAAGGGTTCGGGAATTGAACCTTCTGCAGAATGTCAACTACCTCTTCATCAGGATTAAAGTCATGATAGAGATACTGCTCTGTGTTTCCTGAAACTGATGACGGAAGTTGAGAACTGATTTCCGAGTAGGGTGTGTCACGAAAAGTCGATTGGTAACCGATGTTAGTATTGTTTCCGGCAGCGCTAAAATACGCTACACCTTTCTTCCCGTCTTTTCCTTCAACAGCCCAGTCAACAGCCTGAGCGACAATGCCGTCTTGAAACCACGGCTGAAAAGGTGAGTATAGGTCGTCGACGATGATATCCACGTTGATGACATTAACGAGCGTCTCGATTTGGGTCTTCATCCCGGCTGCCCACTCGTCTGCAAATTTAAAAATCTCTTCTGGAGTAATTGGGTTTTTTTCTTCTATTTTTTCAAAGGGAGTGGCAAAGTATAGCTCTGCACCAGGTGCAATCGCATGGACCAACTGTGCCATTCCGCGACCCTCGTCCTCGCCATACCCGGCCTCACTGACAATATACGGGCTTCCTCTACTGTCCTTCTCATTCATTTTGGGAAGTACACCGAGGGCAATGTCCTCATTCATGCCACCTAATGCATTAAAACTGTCAGAGATAATCCCTATCTTGATACCTTTTCCAGTCACGTTGTAGCGTGCTCTCACAGCATCAGCGAGCATGGCGACGTCTGCCTGATTCAGGTTACTACTCGAATAACTGCTTCCGATGACGTGAGGGCGTTGGGATTCGTTGGTCAACCCATGGTAGGTCACACTCCAAGTTTCGACCGGATCCTGAACAAGGCCATCGGCTGATAGGTAGTGTCGTGGTTCAAGTCGCTCTGAGGACAACACAAACTCAGGCCGGATTTGTCTGCGTGATGCACGGGGATACTTTGTCCGTTTGTGCACAGAACGGAAGATAGAAGAAAGTAGATTCATAGACACGGCCTGAAACTCTTTATTTTAAAGTCCCCACCCAAACTTACTTTTATCATGCCGTCGAAAACGATTGGGTGCAATCTTTTGTTGCCTCAAAATAATGTTACGGGTGAGACAACACGATTGAATATGCGGCCTATAGGCGTTTTGCACATCCATTCATGCAGTTGTAGAAGAGTGTCGTATCAACGGCTGGGTCTTCAGTGGGTCCAACGACGCATGACAAAATCACTGCCATATTGACCGCCGAGAAGGTATATCGACACACTCGTGTCGATATGGCAAAGATCGCTTATAGGCTTTGAAGTCGAATACCCCCAGCAGTATTCGAAGCTAGTTGGTTGCACGCTCAGACGAAAGTGGCCGGCCGGAACGGGCCCTACTTCATCATTTGAGAATGGAGTCGATGAAGCCAGCCAAATCCGCAACCGAGAGGTCGCCGGAGCGGTCCTTGTCGGCCCTCTTAAAGAAGGTGTCGAGGTGAGCGGTTGAGCCAAGAAAAGTCACGAATTCCTGCTTGCTGAGAACGCCATCGGAATTAGCATCGGATTCCGCGTGCCATTCGGCGGGAGTCTTCCGGGATATTTTCCACCACTTGATCCCTTCCTCGAGTTTAGATTCGAACTCATTCAGGTTCAGGGTGCCTGACTTGTCTTTGTCAGATTTTCCAAACCCGACCGGACCATGTTTGGGTGAACGGTAAATGGCGGTGGCGTATTCGACATAGGAAAGCTCACCGTCGCCATTGCTGTCGGCCATTTTGTGCAACTCTGCGGCTGTCATGGTGAGCATTTTAGCGCTGGGTTTGAGGTTTGCCTCCGGGATAGGAAGCGTGACCCAGAGCTGATGGCATTGCCCCTTGGAATCGACGCCCGCGCGAACGAAGAAGCCCGGTTTGATTTCCTTTTTCACCTTCAGGAAGCTGACGTAGGTGATATTCGCCTTGTCGTGGAGCGTGAAGACCCGGCTTTTTCTGCGGTAGTTAACAGTGACGTTGTTTCCGTCGACGGATTCGACAACACCGTGAAGTGTCTCGCCCTTTTTTCCCTGGGCGTCAACTTCGCTCGATGCAAAGGTCAGGCAGGCAGCAACGATGATGAATGCCTGGTGGGTTTTCATGGAATTGATTTTCATGTGATTAGTTCTCAGTAATGCTTTGGGATAAATATCATTTCGATCGAAACGGTTTGCTTTGGACGAGGGCGTGAATGAATTCGCTGACGCTGTATTGCTTGTCTTTCGAGGCAGTCAGGATTTCGTTGGCGAGTCTTTCATCGGTGAAGCCGAAGGGGCGGCCGAGACCGTACTCGATCAGGGCTTCCGTGAAGCCGTGGGAGAATTCTTCCACCTGCCATTTAGCGATCAACTCACGCAGTTCAAAGAAATCGGCAAATGTCGGGCCGTTGTGGAAAGCGCCGGAGGTGTCGATGGGAGTGGCGGTTCTACTGGGCGACATCTTGCCTTTTCGGTTCTTGGTGTATTGATGTTCCTCGTTACGCCATTTGCCAGCGGCATCAAAATTCTCCAGGCCAAAGCCAACCGGATCGATCTTGCGATGGCAGCTGGCGCACTGGGCTTCCTCCATGTGTGCGGCGAGTTTTTGCCTCTTGGTGAGGGGCTTTCCGTCGAGGCGCGAAAGCTGCGGCACATTGGCCGGTGCCGGGGGAGGTGGCAAATACATTAGATGACGCAGCACCCACGCTCCGCGTTCGACGGGGCTGCCCTCGATGCCGTTGCTGCCCATCGCATTGATCGCAGCCATCCCGAGTAAACCTCCGCGCGGGGAATTTTTCGGAAGACTGACTTTGCGATAGTGATCGCCCACAACCCCTTTCAAGCCGTAATGAGCGGCCATCAAACCATTGACGATGACGTAGTCACTTTTGAGAAGGTTCCGCAGTTGCCCCTGATCCTTCGACCGCAACAAGTGGAGGATCGACTGGTAGACTTCTTCCCGCGCTGCCGCTCGCGTGCTTTCATCGAATTCGCGATGTCGTTCGACATTAAACTGGAAGAAATCCAATCGCTCCATGTCTAGCCACTGATGAGCGAGACCGGAAACAAAATGGTGCGCTTTTGGATCCTGAATCAGACGATCCACTTGTCCGCGCAAGACAACCGGGTCACGCAGTTGCTTCGCTTTTGCCAACTCCAGTAACTGTGAATCGGGCGGTGAACTCCAGAGGAAATACGACAGTCGGACCGCCAGTTCGAGATCGTTCAAGGCACGGGGCGCTCCGTCCTGTCCGGGTTCTTTCATGAAGAGAAACCGGGGAGACGCCAGGATCATGCTCAGCGGGGTTCGAATCGCTATATCGAACTCTTGATCAATAACCAATCGGCTTTCGTAGACTTTGACCAAAGAGTCGATGAATTCGGGTGAGGGCTCGCTCTCTCGAAACGCCTGGACCGCGAATTGGTGAAGAATCTTCCTGACCCGCTTCAACTCCAACGAAGTCCCTCTGGCAGGGTTGGCATCAAAGATTGCCTCAAGCGGACTGGGCTCTCCTTGCGGCAGCGGACCTTTGATTTCAACCCAGTCGACCCAAATCGAGGGGTCATGGCCATAACCATTTTGATTCATCAAGGGGTTGAAGAATTTCTTGAGTAAGGGTCCCCACGCTGGTTGACGTTCTCTGATGGCAAACTGCCGCTGGGTATCCTTTTTCACCGTTATCTGGGTTTCGATCAATCCCGGCTTGGCCGGACTACCGGTCACCTGCAGCGTCTTCAGGGGAAAGCCATTCAGTTGCCCTCTCGAAATCACCTTGGAATCGGGGTGACCCAGTTCGAGGAAGTGACGAAACGCCGGCGCCTCGCGGGTGACCCCCGCCTTGATTCGCACCCCGTAGGTTCCGACTGGCATGTCGTTGGGCGGGTTTAGGACGATCATGGTGGAACCGGCCGTCAACTGAATCCAAGTCCCTGTTTTATTGTAGGGAAGATCGGCGTAGTGCTTACTGTAGGAAGCATACTTGGGAAAGAACTTCGCGGCATGGCCATAATTCGGGAACCCATGGTCCTTCGGGTTGGGCGCTCCTTTCAGCTTCTTTCGGTTAACGTCCATCTTACGGTAAAGCTGCCCGCGGTTCCCCTTGGTGCCCATCCGGGCTTCAAAGCCTTTGTTCTCTGGTAAAGCGAGCGCCCGGTCCATTTCCGCATCCAGTGCTGCATAGCGTTTAAGGTAGTCCTCATTTCGTTTGACTTCCTGTCTCAAAGCAACATTGAGCGTTTTTTCCGGTTCCACGCGATAGACGAAAGGCTTGGCCCTTCGAGCCGCTCTTCGCTCATAGAACTCATCGATGGCGTGGCGTCCGAGTTTCAGATACTGCTCGAACTTGTCACTGGAGAGAAAAAGGGAAGCCCCGACCGTATCAAAGTCGCCGGAACTGCCATCATCGGGCAGGAGTTCTTTACCGAGTTGTACCCCCAACAAGCTTTCGATACTGTTCTGATAGTCGCGCTTGTTGAGTCGCCGCATGGTGATCTTGCCACCCGAGTCAGACAGCACCTTGCGGGCGGTCACCATCGTGAGCGACAGATCATCCAGGAAATCCGCTTTCTCTTTGTTGCCAGGCTGCTGGGAATCGTTCGGCGGCATCTCCCCGGAATTTAGTGCGCTCAGTACCTTCTGCCACATCTCCGCCTGCTCTATCGTTGTGATGTGAAAAGGCAAGTGTTCAAGATTGACGTCGCCCTCCTCGGAAGCGGAGTCGTGGCAATCAAAGCAGTGTGCTTTGAAGAAGACTTGGTGCTTTCCCGGAAGCCGTGCTTCAGGCGGTGCGGCTTGTGCGAAGGCGCAGAGATACAAAGTGAGTATGCAGATTATATGTTTGATTCTTCGTGCCTTCGTGCCTTTGTGTGAGATCATGATGCCTGCAGCTCCTTCACAATTCCTGTGCTGTCGCCGTGACGATCCACGTTGACACCAACACCCTGCAACATGGTCAGCCAGACATTGTTCAGCGGTGTGCCTTCATTGAGGACAAGGTTCTGCCCCAGTTTGAGATTACCGCCTCCACCGGAGATCAAGGTCGGTGGGTTATTGAGATAATGAATGGAGCGAATGTTGGAACCAAAGGCCAAAGCGACGTGGTCAAACAGGCTGCTGCCGTCGGCTTCCCTCGTAGCTTTTAACTGATCGATCAGCCCGGCCAATAATTCGCTGTGCGCCTTGTCCCTCATCTTGGATGAGACTTCCGTTTCGGCACCGGCGCGATAGTGACTCACGTTGTGAGGGTTGCCGCTCGCTCCGATACTCGATAGCAGGCGTGACCCGGGCTCGCGGTAGGTGATGACCCGTGTGTTGTCGGTTTGCAGAGCGGCCACCATGAGTTTGTACATCATCTCGATTTCGCTGCGGCCGACCAAAGCAGTATCCGGTTCTTCAAGCGGAGTTCTGGATTTAGGCACATTCATCCATTTTTCCGCTTTGCTCAGACGGGTTTCGATATCGCGGATACTTTGGAAATACTCGTCCAGCTTGTCGGTATCACTCTTCGTTAACCCGCGCTGCATGTCCTTTGCCTCAATCATCACGGAATCCAGAACACTGCGTTCTTCCGCCAGCATTGCCCGACGCTGAGCAACGGGTATATCATCCACTGCAAAGAGCTTGAGGTAGGTTTCCAGAGGAGAGTTCCACGCCGAAAGAGGCTTCCCCCGCCCGTCCCAGGCAAGGGAATTTCCCGGGCCATGTCCATTCCTATCGTTGGTGTCAGTGCCCAGTTGGATCGAGGTATAGCGGGTATGCTCGCCAAACTGCGCTGCGGCAACTTGATCGACGGAAATGGTGTTGGAAAAGGATTGGCCCGGAGTGCCGTATTGATTCGCTCCCGTCAGCCAATACGTGCTTCCCCAATGCGCTTGGCGACTGAAATGATGCTTACAACCCTGGACGACCGTGAAATCCTTTTTGTGACGGGCCAAAGGCTTCAGCCCCTCGGGTAGCTTGTAGCCCGCCCCTTTGTCATTGATGCTCGGAAACCAGGTTTCCGAGGTGACACCATAACCGATGCCCATGAACATCAATCGTTTAGGAGGCGTTGTGGGGGCAGCTGCCGAAGCAAAGCGGCGAAACCCAATGGACTCAAGCGTCGGCAGCACGATTAGTGCGCCTGCTCCACGAAGGAGATGCCTGCGATTCAGATTGGTTTTCATCATTCAAACTTTCTTAATTAGTCTGGGAAATGAGTTATTTCACAAAGTGGACTGGCAGAGTCGGTTGCCTGATCGCCGTGAGCTGAACGTCATCAACGAAGTAGCCACCCAATTCGATAGGAGCCGCATGAGATTTGGTGCTCGCAGCAACGACGATGAGTGCAACAGTTGCGTCTGATTCCAAAAGGCAGGATGCGGTAATCGTCGCCGACTCTTCTCCGGGCGCGAGCGTGATCACCTTTTTGCCAAATCCGATCCCGTCCTCTCTAATTACACGAGGCCATCCTTCACTGATTGCCTCGGGCTTCCGATTGAAAAGGTAGATGCGGCAACTTCCTGTGAGTTCTGGCAATTCGGCATCGGTCGGGGCGGCCTCTCGGCGGAAGCGGGCCGAGAGGTTGAGAGTGATCTGCGTCTGGGGATCTGTCATTTCCCATTGCTGGCCGAGCGACGACAATTCGACTAACTGAAAAACAGAACAGTTCGAGGCGAAGTCGTTGAGGTCACTATTGATGTTTTCCGTTTTCAGAAGACGTAACACTCGGTTTCCACCAGCTTCTTCAATCACCTCGGCAGGATTCCCACCCCATGTGCCAAAGTGAGACGGAAAGCCGATTTCAACCGGACCTGAAAATGTCTCAAAGTCGCCGTTGATAACGTGAAGCGTTCTTGCCTGTGATTGCGGCGAGTTCACGGCCCAGGCCACTCCGACTCCAAGTAGACCAACAATCACACCGGTCACCAGCGCAACGGCTATCTGCTGCGGCCAGGCCAAGTGACGCATTGCAGGTGTCGTCGACGGTTGACTTGTGGCCACTTCTCCGTCCGCATCAAGAATAGAAATGATTGACGCATCGCGCAGGTGACTTACTAGCGCCTGTTCATCGACCAGCGTCCTGGACATGATTGTTCGAGCTTCCGAATATTTCCGCAGTAAGTCGTTCAGTTCGGTTCGTGCGGCTTCATTGCCGTCATCTCGGACTTGCTGGAGTAAGTTAAGAAGGTGTTCTTCCATCATGGATTGGTCCTCATCTCCCGTTTGATACACGCACTGAGTTGCCGGCGAATTCGCAGCAAGGTCATCTTCACAGCACTCAGGCTCCGCCCCGATGCTTCTGCAATTTCCCGCAGACTCAAACTGATGGTGTAGTGGTCATGAAGAAGAGTTCTCTGGCTCTGATCAAGTTTTTCCATACATTTGGCAAGCGCTTCGCGCCGGCTATCAAATACGGTTGCGGCCTGCTCGATTTCATCCGCCATTGCCTCGATCACATCTTCATCAAAAACCAGTCGATCGCGTTTCTGGTCTCGGTAATGTGAAAGGGTCGTGAATCGAGCTACTGTGAACGCCCACGGCAAAAATTCAGTATCTGGATCCCAGTCCGCCGCCTTTTGCCACAACTTCACACAAGTCGCCTGCAACACCTCGCGCGCATCCTCACGATTGGCGAGATTTGCGTGGCAGAACGCCTCCAGAGCGGGCTGGTGGCGAGTCAAAGCTTCAATGAAGCGGGTATCGTCCATTGATGGAGGCATGGATACTGTGAGTTCTGGTCAAGTCGAATGGTGAAGCCAG
>WLWG01000916.1_pt1 | contig 28810 bp, 32 predicted proteins | sample 6712871 | NCBI WGS metagenome assembly WLWG01 (sample SAMN12718693, study PRJNA515312) | sponge metagenome | isolation source: marine sponge | host: Mycale hentscheli | place: New Zealand: South Island, Marlborough, Capsize Point | collected 2003-05-01
TCCATAAAGATTGATATATCGTTAGTAAGGATATCACATCCATTATTACCGCATTTGATATTAAAAACCTTATAGGGCTCTCCCGTCCTATCATTAATACCTGTACGCTTGGTAATAGTCAGCGATGTTGCGGAGTGAATACTAAGGTTAGCGGTTGTACCGCTCATATAGGATGTTGTGGTCATTGGTTTTCACCATAAGGGCCTACTAAATAAAACACTTACGACGCTGAAGCCCTAACGCCTTAAGGGGCTATATAACCGAAATACAGCCAATTCGCACCCTACCAGCTCCGATTTTCGATTGCCAGCCCCTGCGACGATGTGTCGCACCTTCCCCCAGACATACCTTCCCCTAAAAGTCAAGTATATTATTTATTATTTGCGCGTATCTTTTTAATTTTCTTTTTATCACTCTTCTTCTTTCTAAATAATTTCATCCAATCTAACCGTGGACCAAAATAAATTGCTTTATATTTATTTCCTAACCAATCATGGTCCCAAAACCACTGCCAAACGTATTTTTCAGTTTTTTCCATTAAAACCCCGGGATGAATCCTACCACCCATGTCTTTAAAGCCCGATACCGGGTCATTATGAGCGTTTTTATTTCCCAGAAAACCGCCTTTTCTTCACCAGGGTCCCAAACAGCCATTCTTTCGTGTTTTTGTCTTAATGACTCACGATAACTAGAATCTAAGGTGTCTTGTTCTTTTTTCATGTGTTCATAAAAGTCTTTAGTCATTTTTATTTGGCATATTAATAACATTATCACGTTCTTTAAATTTAATTTGTGCGTTAAATGCAATTGTAATTCTTTGTCTATTACTTTTGTTAATATCTACGTCGTGTAAAAGATAAGAAGGAAAACATAGTACATCACCATCACTAGGCGCGTGACCTAACATGTTAGAGTGTGGCATATGATCAGGAATCATTTTATACATTTGCTCATGTGTAGCAAATCTAATTACACCTGTGTTAAATCCTTGTACATAATATACACCAGATATATCTGCATCTGCGCGGTAGTGTGAATGAAATATATTATTACTTCCTACTTCATTTACATTTGTCCAATAGTTAATTGCAGCGTCCATAGGTTTTCTTGGAAAGTAATGATCCATGTAAGCTGACATAATCATACCAATTGGTTTCATTAATTCTGCTTCACATTTATACTTCATCATGCTACGCCAACATCCAGTATTAGTAGCTGGTAATCCTTTAGGATCTTTTTCTCTTTCAGCTTCTATTTCTGTCTTTAATAAGTTATTTAAATTTTCAAAATTATCCCATTTTTTATAAAATAATCTTGTGTCTTGTATTGGTATTTTAGCTATTACGTCTGTCATAATTCTCCGTAGCACATTTTGGACCACATAAAAACACCATTTGGTATTCTTGATCCGGGTTAAATTTTTTACTTGTCCAATAAATTAGTTTTTTAAACCATGTGTTACATTCTGAACATAAAAATTCAGGTCCTTGGCGCACGGTTTTTTTATCATACTCCACAAATTCCCTCACATTCATCTGCAAACTCTTCATCAAATGTTTCACCAAACAAATTGCCTTGAGCTTTTGGTTCTAAAAAATTCATACTTCTTAAAGGTTTAGCTGACTTATGTAGAAACAATTCTGTTTCTGTATTCTTTAATCCATGTCTTATTTTATCATCAAGATCACACGCATCTTCCCAATCCTTAGGATAATTCTTTTGCATGTTTCTCCATTGATCATCATGGTGATAAGGACAACCAATGCATGATGATTTACCAGGCATAGGATGTTTTTTGATATCACGGTACCATTGCAAGCAATCAGCACGTGACATTCTCATTTCAATTAATGGCCAACGTGATGTCAACCATGGCATTCTAGCCTTCTTCATACGCATAGCTTCGTCAGTAGATATACCAATCCATTGCTCTACTATCATATCTTTTGGTACTCTGTGTCTAGGTTTAACACCTAGTAATTCACGCATTTTCTTTTGAATAGGGATTACCTTATAGTCATGTGTACACTGTCTATAAAGCATCCCTACTCGTCCACCGTTAGGACGTGCAGCAAACAAAGGTGGGTTTGGTACACGACCAGCAAACGATTTCTCCTCTTCTCTAGACCCTGGTTCTGGGTTCGCTGCTTTGATTAGATCCTCACGGATATTTCCTCTCTCTACAGTGATAATAGGACAAATTGTTATTGCTTTCTTTAAATATTCTACATGCTCATAGACAAAAGATGGCTCCCATCCTGTATCAGCAAATATCATATAATCTGGTTTATGTTTCGTTAATCCTTCTTGTGCCATTAAAGCTAAACAAGATGATTGAACACCAGCTCCAAGTGATAAAATACGAATAGTTGGTTCACGTTCTTCACCTTTACCTTCGGTGCTATCATATTCTGCTGGTTTCCCTGCTTTAGTTAAATTTGTTGTTTTAAAATATTTTGGTTCTTCTGTAGCTGCTACTGCAGCCATCATGTTTAATTGCTTTCTATCTGGAGACATTTTACCAGACATTTCCTGTAAAAGTTTACGTCTTTCAAACTCCATTTGTTCATGATTAATAGCAAATCCTGGTTTAACTCCGTTTACAGCTTTTTGATTTGCTGCACGGCTTTTTCCTTGTTCTTTGTACCCGGGTTTTCTAGTCTCTGTCATAGGCCTCCAACTTCTTTAATGTACGGATGATTTTTTGCGTATAATACACATCTTCTGCATATATTGCAAGTGTCGTAGCTAACCTCTCTAAGTCTACTATCTCATTGAAATACTGTAATAATCTTTCTTCTCGGAACTGTTGATAATGATGGTTATTATTTAGTAAGTCCATATAGTAAGAGATGGATTCGCACTTTGTCTCAAAGATCCTAAGCCCCCAGCTCGCATTAGGAACATTTAGCGGCTTCAGTTGATCATCAGATGGGTCAAACGTGCGGATTCCAAGGAGGTTATTACCTTCTATTGCAAATCTAGATTTACCCCAATTAGATTCATGAATTGCTTGAGCTATCACCAAGTTCATAGGGACCCTTTCATGTTCTTCATGTAAAGCATTTAAATGTAATGTACACGCACGAACATCTTCAATAAATTCATCATTGTTGGTGTAATCCATTTCTGGATTAAACCCTACGCAAATCATTAATGTAACGCAAATCCAGTTCATCCGCCCCAGCTCTCTCCAAGATCTATGTCCGCCTTGGATGGTACTTCTAATTCTACACATGTTTCCATGACACGTTGTATTTCTTTAGCTTGTTTCTCATCTTTAACAGAACAATCTAATTCATCGTGTACTTGTATTAAAGGTACTACACCTAATTGCTCATATACATCCACCATGGCTTTTTTAGTTTGGTCTGCCGCTGATCCTTGTATCAATCTATTTAAAGCTTTATATGTACCAGCTCTCTTTATTGCTTCACCATATTCTACCTTTGCTTGATTGTGTGGTAATGCTTTGTGTACACCCCATTGTGTAGGCTCCCATAGATCAAATCTACATTTACGACCAAGTAATGTGCGGATAATGCCCTTAGAATTAGCACGATTCATTACAGCTTCTAGCATTCCTTGCATAAAAGGTACACGTTCACGGAAATCTTTTAACATTTTTTTAGCATCTTGAGGATCTATGTCTAACTCACGAGCCATCTTGTTATAACCCATGCCATACATTACACCTAAACCAATAGTCTTAGCTAGTCTTCTTTCAACCCCTGCCATGTCTGCTGTTTGTTGGTGAAAATCAAGATCACTTTTCTTATAGGCTTCCTTAACTTCTTCAGCGCCCAATTGTCCAACAAGGCATGCCCAATGCGTAAGTAACCTGGGCTCTTGTTGCGAGTAGTCTGCTTTAAGCCAATACTCTCCAATTTCCGGTATAAATAGTTTTCTAATCTCTTGCGCAAACTGTCCACGACTTGGTATCTGCTGTAAGTTTGGATGGTTATAACTAAACCTACCAGACACAGTTCCACCACTATCAGATCTAATCTGGTTAATGTGCGCATGAATCCTACCATTTGTATTATGTTTTAATAAACCCTGTAAAAATGTACCTCTTAGTTTATTGAGCTCACGTGCCTGCATAATAAGACGTGGCAACTCATGTGGATGATCAGTTAAAAACATTTTTGTAAATGATGGAGAGTCAGTCTTACTTGTTCTCTCATATGGTAAATTCATCGAATCAAAAGCTTTGGCAATAGAAGCCGCAGCCCATATCTCTACATCTTGATTAGTTAAATCCTTTATTCTTTTTAAAAGTTTCTTCTCTTTGTTTCTAAATTTATCATTTAAATTTACTACTTTTTCTTCGTCAAACCTAACACCTTTCTTTGTCATGTTAAATATTACACGAATTAATCGACACTCAATATCATATATTGTATCAAGATTATCTTTCTTAATCTCCCATGCTAATTTCTCATACAACTTTAACGTTAGCCTTGCGTCTTCCTCAGCATACTCTCCTACAAATGTAGCCGGTAATTTATACATTTCAGCTTTTGCATCTACACCAAATGATGCCGCTGCTTCTTTAAGTTTAGCTTCACTTTTAAATTCACCAAGGTAATCAAACGATATGCTATTTAATGTATAAGAAAATCTATTCTCATCAATAAGCGCCATCGCTACCATTGTGTCATGAATACGACCTTTAACTTCTATACCTAGTACACTTAACCACCCTATATCGTATTGAGCATTATGAAACACTTTTTCTAAATTTTCATCTTCACATAAAGATTTGATATACTTAATAACTTTCTTACTATCCATGTTACCCCCACCTTCGTGAGCAATAGGGTAGTAAGCTTTAAATCCGTTAGCAGCTACTGCTATACCAATAACAGCACCTATCTTTTTAGGCCACCCAGGACCATCCTTAATAAGTCCTGGGTCGCAAGTTTCTAAATCAATTGCTATTTTTTCCCGGTTACTTAAATCCGGGAATTCCGTGGGAGCTATCCAATCTGAATTAATATTCATCTTTTAACTCTCCTGCTATTGCCATATATGCTGCGGCATCAATGTAATCATCTACATTAAATTTGCCTTGCGTTGATCTTGATATTTTTAATAAAGCCATCATCACAGCTACATCATCACATGTAATTGCAATCATTGGTTTTAATTTATTATCAAGAAATATATTCCAAAACTCTGCAATCTGTTCATGATTTTCTCTAACATCACCATGTGTGCTCTCTCTATCACTACTTACTAAATCTTTAGCATGTTGTAATATATTTTCTTTTATTTTTGATTTGGTTTTTATACCACTCATACCACTACTAAAACTCATATTATGAATCCTCCATCTCTCTGCGGTTGTACTATGTGTAGCTCATTACGGGCACGTGTGGCTGCTACATAAAACACACGGCATTCATCATCTGAATCCTTTTCCATTGCTTCTTGCGACTTTCTTGATAAGTCTGTAAGCAACATAACTTTATCTGCTTCTCCCCCTTTAGCTCCATGAATAGTACTTAAGTGAATCTTTGGATCACTCTTTGTAAAATCCCTGTTCCTCGTTTCAATAGACCTTAAAAATTCTTTATCACGCGTGCCTACCTTATCAAAGGCTACATCCCATGGTCTACCACCCATCAGTAATCCGTGGTGCATGACTAACTCTTCTAGCTCGTATTGTTCTTTGTTGGCTGTTTTAAGATTTTTATGACCACGCTCTATTCCTATTTCTGAAGACATATAAGAGTATATATCTTTAACATCTGTTAATTCTACATGTCCACCTTGATTTAATTTCTTCCATGCACTTGTAGCATTTAATAACTTCTGCGATATAGGTAAACGGTTATTTCTTTTATAAAATAAACCTTGTAATCTTATGTCTCGCTCTACTTCATCTAATAAATAATTAGTTCTTGCCATAATAAGCCAGTTATCATCACCTACATTTACACTATCTGGGTAAGAATGATATTGAACTAATCCTTTATTCTTTGTACCATACCATTGTTTAGGTATACGATTACGAACTCGTCCAATTATTCCTTGTGAGCAATCCTGTATAACTTGTGAACATCTATAAGATTGTTGTAATACTTCTCTATCCCCATTTAATTTAATAAGATGCTCTACATCAGCACCGGCCCATCGGTAAATAGCTTGATCATCATCACCACTTACATAAACTTGTTTAGCATTCTGGCATATTTTATGAACCATGCGCCATTGTAGTTTACATAAATCCTGTGCTTCATCTACAAACACTACATCTAATTTTGGAGTCATACCTGCTTCAATGTACATCTCTATCATGTCTGTAAAATCTAATATTTCTTTTTTCTTTTTAAATTCTTCAATAGAACGTTGAGCTCTCAACAATGCGTGCCAAGAAACGTCTAAATTAGAATCATTATAATGATGTTCTAAATCCATGCATTTCATTCTTGCTAAATTTACTTCAGATAAGAGCTGGTTATCCACTGTAAATACTCCTCCCGAATCAACACCATCAGATACGGATCCTAAATCCATACCAAACGTTTGACCAAACTCTTTGTAATTGTCACGCGACATTACTTCTGACTTTGTTAATCCTAATTGATTAAAAGCAAATGAATGTAAAGTTCTAAAATATGGAAGATGTTGCTCTTCTAAATTAAACTTCTTCATTGCCCGGTCCCTTGCTTCACTAGCAGCTTTCTTTGTAAAAGCTACAAATGCAATACGATCCGGTGGTGTTCCCTTAGCTAATTCTTGCTCAACTAAATTTAATAAGTTGTGTGTCTTCCCCGTACCAGGAGGTCCTAATATTATCTTTGTCTTACTTTGCATAATCCATCCTTATCTACGAATATAAATTTCATCTTTAATTTTTTTTGTTCTAAAGTTAATGCTCTACATATACGTGTATTTGGTTTCCAAGTTTTACGGTAACTCTCACTCTTAACATCATATATTTCTACCTTGCCAGTTTCATCTATAGCTATAAGATCTGCAGGTCCTAGACCATATAAATTTTTAAATACAAAAAATCCTTTTTCTATTAAATACAGAATAGCTATTTGCTCACTCTGCATTCCTTTCTTTAATTTAGGTAATTTAGAACGGCGCACCATCAACCTCCTTTATATCAAATGCTGAATCTTGTTGTTGATAGGCAGGCACACCCCACACTCTCACTGTTCTACCTTTAATATTATACTTTGTATTCTTGCCTTGTAGTCTAGTTAATGCTTGAACTAACTGTCCTACATTGTAGTGAGTGAATTTATTTCTAGTTAAGTAATCAGCTAAATCTTTTAACCTAAACCAAGTAATACCATCTTCCGTCCAGGGTTTACGTAATAATAATTCATCTCTATTCTGTGCCTGGGCACGGTCGGTGCAAAACTCCTGGAGGAAAGCTTCAAATTGACCGGCCACAGACCCATCAGTATAATCGCCAGGAATTGTTTGAAGGTTATTAAATAACTTTTCAACTGTTTCCTGCCAAACTGACTGTTTTACAAGAGGAGGCATTGTATTCAAAGCATTCATACATTTCTTCTGAAACTTTGTTTGTATTTGCAACTCATCTGTTTGTAATTCTAATCGTGTATCACCTACATTAAGAATCCACACAGGTGGATCTGTTTCTAATTTAGATAATGCACTAAACTCTAATGATGTACCATTACCGCCAATACCAAATTTACGTGTCTTACATACTTGCGCATTGCAATAAGAATTAATTGGTGGCTCTTTACATCTGTAACTATAATCCTTTTTCTCTACTTGTTTTTGAACTGTAACAACTTCTGATGCACTCAGTGGTGGTGCCATGTATTGTTGATTATGCTCTTCTAATAATGTTTTCCAATTGTCTGGATCAAACTTACGAAGATAAACTCCAAGATTAAATAAACCATTGTTGCGTCCACCTTCTGAAAATCCTTGTGAACATAATTGTTGAAGACATGGAGGACCATCGGGTATTACCTCAGACGATACCTGCGTTGCAACTTTGTCTATATTACTTACAACATATCTATTGTATAAGTCTATGAACTCTGGCAATGAAGCCGCTGTTCCATCATCCTTGTAGGCATACCTAGTTGAATTTTTGGCGTTATAATATGGAAGATTTAAAAAATTTCCTAAATCTCCTTTTTCTATTAGTATTGTGGATTGTTTGGGAAATACTTCGACGTCCGCGTGTCCTATCGCTGCTGCAGCCTCTCTCAACTTCGCTCTTATCAGTTTTGCGGCGATTGGTTTTTTAAGAAATAAAAATACGTGTAATCCACCACTTTTAGAACGACAAGGTACTAAAGGTAATTGTAGTTTTCTAACTGTGTTTATTATTTTACGATAATCAATAGGATAAGTATCAATATCAATACAGCCCCAACGGGATGTATTATCAGCCATAATAGGAATAATGCCCAAAGAAGGACCTTCACCATTAAGATGCTGAGACCATAGCTCATCCGTAACAAGTTTTTTAACAATATAAGATTTTCCTTCGTGCTTACCGTCAGCACGCTTCCCTTCGGATTGATGCTGACCATAAGCTACGTCTAAACCTTCAAATATAGATTTGAATTCTTCCACTAAACCTCCAGTTATGTGTAGAAGACTTACCTAAAAAGGTACGTCTTCGTTGCTTTCTGATTTATTAGATTGAGGCGCTACTTTTGCAGGTTCTCCTTCTGATACAGGTTTAGCTTCGACATCTCCTCTTGATGCTGCGGTTGAAAATGATTTTGCTTCATTATAAAGTGATGCATCTTCTACCATTCCGGCTTTCTCAACTTGGTACCCAAACCAACTACCACGATCGTTTGACTCGCTAACAGTAGAAAGCTTGTAAACAATTGCATAGGTTGGTGGAGTAAAACTTCCCGATGGACCTTCAACTTTCTGCGTAAGCATTAAGCTGTTCCAACGTCTACTCTTTTTTAATTGAGTAGATGTCATGCTAATAACAGCCTGGGACCAATTCCCATCTTTACCTTGTACAAGTACATAATGGTAAGCTGTTGTAGCAATATAGTTTCCATTTGGAAGGACATCTTTATATGTCATTTGATCACGTTTAGTTTGACCTAAGATGCCACTAGAGGCATCATGCATTTCCACTAATCCGCCACCAGTTTCACGTGGTTTCCACTCCACGTATTTTAGTTGATAAAGTACAGGAATCACATTGAGTGAATCACTTACTTCTTGAGAAACAGTATTATAAAACTGTCCCACTTTTGCTCCGTCAACATGTTCCGCTTTTGACGGATTAAGTTGAGGGCTAGTTGTTTGTAGTATGTTGATGTAAGGAATCATAACATCTCTTGACATGTCAAGATTGCCAAATCCACTTGCATCTTTTGAGTCACCAGCAAGAACTGCTAGATCTAACTTTGCTGCTTTTGCAACTGCTTTAGTCTGTGCCATAGGGCTTTTCTCCTTTATTCTTTTATTGTTGTTTTTTGTCCGACGAAAGCGCCTAACAAATCCATAGGTAACTCTTTACCTGCTTCATGTTGCTCTCGTATAAATGCGCGAAGGGTGGAGGGTTCGACCCACTCGCGTTGCGAAGATTGATATCCACCTTTATTCAAAGTATCAATTAATCCTCTAGCTTTCTCATCTTCATCCCGTCCAAAGCTACAAGAGACTTGGTTCTTTATTAAATCACCAAATCCTTTGTTCCTTAACCAATTAAAAGCTGCTTCTTTTTTAGCGTCTTTAATAGAAGCACCATAATAATTGGAAACCTTTAAGTGTCTGCCATCAGCTAGTTTTAATTCTGATAACCCAACTTCTGCAAAGAGGTTAGGTAATACATTTTCTGCTAAATGTTTTTTGTAATCTTTTTTAATTTTTAATTTATCTTCTAAATCTTGTATTTCCTTTTCAGTATCAGCAACATCATTTGCTACTGCACCAATCTTACCCATGTTGTCCTGAGCCGTAGAGCCCGAATCCATTTTCATTTGTGTAACTAAATCTAAGTCTTTTGGATCTAAACTTGTCATATTAACCTCTCAAATCTATTTCTATATCGTAGTATCGTTTCTCATCACGATCCCACTTTAGTATTTTAAATTTACCTCTATTCATTTCACTAACAACCGCGCCAGCTAAAGCTATAATAGCAGGGTCACCCATTAAAAGCAAGTAGTCATCATCACTAAATGTGGATAACTCTTTTTTTAATTTATGTGTTAATGGTCCAGAAGATAAAACTATTTGTTTATTATCTGGAAGTAATACTTTTAAATCGCCAAACTTTTCAGCTGAACGAACATTTCTTCCCATTTCTTGTAAAACGTAAACTGTCATAATTTTATTTCTTGCCTTGCATTATAGCATATGATATAATCTGCGTCAACATTAGAAATAAGAATGTACAAATTTAAAACTGAGCCATATGCGCATCAAAAAGATGCCCTTAAAAAATGCTGGAATAAAGAAGCATTTGCTATCTTTGCAGAGATGGGCACAGGTAAAACTAAAATTGCATTAGATAATGCATGCATATTATATAACAAAGGCAAAATAGACCGCTTACTAGTGGTTGCCCCAAAAGGAACGTACATGAACTGGGTTGAACAAGAAATCCCCGTTCACGTTCCAGATTACATAGAAAAAAAAGTATTGGCTTGGAAACAATCTACCAGTGCACAATACAGACAAGATTTAAAAGACATTAAAGATATTAACGATTTTAAATTTAAAATTATGGTAATGAATGTAGAAGCTTTTTCTAGTAAAAAAGGTTTAGAATTTGCTAAAATATTTTTGATTGGTAAGTCTATGATGATTGTTGATGAAAGTACTACAATTAAAAATCCACAAGCTAAAAGAACTAAATCAATTTTACAATTAAGAAATGAAACTAAATATCGTAGAATATTGACTGGTTCACCAGTAACACAATCACCTATGGATTTGTGGGCACAGATGGATTTTTTAGATCCAGAAATATTAGGACAATCTAGTTATTATGCATTTAGAACCCGGTATGCCGTGGTCATTACAGCAAATGCTGCAGGTGGAACACATAAGTACCAGAAAATAGTTAAGTTTAAAAACTTAGCTCAATTAGGGCAATTAGTGTCACCTCATTCTTACCGTATTCTTAAAAAAGATTGTTTAGATCTACCTGATAAAATATTTACCAAGCGTCCTGTGGAACTAACAGAAGAACAACATAAAGCTTATAGTGAAATGAAATCAAATGCTATGACTATGTTGCACACTGGAGAAACTCTTACAGCTGTTAATGTTTTGACACAGTTAATTAGATTACATCAAATTACGTGTGGTCATATGAAAACTGATGAAGGTGAAACTGTGCAGTTAAAAAATAATCGTCTTAACGAGCTTATGCAAATACTAGGTGAGACTACAGGTAAAGTTATTATCTGGGCTAATTATATTCATGACATTATATCTCTACAAAAAGCAATAAATGATGAATTTGGTCCACAGTCATCTTGTACTTATTATGGTGGCACTAAACAAGAAGACAGACAAGCATGCATAAAAAAATTTCAAGATCCAGAAAACCCAATTCGTTTTTTTATAGGTAACACGCAAACTGGTGGATACGGAATTACGTTAACAGAAGCTAGCACTGTTATTTATTACTCTAATAATTATGATTTAGAAAAAAGAATACAATCAGAAGATCGTGCGCATCGTATAGGTCAAAAAAATAAAGTATTGTATATTGATTTAGTAGCTAAAGGCACTGTTGATGAAAAAATAATTAAAGCACTTCGAAACAAAGTTAATATTGCTAGAGAAATAAATGGAGAAGAATTAGCTAGTTGGATTTAAAGAATAGATTGATTGTATAAATCTAATTTTTTCATAAAAGCATCAGAAGCTCTTGTAAACTTTTCCCCTGTCAATTCAAAACGTTGAAACGTTAAATCACGAGAACACATAAGAACCACACCTTGTTCAATTTCTGTATTAAATAAAGCGTTGTGTGCCTGGGCGTATGCAGCTAGTTGCATGAGATAGTCTTGTATCCACTCACGCTTCTTTGGTCTATTGGTTTGTTTAAAATCTATAATCGTTGGTTTACCTTTATACATGGCAATCATGTCTGCTGTGCCTGCGTATTTGTTAGGATAATATAAATGCACTTCTGAGCCGTACACTTCTGTTATATCAGCACCTGCTTCTTCAATTATTTTCTTTGCCATTTTTTCTGCTTGTATTCCTATCTCCGTAAGGTCTAAGTACTTTTCTTCGTTCACTAAACGTTCTATATATAGGTGGAGCGCGGTTCCAATTTTACCAGCGTCAGATATAATTTTTTCAGCTGCTGCCTCTCCAACTTTTGCACGCCATTGTTTTAAAAATGATTTATCTTTAGTTTTATTTAGTACAGTTGTAACAGATGGTAAGCTTTCACCATCGGGTGTAAGATACAAACGAGAATCCCCATCCTGTCTTTTTAACTCTGCGTAATTATATTTCTTTATTAATTGCACGTGGCATTATAACATAAGTGAAGCAATTCCGCCAGCATTCATTGTATGAGGATTGTACCTCGTCGTATCAAAGGAAGTAACCCCTTTCATTTCATTTGGATTTTGCACATCCCTCTGCGCTGCCTTCTTAAGATTTCTATACACGCGGTTGTTGTGGATGACATTTCCCTGCCTGTCCATTGGAACACCTAGCATTCTATTAATATTTTGAACACCATCGCTTACATGATTAGAACCAGTAAGAACATCTTTTACAGCAGCTGCTTGTAAAAGAAAATCCCCAGCAAATCCTACGTTTCTTAAAGTACTTAATCCTCCACGTGTAATTGGATTATTAAAAAAACTAGAATTAGAAAAATTAGGAGTATATTTCTTTTTAACATCATTAAAATAAGCTGACATTATACCTTTTCCTCCTGTATAAATATCTTGCATCATGTTTTTAGCCATTTTCAATGAAGGAATTTTAAATTTTGATGAATATGGACTATCATAAGTAGCAGTAAAATAATTTCCTCCATCAGGAGACCAAGTTTTATAAGAATTTTTAAATAAATTTTTAAAACTTTCACTTACATTAACTTTAGCATTAGCATCTACAAATTCTTGAGGATAATTTAAACTAAAAACATTAGGAGGCCTGGCATCTGTTAATTTTCTCTGAGCTTCAGTAACATATTTAATTTTTCCATCACTATCTACAACTTCGACTATTTTAGAATTATCTAAAGAAGTTCCTGAATCAGCTGAAACTGAGTTAAGAAATTTTTTATCTTCTAATAATTTGTTTATTGTAGGATTAGGAGAGGTTTCATAAGAACTAAAAGGAAGTTCTACATCTAATTGTCTTATAATACCAGGGTTAGAAGTTGTTTTTCCTAAAGCTATTTCTATTCCTGACAAACCTTGTAAATTACTAAATGTTTTAGCGTAAGGTAAATTATTAGTGTACCATGTTCCTCTATATGGATCCAGGGAATTTGCAGATCCTAATCCATAGTTTGGTACACGAAAATCATAGGCACCTTCACCACGATATAATTTTGTAATATTTGAATTGGGGTTATCTATATAAGAAGATAAACCAGTTCCTGTTATATAATTATTTTCCACATCTAACTACAGTTCTGCATTTGTTCTGCCATTTCGCTCGCGCGATTTGGTGTCTGTTTTGCCCAACGTGAATCTAGCATTTGGACATGCGCTTCAAAATAATTGGGTGGATTTTCTTGAAGCGCTGCCCACATTTTTCGGAACTTGGAAACTCCTGTCCCCCCAAGCTGAAAAATCATTTCACAGATTATAGTTTTTGCATCGTCACTAATTTTTAAATTTGCACACATGTCATGTGTTTGATCAATTGCTGATTGTAAATCTTTTTCTAATATATCTTCTAAATATTCTTGGTCATATTTTTTACCGTCTTCCCAATGATCTTCTACACACAAATGGCCGTAGCCCACGGTTCTCTTATTTAGGGTATCTAAATAAACGGTATCTCGGAACCCTTCGTGTTTTTTTACTGATTCTAAAAGTTTATCGTAATTCATTATCTATCCAATTTTTTATTCATATTTTTAAGCTCCGTTTCTATGACTGCAATACGTACTTCAATTTTTGTAAACATCATTAAAGCTTCTTCCATGCGGTCCATGTCTTTTTCCATAGCTAATACTTTTTGATTTGTCATTCCCCACATTACACCTAAAGTTAATAAGCCACCAATAACAGCAATGTAATCTTTCATGCTCATAGTATTATCCTACGTAATATGGATATTTCATTTCCATATCATTCATTAATAATTCTAACATGTCATCGTAATTTGGACTGTCGACATCTAAATCATCTATTTGTTGTTGAAGGCTTTGAAAAGAATCTCCCATGCCTGCAGTTAGCATAGGCACAGAACCTAAATCTTCTGGTGTTAAACCTTCTAAAAACATATCTAATTCAAAATCATTTGTGTATTCAGGAATTAAACTTTCATCCATTCCAACCGGGCCTTCTGTGTAGTAATCTGGTTGTAGTTGTTTTGGTAACATACTTTCATTATATTCACGTTTTGCTCTGTTAATATCCATTTGTCTTACGTCACTAGCATTCATTAATTTATATTTATTAAGAGCAGCTTGTATTCCTTCATAGCCTTTATTATTACCAGGATTAATTCTCCAAGTTTGTGGTCCTTTTAATTGCACAGGATAAGTGTTGCCATCTCGTTCTTCAAATCCGCTACCATCTGGATACACATGTCTAGCATAAACAGAATTAGGAGTATAAGCAGTAGACAAACTCATTGCATTACCAGTATTAGGATTAACAAAATCAGAAATGCTATGCATAGCACTTGAAATATTATCATTTCTAATTCTTTGTTTATGTGTAGTATTTGAATTAATCACATTAAAATTAGGATGATAGTAATTATTTCCAGCAGGTGATGTAGTCATCATTGAAGCTGCACCATCATATTTATTACCTGACAAACTTCCAATACCAGCTTGCATCATGCCTTGTGCTGCTTGTTCGTAAGCATTTTTAGGTGGCCCTGGTGCAGACCAACTATAGTTATAAGGTTCGTCCGATGTTATAACTGCCATTATGATATTCCCATTATTCCACTCTTATTATTTTGAAATGGATTTTGATTTATTTGTTTTTGTGGTTCGGTATAATTTCCTTGGTTATCCATAACAGGATTGTACTCTATAGTACCACCACTCGCTGCTAATTGTCCTCCACCATACTGTGCTGCTAATGCCATGTCAGTGTCACCAGCATATAAAGCACCAGCTGCGTCAGAATTTAATTGTGAACTAGCTAAAGAAGATCCTTGGGCCATGTTGTTTGTTCCAAAACCATCTGTTGCTGCACCTGGTAACGTAGGCATTTCTGTAGTATTACTAGCACCTTCGGCTTCCATTGCTTCTTGTGCTGCATCTATACCTAATTCAATACCACCTTTTTCTACAAAAGGTATATCTCCCACTGGGACGTTACCTATTCGATCAGGTATAACCTTGTCCATCATCTCTAATGATTTAGGTACATTTTCTAAAATTACTCCTCCAAGATTTAATACATTATCTTTAAGTTTTTCACCCCCACTTCTAAGATCGCGCATTCGTTGTGCACCCATATTTTTCTTTTGTTGTGCATCTTCTAATTCTAATAAATCCATTTGAAACTCTTTCCATTCTTCTGGGTGACGAAGAATAAGTTTAGCAAAGTTATTATATCGAATAGAATCAGCTAATGTGTCATCAATAGTGTTTCTAAACACACGGTTAGAAACAGGGCTAGATAAAACTCCACCACCGTATCTAAGTAACCATGCTCCTGCTAACGCTTTAATCATACCTAAACTTAATAAACCAGCAGCTCCTTTTTGAACTCCTTCTGATCCACTCCAAGGTAGGAAAGCAGTTAAACCTTTATTAGTAGAACTAATAACAGCTTTTCTCGCCATAAATGTTGATACATCAGGAATACCATGTTTGTATACACGTTCTAAAGTTTTAATTAATTTTTCAAAATCATCAATACTAGGAACTTTAGTTCTAATAACATCACCATCTACTTTTTTAGAAAACTCTGCAGCATCATCTATAAATCTACCCGACGGTGCAAGACCTAACCATTGTTCATCACTAAAGTTACGCATTAATCCAGTCTTAGGATCCATGCCACGTATAATTACTTTTTCATTATTAAGTGCTTCTTTAAAAATAGATTTTTCAATTGTTTGTCCTTTACCTAAACCAATAGAGTTTCTAAATTTTTCAAAATCAAACTGCCTTACTCCAGCAGTTGTTTTTCCTAAAGCTTCATTAAAAGCGTTTCGTATATATAAATCAACGCCGTCTGCAAAAGCTTGATCACCTACTAATTTTTTTACTATTTTAACATCAGTTTCAGTTCCTGATTTAACAATTGTATCAAATAAACTTTGGGAAGTTCTTTTATCATCCCAGGCTAGTCTTAAATTCATACCTACTTGGTTCATATTTACACCAGCTTTTTTAGCAATGTCACTTCCATACAACATCATTCCATTAGCCACAAACTCATCATATTCTTTAAAAGCTTTTGATAAATCATCAATGCCGTGCGTTGCTAAAGAACCAATATCATTATCCCATCCTTTAAGAAGAGTCATTACACTATCTTCAACAGGCATTGCTGAGTTAGCTCCTTTTTGATATAGTTCTTGAATAGCAGCTTTAAGCGCCATGTATTCTTCAACACTTCTTGCGCCTGTTGATCCTGCATTAAGAATTTGTCTTTCAATAAAATTAATAATTGGATCTCCACCTTCAGGTGGAACTTTATTTACTTTTCCTGTACTAGGATCTATTTGACTTTGCCAAAATCTTTTACGTTGTTTGATAACTTCTTTACCAGCACTACGTAAATAATTATCGCTAATTGGAGTGTCATATTTACCTCCTATTTCTACAACTTTATCTGACATTTCTTTAGCTTTTAATCTAAATTTTTCTGCACCTTTACCCATTATTTTTCCAAAGTTAAGTGCATTGTTACTTGCTAAATGTGAAATAGGTGCCATGTGGCCTAACATATTATCAAAAGCAGTTAACCACATATCAGATTGACGTTGTAAATTTTGTTGAATTTTTCCTCCTAACCATGGAGCTCTTCCTAAAACTTTACTGGTAAATGCAATGAACGAATCAGAAAACATATATTTACCCATTGGTACAATTACCTGTTCTTCTCCTCTTGCTACTGTAGGTGGTGTTTCAAAACCTTTAAATTTTTTACTAATTTTTGGTAGAGCACTTAAACCTGCAGTAGAAATCCAATCAAATACATTTGATTGACCTACACGGGTTAAAATATTTCCTATAAAAGGCACATTAAATCCAGCTTTTTCTGATTGTACTAAATCTCCTCCATATTTTTTCCATAAGTATTCAGCATTTTGAAAATCTTGTATAGCTGTTGTTTCTCCAAATTCTGCCTTAGCTTTATTTGGATCTTTAAACATTTTAATACCTGGGGCCTTGGACACTGATGTGCGCAACCCGTTGTATATAGGGCGCAACATAAAGAAAGGAGCAGATAACGCTGCATCGGTAACAGCTTCATCAACAGCATTAAATGTTCTTTGTGCTAAACCTGGTCTATTAATTCCTTCTGCTCCAAAAGTTAATGCTTCGGGTATAGCTTTAGAAATTAAATTTGCACGAATATCATCACTTCCTTCTAAATAAGCTTTACCTTTACCAGCTGCATTCATTGCATCTAATTGTAATTCATAACCAAAATCAGCAGCACCCCATCCAGCACCTCCAGTTCCTAAAGCGGAAACAGTTTTAATAGTCCATGGATGTGTTGCTCCTCTTCCAGCCCAACCACCTAGTCTTACATACCATGGTCCAGCTTTAGAAGCAGCTTTAAAAACACCATTTAATTTTTGTATATTTTTTGTTGTTAATAATTTTTCTCCTATTTTAAATCCTTTGTTAGTTCCGTAAACAGATGCAGCAAATTTTTCTCCAAATTGAATGTAAGGGTAAGGATCAGGATTGTCTGTCCATAAATCCATGTCATCACGAAGCATGTATGTATCTAAATCAATAGGTGTTCCTATCAAATCTGTTTCTAATAAATTAGCAGATTGTAAAATTCTACTTTTAGCTGAAAAATATTCTTCTAATACTGCATCAGCAGCTTCGTCACCATTACTAGCACGAACAATTTCAGCTTTTTCTTTATACTTAGAAAGTAATTGAGAAAGCATTCCTTTAGTTTGATCTCTTTTTTCACGATAAGCAGCAAATGCTTGTCGTTTTTGTAGGTCTACATCATCTGATTGTATTTTTCTACTTTCAAAAAAATCATCATCAAAAGGATTAAGTTTATCTACAACTTTTCTTCCAATTTTATCCCACACTTGATAAGATGGATTAATTACATAGTCTTTTACTGGTGCAAATACTTTACCCATTGCTTCATTATTTTCACGCGCAATTCTTTCTGCATCTGTAATAGGAATATCACCTTCAGTTACAGATGTAAAAGTTGTATCGGCTGCAATTTTAGAAGATTTAGCTGCTTGATCGCTTGTTAAAAAGCGTTCTTCAATCATTTCTCCTTCTTTAAAATTTCCTTTTTTAAGTTGTGTTACCATTAATTAAATTTCTCCAATTCAATTATAAATTGATCATTTAAAGATTTTTGATCATCACTATTAGAAATAGAAATAGTATTTCCTTTACTTCCAGCCCAATCTGATGGTGTTGTGCCTGTTGGAAAATTAGTGTATTGTTCTACCCATTGTCCATTTGGTTGTGGAGTAAAATATAATTCATAAAATTTATTAATAGCTGCTTCTTTTTCAGGAAAATTAAATAAAGTATCATCAATTGTATAACCTCTTGCTTCAGCTTCTTTAACACCACCTTCAAATTTACTTAATGCCCAATCAGATGAAACAACATTAGATGCTAAAAAACCAGCCTGCATGTCTCCTTCTAATTTGTTTGCCAACGACCATAGTTTATTAATTACCATGTTTGGTCTAGCATCAGGCCCTGTAAATCCAGAAATGGATGCATCTTGAAATGATGCACGAAGAACGTCTGCTAACATACGACCTGTAGGCTGACGTGAACGTGCTAAAAGTAAACCTAATGTACGTTCGAATACTTGCATGCCAGGAATATCTGGATCAGTAAACATACGATCTAATTCACCTTTAACTAAATAAACATTTGGTTGACCATAAGGTTTTTCCGCAGACACTCCAATGTTTTGTCCTTTAGCATTATTATAATCTACAAAAACAGGTAAGTCTGGACCTGTATAAGTTTTACCATAGATAGCACCCATACTACTGTTAGCTGCATCATTAACAATACCAAACCCTTGTGCAGGATCTGCACTTCCTTCCATGTAACTTTCCGTTAAGTTGTTAATAGTTTCTTGGGCCATGCCTTTTGATTCAGACATAAATTGATCTGAGCCTTGACTACCACCGTTTAATAATTCATTAAAATAATAAGCAGGTGCAGTACCATACTGTCCTAGCTCTCCTTTAGCTCCAATTAAATGTTGTTTATCCATAGCAATCTTAATGTAACGGTAAACATCATCCATGTTTGTATAAATATATTTAGAAAACTTTAACTGATCTTGCGCACCAGCTGGTGTGTTAGGAGATAAACCAGATGCATTAGAAGTACCTAATCCTGCACTTCCTGCTTCAGAAGCACTTTGTGATATTGGAACATACAATGGAAAAGGATAGTTAGGGTTTTGTTTAGGATCTTTATTTATTGCTAAATAATTTGTCATCTCTGGACTGTTTTGTTGTACTACATCTCTAAAAGTATTTGAAGAATATCTTGGTTGTCCATTACCAAGCATTTTAGGTTGACCACTATTTTGATCAAACTCATATCCTACTTGGTACATATTGTAAAAAGAACCACTTCTTTTACTAGCTTTATCTTTTTCTTCTTTCCAAATTTGAAACGCAGCTAGCCCAAGCTCACGATCTTGTTTTGATTGTTCTACACCCATTTGAATCATCATTGGTGCTACTTGTAATCCAGCTTGTCCGGCAATATCTAAAAATCCCGATGTTCCTCCTTGCAAAGATTTTCCCGTCATTAAAGCCATACCTAATTGAGCTAACATTGCTGTGTTAGCTAAACGTTGACCTTTATCATCACCAAGTAATCCTCTTAAAGCATCAGCGTATTGTTTAACTTCTGTTAAACTTTCATTTTCAGGAAAAATAGTGCCTGCTTGTAAAGGTCCTGTAGAACTTAAATCCATTGATGAAATAGCATTAGCTATAACAGAATTTTCTCCTATAGCATCATCATCAAAAGCAGCGTTAGTATTATCTTTTGTTTCCTCTTCATTAGGTAAAGTGCCTTCTATGTTACTTAAGTCTACATTACCCACAGCTCCTGGAGGATTATCCATATTATTATTATTTAAATTATTTGATTCAACTTCAACTTGCTCGCTTAAATCTAATGTTGCTGTTGTTTCATCATTAGGATTGTTCGTAGAAGATGGTTCTTGTGTTGATAAATTTTCACCAAACATATCAGTATATTGATCTATGGCCCATGCTGCTGCAGGTAATTTCATTAAATTATACATACCTGTACGCCACGGAATTGATTTACCAGCAGCTTGAGCAATAGTAGCTACAGCTGTGCCGCCAGGATTTAATTTTTGTTTAAACATTTTACGATTGTTAATGGCCATCGTTACCCCATCATATTGTTAAAGCCCTGATATGCTGCAAGACCTGTTATACCTGCACCAATACCTTGTGCTAATGGATTAGTTGTTGGCGCAGTTCCCTGCGATATAGCCATTCCACTAGACGGTGCACCTTGATAAATATCTGAAACAAAAGCCATTCGTTGAAATGGTTCATAAATTTGTTGTAACTGTTGTCTGTACTGAGCATCTGCTTGTTGTTGAGCATTTTGCTGTTTAATAGATCCAGCTGCCATTACATTTGCTATGTCCCCTTGTTGCAATTGTTGTTGATATTGTCCTAGCCCTGCAAGTTGTTGTCCAGCTTGCGCTTGTCTCCCCATTTGAGATTCAAATTGTTGTTGCGCCATTTGTTGCGCTTGTCCATAATTTTGCGCTTGCGCTTGTCCTACTGCTTGCGCTTGTTGTGAAGATAATTCTGCTGAAGCAATTCCTTGTCGTGAACCACCGAAAGCTCCAGCTTTAACAGCTGCTAAGTTTTGTTGATTTTGTGCTTTAGCAAATTGATTTTCAATACCAGCAATAACTTCATCTTGGTATGGATTCATATATTGTTGATAAGAATTAGGATCATAAGCTGCTGTACTTCCTAATGTTTGAGTAGTAGCTTGATTGATATAAGGTTGGTAAGATCCAATACCTGCACTAGACATTCCTAGTCCTGTGGTTTGCAATGCATCAAGACCTGCTACACCTTGTGTAGGAATAGTAATATCACCAGCACTTGGTTGCTTTCCTTTAGATGCTAAATTAGCAGCCGTGTCCATTAACTGGACTCTTCTTGATTCTATATCCGGTGCTTCTCGAGTATATTGTGTTTGAGTGACATCTTGACTACCACCACCACCTCCACCTAATCCAGGTATACTCATAATTTTTTCCTGTACACTGTGCTTATATTATCCATGTTTAATCTTTTTCCCATTGCGTCAAAATCTTTTTTAACTCCTCTTGATGGCTCAAAATAAATTTCTTTTGCGCCTTTGCTTTTAGACCAATCAATAAATTTTCTCATTAATTGAACTCCTGTTACACCACCACGTTTTGAAGGTATAACATATAGATCCATTTCCCTAGCATATTTAGAATTACTAAAAGTATATTCCATTATCATACCAGTTAAAAAACCTATTGGTTTTTCTTCTTTATCCATACCTATTATACCAAATAAGTTTGGATTAGAAAGTGCAGAGAAAAAATAATTAGTTACTTTCTCTGTGTTGTACTCAAGTTCATCCTTCCATTCCGATTCATCAAACATGTCCCTTGTTATTTTAAGGATCCAGTTTAAATCATTGGGTTCAAAAAATCTCCATTTCATGCATACTCTGGAGGATCATTTGGTTTTGCAGAATTAGGATCTAAAGCATTCATTATTCCATAAAGCTTTTGTGCTCCCGCATCTATATCGCCACCTCCAGCAGCTCTGACAGCGTCTGCTGTCATTACAAATTCATTGTTTGATAATTGAGCAGGAATAGAATCTGATTTTTCTGTTCCTGGTCCTTGAACCGCGCCACCTGGCACAGCATTTAATTCCATTCCACCCATGTTGTATTGTGCACGGCCACCTGTAGCCATGTATCTAGAATTAAGTTCATCATAAATTTCTTTTATAGCGTCATCATCCATTTGCATAATTTCTTGCCCTGACATATTACCTATCATATGGTTATAAGGACCCATTAAAATTTCACGCATGTAATCAACAGTAATTGGCATTCCGGCATCACTAGAAGCCATGTCTACTGTTCCTAAATAATCTTCTAATCCTTGAAAATCTTCTAATCCAGGTTGATTAATCATTTCTTGTACATCAACACTAAAATCATCACCGGCCATTGGATCTGTAAACTGCCCCGGATCATTCATAGCTACATCAGTAGTCATGGTCTCTTCCATCGCTGCACGATTAGGATCTTTCATTACTTCTTCAACAGTAGTTTCTCCTACCATTTCATCATTGTTTTGTTGAGTAGCTAAATTAGCAAACAAATTGTATAAATATTCTAAATTTTCATTACCTGGAACCATAGCATTAATACCACCTGTATTAAATTTTCTTACAGCGCCACCTTTATTGTATCCTAAAAAACCATCAAGATTTCCGTAAGGCGTAATAGCCATACGTGCTAACATTTCTTGGTAATCTTCTTCTTCATCTTCTTTTAAATCACCTTCTGTTTTTCCTCCTCCTGCTGTATCAAATAATGTTTTAAAAATATAATATGGATCAATTTCTTTTTTACCAATTCCATAAAATTTATTATAAGCATCACTACCGGGAATTACTCCTTCAGGTGGTTCTTTTTTTAATATAGTATCAAAAATACTAGGCCCTTCTTTTTCTCTCATAGCATAATCAAACCCAGACAATTGTGGTTGTGCATCTTCACTAATTTGTTCAAATGTTTCTAAAGCATTTGGAACAACTGTTTTAGTAATTGTTTCAGAAGGTGAAATTTCGTAAGGAATCATATTACCTCTTTCAGGTAATTCAATTGGTTCTAATTTTTTTGTAAATTTGTTAAATTCATTCCATCCTCCAGATAATCCATCTTCTGTTTGTTTTAAAGGAGAAAAATATTGCCCAAAATCTTCATTATCCATAAATTCACCATAGTAAGGATTAAGATTTTGCCCTCCTCTTCCTGGTCCATAATATTTATCCATTAAAGATTGACCATATTCAGTATATTGAGGAGTAATTCTAGTTCCCATTTCTGCTGGAACTTCAAAAGAAATATCTTGTGTGTAATCTGCCATGTCTATGTCAGGTGCATTACCCATCATTTGACTAAAATCACCACCAGTTCTTAAATAAGAATAAGGAAAACTAGAATAGAATGCACGTTTAGCTGCAAGTTCTGGGTTATCTGCACCCATAATACTTGATAATGCATATTGTTTTCCGGCTTCTTTTATTCCCATGCCTACAGCACTGTTCATAAATTTAGAACCTTGTGCCATTTTTAACATTTCTAAAAGTTTAGCGCCTTTAGTTGATGAACCTAACATGCTAGATGCTGCACCTGGTAGCCCATAATAACCAACAAAAGGAGCTGCTACCAATGCATAAGGAGCTACATCTTTAGCTACATCAAATACATTATTTTTAAGTTTGTTAAGTTCTCTTCCAATATTAAATCCCATTATACTTTTCCTGCTTTACCTTCTAGTATTTTATGAATTGCAACACTCACTTTTACATCTTGTCTAATGTGATGTGATTGCGTGTCGGTTGCAGGGTCAGCTACGTCATCATCAGCTTCTTTAGCTGAACCGTATTCTTTACCTGTTAGTGTATTAGTGATAGTTATTTCTGCAGGAACAACAATCTTAGGTACTTTTTCCCCATTGATTTCTACATACTCTATTACACTATCATCTTTTATAGGCATATTTACTCCTTATATCAAGTATTATTACTAATTTCAAGAACAGAAAGCACCACGTGCAGCCTGTCTGCATGTCCTGGTGTCACTGTAATTATTTCTCCTTGCTTTGCTACAAGTGGTTCTGTCAATAACTCCACTGGAGTATTGGCTGCTACGGCCACATTATAAGCTAAATTAAACACATTTGTACCTATATCTGTAATAGTAGCTGTAATGGTACTACCAGAACCTGAATCATCACTGACTCTAATAGATCTAATAACAGCCTGTACCTTATCCGGAACTGTATATAATACTACAGGGTCAGTATTGGTAGCTAAGTCTTTTTTATAATTTGTATATACGTTAGCCATTAAACCATGCAAAAGCTTCATCGTCATTACGCAACGTTTCTGGTGTGTAAGTACTATTAAGCAATAAAATTAATTGTTCTAGGTTGCCAACTAGCTTATCTATTTGGACCTTATCATATTCTTGTGTACCTTGTGGTGTTCTTGGTAAAATTATTTGTGCCATTATCTCATCCCGTCTGGATTTACATCAGCTCTATATGTACCATAGCGCCAATCATCACCTATACCTGTAGTTTTTATACTAATTTGTGCTTGTCGTCCACGTGCACGTGTATCTACTTTGTTAGTTGTTGATGTTATAGTACTAGATATAGTTGTAACACTTGATGTAGGATATAATTTAAATAATAAGTCTACATTTACATTACCTGAAATGTTTTTAAAATCAGGAATAAATCTTCTAACTGACATTAAATTTTCTCCAGCTTGTGGGATAACAAAAGCACCAGAATTTAATTCTGATTCTAATGCAACACCATTAGCATCGGTTCCATTTTCTTGCGCATACATTAATGCACGTCCGTTGGTAACTCCAGATATTTCTGTAGCTGGTGATAAAGGTGCAACAGGTGTAGTAGAACTAGTGGCAGTATAATCTAATGCATAAGGAAAATCATATACACCTTTGTCTACCCATGATGATCTAGCTAGATCTCCAATAGACCATGTTTGTTCTTCATAGTTGTAAGTTACATATCTATCTATTTGTTGTGAACCACTAGAAGGGTAAAACCATGTCACTTCATTAAACTCACTATTAAGACAAGCAAATGTATCTTTTTGTGACGCCTGGTCTATGTTTGTAAATACATAGTCTTCTACACTACATGGTATTTTTTTAACTGCACCATCAAAAACAAAGAAAGAATCTTTACCCATCCAAAATGAATTACCATTTGATTCAACAGCTGAATGTAATCCAATAGCTCCACATGCAGAACCTAACTGAGAAAAACCAAATGTAAATGGTGCACCTACTAATTGCATTTGATATAAAGCTGTATCTGTCCATACTAACACAGCACCACGTGATCTTTTAGCAGTAATTAATTTACTACCATCAGTTAATCGTTGTGATCCAGAAGTGTTAGTAGATGTTGGTGTCCAAGAAGTATGATCTTCTTGATCTGACCAACGAATAAACATTTCATCTTGCGTTGTTGTTCCAATAAGTTGTGTTCCAAAACATATAACATGTCTATCAGTACCAGATACTAAAACAAATCTATTTTGTGTAGGCGCGTTAGCAATAATAGTTGCAGCTACAGGAGTACCATAACTAGCTGAAGTATCCCAATAATATAAAGAGCCATTAAATTGACATGCTAATAAATCTTCACCCCATGTGTCCAAGGACCATTTACCTGAGTCTAACTGTACTGAGTTAGGAGCTGCGAGACCAGCTCTTGTTGTACCCCATGTAGATAATCCCCATGTACCAGCACCCCAACCATAACCGGCAATAGATGTAGCAGGGTTAGTGTTAATTTCATAAGCAGCATTAGCTGTCGTTGAAGAAGCACCACTGCTCGTTGCATTAGCTGTTGCTGTAATTTTGTATTGTGAAGTAGATACAACTTCTATTATTTCGTATTGTTTATTTTGTAAAGTAGCTGCAGGTATACCATTAACAGCACCACTTACACTTGTAATAGTTACAAAATCACCTTCTATAGCACCGTGCGATGCGTCTGTTACAGTCACTGTTGGTGAACTAATTACAGTTATCCACCCAGTAATATTACCAGTACCAGAAGCTCGTGTTGGTGTAATGTCATACCACGCATTATTTTGATAAATATATAATTTTTTATTAGTTCCAGTAGCTAAATATTGTTCTCCTCTAGTATCAAACCAATCAACAATACCACGTGCTGCTCCAATTAAAGCGTCCGCAGTCACTGTTATAAATCCACCTATTTTTTCTGGAAGACTATATCTAAAACGTACATTTTTACCAAAAAACCATTTACCTTCAGCACCATACTCGGTGGCTTGTTGGTCTATTCCTGGTGCTATGGGTACTTTTACAAGAGTCATTTAGCTCCTATACTGCTGAATCGTAAAATCTAATCCAACGATCCGTGCCGTTAATACTTACGCGTATTGCTCCTACTTTATTAGCTGCTGTAGCTGTTGATGAAGATAAACTTCTTGTGCTATCACCAGCAGATGTTCCTTCAAAATAAATAAAATCCTCATCTACATCATCTTGATCTAAATTTAAACAAGATATTGCACCCGCTGCGTTATTTTGATTAACTTCTAATTTACCATTAGAAGGCGTTGCCGATCCAATAGCTACCAAGTCTGCACTACCATCTACCATTAGTAAAGCTGTATCAGTATCCCCTTCAAATCTAGCGTCATGACTTCCGCCATTATCATTAAAAACAAAATCAGCGTCTGTTATGTTAGTAGCAGCAAGAGTTGTAATTCCAGTAACACCTAGAGTAGATGATAAAGTAGCAGCACCTGTTGCTCTAAAAGTTCCTGCAACGTCTAATTGTGTTGTTGGAGAAGCTGTATTAATTCCTACACGGTCTGTGCTTGCGTCTGTAAATAATAAGTTTGCTTGTGTATCACCGGCAAAAACAGCATCTTTGTCAGCTAAACTTGAGTTAAAAGAAAAAGCACCACCATTAAAAGTAACATCACCTGTTGCTTGTAATGTTCCATTAGCTTTAACATTTCCAGCATCTGCTAAAACATCGAAAGCTGTAGAGCCATCAGTATAAATTAAATGTTTAGATCCAGCAACAAGATCAACAGCTGTGCCACCCGTAGGACCAAAACTTAATGTGTATCCATTTTTAGTTGTAGCGTCATCAATAATATACCAGTTAGCTGTAGCTTCACATGTTACTGTCACATTTGTAGACATCGAACCTGTAAATTTTAAAGCTGCGTTAGGTTGTTGTACACCACTTCCTGTGCCACCACTTGCTACTGTTAATGCTTGAGTAGAAGCACCACCAATAGCTACTGCAATGTAACCTTTTAATGCTTGTTCTAATTTTTGTAAATTTTCGTTTGTTATATTACCCCAGGTTCCAGAATTAGATCCTGTAGTCATCAAGTTTAAATTTAATATAGGTGAATCTGCCATCTTATTTTTATCCTGTTGGTACTACAGTCCAGATGTCTGTATTAGAGTCATCTACACCGTTCCATATTGTTAATTTTGGTACACCTGTTGCAAAAGTAGATCTTACACCTTCTAATGTAACGGTAGCTGTACCAGTTACAACTACTGATCCTTGCGCAAATGTTGCACGAACACCAGTAACGTCATACTTAGATTCTATTGTAACACTTCCTGTGCTAAATGTCGAGCGTACACCTACTAAAGTAAAGTTAGAATCACCTGTAACAGTAGTATTTCCAACAGCAAAAGTAGCACGAACACCAGTTGGTATAAAGTTAGAATCACCTGTAACAGCAAGTGAGCCTACCCCAAAGGTTGCACGTACACCTGTTACATCATCAATAATACTGTTTCCAGTTACAGTAACAGTACCTAAACCAAAGGTTGCGCGTACCCCTGTAGGTACAACAATTATGCTACCAAATGATGATTGACCCTGCGAAAATGTTTCGGTCGCAAATGCTGCTGCGCCGAAGGTCATTACGTATTAGCCGCGTCCCACGCGTCTTGTAATTCTTTTAGTTTTGCATTTACTACTGACTCAGTTGGTAATTCTGTTACTGGATTATCTACAAGATTTCCATTAACACCAACTTTTTTTGCAAGTTGTAAATTAGCATAAATTTTATTTTTGCTATTTGTCCAAGTAAACCATTGTCCACTATGTATGCTTACTAATGCGTGTTCTATATGATCTGGTCTATCCATTCTAAGTGTCTCCTAAACGCATGAAAGTTGCAAAAGTTCTATTTTTATTTGACTCCCCATTAGTATTTGAGCCACTTTGAGAAGCAGTTATAGATAATGTAACAGTTTGTGTACCAGTATTAGTTACATCAACTGTAGTGCTTGTAGTTCCATTACTGTAATTAGCACCACCTTCTCCATTGTTGGTTACAAAAGAGTATTGTTGAGATACTTTAGTTCCTGCTATACTTATATAATTTTCTTGGAATCTTGCATCGCCATTAAAATTAAAACTAGCTGTATAGGTTACTAACCAAATGCCAGTTGAAGGAAATGTAAATACTCCACTTGATTCACTCATACCAGTTCCTAAATAACCTTGACCTGCTGTATCTACTCTTTCCCAGTTTGACGCAATTGGCTCTGCATCTCCTGAAAAACTTGTAGTTAATCTCCATTGATCAATTT
>WLWG01000917.1_pt1 | contig 28792 bp, 29 predicted proteins | sample 6712871 | NCBI WGS metagenome assembly WLWG01 (sample SAMN12718693, study PRJNA515312) | sponge metagenome | isolation source: marine sponge | host: Mycale hentscheli | place: New Zealand: South Island, Marlborough, Capsize Point | collected 2003-05-01
CCAGAAAGTAACGAAACGGTAACGGAACCCGTTGTAGAAGAAGATAACGAAACGGTAACGGAGTTGTTAGACGAAGACTACTTCATGGCAGAAGATGTTATTGTTCAACTTAATGATGGGGAGATTATCACAGGTGAAGTTACCCCCGACGAAAAGCAAGACCTCCTATCCCACCCAGAAGTGGCGGTAGTGGAAGAAGACTCAATCGTCAGAATCAACGAGGTTGCTAGTTGGGGTCTAGATCGTATCAACCAACCAAACTTACCTTTAGATGATTATTACGACGGAGGCACAGACGGCTCAGGCGTGCGTGTCTATGTTATTGACACAGGCGTAAACTATCGTTTATCACAATTTGATAACATTGAGAGTTATGGCTTTGACGCTCCAGGTGGAGACACTTGGGGTGATGGTCGTTTTATCATTACAGATGGTGACCCAATGGATGAGCACGGACACGGAACACACGTTGCCGGAACGGTAGCGGGTAAAGACTATGGTGTTGCTCCAGGTGCAACTATCGTACCTGTGCGTGTTTTGAATGCATCGGGTAGCGGAACAACCCGTGGTGTTGTCGAAGGTATCAAATGGGCAGTTCAAGATGCCGCAGGCCGACCATCCGTTATCAACATGAGTCTTGGTGGTGGATACTCGTCACTTCTTAACGAAGCCGTCAAAGATGCGGTAGAGGCAGGAGTAACAACTGTTGTAGCCGCAGGTAACTCAGGTAGAAACGCACAAAACTATTCTCCTGCGTCAGAGGGCTTGGCGATTACCGTTGGGTCATCAACAATTACTGACACAAAATCTTCTTTCTCTAACTACGGAGCCATCGTGGATATCTTTGCACCAGGCTCCTCCATTACCTCGCTTGACGAGAATGGTAGTGTGCGTACTTGGAATGGTACTTCTATGGCTTCCCCCCACGTTGCGGGAGCCGCTGCTGCTTACCTAGCAGAGAACCCAGGATCTTCTCCTTCCACAATTCGTTCAGGATTGCTCAACTCTGCTGTTCCTGAAATGAACTCCTTTAGTCTGCCTTCAGGCACTACCAATCTTTTGTTGCAATGGAATGTTGCGGAAAACCCCAACCCAAATCCAGAGCCTGAGCCTACTCCAACGCCCACACCTACACCAGAACCACCCCCTGTTGGGCAAAAACCAACCAATCCACCACCCGCACCTGCTCCCCCAGGTGGAGGTAGCGGTGGCGGTGGCGCAGCCCCACCAGAAGAATACTTCCCCATACCATTACCACCCAAGCGTCCACCATTGCCTGTAGATCCCCCACCTAGCAATGTCGTGCCTCCCACGCTAGAACTGCCTATTACCATTCAAGCACCTGTCCCCGTGCTAGGTAACAAAACGGTAACGGAAGAAGAGCCGGTAGCCGCAAAGAAGCGTGGTAAGAGTGTGGACATCGCTGCCTTTGTACCTGATACCCGCAAGTACTCATCTGTGCGTGTCTACAAGTACAACAAAAAGAAGAAGACCTGGAAGAGCATCCGTATCAAGGTGCTGCTGGGCAATAACAATGATGTTTACAATTTCTCCATCCCGTCCAAAAAGAAGGGTAAGTATAGAGTGGTTGCATTCGACATCGGTAACAACTCCGGCGACGTTCTCCAATCATTCAACATCACCAAAAAGAAAAAGGTGGTGATGAAATGACCCTGAACGAATACATCATAATACTACTTGTGGTCGTTGGAACTTTTGGACTAACTACCGGATTGCTTGCCCTCTGGGACAGGCGAAACAAATAAAACCTGTGGTATAATAGACTTACAAATTTTTTTTGGGAGAGTTGTTAAATGAGTGAGGCAAATTGGAAGAAGGAAAAGGCTAAACTAGAGAAGCCTGGTTACACCATTATTCGTCAGACAAATCAGTCAGGCAAGGTTGGCGGTATCTTAAAGGAAGGCCAAGATGGATATGCGTCTAACTGGTTTGAGATTAACAAGGCTGACCTAGGAGCCGCAGGCGGTGGGTCATACGATGATACAGCCCTTTGGCAAGAAACATCAGACCTACAAGATCAGATCGACGCTCTTGATACAGCAGTTCAAGCACTCCCTTCAACTTACGCCACTAAGAAAGAACTAACAGATGCAGTCGCAGACCTACAGGCACAGATTGACGCAATCGACGGCAGCGGTGGAGATCCTTTCGATCCTTCTGAACTAGAAGCAGCCCTCGCACAACTCCAAATTGATGTAGAAGCACTACAAACTGCTCTTGCTACAGAGACCCAGGAGCGTAAAGACGCTGACGATGCTATCCAGGCAGATGTTGACCAGAACAAGGAAGACATCGAAGCCAACACAAATGCAATTGATGCGAACAAATCCGCTATTGAAGGTCTTGAGAAAAGCAAGGTGTCAGTTGCAGGAGGAACAGAAACTCTTACGATTTGGACGGGTACAGAGGCAGATTACAACCTCATTGGTTCTAAGGATGACAACACTCTGTACGTCATAACAGGAGGGGACGCACCTGCGATTGAAGCACCTGTGATTGATACAACCACTCTTGACTTCCATAGTTATATCCCTTATGAGACTATTCGCCCTGGCGAGTGCATCATAGAGAAAACTAGCGACAATCCCCCACGCCAATATCTTCAATTCTTCCATAGCACAGAAACCAAAGACGACTCAAAGAATTGGGTAGAAGTTCCAGAATTCAAGGTGGGAGATAGCATAACAATTGCAGACCCAGGCTTTGACGCATCAAGCCACGATGGAGGCGCAGAAGTAACATTCACCATTGCGGATATTGAAGTTAAAGATGATGGCAAGGGCGAATATTACGTAGTACACGGAGAGGAAGAAGGTGTGTGGCTGCACGAACCACTCATTAACCAAAAGATAAAAATTTCTTTCCATATTCGCCAAGGTACAGCGTAATGAGCGATACAGCCCCCGCAATAACAGAAGACATTACTTACAACTCTAACATTCCCTACAACAGCGAGTACAACTACAACGTTGAAACCATTTATTCTTATGGGTGGTTCCTAGGAAGCACCAATGTTGGTAAAATGTACTTGGGGACTCAACTGGTTACCGCTGCTTATCTGGGCACTCAGAAAGTTTGGGAGGCATAGTCATGTTAGGAATGGGATTCACGCAAACAACGGGTAAAGAGGGTAACTGGCCCTCAGAAGTAACACACGCACGCATCTGGGATATTGGTGCCACATGGAAAGACATTCACGTTGCACCTGGTCAATTTAACTGGGCACGACTTGATGAAGTGTTAGCAAAAATGGAGGGTATGGGATACAAACACATTACTTACGTTATTGCTGCTACTCCACAATGGGCAGCACAAGATCCTAACGCACCTCACTTTGCTCCCTGGCTAGGCCCAGGTACAAACTCTTTACCAGGAGATCCAGACAACTCTTGGAAGCCATTTGTATCAAACCTATCACAACGATACAAGGGACGCATCAAAGCCTATGAGATTTGGAACGAGCCACAACTTGCTGACTTCATGTATCCTTACGACGACAAGAACCGAAACAAACTTGCTCAAATGACTAAAGATGCTTCTCGTATCATTAAGGGTAATGATCCTGCTGCTCTTATTGGTTCTGCTTCTGTTCTACCCCGCCCTTCCAGCGGCGGTATGAAGAAGGGTGGAAAATACCTAGCAGCACTAAAGAAGAAAGATAAGAAGACTTGGTGCGGCATCGACTTTGTTGCCTGCCATATCTATCCAGAGGGTCACACATCACAAGGTTCTCTCTGGAAGGACTACCATAAAGACGTAAAACAAACAATGAAGGATATGGATTGTCCAACCACAAAGATTTGGGTAACAGAGACAGCACTAGGATTGCTTGATGATGCTGGTATTGCAAAAGACAAAGTGGACAAGTACACAAAAACTATTAAAGACTACATTAAGGGCGGTTTCGTTATTTGGTATGCCTGGGAACGCCCTGACTTAAAGGGTGCCTGGATCGGAAACGGTACTTATCAATGGGATGCCATAAAGGAGAACTGGAATTAATATGAATAAAGAACAAAAGCGAGAGAAAAAGTCATGGAAGAAAAGACTAAAGTTTGATAAGAAAAACAAGTCGATTGCTAGTTCAGTATCTCTTAGTTCATCAACATCAATAGAAGATGTTAATATTTTGATAGAGCCAACAGGCAATCAGCCAATGAGCGACCACGCACAACAGCACGCTGCGCTTACAAGAATCCAAAGAGATAACGTCACCAACTTTGCTGAACTTGATGCACTAGAAATCAAGGTTACTGAAAACACAGAAAGCATTGCTAAAAACAAAACAGACATTGTAGAAAACAAAGCAGACATTGTAGAAAACGATGCCGCCATATTTTCCAACTCAGTTGATATTGCTGAGAACTCTTACAAGGTCGCTCTCCTTGATACCCGTGTTGAGGACGTTGAGGAATACCTTGGTGCGGTAGACGTTGAAGTTTCGCTTGGTACCGGCAACTACACTTATGATAACCAAATCCCGCCAAGACCTGCTCACTTTGGCACCCTTGGAAATGCCAGTTTTATTGAAGGCGAGAAAGAGTTTTGGATAAGTAACGAAGACTCACGATACAACGACCTTTCACAATGGGATCGGGCAAGGGCAGGAGATAAGTTCAGCGTATTTAACAGTACTCAAAATAAAGCAACTTACACTATTGAGTTGATTAGTTTTGATGATATCTATGACGCTTGGAACATTAAGGCTAAATTTATTGAAGGCACCGGAGAGTTGCGGTATGGCACAAATTACGACTTGAACATCGCCCGTGTCTCTAGATCATTTGACCCTAGCAATAGTGTCGGTGATATCCAAATAAAGGATCTACAGGGGCAAGTTGAAGCGGGTGAGCAAGTGCAGTCTGAGTTGCTTGATCGTGTCGCTGTCGGTGAGGCGGTTCAGCAACAACTAGAACCTACGGTTGCGAAGAACACTCAAGAAATTAATGACATGCATAATCAGGTTAATCAGATAAGGGATGAAGTTAATTACTTTGTGCGTCCTATCCCGTGGAAGTACAAGAGTAGTGCGGAGCCTGTTGACTTGAAGTCAGGTGAGTTCACGGTTCGCACGTTCAGGAATGAGTCTGATGGTGCTGGAGCGACTATCGACTTTTACTTGAGTGAGTTTGACGCTTGCGGTATGCGCTGGTACCCGCAGTTTGCCGGAACTGAGTACCACCATGATTTAAGCGGAAACTTCATGATTACTGTTGGGATGCTAGGTTCGGGAGTTAGCCTCCACGCTAAGAGTGGCAAGTGGATTTGGAACTATGGCAGCAACCGTTGCGCTAAGATCAGTGGTAACTACCGCAAGGAGAAAACTTCACTGATGAATAACTTTCTTTACATCATTAACTTCCCTGGCTACTTGCCCATGTTTGCAACAGACCAACAGATCACTCGGGTTTTCACCCTTGAGGATGAAGCACCGGAGATCGACGTTACCCCCGATGACGACAGGAGCGACGAAGTTAGTCCCCACGCAAATGATCCGGTGGTGGAACAAGATGGATAGGCAATCACGCTTCGATCAAGCAGACATTGATGCTCTAATAGAACCAACAGGAAATCATCCAATGACCGATCACGCAAAACAGCACGCTGCCCTTACACGAATCCAAAGAGATAACGTCAATAATTTTGCTGAAATTAATGCGCTAGAAAACAAGGTTACTGAAAACACAGACAAGATAAATGAGTTACAGATTGAGTTGGAAGCAGTCCAGGAAACAAAGGATGCTGGTGAGTGGGAATACAAGCAAGATCAACGGGTTATGCCTGGTTTCTTTGTTCTTGGCAATCCCAATCTAACTGCTTCTACCAACACCATCACTATCAACGAGACAGACAAGAATGGTAAGTCACACCAGTTTGCTGGATTACAAGTTGGTGATTACTTGGAGTTGTACCAAGAGGCAAAGGAACGAGATGAAGGCGACTATGGACTTTATGTAATAAAGGAAGACAAGGGGGGAACAGGAATGCGTGAGTTATCCCTTGATTTCTATTCAGGTAAAGGCGTAGCAGAGGAGGGAGAACCCTTCTTTATCAAGGTGTTCCACGCTAACAATGACCTTGATCTTGCGGAGTTGGATGCACGCTACGCACTAAAAGGTCACACTCACTCTGTTGGTTCTCACTCTCACAACTACGAACAGATCGCTATTTCTCACGGACAGAAGGCGTATTACGGATCAAACATCAACTGGAACAACGCGATGTACATGTTCCCCTTTGAGCGTAGGGGCAGTTCAGGTTCTTTGTATCAGGGTGGTCTCATAGAAAATATGGGCAAAATCCAATTCAAGAACGGCACTAACTTTTACGCCAAGATAGGAAAGTCAGGCACTCTTATTGGAACGACTGGGGAGAGTAGTGCTAATCACGGCACCTTCATCGTGATGAACGTGTGGGAAAGCACCTACCAGTCTTCACACTCCCAACAAGGCACAAAGATCCAAACCATCTACGGCACAACTATTTGGGTACAGGACAGCGCAAAGGGAAGGAATTGGGACCAAACCGATGGTTTGTATTGGTGGTACAGAGGAGCAGGAAGGTAAAAACTGTAAGGGCACGAAGAAAAGACTAACACACTCTCTTTGCCCAACAAAGACAATCAGATGTGGTATAATAATCTAAACGGAGGCAAATAAAATGGCTGAAAAATATGACGACGAGCAAGACAAGGCAAACGATGAACTAAAGAACATTGAAGCACAGCCCCATCCAGGGGAAGACTTACCACAAGATGAGGAAGACGAATGAGAAACGTAGATAAGGCAATGGAATGGCTTGAGAGCCAAAGCAAGAAACCAACACAATCCTGGAAAGGACTTTGCCAGAGCAGCGCACGCAACGCATATTCGATGCCTCCATTTGGCGGTAGTGCCACGGAAGCATGGGGCAACGTAAATAAGAAATTTAAGACTGAAATCACTAACTACAAAGACAAAGAGTGGTGGCAGTCAGTCCCTCGTGGTGCTATTCTTTATTCAGTACCCCCTACATCAAAGTACGGACACGCCTGGGTAGCAGCAGGAGACATGACTGGATGGTCTGTTGATTATAAGCGTTCTGGATTTATTGACCTCGTAGAGATTAGACTTAAGGGGTGGGCCTCTTATTACGAGCACACCAAGGGATACATCATCGGAGCACAATACTACTCTGATAACGATGGTTTCTTCAAGGGTCTCGTACAGGGCAAATGGGATCAAAAGGTTCCACCACTAGAAAATGTAATGTTTGCTAACGATGATCGCACACTTGCTAACGCAGCAGTATGGCGACTTGCTTGCAGACTATCTGATCTTGGTTATGGATCAAAGAACTGGCAGCCCGTAAAATACGAGCAGACATATCCTGTGAAGGCTATGGAGTCCTATAATGAAGAGCACGCTCCTAACATGGAAGACAAGTCTCAGTATGGACCCAAGGCTCACGACAGGATTTTTAACCTTTAAAAATTAAACTCATGGTATAATAGACATAACTTATAAAAAGGAGTGGTATGCATGGGTTGGGTTAGTGAAAGTTCCTACCTTTATGTCTGGGGCAATGGCGGCGGCATCACACAGAAGCCAAGTACTACTGTACCAGAACCTCAACCAGACGTTCCAGTCACCGACGACGGCGACGATGATGGGAAGGACGAATAACAATGGCTGTTTCAGCAAGCAAGTTTGAGAACGCTATCAAGAACGCTGGTATCCCTAAACTAAAATGGTGGAAGGACTGGGACAAAAACAATTGGAACGGTCGTAAGGGATGGAACTCCAAGACTGGAGATCCCCTTGCCCTTCTTCTTCACCACAATGGCGGGGCATCCACAGATAGCAGTAAAGCAGAAGATAACAAAGATTGTAAAAAGGATGAGAACGGTGCTAAGTTCGTAAACCGTCATCCTGACTTTGATAGTCCTGCTTCTCAATTCTTCTTACGACGCTGTGGACAACTTGATATCAATGGCTACACTCAATGCTACCACGCAGGCAAGGGTGATTTCAAGGGTACCGAATGGGAAGGACACAAGATCCCCAAGGACAGCGGCAACTCCTACATGATGGGAATTGAGATTGCATCCAAAGGAATTAAAGATGATCTCACAGAGGCACAATGGGAAACCCTAGCAAAACTGGCGGTAGCCCTAAAGGATCTCTACGGATGGAAAGACACATCAACTTACTACTTCCCTCGTCACAAGGACTGGGCACCAGGCCGTAAGAGCGACATCAAAGCATCTAACTCAAAGGTACAAAAGAAGTTTACTGAGTACGCAGGACAATGGGACGGCAAAGTTCCAGACATCGAAGGCATCTACAACGCAGAGGCAGATCCAGAACTAAAGAATCCCGCTGCTTGGAGACTTGCTGCACGACTAGCCGATCTAGGATATTACAAGGGTGAGGTTGCAGAAAAGGGCAGCCAAGGATATCCAGCAAAAGCAGTCGCAAACTTTAACGAAGACACTAACATGGAAGATAAATCAAAGTATGGCCCACGGGCACATGAAAAGATTTTCGGCCTAGAAAAAGGAAGTGTATCGTGAGTGAACAAAATAGACATTAAGGTTCTTGCTCTCGGTATTGTAGGTATTGTTCTGATTTTACTTGCTCTTGGTGGAGTCCTTAGGGCTGCTACAAGCGGTGAAGGTCTTGATCCTGGCACTGCTTCTGCTGCCTTTGCTCTTTTGGGTGCTATGGTTGCAGCAGCACTAGGAACAACTGCTGCATCTAATGGTAAAAAAGAACAAGACAAAGATACTGATTCAGAGGACCAATAAGGAGAACAAGTGAGTAACTATCCAGAGAACATTGATTCGTTCGCCCCAGTAACGGGTAGCGATGAGATGACTGAGCACGCAGAACGTCACACAGCAGAAGAGTCATCCATTGTCGCTATTGAAACGGTATTGGGTGTAGACCCCCAAGGAGAATCCGACACAGTTGCAGATAGGTTAGTAGTTCAAGAAACAGACATCGCTGCCAACACAAAAGCCATAGACGATATTGTTATCCCTGATCTATCAGGGCTTGCTACCACTACTGAGTTAGAGGCAGGAGACGAGGCAACACTAAATGCTTCAAAGACTTACACAGACGAAGAAATTGGAAAGATTGTTATCCCTGATGTCTCTAACTTTGCTACAACAACTGAGTTGGAGGCAGGAGACGAAGCCACACTAGAATCAGCAAATGAATACACAGACGAAGAAATTGCAAAGATTGTTATTCCTGATGTCTCAACGTTTGCTACCACAACTTATGTCGATGCTGCTGATAAAAATTTACAAGATCAAATAGATACAATTCAGTCTTCTGGTTATGACGATACTCAAATTAGAAAAGACTTTGCAGACGCCGATGCTGCTATCCAAACAGAAGTTGAGGCAAACGCAGCAGCAATCGCAGATAACACAACTGCCATCGAAGCAATCAAGACTTACGACGACACAGTTTTGTCCGGCAAGGTAGATGGCAACGCTGCTGCTATCGCTGCTAACGCAACTGCCATTGGAGAAAACACCACAGCCATTGAAGCAATTGAAACTTATGACGACACAGTTTTGGCGGGTAAGGTAAACGATAATACAACTGCCATTGCTGATAACGCTACTGCTATCTCCGACAATACCCTTGCTATTCAGGCCAACACTCAGGCCATAGACGACATCGTTATCCCAGACACTAGCAGTTTTGCTACCACAACTTATGTTGATGAGGCTGACGGAGCACTACAAGAGCAAATTGACGCAATCGAAACTTATGACGACACAGTACTATCAGCACAGGTAGACACTAACACACAGACACTATCAGAACTTACTACAGCAACACTTCCCTTGGATCAACCAGAAGACCCTACTGCTGTCTTTGCAACACTCAATACTCAACTTGACGCAAACCAATATTTTGCACAGGAACTTGAGACAAAAGTTACAGAGGGAACCACCTGGGGTGCTTTGGCGGGTAGACCCTAATGTGGTATAATAGAAACCAAGGAGAAAACAATGCCCACTAACTACAACGGATACATCGTACCAGTCGATGATGACGTAGCAGACGCACCCAAAGCCTTTGAAAGGTTTACAGACTCTATTCCATTCAGCGATTTCGTACAGGTAGTTGAAGTAAGTGCCGCTACCCGCACCGTCGAAGACGCAGACAACGGCAAGATGCTTTTTGTTAAGACTGACTCTGAGTTAACCTTTGGTACTTTGAAAGATGGTTTTTCCGCTGCCGTCGTTGCAGACACAGGTGTTACAGTCACGTTTTTGGGGGTAGATAAAGAAGGAGCAACAACATCAGAGTTTGAAGTAGCAACAGTAGTTACAGTTAATGGGACAAACATTCTTACACTACCAGGAGAGACAGAAGATTGTCCTGAGTGTCCAGAGTGCCCTGAGGTAAATACTGTTGTTGCAAAGATTTCTTCTGCACAGGGTACAGACCCAGATCCACGAGGCAAACCTTCTAATGCAACGGCAGGATCAAATGGTGCATCCTACCATTACTCTGCTGATGGAAAAGAATATGCTGTTTATGCTTTCACAGAAGCACCAGAACCAATCCACGTTGTTAATTTTATTAATAATAAATTTGCTGACTCAATAACCGATGATGAAGTTTTATTCCTGATTCGTACAATGTCTATTCCCGAAGGTTTTGATGGAGACCCCGCAGAGTTGCTACCAGAGGAATATCGTAGTGAGTTTCTTGGACAACTACAAGCGATTCCACCAACTGATCCAGGACACACAATTACTTTGGAAGAGGGGGGATTCGTAGATGTGCTTATGGTTGCAGGAGGCGCAGGCGGGGCTGGATATAATGGCGAGTCCTGCGGTGGCGGTGGAGCAGGAGGATTTCTGGAGTCTAGCGTATATCTTCCAGCAGGAGAGTCTAAAGTAACAGTTGGTCGCTACGGTCGTGGAGGATGGGGGACTTTTGGTGCAAACGATACAGGAGGTCACGGATATCAGTATCGTGGTGAGGCTGGATTTCCTAGCATTATAGGAGACTACTCCGTCCCAAGCGGCGGTGGTGGTGCAATGTATGGATCAGGAAATCAGGGTGCCTCTGGCGGCGGTGGTGGATATTGGACGACCAGTATGGGAGGCGTAGGTGGAGATGGTTTTTACCCATTTGGTAACGCTGGTGGATCAGCACAAGGATCTCCCGCTGGGGGTACGACTAATGGCTCCGGTGGTGGCGGTGGCGGTGCTGGATCGCCAGGAGCCGATGGAGTTCTGAAAGACGGTGGAAACGGTGGGGATGGAAAAGAATCTAGTATCCTTGGCGGTGATCCTATTTTTTGGGCAGGCGGCGGCGGTGGAGACTCTAAGGGTCAGACGCCAGGACAAGGAGGAAGCGGGATTGGAGGAACGGGTGCAACTTATAACACTCGTGGAGGGGATGCTGTTGAAGGCACCGGATCTGGTGGAGGCGGCGGTAATTACTCAGGATCTTCAACTACTCAATGGGGTGGAAACGGCTCTTCTGGAATAGTAGTCGTAAGGATAGAGGTCTAATGTCCTCACAAAGAAATGTAAATGACTTAACCTTCACTATTCCTTCTGACTCAGATCCAGCAGATATGCCTGCTATCTTTCAGGCTTACACAGATGGGATGCCTGCACCAACAAGCACAGGTGGCTTAACCACTTTTGTAACATCAGAAGACACAAACAAGATTTTTGAATTTTCGACGGCAGAGGGTGGAGACCCCACAGAAACAACAATAGACATAACAGGCACAGGATTTTGGAAGGTAGCGTCAGGTAAAAACTACGGAATGCAATTCGGTATTGTAACAGGTAATGATGTGGTAACACTCACAACAGATGAAGCAGGGGTATCTTTCCAACCCTTTGATACTGTTATCACCGATTCTTTTGCTATCGTAACTCGTGTTTCTGATACCCTTTGGTTAGTGGCTGGTGGGGGTTCTGTTTCTGGCCCATTCATTATGACTTCATCACTTCTTGGAAGCGGTGATTATTATGCCTGAGTCTCTACCCCCAGTTTTAGCAGGTGAGGTTGTAACGGCAGAACAAGCAAACTCTAAACGATACTTTATAAAGACAACAAAGCCAGAAGATTCAGAAGGCGAGATAGGCGATGTTTGTTTTGTGTTGGGTGATCCCGTTTAAGATGATGTGGTATAATAACATTCAAGGAGATAAAAAATGACGACTTTATATGGTGGCCCTGTAGGTCCAGACTTCACAGATAATCAGGAACTTACCGCTACCGCTTTTAACGCAGTCAAAGACTATTGGATTGTTGATGAACTTCCTGAGACAGCAGAAGATGGGGATGTAGTTTTTGTAGTTGGAGAGGTTGCTGGTGGTATTCTCCCTGGACTTGGCGGTTGGGCTGAGATAACCGAAGTGACTGGTTCTCCGAAGCGTTACGCCTACAACGATGATATTGATTGGGTGGCGTTTGAGTGGACAGACACTTCTAAGACGCACACGCTGACGGTTACTGAGGGTTTGATGGAAGCGTTAGTGGTAGGTGGAGGCAGCACAAACACTAACTGGTATGCAAACAGCGGCGGTGCCAAAGAAAACTTACTGATCGTAAATGGCAGTTACGACATTGTTGTCGGCTACGGCGGCTACCCCCAAATGGGAAGCCGCATTGGATCTTCTGATCCAGAAGCGCAGCAATTGCTGGCGTGCACCGCAAACGTGTATGGCTCAGGGAATACTTATCCCAGCGATAACTACAGTAACGATGGTATTTGGAAAGGCACGGTGTCTCACATTACAGGTGTTGAGATTGAGTACGCCCGTGGTTCTTTCCCAGGAGATAAGTCAAACACGCCAGGAAGCGCAATCAACACAACGGTGAACACAACAAACAATGACGGCGTTGTCGTTGTCCGTGTCCCCGCAGAACAAGCCGAAAAGGTAGATCCAGGTAGTTGGGTAACTCGCTCAAACAATTTTGCTGTCGTAGAAAACGGGGTAGTCACAGAAACCTACACAGAACATCACTACGGTAATGGAACAACAACACCACTACCACAAACAGATCTTATTCCTTGTGACGCTAATGTTACAGAGGGTTATTCTTATGAGAATGGGGAGTTTGTTTCTCCCCCTGCCCCCGAAATTCCAGCGGCACAACAGAAAATCCTTGATAAAGTAAATAAACTACAAGAAGAACTTAGGAGTTATGATGTCTGACGCAGGAGTTTGGGTAAAGTTAGAAGATGCAGGTAGTATTCCTGGTGCTGCTGTTATCGGTGGCGCTACTGCTGATGACCCGTTGGTTCCGGTGAATAAGTCATCGTTTGAGGGTGACGGCACTAACGGTGACCTGGGTCAGGCGTATGACGTTTACGAATTCCTTGGGTCTGGGCAACTTGTTGTTGATGAGCCTGGATTCGCAGATCTGCTCGCCGTGGGCGGTGGCGGTGGCGGTGGAGCCACCCAATGTGGCGGCGGTGGCTCTGGTCAATTCTTTGAATACAAGACCATCACCGACTTTGGGACGTTCCCCGTTACTGTCGGCTCAGGCGGTTCAGGGATGCCAAGCACCACAGGCTACTCCGGTAGTGCGGGAACCCAATCAGGCTTCAGCCTTTATTGGGCTGTCGGTGGAGGAGAAGCCCAGGGTCGTGGCGAAGGCGGCGGCGACGGTGGCTCCGGTGCTGGCGCTGGTGATATTGGACAAGACGCTTTTGGTGTCACTACGGCTGGCGGTCAAAGCGGTGGTCGTGGAGGCAGCCAATGCGGTGGCGGTGGCGGTGGCGCTTTACTCCCAGGTGAAGATGGAAGCGACACTTCAACCAGGAAGGGTGGTGACGGTGGTGCTGGACGAGTTTCAGCAATCACGGAAACCAGTAAACTCTTAGCCGGAGGTGGCGGCGCTCACGGTTCTTTTGATTCTGGGCAAGGCGGTGCTGGTGGTGGTGGCGCCGGTTCGACTGCGGGTGCTGGAGGTAATGGAGAATCTAATACTGGCTCCGGTGGCGGGGCCGGAACCGCTGGCGGCAACGGCGGCAGCGGCATCGTAGTTATTCGGGTAGCCGTCCCCACAATGTCCTACGCACTCCGCACTAACACAACCGCACCCAAGACAGCACATGCCGCACGCATCGAAGACGGGGTAGTGAAACAAGTAATCGTCATCCCCCATCTAGACAATGATGATAATAAGATTACAGAATATTGTAATAAGATTGGTTTGCCTGGAACATGGGTTGATACCTCATACACAGGAGCAAGAAGGGGTAAATATGCGGGGATAGGAGATCTCTTTGATCCTCGCCTAAAGAATTCAGAATTTACATCACCTATGGAGGAAATGGAATAATGGGTATTTACGCACGGGACAATGGTGAATGGTATCGGGTAGATGGAGGTAGTGCTGGACTTCCTGGTCTTGGTGGTTGGGCTGACGTTACTGCAATAACTGGGATGGGAATGAAATACTCCTATCCCGCTGACGGTGTGGATTGGGTGGCGTTTGAGTGGACTGCTGATGGTGAATTGACGACGGACGCTGGTGGGCTAGTGGACGTTCTGTTAGTCGGCGGTGGCGGCCCATCCATTTCCACTACTGGATGGGGTGCTGGCGGCTACACAGTAGATGGTATTCGCACAGTCCCCAATACCTCTTCCATTGTCATTGGCATCGGCGGCAACTACAACGGCTGGGATACTAGCGACGCACTAACGAAATTACGTGAAACATCATTAGGTGACATGCAGGCTGGCGGCGGCGGTCACTCTTTTGCCGGTCAGTCTGGTGATGGTACTAACAGCGAACCGTGGAACGGTGTTTACTCCACTATCGCTGACGGTTCTACAAACGTTTTGTACGCACCTAACGGCAAGAGCACTATTGCGGCACCAGGGCGAGGGTCAAATAACCCTTCTAGTCGGAAAGGTCAAGACGGCGTTGCCATCATCCGTGTCCCCGCAGCAAACGACAAGACCGGCATGGCGGCTGGCGCATTCGACACATTAACGGCACGAGAGAAAGCAGCGATCACTGCACAACGCAAAAAGTTATTAAAGGAAGCAGAAGAGCAAGCGGCTAAGGCCCTTGAAGATGAGGGTGGAAGTCTGAATGTCTAAGTTAGATCAAACAACCTGGATTATCTCTTTAAGCACAGTTGGTAAAAAGGAACAAAGCAACGAAGACGGAGCATAAAAATGGCGGTAAAGCCGTGGGATCTATTAACAAAAAGAAACTACACAACACTAGAGATAGCACAGGAACGCCTTGATATCTGTAAGTCCTGTGAATACCTATTTAAAAAGACTAACACCTGTAAGAAGTGTGGCTGCTTTATGGACGCAAAGACAAAACTAAAAAAGGCAGAATGCCCCATTGGAAAATGGTAATGTGGTATAATAGACTATTATGAGCGAGCCAATTCCAGAGGAACCAGAAAGTTGGGGTCCAGAAAAGTCTTTACCAGAAAACTATAGAATCTTTGAGAACACTACCGGCATTACATTTTATGTGCCTACTGACTCTGCCCTCGCAAATGTGCCTTACTCCTTTGAGGTGTTTGCGGGTAGCATCAACAAGGCCCAAATCACCGACTCTGATAAAAACTTTGTAAGGACTAATGGCTCTCTTCCTATGACTGGAAACTTTGATGTTGGTAATAAAAACATTATTAATGCTAATGATGTTGATGCTGTGAGTGTTAGTTCCGATACCGCCGTTGTTTCAGGTCAGGCCACAGCAGGTAGCGTAGTTATAAACAACGCAGTTGGTCCAGGAACGTCGGCAGGCAGAAACATCACTCACTCCTTGACTGAACCAACATCCACAGATGGAAACAACGGAGACATCTGGTTTACCTATAAGGACGAATAATGACTGCTTACATAAAAGAAAACGGCATCTGGAAGAAAAGCAACCTCTCATCAGTAAAAGTAAGCGGAGAATGGAAGAAGACAAAGAAAGGTTTTGTAAAGGTTAATGGCGTTTGGAAAAGGTTTTTCAGCGCAGGCAATGAGATCACATCATCCATTGGAGAGCAAACTGACTACATTAAAATCATTTCTGGGGAAGAGCAGACTTGGCGACTTTGGACTTGGGATGGTGCTGGAGCAGATGGAGAGGCCACAGCATCTTTTGAGGTAGGCACTTCTATTGCTGACTTTGAGGTTTTGCTTTTAGGAATGGGCGGCTGTGCCCCAGGCGACACCGGCATGGGTGGCGGTGGAGGAGGCTGGGTAAAAGCAACGGTAAGCAAAGATGAAATGCCCGAAGGCACCTACAACTTTACTCTTGGTCAGTATTACAGAGACGCACAAGGAAGTGCTGTCTCTCTCACTGTGACCAGTCAGTTAGACATCCTGGACACAACACTTACAGCAACTCAGGGTGGAAATGGTGGCACGATAAACGCAGCGGTGCAGGGTAAAGGAGGAGGGGGGGGAACAGGTGCTTTATCTGGTGAGTTAATAAATTTCTCAACAGGAACAGGCGGTAATGGTGGCAACAACTATTCATCAGGTGGGGCAGCAGGAACATACTCAAGCATCTCTGGTGAAGAACTTGACTACTGCGGAGGTGGTGGATCAGGAGGATTCCCAACAACAGTTACCACTTATGGTGGACCTGGATGGAACTCTTCTCTCAACGGGAAGGTTAACGCTTCTGGTGGTTATGGTGCAAACAAGGGAGGAACTGCGACAGTAGGCGAGATTGGCGGGGGAGGAAAACGTGGCGGTGGAGCAGGAGGATCATCCTTCAATCAGTACAAGATTCAGCCTGGTTCTAATGGCGTTCTTATGATCTCCTACAGAATAGATTAGTTATCAAATTGTAATAGGGTAATGCTCTCACCCAGCACTTACCCTACAAACTTGTGGTATAATAGTAAACATGTCAGACGCTAATGTTCCCACAGATGCAATGGCCTCAAATGCTCGTAGAGGATTAGCCCTACGCAAAGAGCATGGTCGTGGAGGAACAGCCGTAGGCGTCGCTAGAGCAAGAGACATCTCAAACAAGTCTTCTCTTTCTAACTCAACTGTAATGCGTATGCATTCATTCTTCTCCCGCCATCGGGTAGACAAGAAGGGTAAGGGCTGGACAGCAGGTAGCGAAGGCTACCCATCTAACGGACTTATCGCTTGGCTACTTTGGGGTGGCGATAGTGGAGCAAGTTGGGCAGAGTCAAAGCGTAACGCTATTGTAAATGCAAGAAAGAGTCTTTGGGTGAATAGCGGATTCTCATTCCGCAAGACAATCTCAAAGGCAGAGTCAGTAAAGGTAGGACAGATGGTTTCTTGGAACTCATCAGGCGGTCGTGCTAGAGGAAAGGTGCTGCGTGTTATCCGTAACGGATCTTACAGCGTCCCTGGCTCATCTTTGACTATCAGTGGTACACCTGAAGATCCAGCAGCCGCTATCCGTGTCTATCGTGGTGATGAACCAACCGATACAATTGTCGGTCACAAAGTAAAAACTTTATCAGCAAACTAACAAAACCAACTAACTAATAACAAGGAGTAATTTTATGTTTTCATTTCGTCTAACCGATGACTTTATCAATCAATATAAAGATAAGGAGGTTCCATTTGGATTTCGGGATGCAGGAAACAACGCCCTAGGCGAGATCACTTTTATCCGTACTTACTCACGCAAGAAAGAGGACGGCACAAAAGAAAAGTGGCATGAAGTTTGTGAGCGAGTAATCAACGGTATGTACTCAATCCAAAAAGATCATTGTAAAGAGCATCGTCTTCCTTGGAATGATAGGAAGTCACACGCTTCCGCACAGGAAGCCTTTGATCGTATGTTTAACTTAAAGTGGACACCTCCTGGTCGTGGTCTTTGGATGATGGGGTCAAAGATGGTAATGGAGAGTAAGAACTCTGCTGCCCTCCAAAACTGCGCTTTCGTAAGCACACGAGACATCGACAAGTACGATCCAGGTGCCCTGTTCTCATGGGTAATGGACGCACTCATGCTAGGCGTTGGTGTTGGTTTCGATGTTCTGGGGGCAGAGAAAGAAATGAAAATCCTAGATCCCAAAGAAGAAGAAACAACCTACATCATTCCTGATACACGAGAAGGATGGGTAGAGAGCACACGTTTGCTAATCAACTCTTTCTTAACTCCAAACAAGCAGACACAACTTTTTGATTACGATTTGATTCGTCCATACGGAACGCCTATCAAGGGTTTCGGTGGAACTGCATCAGGGCCACAACCACTCATCGACATGCACGAGAAGATTCGTGAGGTAGTCGGTGGTAGGGTAGGCGAAATCTTGGACAGCAGGGCCATCGTGGACATTGTGAACCTTATTGGTACCTGCGTAGTGGCTGGAAATGTTAGACGCTCTGCGACGCTTGCATTGGGTGAGCCAGATGACGAAGTGTTTGCTAACTTAAAGAATGCTGACGTTTACCCAGATCGTAACTCATTCGATCCAGAGAAGCCAGGTTGGGCTTGGATGTCCAACAACTCAATAGCAGCAAAGGTCGGCACACCTTACGAGGACTACGTTGATCTAGTTGTTAATAACGGTGAGCCTGGTTTTATTTGGTTGGACACTACCCGCAACTATGGACGCACAGCAGACGCTCCTGATGGTAAAGACTATCGGGTTATGGGCTTTAACCCATGTGCAGAGCAGCCACTAGAGTCTTACGAACTTTGTACTCTTGTTGAGGTTCATATGAACCAGCACGAAAGCAAGGAGGACTTCTTCCGTACCCTCAAGTTTGCTTACTTGTACGGCAAGACTGTAACTCTCCTATCAACTCATTGGATGCAGACAAACGCTATCATGCAACGTAACCGTCGTATCGGTACATCGCTTACAGGTCTTGCTTCATTTGCTGATAGCAAGGGCCTCCCCGCTTTGCGTGAGTGGCAAGACGAAGGGTATGGAAAAGTACGTCATTACGACAACCAGTACAGCGAATGGCTATGTGTTCGTGAGAGTATCCGTGCAACTACAGTCAAGCCCTCTGGCTCTGTGTCTATCCTATCAGGTGAGACACCAGGAGTTCATTGGGGTCCAGGAGGTAAGCACTTCTTAAGAGCCATTCGGTTTAGCACAACAGATCCAATGATGCCCCTGTTCAAAGCAGCGGGGTACAAAATTGAAAAAGATCTAGTATCAGCAAATACAAAGGTAGTATATTTCCCAGTAAAGTCAGAACACGAGCGCAGCGAAAAAGACGTAACTCTATTTGAGAAGATTGGTCTTGCTGCTACAACTCAAAAATATTGGTCAGATAACGGTGTCTCTGTAACTCTATCTTTTGATGCAGCAGAGGAAGCAAAGCATATCGCATCAGCCCTTCATATGTACGAAGGCCAACTCAAGGCAGTATCGTTCCTGCCTATGAGCAACAGCACCTATCCACAACAGCCCTACACACAAATAACCGAAGCAGAATACAATAAATATCTAGGCAAAATAAAGACTATTGACTTCAACGCTATTTACGATGGAGTGGATAATCTAGACGCTATTGGTGAAAATTATTGTACAACAGATGTCTGTGAGATCAAACAGGTCACCACTCTAGACGTATTAGACCAAGAACCAATTGTGGTATAATAAAAGAGTAACAGCACCCGTCAAGCGGATAGGTCGTTGCGGAGTTAGCCCCCTAAAGGGGGCTTTCTCTGTGGTATAATGGAAGCACTATGTCCGATCTAAATGTCTATGCCTCAAAGATTTACAGCGAGCACCCACTCGCTATCTGGGCACTAGACGCAAATGTAGGAGAAACAACAGACTTCCCGCAATACACCACAGACGTATATCCAGCAACGGTAAACATCGGTTGCACCCAAGGCGTACCAATGGTTTATGGATCTAACAAGTCTATCGGTCTAATAGATCTAGGCGATGCCGGTATCCCATCCTCACAGCCTAGAACCTGGGCAAATGTAAGAAACGACCCAGACACAATAGGTGAGGAATCTTGGGGGTACTGGTCATCAAAGGTCGGACCCACAGGAGACTGGAAGGTAGTGGACTGGAAGACAGAAGACAAGATTATTACAGAGGGAATCTTTATGCCCTCCATCACTCATTACGGCTACGATATGTTTACCCCCAAGGGGATGTACAATACTTATACAGCAGAGTTCTGGATGCGTATCGACGCACGCACAACCAAGTCAACAAAGATCTGGGGAACCCTTAACACCTTTGACGGCCTTTGGGTAAACGACAACTACATTACTCTAGTTGTTGGTAAAGAGAATAAATCCTATGCCGTCGAAAACTGGTATCGTCCAATGCTCGTTGCTGTAACTTACACACCAACACAGGCACGCCTAGTCATCAACGGACAGGAAGTTATTTCTCTGTCTTACACCACAGATGATATTGATTTTTCTTCCATCGACCCCGATGACGGCAGTTCAACAGGCATCCTTGGTTTTGCCCTGGGCAACAACATCAAACTTTACGAGGTAGATTGTATCGCCATCTATTCTTACGTTGTTCCTGATGACGTTCTTAAGCGTCGTTTTGTTTGGGGGCAGGGAGTAAGAGAAGAAACCCAACTATCAACGTCTTACGAAACACAAATAACTTACGCAGACTATCCTTACGCACAATACGCAAACAACGTCTTGTTCCCAGATCTTTACAACTGGGAGAGTGGATATCTTGATAACCTAGTTTCTGATCGTCAGAGTTTGAGGACACCTTCTTACAGCCTACCCCAGATTTTTATCAACGGCAGAGATATGGAATCCCTCTACAGAGAAAACAGGTTTAGACAAAAAGAAGGAGAGCAGGTTTTCTTTACCTTCCAACCAGAGTACAACTGGGATCAACCATCGTACTTCTACTTTGATAAAATCAACAAACTTAGCACACCACCACAAGCAATCTACGGAGTTTTTGCGGTAGATCCAGGAATGGACGAAGGGTACGAAGAAACCCTAATGATATTCAAAAAAGCAACAGGAGACGTTGTAGAGATCACAGTACAAACCGACACAGTAAGATACAAACTCAACGACACCACACTTATTACTAAAACCGTAGCAGGCACCTTCTCTGTGGGCTTTGAGTTAAATACACTCTTTAATTCCGCTACCGTCAATCCTGGGCTAAAACTATTCTTTGCTAACCTATCAGACATCAGGCTTTACGTTGGTGGAAATGGTGTAGGAACCTTTAGTGGTTTTATTTACAGCATCGGAATTGACGACACATCCTCTGCTTCTCGTAATGGGATAAGCAGCAAGTTTGATGCTGATGGTATTGCCTCATCTTCAATGGCGGGAGTCATCTCCTCATACACCCTTGTCCCCCGTGTCGATTACGGAGAGTTCTGGTTGGATGTTTCCACATCTTCTTACTGGGAGGATTCAATCGCTCTTAGCGTGCTGGGTAAAAATCTTTCTACCCCCAAACTTGACTTCTTCCAAATCAACATCGGACACGATGGTAGTTACAAGGTTGAAGGTGGTTTCTACAACTTCTCAACGTCAGAACTAAACTCTTACGTTGCTTTTCAACCAATCAAAGACACCATACAAAAGTCAATCAAAGATTTTACAAACACACAAAATCTGCCGGTAAGTAGGGTAGTCAAACCAGGGGCAGATTGGGAAACAACAAAATACGCAGTCATCAACGGCAGCGTAATTTATCCACCAGAAGGTGTAGATTACGACACTCTACGAGTTATTGTCTTCTTTGATATTACAGCAGAGGGAATTATTCATTCTCCATTCCAGATTAAAAGTCTTGAGTTATCATCACAGGCTTATGAGGCTACCGCCGAAGTCGGGACTTTGTTTGGTGCTACAATAAAATCTACAGATCCTTTTGCTTTCTACAAGGAGAGCACTCCTTACCTCTACCTTACAAAAGACAGCGGTGTTGAACCTTTGGAGGGTAAGGTTGAAATTCCATTCAACGAAGCACTAGCCAGTCCTTACCCAATCAATATGGTAACCGCCTGGGTAAAACCAAACTTCAAAAACATGACTGGAAGCACGCTGATTGAGTTAGAGGCCGGAAGTACGACGGTAACTCTAACGACAAGCACAAGCGGCACAGATAAAAAAGACTTCACAATAACATCAAGTAACAGCGAGATAACAGACCAAGTTAGAATGTTTAAAAACAATGAAGAAGTTAGCACAATTAGTTTAGAGGATAATCAATGGGCGTTCATTGCTTTTGAGATGCCCTTCCCACTCAACACCTCAAACACAGAAGGTAAGACTGTATTACACCAAGGGGCAGTTTATCAAAACGTTACAGTATCAAAGGTGACTACCAAGGGTCTTGCTGCGTCAGCAATCATCAGAGACTACTTTGATTTGCGTCAGCAGAACTATGGATATTGGACACAACTAAGCGAGCCAGAAAACGAGGGCGGGGAAGGTTGGACTTACAGAGAACTGCTATCTACTGAATCTACCTTCACCTACAAGACTACACCGATAGATGTGTTTGATATTTATTCAGGTAACAACGGGCTAGTCATTGGTAATGATAGCGAACTAGACATCGAAGAGACTAACAGCGTGATGCTACTCAACGTTGATTGGAATACCTACGACCGCCGTCCTGCATAACAAGTGTGGTATAATAGTAACCATGAGCAACCGAAAAAAGGCATTAAAGAAACCAAAGGTAACCTTAGTAGAAGAAAATCCTGGCTGGGGACTCTACGCTTGGCGCAAGTCAGACGGAAAGTTCTTCATGGATGACGATAACAACCTACTTAATATTCCATCAAAGCAGTTCGATTTAGAGAAGATGGCCCAAATCACAAAGGCAGCAGCCCACTACGGAGAGCCAGAGGGCAACCCAGTATTCATTCCAGGTGTGCAGCGCACAACAGATGAAGAGTACGTTATTCAACGGGAGCGAATGAAGGCCGGTCTGCTACCAACAATGAATGACTTTAACGCAGTCACCGACGCTAAGAGGGCACAGGGTATCCAAGATGACTAATCTCGTAGCAAAGGTTCCTGACTTTGAACCAGAAGACCCCCAGTTCTCAGACCCATTCTCTAAAAAGTGGGATGACCTCAAAGACTATCGTGGAATTGAAAAGAACTTCAAGCGTCGCACTAGCAGGGTAGTTAAAGGATACGCAGAAGAATCACATTCCCGACCCACAGGAAAAGATGACACAGGTCAAAAAGGAATAAACGCACGCATCGGTAAGGGCTACGGTGCCTTTGATGTTATTCAACCACCCTATGATCTTGTAGAACTAGCAAACTTCTACGACACTAACTTTGCAAACCACGCTGCTGTTGATACAAAGGTAGCAAACATGGTGGGCCTTGGCTACGACTTCCACATGACTCGTCAGGCTGAAGCACGGCTAGAAGAGTTAGATGGAGATAAACTATCTTTTGCTCGTCGTAAGATTGAAAGAACAAAGCAAGACGTAAATGGCTGGGTAGAGGATCTAAATAACACTCAAACTTTTGTTGGAACAATGGAGCAGGTTGTAACAGATATGCTCGCTACCGGCAATGGTTACCTAGAGGTTGGCCGCACCCTAAGCGGCGACATTGGATACCTTGGTCACGTTCCTGCACCCACAATGAGAGTCCGTCGTATGCACGACGGCTACATTCAACTAGTCGCAGATCGTGTTGTTTATTTCAAAAACTTCGGGGCAACCAATGAAAACGTCGTAACAGATGATCCACGCCCCAATGAGATCATTCACTTCAAGCAATACTCCCCACTCAATACTTACTACGGCATCCCTGATGTTATTGCCGCTTTGCAATCAATCAAGGGAGATCAGTTCGCTTCCCAATACAACATTGACTACTTTGAGAACAAGGCTGTGCCCCGTTACATCGTAACAGTCAAGGGTGCTCAACTATCCCCAGAGAGCGAGGATCGACTATTCCGCTTCCTACAAACAGGGTTAAAGGGGCAGAACCACCGCACACTTTATGTACCACTTCCTTCTGATTCAGAGGGTAACAAGGTAGAGTTTGAGATGCATCCTGTTGAAAACACAGTTCAAGACGCTTCATTCAAAGACTACCGTCGTCAAAATCGTGATGATATCTTAATGGCTCATCAGGTTCCTTTGTCTAAACTAGGTGGTGTTGATGGAGCCGCTGTAGCAGCATCTATCTCCCAAGACCGCACCTTTAAAGAGCAGGTCACCCGCCCAGTCCAACGGCATCTAAATAAAATCATCAACAAGATCATTAAAGAAAAGACAGATCTCGTAGAGATTGCGTTTAAAGAAGCAACACTTACAGACGAAGTTGCCTTGTCTCAAATCAACGAGCGTTACTTGCGTAACCAAGCCGTTACTCCTAATGAAGTGAGAGAGATGATTGGTCTTCCACAGATCCGAGGTGGAGACGAAATGGTTGACTTATCCCCAGGACAGCAGGCCCAGCAAAGAAGTGAGGCAAGAGGAAATACTGCAAGAGATAGAGAACGCACCAATGAGCAGAGTGATGGGCCAGCAACAATAGCAGGCAGAAATCCAAAAGGTGAAGGGGAGAAAACCTCCTAATATTGAAATTTTAACGGTAACGTTAAAATAACAGTTATGTAACAAAAAGGATGGTATAATAAGTAACACTATGGATATGGAAAAAGCACATTTTTCTGCTAAAGACAACTTAGTAAGAGTGTCTATGCCCATCGCTAAGGTGGACCAAGAAAGGCGCATTGTATCTGGTTTTGCTACTCTAGATAATCTAGACAGGCAGGACGACATCGTTCCAGCCGAAGCAAGCGTAAGAGCGTTTAAAAACTTCCAGGGCAACATTCGTGAAATGCACGACCAAACAAAAGCGGTAGGCAAAATGGTAGAGTTCAAAGAGGACATGTATTTTGATCCTAATACATCAGAAATGTTTAACGGAGTTTATGTCTCTGCTTACATATCCAAAGGGGCCGAAGACACCTGGCAAAAGGTTCTTGACGGCACACTCGCAGGTTTCTCCATAGCAGGTGATATTACAGAAGACGACACCGTTTACGATGCTGATCTTGAAAAGAGTGTTCGCATTATTAAAGACTATTCATTGAGCGAACTGTCCCTAGTGGATGTTCCAGCCAACCAATACGCCAACGTCCTATCCATACAGAAGAATGGCGATGTTACTGGTATGCTTTCAAAGGCACTCATTGAAACGGTTTATTACTGCAATCACGACGACATTGTGCAACTATCGTCAACTGTAAAGTCTGCTTGCCCACGCTGCTCAGGCGGCATGGAGAATATTGGCTTTGTTGAATCTAACGATCCCGACAAGGCTGTAATGGTTAAGGGCATTCTTACTCAAGTTAAGAAGTCTAAGGAGGTTGAAATTATGTCCGAAGAAACAACCGAAGCCAATGTTGAGCAAACTGAGGCAGTTGAAGAAGTAGCGGAAGCAGTCGTAGAGGCTGTTGAAGAGACCCCTGAGACTGTTGAGGTTCAGACAGAGGCACAGACAGAGGCTCCCGTAGAGGAAGCGGTAGCCGAAGAAGTCAATGTCGTTGAACTACAAATTGAACAACTTACCAATACTGTTGCTGAAATGAGCAAGCAGATGGATCAATTTAGTGCGCTTGCAGATGCGATTAATAAAATTCATCAGCAAGTAAGCGAGGTCTCCAAGAACCTCTCAGGTGTGAGCAGAGAGGTTACTACCCTTAAGGCACAAGACAACGAACTTGGAAAGCGTTACGAAGCATTAGAAAAAGATACTGCTTTCCGTAAATCTGCTGACTTTGGAGAAGTCATGCAGTCTCAACCAGAACTGGTTGAAAAATCACTATGGTCAGGGCGTTTCCTCAAGAAGTCCGACCTATTCTAAAACAGGAAAATATGACGGAGGTGAAAAGAATTATGTCAGACGAAATTACTACAGAAGAGACTACAGAAGAAGCAGTAGTATTTGAGAAGGCCGCTGGCGATCAGGTTGCAGGAGCAGCAGATCGTCAAGGTGTCGCTCCTGGTGTAGGCCCAATTGTAAACGCAACTGGTAACCCAGGAACAGCCGCTAACGAAGGCAATCCAAACACTCATCACGCTTCTGGTTACATTGGCGTAGGTGGCGTTGGTCAGCAAAATGATGGCGACGCTCTAAACTACGGCAACATGGGACAGGCTCTAAACCCTCAAGCAATGGGCGCACCATCTCCACTAGATATTGACCCTTCAGGTCAGGCTGGTGGCGGTGTACTCAACCCTGAGCAGAGCCGTCAATTTATCGACTACATCTGGGACGCAACTTTGCTCGCCCGTGATGGTCGTCGTATCACCATGCGTGCAAACACAATGGAACTAGAGAAGGTAAACGTTGGTCAGCGTGTCATTCGTGCCGCTGCTCAGGCTGATGGCTCCTACGAAAATGCAGGGGCAACTTTCTCAAAGGTGGATCTATCAACTAAGAAGTTGCGGCTAGACTGGGAGGTTTCAACTGAGGCACTTGAAGATAACATCGAAGGTGGCGCACTTGAAGACCACCTAGTACGTTTGATGACTGGCGCATTTGCTAACGATATCGAAGACCTCGCTATCAACGGTGACCTTTCTAAGACTACCGATCCCTTCCTAGGGATCATGGATGGTTTCTGCATCCAGGTTGACGAAGGATCACACGCAGCAGTCCCACCAGGGTTTGCTAAGGCAGCAGCAGTCGCAGGCGTAGCAGGCACCATCGACCAGTTCGCACAGCCAACTGGCGCATGGGATCAGTTCGTTAATGACGGAGGTACCCCAGAGTTTGTTGATGCAACAGGATCAGCACCAGTTTGGGACACCGAGACAATGCAGGAGATCATCCTCGCAATGCCTCGTAAGTACCGTGCAGTCAAGAACGGTCTACGCTTCTACGCAGGTAGCGATACCTTTGCACAGATCGTTGCATCCAATGGAACAGGAACACCAAACGGTTGGGTTCCATCAACTGAGCAGTACGCAAATGCTTACCTTGATGGAAACGCACAGGAGTTCGGTGGCCCACGGGCTACTCGTGTCCTAGGCGTGCCAGTCCTAGAGGTTCCCTACTTCCCAGAAAACCGCGTGGAACTAACCTTCCCCGCAAACCGTATCTGGGGAATCCAGCGTGACGTTTCAGTCAACCGTGAGTACAGCGCAAAGAAGGACACAATTGAGTACACAGTATTCATGCGGTTCGGCGTTGCATGGGAAGAGTTGGAAGCAGTTTCTTACGCAACAGCAACACCATAAGACGTAAGATACGCACACTTTGTTGGGGGAGGGCTACGGCCCTCCCCCTTCAAGCATTTGTGGTATAATAGTACCAATAGTAGTTAAGGAGAAAACTATGGATTTTGATAGCATGTCCATCAAGGACTTGAGGACATACGCAAAAGAGCACGGCATCAAGTTGCAAAGCGCAACTAAGAAGGCCGACATTCTAGATATCGTAAAAACTAGTGCCCAAGCAGGCATTGAAGAGGACTACGATGAGTTACTTGCTTCTGCCGAAAATGAAGGGCAGGCAGTAATGACCTCACCCAATGAAGATCGTCGTCAGCAAAAAGAAGAAGAAGTCATTGCTGAACGAATAATGAATCAAGAGGTTGATGAGCAGAAGCCAAAGGCTAATGACCTTTCTGTTTGTCTCTACTCTGAAAAGAAGTACTCTTCTACTCATTTAGGAAAACTAGACATTGGCTACAACATCGTCAAAAAGGATCTAGCAAAGATCTGGATTCGTCTTCCTGATGTCCGTCTAGCAGACAAGGAAGAACTAGCCAGAGCACAGGCCGCAGGCGTTAAGCCAGGGCAACGTGTCGGCAAAAAGGGTCGTCGGATGTAATGAGAGTTTATCGTCAAGCCCCATTCCCTCTAACCGTTACAATCAAGGACGGAAATCCTGATACCAATTACGATGTTGCTATCGTAAACAGGAATACGGAATGGGGTACGACGGTGACTAGCGATGCTTTGGGCACGCTAACAATCGAACTACCTAACTACCCATTTGCTTTGTATGATGAAACATACATCTTAAGTATTCAAACAGAAGACATTACCTTTATTTGGAATGACGGACGCACAGACTTTGTAGAGGATCTTGAGGTCTACCGCCCAATGTGGCCGGTAGATCCAGATGATCCTGATGACGTAAAAATGGAGGCACTCATCAGAGCAACCATTGATGCTATTACAGGTGGCTTCTACTACAGCAGAGAATACTACGAGGGAGAGGGTCTGGGAGCAGACTTCTTCCCAACACCAGCACTTACAAAGGATGTGCTAGAGGTATGGGAAAACAACGTCCACGTTTACAAGAAGTTTATTACTGTGGACGCAGAGGGAGATCCAGAGTTTGCAAACTATCGTGTGTTTAAGATGAGCAAGGACATGACTGCGGTTACAGTAGATCATAATGCCCCTCGTAAAGCCCTAGCAGCAAAGCCTGTAAGATTCCACAGGGGAAACAGCGACTCTTATGAAACACATGACTACAGGGTAGGATTCTTCCCCGACCGCTGGTACTACATCTTCTTGCTCGCAACCGGCTACCCCTTCATCCCTGACGACATCAAACTCGTAGCAGAGATGCTCAAGAAGCAGTATGAGGACGAAGGAAACATCGGCGGTAGCGAGATGGACGACTACATCACAGAATACTCTACAGACCAATTCAAGTTAGTAATGGACTCACGAGCAGGCGAGAATAAAGGTTTTGGATCAACAGGCAACAAGGCTATTGATGTTATCTTACAGAAGTACATCAACCTAGGGACGCATGTTGATCGCCTTGGGGTGTTGTAAATGGGCCTCAAACTACCCACCTTTCTTTACATTATGAGTTGTGAC
>WLWG01000919.1_pt1 | contig 28737 bp, 46 predicted proteins | sample 6712871 | NCBI WGS metagenome assembly WLWG01 (sample SAMN12718693, study PRJNA515312) | sponge metagenome | isolation source: marine sponge | host: Mycale hentscheli | place: New Zealand: South Island, Marlborough, Capsize Point | collected 2003-05-01
AGATTTTGCTTTAGCTTTGGAAATTTTAATTTTTGGAATTTTTGTCACTCTGACGTGGCTTGTAATTAATTATCTTGGTATAACTAAGGGCATAAGTATAGCTGTAATTTTACTCTTTACTACGGCGCTCTCAGGCGTTTTTAGCATTCAAAAGGGCTATTTAATAGATTTTTCTTGGACTTTTGTATCTCAATTTATTACTGCAGCCATTGCCTTCTATATAAACTTTAGAAAACAGTTTAAATTGCGTCAACAAATTAAAAAACAATTTGAACATTACCTTGACCCAAGACAAGTTAAACAATTACAGAAAAATCCTGAGTTATTAAAACTAGGTGGAGAAAAAAGAATCTGTACTTTTTTATTTACAGATGTTAGGGGATTTACAAATTTATCTGAAAAACTAAAACCAGAAGAAGTAACGGACATAATGAATAAAGTTCTTACCGTACAAGTAGAATGTATCCAGGCACATGGAGGTATGGTAGATAAGTTTATAGGCGACGCATGTATGGCCATCTTTAACGCTCCTCTTGATTTAGATGAACATGAAAAACGTGCTGTCGCCTGCGCCAGAGATATGAAAACCGCAATTCGTATGTTACAAAAAGAATTACCAGAACCAATTGCAATAGGTATAGGTGTAAATACAGGTGAAGCAATAATTGGTAATATGGGAAGTAATACTAGATTTGATTATTCAGCTATAGGAGATGCAGTTAATACAGCTGCAAGATTAGAATCCGCAACTAAAGAAGCAGGGGTTGATTTACTAATAGGAGAATCTACGCGTAAACAAGTACCAGAAGCTACGTTTTGTAAAAAAATGTATGTTAAGGGTAAAAAAGACGCACTCAAAGTGTATACTATTTAAGATGAGCAAAGTGTTGATAGGAATTATAGTGGTAATGGGATTGGCAACTTATTTGTTATGGAATGAAAACTCTAAACTTTCTGCTCTTAATCAAGCTTTTGAATTAAGGGACCAAGAACAAAAAGCTGCAATAGAGTCATTACAAAATGATTTTGCCTTGCAAACAGAAGGCTTATTAGAAATACAAGCACGTAACCAAGAAATACAACAAGAAATGTCAAGGTACCTTGACATATTTAAACGTCACGATTTAACCAGATTAGCGGCAGCTAAACCTGGACTAATACAACCTAGGATAAATAAAGGAACAAAAGATGTATTTGATAGCATTGAAGAAGACAGCCGTAACATTGACAGTCTTGATGATGGCTTGCAGTTGCAGTCTGATACCAAGTAAACAACAGGTTGAAGTAATATCTAAACCTATAGAAAGAACTATAGTTCAACCTATTATGCCAAGAGAAATAGACTTAAAAGACCCTTATTGGTACGTAGTATCAGACAAAAATATAGAAGATTTTTTAACTCAAATAGAAAAAGACCAAGGACAAGTGGTATTTGTTGCTATGTCAGTACCAGATTACGAGCTTATGGCCTATAACATGCAAGAGTTAAAACGTTATATTAATGAGCTTAAAGAAGTTGTTGTTTATTATAGAAAAGTAACAGTTAGCAAAAAAGATAATTAATCTGTTAAAATCAATAAACCATTAATATTCAAGGGAGGATAATATGGATTTTATAAGCAATATGGTAATGTGGGTAACAGCAATTGTAACTGCTAGTTCAATTATAGCTGCAGTAACTCCAACACCCAAAGACGACGCCTGGATTGGTAAACTATATAAATTTATAGATTTACTTGCATTAAACATTCTTAAGGCTAAAGATAAATAATGGCTAAGGCACCAGATGCGTTTGTTTATAATGCTACTTTGGAACGAATAGTCGATGGTGATACCTTCGACTGTTCGTTAGACCTTGGATTTGATGTAAAATTACATAAGCAAAGAGTACGTTTAAGCGGGATTGATACCCCAGAATCACGTACTAGAGATTTAGCTGAAAAAAAACTTGGTTTAGCTGCAAAAGAAAGACTAAAAGAACTTTGTTGTGGTAAATTTAAGATAAAATCGTTAGGAAAAGGTAAATATGGCAGAATACTTGGTATCCCTTATACAGAAGATGGTAAAGATATTTGCCAAATCCTCATCAAAGAAGGACACGCAGTTGAATACCACGGTGGTAAAAAAGCAAAAGTTTGGGGAGATTACTAATATGAACATATCTCAAGAAGGATTATCTCTAATTAAAAAATTTGAAGGGTGTGAGCTTGAAGCTTACAAATGTGCAGCAGGAGTTTTAACAATAGGATATGGCTCAACTAAAGGCGTAAAAGAAGGCGATACTATTACTCAAGAAGAAGCAGATAACTTGCTTTTACATGAAATGAATGAATACGAAGGTTATATAAATAATGCAGTTACTGTTGATTTAAAACAAAATCAATTTGATGCATTAGTATCTTGGGTATTTAATCTAGGACCAGCTAATTTAAAAGCTTCTACTATGCTTAAAGTATTAAACAATAAAGAGTATGATGATGTTCCAGCTCAAATAAAACGTTGGAATAAAGCAGGTGGTAAGGTTTTACAAGGACTTATCAGAAGAAGAGAAGCAGAAGCCCTTTTATTTGAAGGCAAAGAATGGCATGAGGTGTAAATAATGCCACTTAGCAAGATTGTATTTAAACCAGGTATTTATAGAGAAGGAACTGAATACGATAATACAGGCGGTTGGTTTGACGTAAATCTTGTACGTTTTAGAAAAGGTAGACCAGAAAAGTTTGGGGGTTGGTCAAAAGATAGTTCTAATAGTTTTTTAGGAACCGCTAGAGCTTTACATGCTTGGAACTCTTTAGGAGGTACCAAGTATCTAGGAGTAGGAACTACCTGGAAATATTATATTAGAGAAGGAGACAGTTACTCAGATGTTACCCCCATACGAAAGACTACGCATAATGGCGTTACTTTTTCTGCTACTGATGGCAGCTCTACTATAACAGCAACAGATAATGGACATGGTTCAGTAATAAACGACTTTGTTACTTTTTCAGGAGCTGTAAGTTTAGGTGGATTAATAACAGCAACGGTTTTAAATCAAGAATATCAAATAACATCTGTTACCGCTAATACATACACTTTTGTAGCGAAAGATACTGATGGAAATGAGGTTATAGCAAACAGTTCTGATAGTGGAAATGGAGGCAATCATGTTAACGGGGCCTACCAAGTAAATGTAGGCTTAGATGTTTATATTACTGGTACTGGTTGGAGTTCTGGTACTTGGGGTGAAGGGACTTTTGGCTCTACTACAGCTTTATCTGCTACTAACCAGTTAAGACTTTGGACACATGACCACTTTGGCGAAAACCTTATAATAAACCCTAGAGCTGGTGGTATATATAGGTGGGTAGAAAACGATGGCCTTACGACAAGAGCTGTAAATCTTTCTACTGTTGCTGGAGCTAATCTAGTACCAACAGTAGGTTTACAAGTTATTACCTCTGAAAAAGATAGACATTTAATTGTACTGGGTTCAGACCCAATATCAGATGGAGCAAGGACTGGGACTATAGACCCAATGCTTATATCTTTTAGCGACCAAGAAAATGACTTAGAGTTTCAGCCTTTAATTACTAATACTGCTGGAGACTTAAGACTTTCATCTGGTTCTTCTATTATTGGCGCTACAAAATCTAGACAAGAAATACTTATATGGACTGATACTGCGTTATACAGTATGCAGTTTGTTGGTCCGCCTTTTACATTTGCAGTTAATCTTATTAACGAAGGTACTGGTCTTATAGGACCAAAAGCGGTTATTACTTCAGCTCAATCTATTTATTGGATGTCTTCAACAAACTTTTACGCATATACAGGTAGCGTTCAAAAAATACCTTGTAGCGTTCATAATTACGTGTATGGTGATATAAACTTAAGTCAGTCATTTAAAATACATGCGTTTACTATTACTGAAAAGTCTGAAGTTGGTTGGTTCTATTGTTCAGGAAGCGCAACAGAAATAGACAGGTATGTTATTTATAACTACGAAGATAACGTTTGGTATTACGGTCAATTAGAACGACATGCTTGGCTTGATAGTGGTATTGAAAACTATCCTAGAGCTACTTATAACGGGTATTTGTTTGAACAAGAAGATGGCTTTAACGATGACGGTAATCCTATGACTAACGTATTTATTGAAAGCTCAGACTTTGAAGTGGGTGAGGGAGAGCAGTTTGCCTATATACAAAGAATGTTCCCAGACTTAAAATTTTTAGCTAATTCAGACTCAGGTAAGGTAAATCTTGTTATTAAAACTAGAAACAACCCTGGAGAATCTCTATCAACCAGTTCTACATCTTCTGTAGGCTCATCAACTGGACAAGTTAGTCTTAGAGCAAGAAGTCGTCAGGCTGTATTTAGAGTAGAGTCAGATGACGACTCAGACGGTAACGATAACGTAGGTTGGAGACTAGGAGCTACCAGATTAGATATTAAACCAGACGGCAGAAGATAGTGGCAAAATTATTAGAAACCAGTCTCCCGCTTGCTCAAGGGGAGATTTCTTCTGAAATTTTTAATAGATTAGTTAGGATTCTTGAGTTAAACTTAGGACAGTTCGACCCAAATCGAACGCCGCAGTTCAACGAAACAGAAATTGCGCAATTAAACTTTTTAGAAGGTGATGTAATCTGGAATACTTCTCAAGGAGTGTTGCAAGTTTATATAGGGAACAGTTGGACTCAACTACATACACCCAACTCACCCAATAATGGTTTTAAGGCTACAGCTTCTTTAGGTGCTGTTTCTGTTATAACAAAAGGTGATATAGCAGTAAATATAACAGTAACTTAAATTTTAGGATATTTTTATATGTTTGCAAAACAAAAGATACAGGAAGAATCATACAAGCTTAAAAACTTATTGCTTGGATTTCCTTCTGATTGGTTTGTTAACAAAGATACTCTAAAAAAAGCAAAAGCATCTATACCTAATATTGTAGATTTTTACAAAAGCCAAGGTACAGGCAATCCAAATAAATTGCCACTAGAAAGTGTCATACAAGAACCATTAAAAGATGTTTATACAGTTCCTTTGTTTTCTGACAAGTTTTGTAAAATATTATTAGATGAAATAGATAACATGCAAAAAGAATTTGCATTTGTACCAAATCCAGATGAAGACGAGCTAAGACAGATACCAGAGATAGTTCTTAGCGAAAAGTGTCCAGAACTATACGATTCCTTGATGCAAGTAGTTCAATCGCTTATTAATCCAATACTATTAACTATATGGAATCGCCACGTTACAGGCGGAAACATACAAATAGCTAACTACAATTTAAAAGATAAAAAACAAGGAGCTTGGCATCACGACGCCAGTTCAGACGTTAGTATTGTAGTCCCTTTAAATACAGGCGATTACAAGGGTGGAGGAACAGAATTTTTAAATAGAGGGGTTATAGAGCCATTACCTACAGGTAGTGGTTTGATATTTCCAAGTTATACACACATGCACAGAGGACTAGCAGTAGAGCAAGGAGATAGATATTTGTTGGTTTTTTGGTTAACATCTATAGATGAAGATATTAACAGCGAAGAAAATAAAGGGTAAAATTGTAATATGAATAGAATAGACAACAGCGGACAGGGATTAGCAAGGCTAGGACGTGATGAAGATAAATATATGGCTCACGTTGCGCCAAACGAAATGGTCGTACCACCTGTTATATCTCCAGAGACAAGAGCGCTTATAGAAGCGGAAATGAAAGCAGTAGGGCTTGACCCAAATGAATATACTGTTGGTGAAGGAATGTCTATCAATCCAATTACAGGTATGCCTGAATTTGGTTGGTTAAAGAAAACATTTAAGTCTGTTAAAAAAGTTGTTAAAAAGGCTGCTCCTATTGTAGGTGTAGCAAGTATGTTTATTCCAGGTTTAGGTCCAGCTATTAGCGGAGCTTTAGGTGGATTAGGCAGTAGCGTTGTAACAGGTCTTAGTAAAATACCAGGAATCGGCGGAGCCTTATCATCTGGAGCATCTGCTCTTGGCAGAGGTATTGGCGCTTTAACAGGAATGGGTGGCGGAGCTGCAGGAGCAACAGGCGGAGCTACTAGCGGTAATTTATTTTCTAGAATTAAAAGCGGTATAGGTAGTTATTTTAATCCAGCAGAAGGAGCAACAGGAATATTTGGCGGAGGTATTGGCCCAAGTCTTAGAAGAGGTATAGGTGGTTTGTTTGGTGGTGGTATGGGTAATATGCCTGGTATGCCAGGAAATATGCCTGAAATGGAATTTGACGCATCTGGAAACCCAACAGGATTATATATAGACCCTGTTACAAAAGAAACTTTTACTTTTGACCAATTAAAAGAAGCAGGTCTAATAGATAATTCTGGCAATGTAGTAGGAAGCGCTTTATCAAATTTAAGTCAAGGAAAAAGTGGAGGTCTTGGAAGTTTGTTTGGAGGAACTCCTGGTCAAAGCAAAATTGGTCTTATTGAAGACTTTTTAAAGGGCAAATCGTCTGACCCTGTTAGAGATGGAGGCGGTCTATTTGGAGGAATGCTTGGAGGCAATATGGGAGCTGCAGGTATAGCTGCTTTACTAGGCAAAACAGTTTATGACGCTGCAAAAGAAAGACAAGGTGGATTAGCTGCAACCCCAGCAGTAACAATGGATGCTCTTGGTAGATACTCTTTAGCTAATGCTTTAGGTACTGGAGGAACAAGAGAAGAGTTTGGTTTAGGACCAGCTCCATCATCTTTAAAATTTAATATGGGTGGTCCAGTTAATAGACAATATTTTAATCAAGGTGGCGCAGCAATTAAAGAATTAGATATGCGTGATGGTGGTGAATCAGCAGGTCCTGGAACAGGAACCTCAGATGACATACCAGCGATGTTAAGTGACGGTGAGTTTGTAATGACCGCTAAAGCTACACGTGGCGCAGGTGCTTTTGGGATGAATAAAACAAAATCAGGTATAGAGCTTGTTAAAGGTGGTAAAGCTTCTAGAGAAAAAGGCGTAGAAAACATGCGCGAACTGATGAATATTTTTGAGGCAATATAATGGCAGTTCAAAATTATGGTGCAAGTAATCAAGTAGCCCCAATAGCTACTGGCTTTACAAGAGATGATACAACAAGCGACCCTTACGTAAGAGAACTTTACTTTGGTGGTCCAGATAGTCCTGGAATGATTAATCAGGCGTATGCTGCTGCTCAAAAAGGATATTTAGATAATCCGTTTCAAGCTAAAGGCGTAGCAGGATTTTCTCCTTTTGCTAACAGAGCGATGGAAAGCGCTTACTCTGGTATAGGTGGATACAAGCCATATTTAGACTTTCAAAAAGATGCTTTATTAGAAGGTATGGGAACAATTGGCACTCAAAAAGGCTTAACAAGTGAAGCTTTAGGTGCTTATAGAAGAGCTGGAGAAATGCAACAACCATATTTATCTCAAGCTCAAGGACAATATGGAGCTGGATTGATGGACTTACAATCAAGCTTTGGTCAAAGAGGACCTTCTGCTAGAGACTTTCAAAGAGCTTCCTTAAGAGGATTTGACCCACGTTCTACAGCTGCTTATAACAATCCTTTTGAGCAACAGGTAGTACAACAAACAATAGATGACGTATTTAAGCAAGGCGAAAAAGCTGATATTGCTCAAAGAGCTAGAGATATAAGCTCAGGCGGAGAATCTGCTTTTGGTTCTAGGGCCAAACTAAGTGCTGAAGATAGGAGAGCTGCTCTTGGAAGAGGATTAGGTGAGGCTTTAGCTGGCATACGTCAAGGTGGATTTGATACAGCTCAAAGCAGAGCTATAGCTGAATCTCAATTTGGCAGAGGTGCCTTAGAAAGAGCCGCAGGATTTGAGGCTGGACTTGGCAGAGATATGGCAGGTGCTAGAAGAGGGTACGCAGGCGATATAATGGGATTAGGTACTAGAAGAGGCGATATAGCCAGAACTACAGCAGGAGATATAAGAGGTATATCTTCAGACCTAGGAGGTCTTGGAAGAGATTACGCTGCATACGGTAGAGATATGGGTAGCCTAGGTGGGTTGTATCAACAGTATGGCAGAGATGAAAGAAGCGAGTTAATGGACTACGATAGAATGTCTAGACAAATGAAACAAGCTGAAATAGATGCGATGTATCAAGCAGATGAAAGAAATAGATTTGCTCCGATGAAAGCTCTTGGCTTTGTTCAAGGATTTGCTCCAGGTTATCAAGGAGGTAGTTCAAATGTTAGAACTACTTACGGTATGCCTAGGGACCCATTAGCAGAAGGATTAGGTACATTTATGAATACTTATACTAACTACGCAAATGCTGGTCAAGGACAAGGACAACAAAGTGGCTTAAGCCAAGAAATGATAGATTATCTGAAGAAAGGCGGATTTAGCGTTTAATATGAATATACTTAACAGAAGAATGTTCGCAAACGGAGATGTGGCAAACGCCAATCAATCTCCTAGCAAAATGATTGATATACCAAATCTAATTAACTATTACGTTAGTCAAGGATTTAATTCTGTAGACATTAAAGAAATGTTGCCAGAGGTACCGATGGCTGTTATTGAATCTGCTGTCAACGCTTTAGGTGGTAGTGTTAATCCAGCTATAGCAAGTCCTGGAGCAGATGAGTTCAGCGGTAATATTAATCCTTTTGTAGAAGTACCAGAGACTAGAACGTTGGTTAACGAGCAAGGCGATACAACAATTAATCCAAGTTTTCCTGTAGGTGCAGCATCTCCAGAGCTTCCAAATGAGGCTGATATATCAATAATACCAGAAGACATAAGAAGGTATATGGAAGCAACTGCTGAGATTTTTGATGATGAATCTATGGTTCAAGGCCTAAAAGTTAACTTTGGTTTAAGTGAAGAAGAAGCAAGGCGTATGGTTGGTATGTCTCCTAAGCCAGATACAGCAATAACTTCAATTGAGCCTAGCTTAAAAAAAGTTTCTTTAACTCCTCAAGCAGAGGATGTTGAGGATGTTGTAGAAACAAATGAGCTTCCAGAAGTTGTTAGTATTGGTAACGTAGCTTTAGGAAATAATGAATTTGTTGCAAATGGAAAGTCTTTTATTATAGATGATGAATTTAGGAATAACTTAAGAAATGGAAATGTAACAGCTCGTAGCCTTTTTCAAATTGTAAGAGCAGAAGATTTTGATGCAGGCCCTGATGCCATGAGAGAAATTTTAAACTTTATACAACAAAATGAACCAGGTCTTTTTAGTTCTATAACTCCAAATCCAGAAGGTTTAACAGAAGAAGAAAGATTGGGAAGCTATATTAGCCCTGAAAGTTTTGGAACTGTAACAGATGATGTTTTACGTGCTGGAAGAAATGTTTTGTTTGACGTTACAGAAGGTATAGCTAGTGTAGTTGGTGGCGGTATAGGAGGACCAAGAGTAAGACAAAAAATTAAAGATGCGTACGAAGGAACAGAATACACTCAAAGAGAAGTTATAGATGACAATTTAGCTGTACTTGAAGAAAATTATGGCCTTAAATCAATAGATAAAAGCTTAGAAGAAATAGCTAAAGATGAAAACAATCCAGAAGTATTTACATTTAAAAAAGACCAGTTTAAAGACGGGGATTTAAAAACAGAAGTAACTCAAGAAGAAGTAGATTCTCAAAAAGAGACTAAAGAAACAGGTACATCCGAAGACCCAGCTGGAACTGGAGATGTTGCTGGTAAAGATGAAGAAGATAAAGATGAAGATAAAAAAGATGCTGACTTACCTCAAGGAATGACAGTAGCAACAGAAAACGACCAAGCAGAGCAATTGTTTACAACACTTGGCAACGCATTTAACAGCGACGCCAATCTTAGATTAATGAGAAATGTTGGTAAAGCGTTAACTCAATACGGTAATTTTGCAGAAGGTATTGGAGTTGGTACTGCAGCAGCGTCAGAAGAAAGAAAGTTACAAGAAGAATTAAATGCTAAGAGAGATGCAGAATTAGCTGCAGCGGGTGGAATTGATATTACTGACAGAAAAAAAATATTAGACGTTCAGACCGAAATGAACAAAAGTGTTAGAGATTATAACAACGCTTTAGCAGCTGAATCTCTTGCAAACGAGGTTCTTAAATTTGCAAACAGTAATGAAGACTTAACATCATTTGCCTCTAAAATTGGGGCTACTGTAGATGATTTATTTGTAGCAGCAAAAATTAAAAAAGGAACAGATGTAAAAACATTAAGTGATACAAAGAGAGCTCAAATAGCTTTGGACATTCTTACTAACGCAAATATTAAAGAAATATTAGGTGAGTCAGGAAGAACCATATCTAATATTGATAGAGATATTGCTGAGCGTATAGCTGGTAATTTAAACATGAAAACATTACAAAGCGTTGCTGAATTAAAACTTAGATTAGGTCAAAATTTAAAAAATATAACATCTAAGAAAAATGAAGCTCAAAGAAATATTAAAAGCTCAGTAAGATTTTTAGCTCCATACGACCCAGAATCTATTGACCCAGAAATATTAAAAATATATTTGGAAGAATTAGGACAAGAAATGCCATCTGGGTATTCAAGTAAATCATCTAGTTCAAGTCCTGAACCAGGCGGCATATTTATAGATGCGTCATAATGGAAAAGTATGATGTAAAACTGGCTGAAGGTGTAATAGTAAGAGTAAACGCTAATAATCCAGAAGATGCCAAAGTTAAAGCTAAAGCAGAAATTGCAAAAAGAGAAGGCTCTAGAGCATACGACAAAGTATTTTTTGATTACGAAACAGGTATACAAAACAACGCCCTAAGAGCGCGTTTAGCTGTAGCTGAAGACTTTTACAGAGAAGATGGTGAGTATGTATCTGAAAAAGAAAACGTTTTAAACAACTTCCCTGGTATTGGTTCAAGCGGATATGTAAGAGATTCAAAAGGTAGTCTTGCCTTAACACCTGCAGCTCAAGCAGCTTTAGGTTTAAAACCATCTAATAAAAATATTGTTATTGACGAAAACAAAGCATTTACTTCTGGAGACTTTGCAGACCTAGCTGGATACGCTGGCCCTGTATTAGGAGCTATTACTGCAGTTAATCCATATCTTAGAAGTATAAAATGGTTAAGAGGAGCTTTAGACTCTAGAGTTGGAAGAGCTTTATTAGTTGGAGCTGGCTCAGGTATTGGTAAAGCAGCCGAAGAATCAAACGAGATTGCTAGAGGTGTGCAGCTACAAAACGAAGAAGAAGTAGGAAAAATGGTAAGAGACGAAGTAGTCCTTGGTACCGTTGCCCAAGGTTCTGTTGAGATTTTAGGTGGTATCTTTAAAACATATTTTGGTAGAACTGCAACAGATGGTAACACTAGAGATGCTCGTTTTTTAATGGATGGATATAATCCAAAAGATGTAGCTAAAATAGATGCGCAAATAGCAGCCAAAAAAGGCATAGACGACCCTAATTTTAAAGCAACAAGAAATGAAGTTTTAAAAGAATTTAAACAACAAAAAATAAAACCTACTTTACCAAGGGGTATCGTATCTCAGGCAACATTAGGAAAAACTCTAGTATCAAGAGGACAGCAAATTGCTGAGGCCGTAACAGGTGCTGGCGCAAGAGAAAAAAGAGCAAGTGCAAACTTGGTAGCTCAAATGGATGATTTCTTTAAATCCATAGGAAATGCAGACGCTACTATAGATGATTTTATTTCTGCTGGAGCAGTAGGTAAGGTTGCTGGACAGGAATTAAAAGCTGCTACTACCGCGTTTGATAAAGCAATGAATCTTTCTGACCAAAAACTAGACCAACTTTTAAAGAAGATGTTAAACGAGATGAATACAGTTCAAGGTTTAGGGGAAGTTTCTGGTTCTGCTTTAAAAAGAGAACTTATGGATTCAATTGGGTCAGCTTATAAAACTTGGCATACAAGTAAAAATAAATTATATGCAGCATCTGACAAGGCATTAGCAGAAGCAGGAGCTATGCCAGCAATACAAAATCAAGTCAAAGCTTATAGTAGCGTATTTAAAGAAATATTAAATAGAGCAGACGTTGAGGATGTATTGTTTAAATATCAAGGAAAACCAGTTACTTATTTAAAAGAACTTGCAGAGGGTGGAAACATTGAAAACTTAGAACAGTTAATAAAAGCTCAAAGTGAAGTTAAATCTTTATTAAGTGTTTTAGGTCAAAAAGGTGCTACAAGCGGAACAAGCTACAGAGTAATGAAAGAAGTTTCTGAAGAAATAAATAATTTATTTAAAGATATTGCTAATGGAAAAGCATTTTTAAGCAAAGGAGCTTTTGCAGGAATAGAAGGAGCAAATAAAACAGCTGCTATGAATGCTGCAAAGGCATTTGGAAAAGCCAAGGAAGAATATGCAAAAGGAATGCAAAAATTTGACAATACCATAGCTCAAAAAGTTATTAATGATATTAAATTTAACAAAGGACAGGGCAATCCAGATGAAATGTTTGCTTTCATTGACGGTCCAAACAACTCTAGAATTGTTGACCAAATTTTGTCAAACATAGCTCCAGGCCAAAAGGACATATTTAGAGGAAAAATGGCTAAATTATTAATGCAAAATGTTATTAAAAAAAGTACCGACCAAACAACAGGATTATTAAAACCAGCGCAATTTAGTACAAACATTTTAAAATACGAAGATACTTTAAGACCTTTGTTTGGAGCCAAGTATGAACAAAACATACAACTACTTAGAGAAATAACCAGACTAAATCCAAAAATAAATAAAAAAGATTTAGATAATTTTTTTAGAGCTTTAGATGAAGACCCATCTCAATTTGTAATGGCCAAGCCGTCTCAACAAAGAACTCAAGCACAAATAGAAGGAAGAGAGCCTGACTTCTTCCCAGGCGATAAAGGTTTTGATACGCAAAAGATGGTTGCAGATTATCCTGAATTAGATACAGCAAATGTTATTTTAAAAACTTTAAAAGAAAAAGCAGAACTTGCAGCAGAAGCAGAAATGCTATCTAAGTCTGCATTTATGAAAACTGTTAATCAACAAACTCCAGAAAAAATTGTATCTTCTATATTTAGACCTCAATCTGCTGTAGATATTAACTACTTAAAAAATACTTTAGAGCCAGCTACTTTTAAAAAAGTACAAGAAAATGCTATGGGTCAATTACTTACAGACGCTGTAAGTGTTGGTAATTTAAAATCAACAGCTAAATTATCAGACATATTTAAACCAAACCAGTTTAGAAATGCTATGGATTCATACGGAGATGAGACTCTTGAAGCTATGTTTGGTAAAGACCAACTGCTTGCATTTAAAGCATTTCAACAATCTTTAGATTTACAAGTTGGTCCAAGAGGTATGGGACAAGCTGGTGGGATTGTTGCAGGAGCTATTGGTGCGCAGGCTATGAATCTTTCACTAATGCCTACAATTGTAGGATTAAAAATATTTGGAAACGTTATGGCTAACCCAAGAATTGTTAGACTTATGGCAAGAACAGATACAAGCTCAACCATGCAAGTAATAGATGCTTTTGAAAAGGCAACCAGATTAACTATAGCTCAAGGATTGCAAGAAGAAGCAGGACAAGTAGAAGCTAGTGTTATGGAAGAACTTAGAAAACAAATAGAATCACCAGAGAATCAAGCTACTGCAGAAGAACTGAGAGGACAGGTAGAACAAATAGCAAAACCGCTCAAAGCTTCTGTACCAGATTTACCAGATATTATTCCAACCAGTTTAGGCGCTCAAAACCAAGCACCTATTAACAGAAGCTTGTTAGGTGGAAATCCAGCTAACGAGAGTATTGCTGAAAGCTTAGGCAGATTAGCCTAACTTTTTTTATTATAAGTTAAACCCATTTCTTCTCTATCAAATCCTAGCGGATGTTCTGACAGGCAAGTCATTTCATCTTTACTTAAATGCACATAAGGCTCTGAGTCTTCTTCGTAGATAGGCTCTGCTATCGTACCGAATCTAACGTCATACTCTTTACCTGCTTTCCAGGTATGTGAGTAAACGCTATCAGTCATAGCAAACACCAAGACAAAAGGATGGCCAGTAGCTAAAGATAGAGCAGCACCCATTCTTAATTTAGAGGTGCTAAGTAATAAAGTGTCATACCTATCTATACCGAAGCTACGACATTTAACTTCTAACCAGAAACAGGTATCACTACTCTCACACCAGTAATCTAGTCCGTAAGATACTGGTAGCTTATTGCACCTAACATCCCATAATCCTTCTATAAAACCAGCTACACGCTCCTCGCGTTTCTGGTCGCTTATTGTTTCCATCTTTGGTTTTGGATTCATATTCCACTCCTTTAATCATCAAAGAACTCAGGGTCAATAGCAACAATACGTTTGGTTGGTCTACCTGTTGCTTTTACTTTTACATCTTTTTCTTGGATTTCTCCAGAGTTCTTTAATCGTTCTATAATTTCTTTTACTTCGTATGACTTCATACTTCTAAATATCTCACGCCTATCTATATCACGCTTACTAATACCTATATCTCCTTGCGACCTAATAAAGCTTAATACTTGTTTTATCTTGCTCTCTGTCTCTGAACCTGCAACTTTGTCTTCACAGTTATCTACAAGTAATTGGTCATAGTAATAAACATAATCAATTGCCCACTTGGTTATATCACTTCTAATAATATTGGTATTATGATTATCAGCTAAAGCGCATATCAAAGCTAATCTCATAGCCTTTTCTCTAGTTCTTGATAACAATACTTCTAGCCCGTCTTTTTCTAAGGCATCTTGTTCTTCTATTAATTTATATGCAAGAGTAGTTAGTAGGTCTTTGCTTTCGTTATCAAAGGTAAGAACACGTTGTTTAAAGTCTAGCTCTGAATTATTTTTAGCCAGCTCTTCCATTTCATTTTTAGTCTCTCGCATCTTTCTAACCCATTCACATATAGCGTGAGAAGGTTCTCTAAATGGCACCATCTTGCCAACAACTCTAGGAAGCTTAGACTCAACAACAATAAACCTATTTAAAAATCCATCTACAATTCTGCCTGTAGATAAAGCACCGTAAAAATTCTTTGGAACACTCATACCCATAAGTGTTATAGCTGGTTTAATTGTTGACCTATCCATAGCTTCTTGCTGTTGCTTGCTAGACATATTCATAAGAGAGTAGTTATCTGGTCTGATAGTACCGTGACAACGGCCCCAGGCTTCCATAAGAGCTTGCAGGGCGTCTTCTTTATTAGAGTTCGATGACTTGGCTATACTTTCTAATCTTTTACCAAACTCGTCCATTACAGTAATGTGAGTTGGTTTATGACGAAGCAAACTATAGACAGCTCCACTTGATGTATAACCATCCCCAGCCATTAAATCTATATGGCCAGAGTTATCTAATACAGATTCAATAACTGTCTTGGTATTTTCTTTACCCTGACCAGATTTTGCAATACACATAAAATACAAAGATGAAAAGTTATTCATATCTGATTTATACATACGACCAGCAGCAACAGAGCCAACGCCTAACGCTGACTGCAAACTTAAAGCTGGTTGAGATATCTGAGCTATCTGCTCTGAGTATTGGTAGATGTCTTTAATAATTCCTGGAGGGTTATAAAGTTCTGCTGGTTCTTTAATAACCCTGTTCTTAGATATATAACTTGGAGCAGCTTGGTTCTTACGCTCATGGGTCTTCATAATAGAGTTAACTGTTGTAGCTATCTCTGAATCTTCTAGGGGTGGTTTATTGCTTCTGTTCCAAGACTGCAAAAAGAATTGAGTGAAGTCTGTATTCAATCCCTTAGCAATCAGATAACCTGCCAATCTAGCTGCAGTATCATTACGGCTTCCTTCTGCAGCGGCTTCAAGAGAGAGAGGTGTCGCTATAGGTTTTCCGTTTATTTTATCTGCGCCAGTAACTTTTACCCAATCTTCGCGAGAGAAGTCTGGCAAGTCACCTGTATCATGCAATTCCCAACCTGGTATTACTTGGGGTTCATAGATGGCGCCAGTAGCATGAATATTATAGGGGGCGATAATCAAGCCACCGACGCCTCTTATATCAATAAGTTTTGCTGGGTCGTAATCAGCAACTCTACGAGCGACATAAGTTGTAAAATTTTCTGGGTTGTTGTAGTAATAGTGCATACCTTTACCAGTAGCTACCTTTAAAGGTGTGACAGGTAAATTATTAGCAGCCCACGTGACTGCCTCTGGAGTATCTGCATCTATAACTAAAAACTTTCCAGTCACTAAAGCTACGACTAAATCATCGCGGCCTTGAAACCATTTCGTTATTTCTTCTGTCGTTGGTTGTTCGCTTTTAAATCTTTCCCAGCTTCCAAGTTCTCTAGGCGGAACTTTATTATGGCGTAGTAAAGGTACTACACTAAAACCTGATTCTGCATAGGCAAGCGCTAAATCCAACGCAGAGTCTTCTGCTGTTGCTTTGACGTTGAACACTTCTGCTATTCTTCAAAAGTAGTTTCAAGTGGTCCATAGATAGATTCAAAGTCTAGCTTTCCATCTGCTGCTTTGATTATCTTTTTAGCCTGTTTAATAGACGGTTGACGCCTACCATATCTCCAGGACTTTGCTGTTGCTTCAGAGCATTCAAATAATTTTGCCGCTCCAGCGTTGCCTATATAGGCAATATAATCTTTTAAAGATATACGTTTCACTTCTCTCTCCTTGTATTCTGGCTCTAGTTTGTTAGCATATAAAGATTCTAAATCTTTATTACATAACTGCTGTAGCCTGTATAAATAATTCACTTTCCATTGATTTTTATTGACTTCGCTCATAGTTGCTTTCTGTAATAAATTTATTTTGAACTAAAAGTATACAGTTATAAATTTTATCTGTATACTATTATTTTATCTTTAGGAGAAATGATATGAGCGATATTTTAAGTCGTATAAAAAGCCCGAGCGATTTGGTCGAATTGCAAGGTGCCAAACTTTTGGTTTACGGAATCTCTGGAGCTGGTAAAACAACTCTTTGTCAGACCGTTCCAGGAAAAACTCTTGTCGTCAGTATGGAAGCTGGCCTTCTATCTATTAAAGATGCTAAGAACGTGACTGCTATTGAAGTCAAAGAAGCAGCTGAGATAGAAGAAATTGCACAGCTATTAGAAAGTGGCAAGTTAGACTACGATACTGTTTGTTTAGACAGCGTGACAGAAATGTCAGAGATTGTTCTGGGCAACGAGTTGAAGAAAAGCAAGGACCCAAGAAAAGCGTATGGAGAGGTTATTCAAATAATGACTAAAACGATGCGTAGATTTAGGGACCTTCCAATACATGTTGTATTTATTGCTAAACAGCAAGAGGTACGAGATGAGGCTACAGGTATGTTGCACTATCAACCGATGATGGTTGGAGCTAAACTGCCTACGCAAATTCCTTACTTCTTTGATGAAGTGTTATGTTTGAGAACATTTGATACCGAAGATGAAAAAGGAAACAAGACAACCGAACGTTGGTTGCAAACAACTCTTGGCGCTAATTATATTGCTAAGGACAGGAGTGGTAAGTTAGAAGCCTTAGAGGAACCTAACCTATCACATATTATTAACAAGTTAGGATTTAAAGGAGAAGCATAATGTCTGACTTTGATGGAATTGATTTTACAAACGTAGAGTCTAGGGAAGAGGAGTCATCCTCTTATATACCGAAAGGTGATTATAATTGTATTATCAGCGAATGCACTAAACACGTGTCAGCTGCTGGTAATGAAAGTATCAAGCTAGAAGTTAAGGTACATAACGAGCCAAAGTTTAATGGTTGGATTGTTAGAAAATACTTTAGCCTTTGGTATAAGAATGATGATGCAGAAAAGCAAGAACTTATTAGAGGCTACGCAGCTTCTGACTTTAAACGTTTGCTTACTGCTGTTGGTCTTGATACACCACCTACTAACGCAGAAGACTTGCAAGGTAAAACTTTGCTTTGTACTTTTTCTGAAAAAGAAAGTGACAATCCTAGCTATCCAGATACTACAAACGAGATAGTTGCGTTTAGAACTCCGAAAGGAGATGGTTTTACTCCGCCTACTAAGGCAGAAGTACCACCAAGTATGGCTGCAGCGGAGACTAGCAAGCCAGCTAAACCTTCTTTATAAAATAACAGGCTCCGCTAGGGGTCTATAGGGTATCGTATAACTCCGTAAATACCTCTCAAAACCCAACCTAGCACTATACTATGAAACCACAATCAGCAAAACAAAAAGGTCGCAAACTCCAGCAATGGGTGAGAGACAAACTTATTGAACTCTTAGACATACATCCAGAGAATGTTAAATCAACATCAATGGGTGCTGGTGGAGAAGATGTAATTATGAGTAAAGAGGCAAGAGATGCCTTTCCTTATTCTATTGAGTGTAAGTGCCAGGAGTCTTTAAACATCTGGAAAGCATACGACCAAGCATCTGCTAACTGCGGAAAGCATCAACCATTAGTTATTATTAAAAGGAATAGGTCTAAGACCTTAGCTGTTGTAGAGGCTGAGTATTTCATCAACCTCCACAAAAAAGATTAGAGGTGTTGGCTTATATTTGAGCTGGCCATTTCTTCAATCTCAACATCTTCCAAAGAAACCATAGACGGCTCTTCTACTTTTTGAATCAATCTATTGAGATACCATTGAGCTTTTAGCAAACCCTCTAGTCGGTCTTTCTTTTCATAACGCCATACATATTTGATTACATTGCCCTTGCAATAACCAGCAAAAGCTTCAGGTGTCATACTGGCCTCCATAGCGTCAATACATTCTATCTCGCCGTCCTTATAGTGATTTGGATTTATTGGGTCGTTCATTTTGTTTCTCCATTATATTGTTGTGCATATTTAACCAATCTATATCTACTTCGTCTTTGCGATTATCAAAGTAATACATAATAGAAGCGTGGGTATGTCGCCACGCTCTATCTATTATGTTGTGAACTTTTCTCCAAAACCTCATTTAATCCTCCAAGTCCAAAGTGACAATATTGTCAGAGTTATAAATAGTAGTTATACCATCATATAAATATTTGTTATAAGCATCTAGAAATACTTGCATCTTATCCCAAGCCCTATCCATTTGCTCGTCAGTAATAACAAAGACTTTACTAGCATAAGGCGGAACTTTCTCTTGGGCAACAAAGGCAAACTCTTTAACGCTGTATCCAGCTTTCTCCATACCTCTACGATACCAAGCGGCTTGCATGTCGTATCCCCAATACTTAACTGAGTCGGCAAACTCTTTTGGGTCGCAAGACTTGGTTGTTTTATAATCAACAACATATATCTCACCAGGCTTATACAAATCTTTGAAAGGCGGGCATATTAAATCTGGCCTACATTTACAAAGAACTTTATCCTCATACCAGAAGAAACTAGCCTCTGGTAGTTTGCCTTCTGCTTGTAAATACATGTCAGCCTCATCAATAATATTGGCCTTCATACCTTTAATATGAGTGTCTTCTATCTCTTTGATAACGCAATCATATCGCTCTAACATATCTGCTTTGTTCTCTTTATAAGCTTTGGTATAGGGCGACCCCATTAGTACAGCTACCTCTTGGTTATATGCCTGTTCTCCCTCCACCAACATATAGTGAGCAGCAGTCCCAAAGTTCATAGCATCTGTAGTCTTTTGCACATCATTAACAGCATGTAGCTGGGAATGACCAAACTTACGCAGGGTGCTACTGCTTATCCCTACCTCTGAATGATAAACCTCGTTGGGTATATCTGCATATATTAAGGCATCACCTCGCTCTTCAAACGGGTATGCTTCTAGTTCTTTTATTGTTTCCATTTGCTTCTCCTTAAAATGGTGGTTCGTCTTTAGGTGGGAAATAATATTCCTTGCGGTCTTCTAGTTCCCAACGATGTTTATAATTTGGTTTAGATGTTTCTTCTGTCCACTCATCATCATACTCTATAGGTATATCTTCATACACAGATTGATGCGATAAAGGAACAGGCCAGTAGCCTACTTTTGCCTGTAAGTCCTGTAGGTTTTCTGTATAGTTTTTATCTGGATTATATATAGGGACATGTCCTTCGCAATTAGCCTTCATTTTTGCAAACAAAGCCTTAGCATCAAAGTTGCTTGTAAGAGCCTTCAGCTCGAAGTTGGTTGCGTCGTAGGGTATAAACCTTACGCCAAACTGGTCGCTGTCAGAACTAAATGCGTAGAACCTTATTTTATTACTCATTGTCTACGACTGACTCACTTGCAAACCTATAGGCACTTTCAAACATGCTAGGCTGATGAGCATAGATATACTCAACAAACGCCTGGAGTCTTCTCATAGCTATAAGGTCGTTATTAAAATTAGTAGAACCCTTTGGTTTAAAGGCTGACTTAGCAAGAGCCTGGTTGTTTTTGACCGTCATATCTAGGATAAGGGCCATACTGTTATCTACTAACTCATTCATTTCTTCTTTATTCATTTACTTCTCCAAAAGTTAAAATTAAATAATATAGTAAATTGTTTGACATGTAAACATATATCGTTATACTAAATGTATATTTATTTTATTTATGGAGAAGAATATGAATATGAGTGTGAAGAAAGAATCTGAAATGGATTTCAATAACGACCTGGCTTTTGACTTATCTGTCAGCATGATGCGTAATTACGCCAAAGATTGTCTGGTCGATAAAGATATGGAAATGATGGACCCGATGGCTGGGTCTTATCTATTGGTTCATAACCTAGTTGTTGGTCTTTTAGTTAAGGCTGAGGGCTTTGAGAGTGAGTTAATTAATATATGTCATTCTGCGATTGAAGATGCGGAGTTCAGACTAAACAAATATAAAGGGGACTAATATGAGTAAGTTAAAAGACTTATTAATAGATGCGGATATTGCCGCCGAAGAAGTATTGCATGAAGGTTGCGAGGACTTTAAACAGTTCTGCGACGGCATGAAGAAGATGAGGGAGCTGTCTGATAATTGGTTATTAGAACATGAACCTCATTTGGAACAGGCCTGGAGGGAACATACCGAGACGCAATACTATAATCATAGAGAATAATCGCGAACAGGCAGTCGTTTGGCTTGTATAAAAAATTATAACGCAGTCGTCTTGATATAAACTTTGGGGCCTGGTTTACGACACAAAGCCCCACTATTTGCTATACTAAGTGAATGTCACATTTAAAGATTATCGATTTTGCATCTAAACGACCTAAACCTACTTACGTTGAAGCAAAGAATCGTTTAGAGCATATATTTGAGGATTTTATCGCAAGAGGTGTCTCACCGAAAGAAATAGCAAGTCTAATCTTTACCTTCGGAGCATGCGAGTTATTAAGTTATTCAGACTCCCCAGAAGAGGGGTCGGAAGTCATCGACGAGGTTTTATATAATTGCTTCGGTATTAAGAAAAAATCACTCTTTTCAGAGGGTTTTGTCACAGAGGAGGATACAGACTGACAAAACTATTGGCTTGAAACCCTTGCTGCGCCTGGTTTTGGCGTTTTGTCAGTTTTGTCAGGGTTTGGGTGTAAAGGACAAAAAGGTCGGAATTGTTCGACGCGGTATGAGTAATATGAAAGGGGGAGTATAATAATATATGACAAAACTATATATATACTCTTATTTATTAATATATATTACCTTGTAGACCCTATATTTGCAGGGTTTTTAGTTTTGTCAGGATTTTCTGACAAAAGTATGACAAAAGTAAAATAAGTATGACAAAACAGCAAACAAGATTGAAGAAGGAATTAAGGGATAAATTACCTCAATTTGTAGTAGATTTACTAGAAGATGAGGATATAGTAAGATTTGTAAAGAAATATCCAGGAGCAAGATTGATAGATGCCAAACAACAACAACATAAGAAAGAGCGTTAAGGTAGAGAAGACACTTGAAGAAGGTGTTGAGGACATGCCTATTGAGTATGTTAATCACGATGAAAAGCATTTAACTAAACGTCAAAGGTTATTAGTCTGGAATGCAGTCAACGACCCACAACTAACATGGGCTGAAGCGGCCAAGAAAGCAGGATATAAAAATCCTATCGTAGTCGGGAGATATATGCATGAGGGTAAGAAATATAATCACGTCAGAGCTGAGTATGAAAGATTGATGTCGGAAGCTAAGAAAAAGTTTGAGCTTACGCATGATAAGGCTGTTCAAGACTTGTATAAGTTGAGAGATGATGCGTGGGGGTCGGGAGCTTATAACGCTGCAATCCAAGCTCAGGGATTATTATTGAAAGTCGGGGGATTGATTGTTGATAGGAGAGAAGTTCTACACGGTAAGATTGACCAGATGAGTCGGGACGAAGTAGAAAGAAGACTACAACAGTTGTTAGGGACTAAGGCTTTAGATAACAAGTCGGGAACAAATATTATAGAGAACAAGTCGGGAGATTAATCTAAATATCCTTTAGATTTTAAATAGATAAATCCAACAATACTGCCTATAACGAAATAGGCAAGTGTTGATAGGACTAAGATTTCAAATAAGTTCATTCGGTATTTTCCTGTTGCAATATTTTTAATATATCAATTACTTCTGCACTTGTTCTGCCGTCATCACCTGTAGCGATATCTACGGCTTCTCTAATTAATTCTTCGTTATACATTAGCAATCTCCTCTAAGTGAACATCATCATATCCTTGCTCAATCCATTTGTCGTAATCCTGCTTAGCCTTCTTGTATGAAGTGTAGTAATCATCACACCCACCTACCCAAACAACATATTTATAATTAGCCATTAGCTACCTCCTCATATTGATTACTTTTAGGATTATAAACTCTTGAGTCATAAGATATTTCAATCTCTGTAGTTTCTTCCCATAATTTTTTACCCTCTTGATAATGACTAGCTATTTCATCATCAGATAATTGTTCTTCTTCATAGTCATAATCATCAAAATAATTATCGGGTAATTCCCATATAGTTTCTTTTGTTTCTATTACTTTAAGTTTCATTTGACACCTCCTCAAATTGTTGTTGTTCTTGTTTTGTTAAACATTCAAAGTGAACTCTAAATGCACCGTCTAAAAAATTACCCCTAGATAAATCATCATCTTCTCCGTAAACATCATACGGACATATATCTTCGTCTACTGCTATCAGCTCATCACATCTATCACATTCAAGCATCGCACACTCGGGACATAAATATCCGTCCCTGTATTGTCCGTCTGCAAAGATAGTATTACCTTTATCATCAAGACTTTCATAATCTGCGTCTGCTGGAATACGGTTGACAAACCTGCCACTTCCAAAAGATGTATCTTGATTACAACATACGCAATTGTTTCCTATATCAGACATTAGCGTTCTCCTCTCCTAGTTCATTAATTTCATCTTCGAAACAATACTCTATAGCATTATAAAGACTATCCCAATTTACCCCATAATTAGCGTCATGGTTATCCACAATTCTTTCTAAAACTTCCATACAATCGTCATCAGATAATTTTAAATCTATTCCATGATTTTCGTTCAGACACTCTAGTTGGCGTCTAACATCTTCAATATCCCAAACAATAGCAATAGAGTTATTGCTGTTAAATCCGTTTCCATAGTCTTTTACTTCATTCATTTTCTTCTCCTGTCTATATTGTTATCTTCAAATAGATAACAAAGTATTAATATAATTATTAGTAAGAGTTCCATTAATCTTCATCAGATAATATGAAACTATCTTCCCAATAATCGGTTATTGTTTCTCTCCTGCCGTTAGGCAATATCTTAACGGGGTAGATAGTAATTTCTACTTTCAATCCGTCCTCGCTGTAGTGATGAATGTCATAAGGCTTATTGCCTATCACCACCTCATTCCAAGTGTCTATAATCATAGTCTTGGCTTAAATAGTTCTTGTAAGTTTTTTAAATTGTTTTCTGGAACTTTCTTTAAATGCTTTGGAGTCTTGTTTGGCTTCACATCTATTTTAACTAAGTGGCCTTGATTAGATAATCTAGTCATTTTGTCTTTTGCTACATCAAGGTCTGGAGTCTCCATAGCAATTCGGTAGCTGTTATCTTCCTTGTTATAAACTTTTACTAAGTATTTCTTCATTAGTCTTGCTCCCAATATAGTTTTAAATCTTCTTCTTTTAAATCCTCAACATACGTATCTAAATATTTTGGTTCGGCATAATCATAAGTTTTATCTTGACGTAAGATTAAATACACCTCTTGATGTGTTGACCATTCTATTTGCGTCTCGCTATGTGGAAACCACTCACTTGATATTCTACATTCAGTAAAATCATCAACAATTTTATCTATTGCTTTTTGTTTGTTAAATTTACTCATTAGTCTTGCTCCTCTACAATCGTAGCTTTACCATATTTACCTCTATGGTATTTTCTTTTTATTCTCCATTTTGAATTTTCAGACATTAATTTAGTTAAATTACCTCTAATAATATCTGCTTTAATAACTTCTTCTTTAAATTCTTTTGATAAAATTCCAAAAGATTTACTATTAACAAAGTTAAACCATTCAGCTAAATATTCTGCGTCTTCTTGTGTAAATTTCATTAGTCTTGCTCCTTTTTAAATTGCTCCCAATAGTCGGGATTTGGGGTTGTCGTCATTTGAAATATGGGTTGGTCGGGTAGCCTAACTTTAAGTTTTCTAGCTTCTCTAAGTATGTCGGGATAGGTCGGATAGCCCTCCATAGCAAACTCTATATTTGTTTTGTAAATCTTTATATATGTCATAGTTGTTGTTTCCTGTAAAAAGCAGTTTATACACTTGCTTAGGTGTACGGAGTAAATCCTAAAATGCTTGAATGATGAAACTAGTATCATCAATCATTATTACTTGCGTTGCGTGTTCTATTTCTTCTATAGATTGATAATCCTCTCCATAATCCTCTTGGAACTCTGCAAGGCTCTCATACTCGCTGTATTCACAACAAAATGCGATTACATCTAGTTCTATCTGTTCGCCTGTAGAGTCCTCATAGTCCTCTAAATAATCATAGAGGGCAATTAGTCCACCGTATGTAAAATTGTCGCCTCTACCCATTCTATGAAATGCTGAAGTGAAATCACTTTTAGTTATTGTCTGTATCATTGTTTTGATTCTCCGTTAGTTAATACCACGAAAGGCCACAAAAGAGTGGCCTGTTAGCGTGGGGTGGTTTATAGCCAATCGTAATGATTGCTAATAATATTTTCTAGGTTTTCTCTAAATCTATTAGTTTTGTTTTCAATATTCTCTAATTGAGTTCTAATATCATAGAATAGCCACCTTATAGAATTATCATCAACATTTTCTAATTCTTCTTTAGGGAACTCTTTTTCTATTTTGCTTAGTTGATTTAAGATTGTATTTATATTTGGTTTAATCATTGTCTATCTCCTCTCTAACATGGGTTAAAATATTTCTTGAATGTTCTCTCTTTTTTTCTATTGTTTGGCATTGAATAATATGCCAATGGTGTTGTCTGTCCATATCAAAATCTAAAATTTGAATTTGTATATTTTCATCTGTTTCTTTTACTTCTATTTTAAAAGCGTCTGTTATTACTTCAACATTACCTTCATCTTGTATTATTACTTTCATTATTTCACCCCTTTTAATATATCGGCAACTTGATTAAGTTGCTCAGTTGATAGGTTGTTAATAGCGTTGGTATCAACGGCATTTGCGAACATTTGGTTTATAGGTTGCGTTGGTTTCATCTTTTCTAATAAGATTTGTTGATTGTAAAAAGATGTTTTTTCATCTCTACGTTGAATAAGTTTATCTATCTTTTTGTCGTATTCGCTGTTGATAGCGTCTATACATTCAAGATAATCTTGTACTTTGTTTTTGTCGTAATATTCGTTTGTCATATTTTCTCCGTTTAATTAATTGACTAGAGAATTATAACCCTAGAGTGTACCAACTGTCTACTCTTTAAATGATTTATTTCTATAGGTCTAAGATATACAGATATTAATAGCATCTAGGGGACTTGCTAGGCACTTGTAGTTTTATATAGCAAATATGCCCTACTCTACCCAAGAGGGGAGGGGAGTGGCTATCCCTGTCGGGATAGTATGTCGGGATATCTTGTCGGGAGTCGGGAACGCCAAAAGACTTATATTCATATTACCTTATTATTATCTCTATATACATATATAAATAAATAGGTCTGATTTTATTAAGCTTTTTATATTATAAGGGGAGGTTATAACTAATTATAAATAGCAAAAATATATAGAAATAGGATATATCAAGAAATAACCTCAATAAATTAATCAATAAATAAGTATACAAATAGTCTACTCATATAGTATGATTACCTCATACCAGCAATTAAGCTGGACGGAGAAAAACGATATGAAAAACTTAATAATAAAATGGTTAGGTCTAGGTAGCCTAATTGATGAGGTGGTGAGAATGAAGACAAGAGATGCCGTAGCGTCTTTTAAGAATGAGTTGGTGGATTATGCGATTCGTGACTTAGATAACAGATACGACCTGCAAGGAATGGAAAGCAAGTTGGACGATATAGACTACTTAACCCAAGACCTAGAATCTAGGGGGAATAGGTGGGACGATATGGCAGACAAAGTAGAAGATGATTCCGATACTTTCTTACTGGATAAAGTCCAGGCAGTAGACGACAGACTAACCGAACTGGTAGCAGGTTATAAGCTAGACGTTCAATTAGTAAAGGAGGAGTTCTAAGATGTCAGACTTAAATAACCTATATGAGCCACGTGTAAACGTGGCTACATTTAACGATATAGAGCCTATAAAGGAGTGCGTAGATGTGACGCCTAGAGTATTCAATACTTATCTAATAGATGAGTTAGGAATGACCAGCAAGAGAGCCTGTAAGATTGGCAAAGCTATTGAAAATCTTTGGGAAGAAGCTATCTATCTAGACCTTGAAAACAGAAGCGCTATTATGGATTTAACAGTAGCTGAGATACTTGACCTATACGGAGAGCAAGAAGGAGCGTACAGCTCATTTTATGAAGCTCAAAGAAGGTACAAGAAGGAGTTATTAAGAAATGACTAGACAACACTTCGAAGCTATCGCGGAGGCTCTCAGACTATCTGAGGCCTCCCAAGAGACAATTGATGCAGTCGCAAAGGTTTGCAATAGATATAATCCAAACTTTGATTGGGATAGATTTGATGTAGCTTGTAAGACTTGCCACCAAAAGGGGGCGTTAAATGATTGATTTAATTATTTTATCTGCCTTATTTTTATTTATTTATCTAATACAGTAGAGGAGGGGAGAGCTAAAGGGGCTAAAAAGCCCCTTTTTTTTGTCTATTTGTAGCGAGAGGGGAGAAGGGGGGCAAGTATTTAGTAGAATATCAGCGTATATTTAGCAAAATATACAAGAATGCTGTAAGAATGGGGGTTTCAGAGCAGTTTATCTGCATATTTCAGGGCATATTTAGGCGTATTTTATCTATATCTAGCAGTATTTTAGGCTATATCTAAAGGTATTTTAGGTTTTAGGGTATGTGAGGGGCACCCGACGCTCACTACGTTCGCTTGGGCACAGTTTGAATATAATTGGCTCGCCTTCGCTCGCATGATGTATATGAGTCCCTTCGGGACTCTATTGAAGTCGGTTTTTGTCGGAGATAAGGTCGGTTAATAGACCCCCCAACACCCATATATATATACTCGTATATACCTACTACTACCTACAGTATTACAGTTATAATTTCACATGCTTTTTTAGGATTCGGTTTTTACTTGTATAAGGTACCCTATTACAGTTATAATTTTCCCAAAGGTTTTGCAGGTAAGATTGAGACACTTCGCTCAAACTCTTCTCCAAAAGATTCACACTTGCCTGCAAAATTTTTTTAGGAGAAAAAAAGTATGGCAATTGATACAGATTATTCGTTCTTAAATTTGCCAGAGGCGGGTTCCTCTGCGCAAGGACCAATTGCAAGACCATCCTTTGACCCAACCGATTTTAGTTTCAACCTTGATAGATATGCGCCCCGCAATCTTCCGAATGTTGGAATGGTTGCTCCGAGCCTTCCATCTTTGTCTGCAGATGAGAGCGAAGCTGTTTTAGATAACGCTCGCCCCTTTGAAGATATTAGGACACTCGGAGCGACATTTGGCCAGAAGCTTGCCGAGACTGAAAGATTTTTTGGCGAAAGAGTTTCTAGCTTGCAAGGCAATATAGATGATTTAATAAATACTAAGAGTGATTTAACCAAACAGTTAGAGGCTGCTTTCTTGCAACAAGATGAAATGAGTCAGCAAGCTATTGAAGAACAAATCGCTGCCTTAGATGCTCAGAGAGCGGAGCTAACTGCTCAATTAGAACAATCTGTTGCTGAGGCTGAAGCTAACGGCGTAGATGCTGTAGCAGCAGCAGAGCAAGTTGCAGCTGAACAAATTGCTACGCTTGACCAACAAATAGCCCAGACAGCTCAAGAGTTACAAGAGGCACTTGCCCAACAAGATGTAATTAGAGCTGAGGAGTCAGAGAAAAGATTGGTAGAGTTGGAGAATCAAAAAGTGACTCTAACAGACCAATTTACTCAGCAGCAAACTGCTTTACAAGAACAGTTTGGTCAAAGAGAAGCAGAATTAACAGGAACAATAGATACCTTACAGGGTGAAATAAATAATATAACTGGCGCAAGAGATACTGCTATAGCCGAAAGGGACCAGGCAATTGCTCAACAAGATACAATTAGAGCTGAATCTGCAGATGCGCAAGCCCAAGCACTTGACGCCCAGGCTGGAGACTATCAAGCGCAGTTAGATGAATTGACAGGTCAAACCTCTCAATATCAAGGTCAGTTAAGTGAAAGGGACCAAACGATTGCAGATTTACAAGCGCAGATTGCTGCGTTACAAGAAGCACCTGCAGATACACCTCCTCCACCTCCACCTCAAGAT
>WLWG01000926.1_pt1 | contig 28662 bp, 21 predicted proteins | sample 6712871 | NCBI WGS metagenome assembly WLWG01 (sample SAMN12718693, study PRJNA515312) | sponge metagenome | isolation source: marine sponge | host: Mycale hentscheli | place: New Zealand: South Island, Marlborough, Capsize Point | collected 2003-05-01
AATTAATTGAAATCGGAATAGTCGGTGTTACTGCAGAGATCGTTTGAGTTGCACGAGCTTCTTCTTCAGCACGTGCGGCCTCGGCTTCCTTGATTTCATCTCGAAGCACTTCATCTGTCTTGTCCGGCTCATCGCGAGGAATCATGGACTCTATAGTGCGAATTAATTCAAGAGTTTGAAAACGACGATCACCGATTTGAATTAATCGCTGCTGTGTATCCAGGATTTCGAGCTGTTCAGATTGGGCCTGCTGAATACTGCTTTGGATTTGTGATGACTTTGCAACAACGGAGTCAATTTGTGTAAACGCATCTGTGAAAAGATTTTCAGAGTAGCTACTCCAGGCAACATATATACCCAGAAAATTAATGAGTGCAGCAACCAAAAGGCCCAACATGGCAGCAACTGCCCAAGGCTTCTTGGCCTGTATTAATCGGTCCCGAGTGACATCGCTTGGCAAGAGGTTGGTTCGAATGCTCGCGACACCCAACCCTTGCATCGCTAATCCATACACCGTCGCAAAGGCCAGTTGGTTTTCACGGAACGCAGGAGTCTTCGAAATGAGATCTCCCTCAAGCCGCTTGAATTCTCGTAAACGGTGCACTTCAATCTGGAGTTGTTTTGCAAGAAAGTCGCTGAGTCCACGAAGTTTTGCAGCGTTACCAACAAGCAAAATCTGGCCAATTTTTGCAGTACGATCTTGCCCGGTAAAGTAATTCAGAGATCGCTGTAATTCGCTGGCAAATTCATTAAACACAGGCCTCAAAGTCTGGAAAACTTTTTTCGGATCGTCAGCCCGTGCGGCATTACGCTTTAAGGTCTCTGCTTTTGGGAATGTCATTCGCATTCCCTGAACAAGTGCCCGGGTGAAGTTGCTGCCACCAATAGGCATTGTTCGCTGCCAAATTTTCAGCCCATTTGTAATTATCAAATCTGTTGAGTCCACACCCATTGAGGCCAAAACAATTGATGGAGGGGGTGCTTCCAGATCAACTTCACTCGCTTTGGGGAGTTGATCAAACATGACGACATTCGCCAGAGAGACCGGGCTCAGTTGCAGGATGTCGATTTCGATATCGGCTTCCTTAAAAGGCTCGAGAGCCTTTGCGACTTGGTCACGCTTCATTGCAAAGAGTGCAATTTCAGCATCAATTACAAAGCCACTTTCCTCGATACCACCTTCGAGCCTTTGCCAACTCCATATGACCTGTTCAAGCGGAAATGGTATTTGTTGCCGGGCTTCATACGTGACAATGTCCGGAATCTTGCTTGCTTCAACAGGAGGTAATTTAATGAACTTGCTGAGCCCTGCCTGTCCCGGAACTGAAACGGCGATTGTGTCTCCGGAAATATCATTACGACTGAGAAATTCCTCTACGGCATCTCGGACTAGTTCCCCGGGGTCAGCTTCAGGCTGAGTGAGTAACATGGGGTATTCGATGTAATCGAAAGACTCGGCTACAAGGTTTTCTCCATCTGAGGAACGGCTACAGCGCAAGGCCTTCAGCCCACACTTGCCAATATCAATACCCCAGACGTTTCGCGAGCGTGCCATGCCGCACCCGTTTTTTCACAATTAACTTGAAAGGAAACTATCCCACCATCGAATGGGAATTCAATCATCTTCTACGTAAAGTTTACACTCAAAAAGGATACCATACAGAAACTGTATGGGTTCGTGTTTTCTAGTGTCAAACGGTGGATAAACAAACCCGTTACATTGTGTCAAAACTGCCAGCAGGACAGAGCCTATTGGTTGGAATAGGCTACATTCTATTTTGCTGTTTTCCGTTGGTGCAAGACAAATTGGTGCTTCGTGTGCACATTTTGCCGAGTAGAAAGCAGCCTTTCGAGAACTGGCAGTTTGATATGAATGATTCTGAGCAATACTCTCGACCAGAAGTAGCAGTCTTTCTTCCGTGTCACGCGCTTGAAGATTTGTCTGAATGGATTGAAAACGATGATGCCTCAGCGATTCTCAATGCATGGACAGTTGCGTGGCATCCTTTTGTTATTTGTGTATCAGACGGACTTCCTAGCTGGGCGAGTGTTGACTTGCCGTGGACTCGTGAAGGAAAAATAGTAGGCATTGTCCCGGAAGGGCTTTCCGAACGATTTACAACCGGAGCATCTCCGCCATTTATTGCAGGACAAAGTTTTCTTCACCAAGATGCTTCTGAATCATTGCTTTCAGAATTGCTTGAAGCATGTTGTGCCGAGATGACGACCGATTCTTCAATCAGCAGACAGCTTGAAACATTATCTGAATGGCAGGCCTCTTTTGTTGAGGATTTTCGTTCACTCGGTCTGACCGTTTTACTATTTGAACGGTTAGCCAGTCGTATGCGGTCTGATACGAATTTGGATCAAACCGGCTTTCCAGAAGTTGTTGCTGAAGCAGCAAAAGCTTGGAGGGACAATGCATCGGCACTCGCACAAGAAAAATTGACACAGGCGTTTCAGTGCCTCGAGGCTGCACGAGATCACTTTTACCCAGTGGAATGCTGGTGCCTCGATCTGGTCCTTTTTTCAGAAAGCTCCGTAGCAACGCTCCAGAGTGAATTGCAGTCTCCAGTTCCGACAACAATATTGGCTGATACAAAAACGGTCAGTTGTTTTGATCAATCGTTATCCAGCATTTCTGAATTAATACAAAACAGGGTTGCCGACGGCTCTCTGTCTTTGCTCGGTAGCGTGTCTGGAAATCTTCCAGTTGCTCTGGTGTCACCTGAACAACTGGATCGCGAAGTAGCTGAGGGAAGGGCCGCATGGCAAAAGACTGCCGGTGTTCTACCACAGATATTTGGTTGCCACGCTGGGCCACGTGCGTCTATCTTTTTGCCAGTTTTGCAGCGGCTTGGGTATCGAGGAGTGTTGTGGTCAAGCTTTGATGGATTCCCTATGCCATCTGCCGGAGCCGCACGATTCCAGTGGAGAAATAAAAGTAAAGATCAGCTTGATGCACTTGAGCCAAAAATGCTCGACGCTCGCAGTTCTGCATCTGTGCTCTCCCTGAGTTCGACATTAAGCGATGCCATGGACCACGACCATATGGTTCTGATTATGTTCTGTCATCACGCAGGTACTGCGAGTCCGTGGTTTGAATTACTTCGTCGAGCCGCGTCATGGACAAATGTTTTTGGTCGATTCTGTACCGCAGAAACACTACTTGGTGAGACTACCGACCTCTCTTTCCCAGTTTCATTCGAACAAGACGGATTTCGTGTTGGCCTTTCACCGGGCACGAAGGTCGCCAACGTTGCTCATCGCAATTATGTTGAAACCAATCCCATGTCGCAGTCGGACATTATTTCTGTCGAGTCGCGTCAGCTCGTAGACAATCAGGGAAGTTATCAAAATATTTTACGACCATATTGTAGCAATGAAGAGGTGCTTGAAGAACGAGCCGACATAAAGCCCACTGAGAGTGCCACTCAACGATTGGGGAAATATCTTCTCGGAAAGTGGCCGGCGAAACGGCAAAAAAACCAAGACATTCTGACGTTAAGCAGCAACAATCTGGTTGTCAGGGTGCATCCGAAAACCGGCGGAATCGTATCGATTCGTGATCAAAAAAATGGTCGGAATCGATTGTCACAACAGCTCGCTCTTTGTTGGGATGTGCCCGGATCTCATTCCTCAGACACCCAGTATTCAGAGATGGTGGCCGATCGAGTCGATCGCTGTGAAGACGGGATTGAAAGCCACGGTACTTTGATCCATGACAATGGTTCTGTGCTCGCACGATTCTCTCAGAAAATACAATTCATATTGAATAAGTCGGCAGTGTCGGTATCAATAGTAATCGAGCCCTCGCAAGAACTCCATACGCTGGTGTCTTCTACAGGTGACGCCTTGAGTCGATTTTTTGCATGTCGATTTGCATGGAATGAAAATGACTTCTGTGATCTTTTTCGAACCGTTCAGACACAATGTATAGAAACCGATCGCCAACGCATTTTTTCTCCTTGGCTTCTTTCTGTCGTTCGTAACGGCAGTGTGCTAGCTCGTCAGGATGAGAAACAGTTGTCGCTTGCTGAGTCAAGCGGCTTACAAATTTTCACTGGTTGTCATCCGTGGCATGTGCGGAGTAGTTCGCACACGCTCGATACAGTGTTAACGACCGACTGTGGCGATCATGCTCAGACGTTTCAACTCGCTCTTGGGATCGACTTGCCTCACGCAGTTAACTCGGGGTTTGCATGGGCTGCAACAGGTTCGCTTCAGTCGCCCCAAATACCGCTGAGACTGCCCTCAAACGTTCGTTTAGTATCGGCTGACACCTTCAGTAATGATTCGGCGGAAGAAGGTCTCCGTCTCCGCTTGCTTGAATCATGTGGGCAAGACTGCAGGATGAGACTCAACTTCAGCCGAAAGGTAACTCACGTTTGTTGGAATGGTGAAGTGCATGAATCACAAGGATCTAATGAAGCTGGTCTCGTGATTGACGGGAACGCTATTGAGTGCCTGCTGCATTGTTATGAATTAGTCGATCTGGAGATTATTTTTAGTGAAAATCATCACGCTTGATGGGCCTGCTGGTGCAGGGAAAAGCTCTACAGCGAAAGCGATTGCACACGAGTTGGGCTGGTACCACATGGATACTGGCGCAATGTACAGATCGGTTGCTTTGGCAGCACTCGAGCAAGACGTATCCCTTGAGAATGAAAAAGATCTGGCGGAGTTGGCAGCAAGCCTCGATATTCAGTCTGTTCATGGCGATGTGTTCTTAAACGGTAGGAATATTTCGGCAGAAATACGCGTTGATCGCGTGACTACGGCCACGCGATTCGTAGCAGATGCGCCTGCAGTGCGTGAAGAAATGAAAAAGATGCAGCGGAGTTTATCCGGACAATTTAATCTTGTAACCGAAGGCCGTGATCAAGGTACGATTGTATTTCCTCATGCAGAATTAAAAATTTATCTTGATGCTTCTCCGGTAGCACGGGCAGCACGACGGTACCGTGAAAGAGTTGATCTTGGAGACCAAAGCCAAACGATAGACGAGATTCTGCACAATCAATTAGAGCGTGATCAAGGAGATAGAGATCGTCCGGTGGGAGCAATGGAAGCTGCAAGGGATGCAATTATTATCAACACAGATGGGCTGTCACTCGAAAACGTGGTGAAACAGATTTTAGAGTTTGCCTGCGATCGCGGGCTTATGTCAGGTTAGAATGCAAGTCAGGTTGGAGTTTCAAAGAGTGCGGATGAATTCATTTAAACAAAATGAGGCGATAGTCGATAAGAAGTCTTCAGTCTCTACAATCATTAAAAAGACAGAGAGTCACCAGGAATGGTGGGGTCGATTACTCTACGATACGTTGTGGTTTCTTTCCCGTACGTTTGCTGTATCACTATTCGGTTTTCGTCTCCGAAGGGTGGAGCGTCTGCCAAAAGATGGGGGGCTCGTGGTTCTCTCAAGCCACCAGAGTCATCTTGATCCACTTTTGCTTGGTCTCGCCACAGACCGACGGCTCTCGAGTCTTGCTCGGAGCAGTCTTTTCACTTTTGGTCCTTTTGCTCGTGCGATTGCTGCACTTGGTGCCGTTCCAATTGATCGTAATGCTTCGACAGTGACCGCAATGAGGACTGTAATACAGAGACTACGGAAGGGGGCTGCTGTAATTGTTTTTCCCGAAGGAACAAGAACAGCATCCGGCCAATTAGGTGACATGAAAAATGGCTTTGCGTTATTGGCAAAGCGTGCAGGTGTCCCAATTGTTCCGGTAGCAATTGTTGGGGCCTATGAATGCTGGCCACGATCCAGGCTGGTGCCTCGTCCTGGACGAATCCGGCTGGAATTCGGTGCGGTTATCACCGCTGAAGAAGTAGACGGCCTCTCCGAAAGCCAGTTAGCTGAGCGATGCATCAGATCGCTTCATGTACTCGACAAAAGTGCCCGCAGCACACAACGCGGGCGCGTGCGTCAATGATTTGAGGAATTTTCTTTGATTCCATCAAGATCTGGTTGGCTTGCACGAGTTGTACGGACAGAAACGTCAGTCGTTTCATCACTATTCTGAGTTGTGGTTTTCGTCGAAATCATCTAACGGACCTGCTCGTCAGCCGCACTGTTTTCGATGTTTTCCAACCACGACTAAAAAGAATTATGAAATACGCTTTATCTCGATATGTTGCACTAGGCATCACTGCTTTTTTTGCTGCTGATGTGCTTGCTCTTGACTACTCGTTATCAACTACAACGGTTCCGGTGCCGGGCAGTGGGGCCAAGATTGATTTTCTTGGGGATACATTCGAAGAAGATGGTTGGAAATTTTATCACAATCATCCCAAGAGCTCTCGGGAAGAAGATGGGCAGGCACGTGGGCCGTTGGCCTTTTCAGGAAATAAAAGAATGCAGGAAGGCCCCGAACGAGGGCAGCCCGATCTTCTGGAAGTAATTAAAACACCTCCGAACGGGTTGCCTGAAAGTAACCACGCGCTTCTTATTCGAACGCTGCACTCGGGTGTTCCAGGGACATATTCCAGAACAGTTCAGCAGGATGATCTAATTTGCGGTATTACTACAAGGCTTGGGTCCCAAATCCCCGTACGTGAGATTCCTAGTTGTGTTGTTCGTATTTGGCTGCCACCCGCGGAAAAGTGGGAAAATCGAAGCGGACCCCACTTTGGTATTCGAGTGGGTGTTCGTACAACGAAGCTTGAGCCAAATAGAGGATTTTTTGCCTCCGGTAGTTCGTCAGTCGTCGAGCCTTACTGGCCGGGGATGTGGATTCACTTTCGTAGCGAGACATCACGGGGTGTCGAAAGTGACTCAGCACTGATCAAGGTGCGTGGAGATCACCGTGGAATTGATTTTCCAGTCAAAAATATTTCGGCTGATCAGTTCGGTTGGTGGACATTAGGAATGTCACTCTCACCCGACGGCCAAGTTCATTATTTTGCTCGCCAAGGCGTTGATGATCTGACTTCTCAAGATCATTTAACGAGCCAATTTCCATATAGTTTTCGCGCAGAACGACTGAACTCATTCTTCTTCAACTCGTGTAATCTGAATGACGGTACCACATGGTCAACACCATTCGTTATCGATGATCCGTCTGTCTATGTTGTAAACTCGACACGGGTCATGCAGTTGGTTCAGAGACGCGAAGCATACGAGCTTCGGCGACAACAGAAGCGGTCGGCATACCGCATGTATCAGAGTAGATCTCGCTAGAGGTGTTTCAAGCCTATGTAGGTGGCAATGCGACATGCTGTGTTCGAAGTCTGAGGGCATTTATAACAACAGATACACTACTCAGACTCATCGCAGCAGCTGCAAAGATTGGACTAACCTGCCAGTTTGAGCCAAATGTAGGTACGAGAATACCTGCTGCTAACGGGATACTTATGGCATTGTAAAAAAATGCGAGGAATAGATTCTGCCGAATGTTCAACAAAACGTATCGGCTCAGTTGAATGGAATACGGAAGAGTCTGTAAGTCTCCGCGTATGAGAGTGACATCAGCAGTCTCTATAGCCACATCGCTCCCTGTTCCCATAGCGACGCCAATGGTGGCAGCAGCAAGGGCTGGGGCATCATTCACTCCGTCACCGACCATTATGGTCCGTTCGCCCTTGGAATGCCTTTTAGTAATAAACTGATATTTCTCCTGGGGTGTCAGTCCTGCCTCGTAGTGCTCGATACCAACTGATCGTGCAAGAACACCAGCATTATCAGAATGGTCTCCGGTCAACATTGTGATTTGAAGTCCTAATTGTTGTAGCTGCCTGATCGCTGTTCGGGCAGATTTTTTCACAGGGTCCGTAACGGCTAGCATGCCAACTAGATGTGAATTGATCACAATGCCAGTGACTGTTTTTCCGTTTGCCCGAAACGGATCTGCTGCTTTTCGAAATTCGTTTAGTTCGTTAGTGGGCACACTTTGTTTCTTAAGAAAGGCCTCGTTGCCAAGGGCGACAGGCTTGCCCGCCACAGTTCCCTGTACGCCAGAACCAGGCGTTGATAGAAAATTTTCAGCATTGTTGTGTACCACGAGGTTGCGGTCACGAGCTGCTTGGCAGATTGCGGTGGCGAGTGGATGTTCGCTGTTCAATTCAATCGCGGCTGCCAACAACAGGACCTCTTCTTCGGATTGATTGCTGAGTAGTACGATGTCAGTAACAGTCGGTTGGCCTTCTGTTAATGTTCCTGTTTTATCAATCATGAGACTCTTGCTTTGTCCAAGCGTCTCAAGTGATTTGGCATCTTTGAATAGGATTCCTTCGCGGGCAGCACGACCAACCCCAACAACAATGGACATTGGAGTTGCAAGGCCAATAGCGCATGGGCACGCAATTACCAAGACTGAAACACTCGAGATGATCGCATGTGCTAGTCGAGGTTGAGGGCCAAAAAAAAACCATCCAATAAAAGTTGTGAGTGCTACGGCCAGTACTATTGGGGTAAAAATACTAGCCACGGTATCAGCCATTCTTTGGACAGGTGCTTTGCTCCTCTGGGCCGCACCTACAAGCATGATGATGCGTGACAAGAGAGTTTCAGACCCCGTTTTTTTTGCCAAAAGAATGAAACTTCCTCTGCCATTTTTTGTTCCTGCAATGACCTTGTCGCCCTTTTTCTTTTCTACGGGTGAAGGCTCGCCGGTTAATAAGGATTCATCAACATGGCTTGTCCCGTCCAAGAGTGTGCCGTCAACAGGAATAGTCTCGCCTGGACGAACTCGTAAATGGTCTCCTGGATGAATCTGACTTAGCGGCACGTCTTGTTCACTATTTTCGACTACGACCCGAGCAGTAATTGGAGCAAGTGATACGAGTGAACGAAGTTCGTTTCCGGTTTTCGACCGGGCTTGGTTCTCAAGTGCTTGCCCAAGGAGGACAAGTGCAAGAATCATTGCAGCTGCATCAAAAAAGGTGTGTACAAGGTTGGTTCGAGGATTCAGGAATGAGGCTGGAAAAAGGTTCGGAAAGAGCGTAGCTACAGCACTGAATCCATAAGCGGCGCTGACGCCGAGAGTAATCAGCGTAAACATGTTGAGGTGGCCTGTGGCAATACTACGAATGCCGCGGAAAAAAATAGAACGGCCACATGTTCCGATGACGAGACTGGTGAGTACGAGTTGTAGTAACTGATTTATGTGTGGATCTATCCAAGACTCAATTGAAATCCCAAACATTGGCCCCATCGCTAAGAGCAGGATGGGAGTGGTAAGTGTCATTCCAAATAAAAATTCACGGAAGCTATGCAGCACATCGTCATCAGTTGTCAAAGCATCAGGTGGGCTTGTTGTCTCAAGTGGCATTCCACAGTGAGGGCAAGAGCCTGGTGAAGCGGAGAAGACTTCGGGACACATTGGACAGAAGAAGCCATTGCCCGTGTCTGGCACCAAGGAGGTTGTTTCGGCAGACGGTTTGTTCTGGCAGCACGGGGATGGTTTGTGCATATCAGTGGTCCGATGAGTCGATTGATTTCTTGAGCTACTGATTCAGAGAAATAAAAAGAATCCAATAAGTAGCTTGTATTTATGGTTGTTTCGTGGGAGTGCCCCGAGCCCGCTTGAATGGGTCGATAGTACTACCAGACGGTCCCTGCGGCGGAGTTGTTTCTGGTGCTGTGAACGGTAGCATCTTGGGCCATTCGAGACTCATGCCTGGCCAAGCCGATGTGGGCTCTGTTGGATTGGGTTGTGTCGTCATCGCTGGGACTGCCTGGATCCGATTTCCTTGAAGAATCTCATCAGGCTTTGGAAAGTTTGGATTTCCAGAAGTAATCTGGGTGACCGATGGTCCACCGAGGCCTCGCGTGAGAGGTTTGATTGATACAGAGTCAATCTGAGCCTCCCCGAGGCCAGTTAGTGCAAAGGTGACGGTGAGTGGTGGAGGTGGTCCAACAGTTGATCCATCGTTACTTAGTGGGGCAGGGGGCACAATACGGTAAAGCACAAGTCTACGCCAGCTTTCTGTTTTATTCACTCGCTCTGCTAAAGCGGGACCACCATACGAATCAAAAACCAAGAGGCCGTCAACGGATCCTTCGATAGGATTTGGCACCCGAACCTTTGCAACAATTTCTAAAAGCGTGCCAGTAGCTGCATCGATAGGGGGTGTCGTGATCCAAATTGGAGGAGTCTCGATAACAACGGGAGCCTCTTCAGGATTGATGGCGGTTGCGAAGATTCGTAAGCTTCTCTGCCCGTCAGCCGGCGATCGTGTTGAAAGCTCTACGGAGCCTTTGACTTGATCTGTTGGGCGTACGAAGTGTCGCCATCCGGTGCTGGATAGCGTGTTAATTTCTTCCATACGGCCACCTTCCAGCAAATTCATACCTGCATTTGTTGACTGCAATGCATCGATCATTCGCCAGTGGTCTGAGAGTGTTGCCGGAGAGGTCGTAAGAGGACTCGCAACCATGGAACCGGTTGCAGTTACTCCTCGCTCCCAAAACAGCCGCTCTAATTGACCGGCAATAGCACGTGATCGTTCGAGTTTTTTTACAGCATTGGCTGGGTCCTGAGTAATCATTGCTTCGGCGTATTGTGCTTCTTGTTGAGCCTCAATAATCATTTCAGTTACCGGGAGATGACCAAGTGCCTTCGGTGGAAGCTCTGCAGCCAGTCGACTCGTACGGGCAATGGCATTTGCTGCTTGAGCACGGGCAAGCAGGGCCGCAGTTGGTGCATTGCGACGTACAAGTTCCTGTACATGAGCCGTAGCAGCCGGATCGTTGCTTATCAAAATAACAGCAGCTGCATGGAAGTTGTCGAGTGTCATCGCAACACCACCGGTTATTCTGCGGTGTTGTAATGGCCTTAAGGTGCTATGAGTAATTTCCCAAGGCCGGTGCGCTTCTGGAATGCCAGGAATTAAAATGTTGAGAGGCTGTTCTTGTCGTGGAATGTCTCCTCGGTAATGTCGAGCCATAATTTGACCGCCCTGTACGGAACGCCAGATGAGCACTACCCGAGAGCGGGATGCTTCAATCACCATCGCGCGCACCTCAGGGTCACTTGTTTCTGCATCGGCTGTAAATCGTCCGCTGGCTCCCCACGCAGAGATTGTTTCAAGTTCAAGGTTGACCGTTTGCACCGCAGCGGCTCGTGCGACAGTCTCCGGATCAGTTCCGCTGAGTGGTCGGTTTGAACTGAACAAAATGCCGCGACTTCCGGCTGCAATCACTGTGAAGGCTGCACCAAGGAGGCTTTCCTCGTCAACTGGAAGTCCATTGTTGCCCGTCCCTGAAAGCAACGCTGCTTGACTAGCTGCACGAGAGTCGACCTCCGTGGCAAGCGTAGCCAGCAGAGGCGTACCTGGTCGGGCAAGTCGTGGTCGTTGTTGAAGCCATGTGAGGTAGTTTTCTAGCTCAAGGCTGGTTCCGAGTACGGCACGATGTGCAACAAGCATGTCAAGATGTCGAGAGATTTCACGTAGTCCAGAATCAGCTGATGCAATGATTGGCCTTCCCTGGCGTCGATCACAAATCCGCAAGCGCCTCACCTGTTCAGCGAGACGAGGAATGTCCTCGGCTGAAAGAGAACGGCCCATATCCCAGAGGAGTACACGGTTCCATTTCTCAGAAAAAGTTGGCAGCTTTTCGGGCTCTGTGAGGTCAACATCTGGCAGGGTTGGTGGCGGGCAGATGATCCAGATTCCAGCTTGTTCAGCTTCAACCAAGAGAGTTGTTGAGGCAGGTTCAGAGAGTTGTATGCAATTGAAACCTAATTGAGCCAGTGTTGTCAGTGGCTCACCCCGATGTTCAATTGCTCGGGGAAAGAATGGTTTTCCATCGACTTCGAGTACACCACGTACAAGGCCAGCGTTTTCGTTTTCGGTTTCTTTGGCAATGTTTTGAATATCGGGTTGAAGCAGCATTGATGGCGACGGTGATACTTCTTTTGGACGTGATGCTGTGATTAGCCCAGTGAGCGATATGTCATCGATCGATAGGTTGCAGCGACCTGTTCCAAGTGGTATTTCCACAGCCAGTCCGGAAATCGTCGCACCATCGAGGCTAATTTGAGGCCCGTACTGTGCTCGTAGTGCAGGTAGTTGTGAGCGAAGAATAGAAGGGATATTTCCGATAGTGAGAGACTGCCATCGCGATGTAGTTGCCGAGGGTGATCCAGAAACAAAAATACGGACGGGTTGCCCGTTTTGAGATTGAGCAGAGGGTAGTACTATGTGACAGGCAAGCCGAGCAGAAGGATGGTCACACCGTAGCCGAACGTGTGCCAAGAACTCATCGATGATCGCAGACTCAGGGATAGAGAACAGGATCCGACTCAGGGTGGTTCGATCAGACTCTAGAACAATGGTTTCACATCTGCGACCAGTGGCATCAACATCTTCAATGCGCTGTTGTAGGACTCGAAGGCCTGGGGAGGCTGCTACTGTCGTTACGGTCTCAGGACCATCAAAGTTTTCTATGAGCTCAGATCCCATCGAAACACGTTGAAGAACGAGACTCATTAGAATATAAAAAACCAGGTATAAAAGAGTATCTGCCTGACGAAATGAAGCCCGAATGCCGATGACACGAGAAGGTGTTCTCACAAGGTTGCTGCAGATTGACTTCCGTATGCAGCCTGTCTGGTATGGCACGAAAAGTAGTCGTATTTTGGGAATGAATAAGTGAATAAGAGAAATCGTTGTAAGCGGTAGAAGCAACTTCAAAACGTCATGGGTAACCACCAGTAGCCGGCTGTTCTGACCAGAATTTCTGGGTTGTTGTAAAACCACAAGTGGGTTCCCTCGATGTCCCGATATGCTGGTATGTCAAAGCGTGAATAAGGCTTGTAGCAGGGTGCCAATGGTGTGCTCTAGAGAGGCTGGCTCGACAGTTCGGCTTTTGGCTGAAAAACAGGACAGTCAGGTAACTTGGGAAAGTATTTTCCGGCTTTGATCCCATGACCAAGGTACTATTGGTTAAGGATTTTTTTCATGCAGGACCTCACAACCGAAGAAGTTGCCTCGGCCGTCATTGAACTTGGCCTGATAGATCCGGCCAAGATGCCGGGCGTATGGCGGGAAATAGGCTCTCATGACGCGACGCTTGAGCAATTTGGTTCAGTTTGTGTCCGAAGAGAATTACTGACTGGGTATCAATGGGAGCGTCTTCGGAACGGCTACCGAAATGGCTTCTTTTATGGTCGAACGAAAGTCCTTTATCAGGCAGGCGCCGGCTCATTTGCGCGAGTGTACCGTGCTATCGCACAGGACAACCAAGAAATTCTTGCGGTGAAAGTTCTTCGGAAACGTTTTTCCTCTGATGACATCAAAGGTGAGCTTTTCTTGCGAGAGGGTCGTATGGGATTGATGCTAAGGCATCCAGGTATTGTTCGCATTGAAGAAGTTGGGAAAGAGGGTGTCAGTAGCTTTATCACAATGGAGTTTGTTGAAGGGCAGACTCTTCGAGAGTTAGTGAAGATTCGGAAAGGCCTCGACCTTGCTCGCGGTCTCGACATGGCAGCGCAGCTCATCGATGCTCTCGTCTATGCTCATGGCGAGGGCGTTACTCACCGAGACATAAAGGCATCCAATGTTCTCATATCTTCAAAGGGGAGAGCAAAGCTTGTCGACTTTGGACTTGCGAGCTTTGCAGAATCCAAAGGAAAAAAAGATGATGAGATCGGTAAGCTACGCACCGTTGAGTACGCGGCGTTGGAGGCCGCGGGTGGCGTTCGTGGTGATGATGTGCGGAGTGACGTCTTTTTTCTTGGCACACTTATTTATCTCATACTGTCGGGCCGATCCCCTTTTAAAGAATCACGTGATCGAGCTGTGAGAGCGGATCCAAAACGATATGCAGAGATTGAACCACTCGGGAGGGTCGCTCCTCATTTGCCGCGCGATTTGGTCGACGTCGTGAACAAAATGCTAAGCCTCAGACCCAAACATCGTTTTCAGACGGTGCTAGAAGTACATGAAGCACTTAAGCCAATACAGCTGCGATGTGCAGGAGACGAATCAACTGCCACGCCTGATGTGCCAGAGAAAGTGAGGCAGGTCTCGAGCACGAAAGACACCAGGCCGAAAACCTCAGAGAAGCCAAGGATTATGGTTGTCGAAGTCTCAGGAAAGTCACAAGACTCCCTGCGACAGTTTTTCTCTAAACAGGGATTCCGGGTTCTTGTGACTGAAAATCCAAAGCGGGCACTCACTCGGTTTGAATCTGTACCGGCGCCTGCGGATATTCTTCTGCTGAGTAGCCAGGTGCTTGGTCATGATGCAGTATCGGTATTCAATGCATTAGCCCCGGATCCGTATTTGAAGAAGATTCCCGCACTACTTATCACGAGTGCTCGTCAGGCAGAAATAGTAGCTGAGGCCGTTGAGGATGATTTACGGCAGGTTGTTACGATGCCATTTGAGGCAAGTGATCTTCTTCAAAGAGTGAAGACGTTGACGGGCAACGACGCATAGCAAAAGCGTTGAAGATTTAGCGCTAATCTCGTATGTGAAGGCCACATTCTGTTTTTTCACTGCCACTCCAACGACCAGCTCGTTCATCCTCTCCGTCAGTGATGGCTCGAGTGCACGGCCAGCATCCAATGCTTCCATAGCCTTTGTCGTGGAGTGGATTATACGGCACATCCTCTTGAAGGATTTTTTCCCAGACTTGGGACTTTGTCCAGTTAGCAAGAGGTGAGATTTTCACAACACCAAATTTTTTATCCCAACCAACAATTGGAGCATTTGCTCTATCAGGACTTTGATCTCGTCGAATACCACTCATCCAAGCATCGAAGTTAGATAGCACGCGTTCGATGACTACAATTTTTCGATCGCCGCAGCATGTTGCTGGATCAGTTCGATACAGCGGGCCTCCGTGCTTTCGCTCATATTCTTCAACCGTTGTCTCTGGACTTTCGTATGAAACAGTGATCCCATACCGATCTCGAATACGATCTCGTAGTTCAAGGGTTTCTTTGAACTGGTATCCTGTTTCCAGATTAAAAACAAATGTGTCTGAAGCAACAGAAGAGAGCCAGTGAAGAATCAAACATCCCTCTGGACCAAAAGCCGTAGCCATAGTAAGCCGTTTTCCAAAACGGCCTGACGCCCAGCGGATAACTTCAATAGGTTCTGCCTTTTCCAGAAGTTCACTCGCTGCTGCTAACTCCGCCATAAGATCAGGGGAGGCTTCTAATCGAGGACGTGATGGATTTTCGGAATCAGAGGAAGGCATTGTCGCAGAAAGATGGAGTTTTTGACGGGAGTCGTTTGGAAACCGTCAGAGGGGGCAATATTTTTAGATCGTCTATCAGGAAAACATTATGCGGCATGAATAATCAGTACTGCTACTGAGTATCGTGCCATGATGTTGCAGGAGCGTAAACCTGAGTTTGTCTTCTTTCGACAAATCGGGGAATCGTCCTCTTCTAGCGAGGAATTTGCCTTTCAGAGAAGTGAAAGGGTCTGTCATGGCGTGACTTGCCACAATTTACGTGACCGAGGCGTGGCATAGAGCCATTTGGGTGGTACAACGGTCTGCTGAGCGGAAATTCAATCTACGACAAGGGTGATGGAAGGGTTTTGGAAATGTCACGGACAGTTGCGTTAGCGGTTGATCTCGGAGCTTCTGGTGGTCGTATTGTCTCAGGTGCTTTTGATGGACGGCTTCTCGAGTTAAAAGAACTCCATCGATTCGAAAATGGACCAGTCTCCTTTGGTGGCCAGCTTGTTTGGGACTTTGTTGGTCTTTGGAGTGGTGTTTTAGATGGTTTACGAATTGCTGCTGATCAGCATCACAGCGCCATTCAAAGTATTGGGGTTGATACTTGGGGAGTTGATTTTTCATTCATTACAAAGAACAACGCACTTTTATCAGAGCCTGTGTGTTATCGAGATTCTCGCACAAGAGGTCTTATAGAAGCCGCACAAGCAGTACTTTCCAAAGAAGAGACATTTCAAGCGACAGGCCTGCAGTTCATAGAAATCAATACGCTTTATCAGCTTCTTGCTGTAAAGAGAGATCAACCAGAATTACTCGAAGCGGCCGATCAGTTGCTGATGATCCCAGATCTTGTGCACTGGTTACTTTCAGGTCAGCGTTCCAATGAGCGAACAATTGCCTCGACGACTCAGTGCTTTAATCCTCAAAGCGGCCAGTGGGCCAACGACCTATTGACCCAGTTTGGACTTCCCACAGAGTTATTTCGGCCTGTTTCTGAACCAGGGCATGACATCGGCAATATTCGTTCCACTATTGCATCTGATACCGGGCTGGGAGATGTCCGAGTGGTGCTACCTGGTTCCCATGACACTGCTAGTGCAGTTGCTGCAGTCCCAGCACTCGAACCGCCTTCATCACGACCAGACTGGTGCTATATCAGCCTGGGGACATGGGCGCTGGTTGGTGCTGAATTGGATCGGCCTTTGGTGACCCCTGAGTGTCTTGCTCATAATTTTACAAACGAGGGTGGTGTAGGGGGCACAACGAGGTTGCTGAAAAATCTTTGTGGACTTTGGCTTGTGCAGCAATGCCGAGTGAGTTGGCAAAGATCCGGAAATAACTGGAACTGGGACCAATTGACTGCTTTGGCTGCTGAATCTGCACCACTGCAAACGATAATCGATTCTGGTCATCCCTCACTTGTCGCCCCAAATGATATGCCTCAAGCGATACGAGAACTCGCACAACAGAGTAACCAGCCAGTCCCGGAATCAACTGGTGCCGTGGTGCGAACAGCCTTGGAAAGCGTTGCTGCGGATGTGTCGCGAACGTTACAAGAATTAGATGAACTCGTTGGGCGCCGTATTAGTAGAGTACACATTGTTGGAGGTGGCGTTCAGAATAAGTTGCTCTGTCAAATGATAGCTGATGCGTCAAATCGTCCGGTTGTGGCTGGGCCTGTTGAGGCAACCGCCATCGGAAATCTCCTTGTTCAGATTCTTGCTGAAAATGGGAAAATAGATTTACGAAGTGTACGTTCTGTGGTGCGAGATAGTTTCGATCCAATAACGTATGAGCCTCAAAACGTTGCAGCGTGGAAAGAACGAATCAGTCAGTGTGCTGGCCGATAGTTCTCTTTGGGGCATCCACTTTTGTACGCACCGGTGCCTACTGAAGGAGTTGGGATGCCAAGGCAATGATCCCAGCGGTTATCAACACCGCAACCGTACCGATCGCGATTACAAGCCATTGGTAGGCAGCCCGCTCAGTCTGCTCGTCAGAGTATTCAGCACTGGCAGTATAATCAGCGGCAAAGCGAGAGTTGCATTGAGGGCAAATCAGTTCTTCATCGAGGAGCCTTGCTGGCACCATAACAATGTGATCAGAAGGGCAAGGTATGCGATAATGTTTGACAGGTGCCGTCATGCTGCTCGATAGTTTGCGGCAGGTCTTTTTGTTACCTGTCCGTGCTCAACTTCAAGAATTGAATCGGCGAGCGCAAGAGTACTTGGCCGATGTGTGATCATGATTACCGTTCGGTTCTTGACATAATGAGAGAGCGCCTCATGGATCAGTTCTTCACTTGCTACATCTATCTGACTGGTAGCTTCATCGAGGACAAGTATCTCAGCGTTCCTTAAGAATGCTCGAGCAAGAGCGATTCGCTGCCTTTGACCACCAGAGAGACGAAAGCCATTAGGGCCAACTCTTGTCTTATATCCGTCAGGAAATTCGGCAATGAAGTCATGAGCACGAGCTTTTCGGGCGGCTTCTTCGATTTCTTCTGCAGTGGCGTCCCACCGGCCATATCGAATGTTATACAAAATCGTTTCGTTGAAGAGTTCTGTTTGTTGGGTAACGATCGCGATTCGTCTGCGTAAATCTTTCACTGCTAATTCTGTGAGCGGAACGTTGTCGAGTTCCACAGTGCCTTCTGTGGGATCGTAAAATCGACATATGAGGTTGATAAGCGTGCTTTTCCCGCCCCCGTTGGGTCCGACTATTGCCACACGTTCACCAAAATCAATGGCGACATCAACATTCTTTAGCACCGTGTCAATTCCATCATATGAAAATGATACATTCCGCAACGCAATCTCTCGATGCGGCGATGGAAGATAGTATGGGTTTGATTTTTCTTTTAGTTTTGATGGGGTGTCAAGAAGTGGATACAGTGATTGTGCCCCAACAATCCCCACGTTTATCCCCGTTATGACTCCAGAGAGTTTTCTGACTGGGTCTGAAGCACCAATAAGCATTCCGAAAAAGACCATAATTCCTGGAACAGTCATTGGTTGTTCTGTCATGGTAACCCCAAAAATTTGGGTTTCCTGATTGATAACCAACCACGCCCCAACGGCAATCGAGGTCGCGACCATGCCAATGCCAAGAACTTCAGTAATTGGATTCGCAAGCGCTCGATAAAAGTTGTGACGCAGTCCAATTTTCATCATATGGTTCGTGCTGTCGCGAAACCGATCTCGCTCAAAAGATTCCATTGTATAGGCCTGAACAGTGAGCACGTTATTAAGAGCTTCAAGCATCACGTGATGAAAACCGAGTGCTTGAGCAAGAATGCCCTTCGAAGCACTGCGCATTTTTCGGTTGAGCCAGACCATTAAAAACCCGACGACTGGTGCCATTGTGAGGCACGCGAGCGTTAGTTGCCATGAAATGCAGAAAGCCCCACCCAGGCATGCAATGATTTTCAGAGGTTCGGTAATTGCACCACCAAACGTAGTCGTAATACCACCCGATAGCATATCGGCTGTGTGGGTGACTTGAGCCATAAAGCCAGCGGAACCATTCTTCATGAATTGTGTGCGATCCAATTCAAGAGCCTTGTTAAATATTTTAACTCTGAGGTCTCTCGATATTCCCATCGCAACGAAACTGACAAGCATTGTGCCAGTAAGGAGCAGGCAGTGTTTCACGAAGGTACTTATGACGATCAGGACAACCACAAGAAGTACAGTCTGAAAAGGATCTCGCGGAATATAGCTCTCGAGCCATGGATGGATTGCTTGAGCCGAAGAGAGAATTGCTCGTTGGCCTTTATCCTCGAGCGTGAGTGTGTCTATCTCGTTCTGAATCGTTTGCTGCTCTGCTTTTGTTCTCCCACCACCAGCTAATCGCTCACGTAGTTGATCAATTTCCTGTTCGTGATTCGCCAGTTTTGATTCAGCTGTTTCTATTCTTTCTTGATTCCAATCTTGAAGAGATTCTCCGTTTAAGGTGACTTCGATGATTGGAAAGAGTGCTGCGATGTTTGCACCCCACAGTCCTGCTACACCAGCAGAACAAAGAAATGCCGCAAGGAGCAGTGGCCAGCTTTTTGAAGCATCACGAAGGGCGCGAAGAAAATACTTCATGAACTCGGTTCGATATATCAGGGATTAAAATGGATAAAAATGTAGGCTGTCGCGTTGTTGATTCCGGGAAATGGCAGATTACGCCATTCCACCTTTGGATATCTATTCGTCGGAATGGCTCCTTGATTCCAGCTGAATTTATGGATGATGATCTTGGAAGGTTTTCTATTTACGCAAAACGTTATTCTTGCGCAGACTTCGCTGAGCGAAGGGGGGAGGGTAGTCTGAGAGACTGGTTGAAAACAAGCCGAAAACAGTGATTATTCAGCTATTTATGAAAGATTTTGCCGCTCTTTAGCGGCGAAAAATGTGTTTTCCAGAAGCATTGCAACAGTGAGAGGCCCCACTCCTCCAGGTACTGGTGATATTGCTCCTGCAATGGTGGCGACGGGGTCGTGGTCAACGTCACCGACAAGTCGGCTTGTGTCTCCATCTACAACACGATTTATACCGACATCAACTACGACAGCTCCAGGCTTCACCATATCGGCCTTGATCAGTTGAGGAATGCCTACAGCGGCTATAAGAATATCAGCTTGCTGGGTGACTTCCTTTAAATTTGACGTATGGCTGTGGCAGACGGATACAGTTGCATCTCCCCCTGGTCCACGGCTGGTGAGCAGGAGTGCCAGCGGCTTTCCCACAATGTCACTACGGCCAACGATAACGGCATGCTTGCCACGAGTCTCAACGCCAGCATCGAGAAGCATTCTTTGAACTCCTGCAGCAGTGCAGGGAATAAAGTGAGGCCGTCCTTGAGAAAGAAGCCCAGCGTTGACTGCATGAAAGCCGTCGACATCGCGGTCAGGAGGCACCGCATCGAGTACGGCCCGGGAATCGACATGATCCGGGAGTGGCAACTGAACAAGGATGCCATCAGTTGGACCATGTTCATCTCGTCCGATAGCTTCCACGGTGGACACAAGTTCGGCTGTTGTTGTTGATTCTGGGATTGAAAAGACATCGGCTGCAATCCCGACCCGTTTTGCTGCAGATGCTTTGCTCTTCACATATGAGGCACTTGCGGCAACATCGCCCACAAGAACAACAACAAGCCGGGGGGGACGGCCAATTTCACTCGCTAGTGCCGCTACTTTTGGCGCAAGGTCATGCTCAATCTTTTTTGCAAGTTTTCGACCATCGAGCCGTTGAGCCGTCATCTCTATCTCTCCGGGAATGGAATACCCAGAGACCCTACGACAGTCTCTGAGCGCATAAAACGCATTGAACACGAGGTTCTATCGGTTGGGGTAATTCTCAACTGGGCTGCTCGTCCATAAACGTCATACGAAGTTGATGAAGGATTTCTTCAAGGAGTTTCTTCTCGTCATCCGCGAGATTTCCAGCTGTTTTCTTCTCAAGCATTTCAAGCATGTCGATGAAGTGCCGGGCAGTGTCAAGGTTCTTGAGGGATTCTCTCGTAATAGGATTGGGGATTTTTCCAAACGCCATGAGTGCCTGTGTAAACATTGTTTGAACAAGAAACTCAAAAGTAGCGGGAGGGGCTTTCATGGGGCCATTATCATTTGATGGAACTGGTGGTTCAGGCATAAGGGTGTCCAAAGTAGTTCGAGTAACAGAATTGAGTGTGAGAGAATACGTGCGGTGTTTGTCAGGTTTTGACACCAGCGTGATGAGCCACAGCTGCAGCAACAAGACCGGCAAAGAGAGGATGAGCAGCTGTTGGTTTGCTTTTAAATTCTGGATGAAACTGCACAGCAACAAACCACGGGTGATCGGCTACTTCAACAATTTCGACAAGACTTTCATCAGGATTTGTGCCAGCAATCACAAGGCCAGCCTCTTCGAGCTGCTGTCTATAGCCACCATTAAATTCGTAGCGGTGGCGATGACGTTCGGAAATTTCAGAGACACCATACGCCAGCGCCGATTTGCTGCTGTCGCTGAGCAGGGCAGGCTGACTCCCGAGTCGCATTGTGCCACCTTTTTCTGTCACGCCCTCTTGTTCGTCCATCAAGCAGATGACGGGATGTGGGGTGTCCCGGAAAAACTCTGTTGAGTGTGCGTCGGTGAGGCCAGCAACATTGCGGGCAAAGTCGATTACCGCACACTGCATGCCTAGGCATATTCCCAAAAAAGGAAGATTCCGCTCTCGAGCGTATTGAATAGCTTCGACTTTGCCTTCAACACCACGTTCACCAAAGCCTCCCGGAACGATCAGCGCGTCAAACCCGGCAAGTGTCTTTTCGGCACCGTTCAGCTCGATTTCTTCGCTTTTGATTGCCTGAACTCGAACTTGTGTGTAGTTTGCAATGCCTCCGTGATCGAGAGCCTCATAGATGCTTTTGTAAGCATCGCGGTGCTCGGCGTATTTTCCAACGAGAGCTATTGAAACCTCGTGTTCAGGGTTGCGGAGCCGGTGCAGAATATCATGCCACCCCTCAAGATTTGCCGAAGCTGCTGGCAAGCCGAGTTGTTTCAGGATGAGGTCGTCAATTTTGTTTGCCTGAAGTGACAACGGAACTTCATAGATTGAGAAGTCTTTGTCTCGTTCTTCAATGACAGAGTGCAGAGGAACGTTGCAAAAGAGCGCAATTTTTTCTCGGTCGGAGGTGTCGAGGCTGCGTTCAGTACGGCATACGAGAATATCTGGCTGAATACCAATTTGACGCATGATTCCAACAGAATGTTGCGTGGGCTTGGTTTTGAGTTCCCCAGCCGCTTTCAAAAATGGGACCAGGGTAAGGTGAATGAACATGCAGTTTTCACGGCCACGCTCAAGAGGAATCTGTCGAATTGCTTCAAGAAAAGGCAGGCTTTCAATGTCTCCAACGGTGCCGCCAATTTCTGTGATGACAACATCGGTGTCGGCATCATCAAGCTGCAGAACTACTTCTTTTATTTCATTTGTGATGTGCGGGATGACTTGAACAGTTTTGCCTAGAAACTCACCACGTCGTTCCTTGTTGATTACAGATTGGTAAATCTGGCCCGTGGTGTAATTGCTTTGTCGTGTAAGGTGTGTTGTGGTGAACCGTTCGTAGTGACCAAGGTCGAGATCTGTTTCACTCCCGTCATCAAGTACATAGACCTCGCCGTGCTGGTATGGGCTCATTGTCCCTGGGTCGACATTGATATACGGGTCCAGTTTCTGCATTTTGACACGCAGACCCCGCGATTCGAGAAGCATCGCGATTGATGCACTTGTAAGTCCTTTGCCAAGTGAACTGACGACCCCACCGGTCACAAAAATATGCTTAGTCACGCGGCAAAATTCCTAAAAAGACAAAGTGAGTAAAAATGCAGTTAAGAACGACCCCAAGAACATACCGAATGACCCAAGTCGATCGCTACTCGGCCAAATCCACCCCGGGGTTTAGTGTTTCCAGACGTTGTGTAGAGTGAATGAGATGGAATCAAAAGCAAATGTATCTGAAAGTCGTCCTTCGACAGCTGATGTCCGCATCAGAAGCCTTGACCCCCTTGTGCCACCGGCCCGACTCGTGTCGACATATCCACTAACGGATGCTGCCGCCGCAACGGTTGTATCGGGCAGAGAACAGGTTGAAAAGGTGCTTGCTGGTGAAGATGACCGACTTCTGGTTGTTGTTGGCCCATGCTCGATTCATGATCTGGATGGCGCCCGCGAGTACGCTTCAAAATTGGCTGCACTTTCACACGATCTATCAGACCGACTTCTGGTTGTAATGCGGGTGTACTTCGAAAAGCCACGAACAACCGTTGGGTGGAAGGGTCTCATTAACGATCCTCACCTTGATGATTCTTTTGATGTTGGAACCGGTCTGCGTCTAGCGCGTGAGTTGCTGATTGAGATTGCAGACATGGGCGTGGCGACGGCAACAGAATTTCTAGAACCCATCACGCCTCAATTTATTGCTGACACAATTGTGCTTGGAGCAATTGGAGCGCGTACAACAGAATCACCTACGCATCGTCAGATGGCCAGTGGTCTTTCCATGCCAGTGGGCTTCAAGAACTCAACAGACGGTTCGTTGCAAGCTGCAATTGATGCCATGCAGGCAGCCAAGACGCCACACTCGTTTCTGGGCATCGACAATGGAGGTGGTATCTGCGTGGTGTCGACTGCTGGAAATCCGTGGGGCGTGTTAATGCTTCGTGGTGGACGAGCTGGTTCGAATTATTCTCCGGACATGTTGCTCGATGCACGAAACAGGCTTGAACAGGCTGGCTTAAAGCCCCGTGTCATCATTGACTGCAGTCATGCGAACTCTGGGAAGGATCACCGTCGCCAGGCAATTGTCTGGCGGAATGTCCTTGAGCAGCGGGCCGCAGGTGATCATTCAATCGTTGGCGTCATGCTGGAAAGTAATATCAATCCTGGGAAACAGCCTCCAAATCAAGATCGGTCAGCCCTTGCGTACGGTGTCTCGATAACCGACGCATGCATTGGTTGGGATGAAACAGAAACGCTGCTTCGCGAGGCGTACGACTGCCTTGGCACATGATGCGGCAAGCAAGTCTGCAGTTTGCCCAGACATTCCCATGGGATCACATGCTGGTAACTAGAATTGGCTGGACATACCTGTCATGTGAATACACGATGCCGAGCAGCACAAATTCCCAGTAAAATTCGAGATCAGTTTATTCTTTTCTTTTCTTTTGGGGAACTTATGATGAAAAATTCAAATCCTGTGTGCAAACGATCTGGTTTCACACTGATCGAATTGCTGGTTGTAATCGCCATTATTGGCGTTCTTGTCGGTCTGCTTCTGCCTGCAGTGCAGCAGGCTCGTGAAGCTGCCCGTCGTTCGTCGTGCGGTAACAAAATGAAACAGAACGCGTTGGGGATGCACACCTACGCTGATGCTAATCTGTCATTTCCCTCTGCAACGAATAATAGGAATGACAAAGGTGGTGGAACCAACGCTGGCTGGAGTACGTTTACCGTGCACCTTATGCCGTTTCTCGAATTGAGTCAAGTTTTTGACAAATTGGATCTTGGCACCGTTAATCAGACAAGCGGCGCAAAACAGACTGGTCAGAGTGTTTCAAATTGGACTGCGCTGGCTCCGGCGAATCAGGCTCCTCCAATTTATAAAGACCAATTATGCCCATCAAATCCTTACGCAATGAGTGGGCAGATGCTGGATGAAAGTTATCACGGTAATAACAACAAACGGCATGGCGGGCGGCACTATGACGTTTGCCTTGGGCCGTCTGGTTTTCCTTCGAGACCACCAGACTGTGCAAAAAATAATTCGTACTGCAATGCCCATCCGAATTGGTGGTACGCAAATAACAATTCTGTTTCACACCGAAAATCAACACCCGGTATTTTCAATTGGTCGTTTGATTTTCCGTGTACCTTTGAGTACATAACGGATGGAACGTCCAACACGTTTTTGATGCTCGAACGTCGACCTGAGATTGCTGTATGGGCGGGTATGTATCGACAGCAACAGTTAGGTGTTACGACAGGTATTCGTCCTAACTCTTCAACAATTAATGAAGATCCGACGAAGATCAAGAATAATTCGGTGCGGACGACAAACAGTGGTGCGAGTAGTTACCACCCGAATGTCTTTGCTGCATCGACAGCAGATGCTGCGGTTCATTTCCTGGCAGATACAATCGATTTCGAAGTATACAACTATCTTGGTGGTCGAAATGATGGCAATATTAAAGGCAAGCTTCCTTAACAGATAGAAGAACTTTGCCCGTCCTTGAATATGTGAGTACTCAAGGACGGGCCTTTTTTATCAATGTACGTTTCGAGCGAGGGTAAGCTCACTATTCTTTGCTACTTATTTAAAGGGTTTCAAATGTTCCGTATGCTTCTGCCTTGTGTGATCAGACGGCCGTTCCAGATGTTTTATCCATTTTTTGTTCTTGGCCTAGGCGTAAGCCTACTGGCTACTGTCGGCTGTGGCCCAAAACTTCCCGATGGAAAGGTCAAGATCACAGGAACTGTGATGCTTGATGGCTCACCATTAATTTGTGAAGGCGAAGGTGAGTCGTTCGTTAATTTTTCAGCAGAGAAAGGTGGCAAAGGTGGTGCTGCTCGTTTTGACCGTGCCACAGGCACGTTTGAAATGGTTGTTGAGCCTGGCAACTACACGGCGACAGTTCGGGCGACGGATGGCTTTGAAGTAGAAGATGAAAAGCGAGGAACAGTGACTCCAGCCAAGAGTCTTATTCCTGGGAAGTACAATTCACCTGAAAATTCGGATGCACAGGTGACCGTGTCACCGTCTGGTGGTGACGTGAGCATTCAGCTTTCAAGCGAGTAGTCCCAAACTCAAAATCAATAAAACCTGTCTCTTACCGTATGTGTGGGGCAGGTTTTTTATTGCTTGTTTTTTTCAACAGGAACAACGAGTACGCTGGCTGCTGCGTGTGAGAGCACGGCCTCAGAGGTACTTCCCAGCAACCACCGACTGAGCTTATCAGTCGGTGTTCGGCCAATGGTAATCAGGTCGGTGTGATCTTTTTTTGCCTGTTCCAGAATCCTGTGGCCAGGATTTCCTTCCACGATTATTGGGCTCGTGCCGTGAAAGCACGGCGGCAAATCTTTTTGAAAAGCTTCGAGCTTACTGGTTAGTGCATGAACTTCGTCATCGTGTTCCTGTTGCCAGGCTTGCGCAATAGCTGCTGTGTCGGGGTCTCGAACACGTTTTTCAAGCCACTTTGGGAGTGGACCAGCGAGCATTGATTCTGCTACGCCGATGACACAGCCATCAGTTTTTTTGGACCAGTGCAGTTCCTGAAGTGTTTTACTCACGGCAGCTGCACTTGCGGGATGGTGACAGGCCATGGTGCGAAAGCTCCCATCTTCCGGCGGGTGGCTACGCACGATAAGCACAGGGAGGTGTGCTCCGTGGAGGACTGCGCGAGAAACACTTCCGAGAAGAAATCGCTCTATTGATCCATGACTACGAGCACCAACGGCGACAAGGTCGGCATGCCAGCCATTTGCTGACTCCAGAATTCCAACAGCTGCTGATGCTGAACTACTGATCATTTCGACAGGTTTTGCAAACTCTGTCGGAAGTAGTGCACGTGCTTCTGCAAACAGATCAGCTGCACTCCGACTCACCAGTGACGACGAAGACTCAGGAAGCCGCTGTTGAAGTTCTGTCGGTGAAAAATAGATTGCCACTTCATCTTCGGTGGGGTCGATAATGTGTCCGACTACACGCACCGCGTCTAGAGAAAGAGGTGACCCATCAACGCCGATTAAAACCTTCATGAAATTTCCTGCTTATTCTAAAATGGTTAACCATTCTTTTTAACTATTCGGTCAAACCCTACAACCGAGGGTCACTTCTTCTAGTATGGCATGTTTTAAGCTCTTCTCGAGCTATTCCTTAGGCTATCCATGTCTTGCTAGAATTTCCGGGGTGTTCGCGGGCAAGACGTGGCACTGCATATCCGGGCAATCGATTACGTAATTCCGCAATGAGACGTACTCCGGTTTCTTCAGGTACGTCGAAATGGCTTGCACCGCGGACGGGGTCAAGGAGATGGAGATAATACGGAGTCACGCCAAGATCGAGGAGTTTTTCCGAAAGTTGAATGAGGCTTTCAGCGTTGTCATTTACACCACGCAGTAAAACGGCCTGGTTCAAGAGTATTGGGACTACGTGGCTCATTCGCCGCATTGAATCTGCGACAACAGAATCAAGCTCAGCAGCATGATTCGCATGAATAACAACACAGACGGCCAATCGTGTTGTATTTAGACTGTGGAGCAATTGCTCGGTAATACGTGAAGGCAACACAACAGGAATTCGCGTATGAATGCGAAGCCTCCGAACATGTGAAATTGAGGCTATATCGTCTATGAGTGTTTCGAGCAGCGTATCATCGACGAGAAGAGGATCTCCTCCGGAAAGAATGACTTCATGGATTGATTCGTCCGCTCGTATTTCATTCACTGCATCTACAAAACTGGCAGGCGATGCTCCGCTCTCGGCATAAGGAAATTCTCGACGAAAACAGTACCGACAGTGTACGGCGCAACCACCGGTGACAAGAAGCAAACAGCGTCCATGATATTTTTGAATAAGCCCTGTCCCTCGTCGAGCCGGCTGTTCACCAACCGGATCTGATACAAAACCCGGCACATCATCTAACTCTTCAAGCCGCGGTAAGACCTGAAGGAGCAGAGGATCATTTGGATCGCCTGGTTGCATCCGTGAAATAAAACCTCGTGGTACCAGAAATGGAAAGTCCCGGCTCGCGTTCTTTGATTTCTGAGCAAGTGCTGGATCAAGATGTAAGAGATCGCAAAGATCTGCTGGATCACGAACAGCATCGGCCAACTCTTGTTTCCAGACTTCTCGAACCATTGGCGGCTGAGGATTTGTTCTGTCGATTACTCGGACTGTGGATATTTCCATGGGAAAAAATGTTTGGGCGGTGGTCATAATTGTGGGGATATTCAAAATGCAGTCTACAGTGGACGTTCTTGAGAATGGGGCCAGTTCCAGTTCAAAATAGTTTGCTGGAACGAGTGGCTGTGGAATCAGCGTTGACAGGCTGTATGATGGTGGCGAGGCGTGTGCTTGAGTGTCGCGGCATACTCACAAATCGCCTGTATTGTCCTGAATTGAAAGTGCGATTTCGATGGCTTCGTATAACACAAGTGAGTTCCGAAAGGGGCTCAAAGTCCAGATTGATGGCGATCCATACATCATGATCGAATGCAATTTTGTAAAGCCAGGGAAGGGTCAGGCTCTTTACAAATGTAAGCTTCGCAATCTTCTGAGAAGTACAGTGCTCGATCGAACGTACAAGAGTGGTGATTCGCTTGAGACTGCCGACATTACGACAATAGATGCTCAATTCCTGTACAAGCAGGGAGATCTATTCGTCTTTATGGACAACGATAATTATGAACAGTATGAACTGTCCGCTGAACAAGTTGATGACGCATGGAAGTGGCTGAAGGAAGGAACGATCTGTTCCATGATGCTTTACAATGAAAATCCAATTACCATGGAGCCACCTCAGCACATGGTATTGAAAGTTGAGTATGCTGAACCTGCTGTTCGCGGAAATACTGCAACAAATCTGACGAAGCCAGTGAAACTTGAGACCGGAGCGGAAATCATGGTGCCTGCATTTATTGAGCAGGGCCAATTCGTGAAGGTAGATACTCGAAATGCTGAATACACAGAACGAGTTAAAGAATAGATGTCGAATAGATAGGCATCTATTTTATTTTGAGTTAGACGCAATCAGTACTCGCCTACCGATGGTTACCGCACGCCAGATTTCGGCAATAGTCAAAGAGTGTGTACCATTCAATTGCGGCTACCTCACGGAGTACCTGGCACACAACTTCGTTGGAATCACGGCGTGCCGATTCACAGGCCTCAATAAATTGTTGTGGTTTCCAGTGCGTACATTGTGATAGCCACTGAGTTTCATCTGGTAGTTCAGTTTGTGCAGCATGTTTTTGCACTTTGTCTCCAAGTGCAG
>WLWG01000934.1_pt1 | contig 28585 bp, 24 predicted proteins | sample 6712871 | NCBI WGS metagenome assembly WLWG01 (sample SAMN12718693, study PRJNA515312) | sponge metagenome | isolation source: marine sponge | host: Mycale hentscheli | place: New Zealand: South Island, Marlborough, Capsize Point | collected 2003-05-01
TTGCACTGAGTAACACCGTTGCCACCGACATCATGGCACAGACAAAAATCTTGTTCATAACGTTCTCTCTTGCTCTTCGATCCCGATAGAAATCAATCCTTCGATTCTTAAATATTCAGCGGACGCAAATTGGTACGGCCAGTAAAACGTCAGCGAGTACTCTTTAAAGATCGCCCATAAACTCTGCGCAGGATGATTTCTTTTCGAAATCGGTGCAGTTTTTCCATTGTCACTATGGCATTACAACCGTTACATCCGGACGTTGGACTCGAGAGATTTGCGATAGTTCATTCCCCCGGGTTAAAGTCTTCTAATATTCCACTGGGGTCTGGCAGATATTTCATGGTGACTGAAGACACAAATGAACGCCCGAACGAGATGCCTTCGGACGCTACTGTTCCAAAGGTTGTTGTCAGCAGAATCAGTCTCTATCTACGAGAACTGCAACGGCTTCAGTCTGCGGGCAAAGAAACTATCTCTTCCAGTCAGCTCGGGACTCTTCTTGGCTTCAGTGATGCTCAGGTGAGAAAAGACCTCGGCTTTTTTGGGCAATTCGGCTACCCAGGAGTTGGTTATCGTTGCGACGAACTCATCAACGCCATGCGTGACATCTTGGGCACAAACCAATCCTGGCCCGTTGTCATGATTGGAGCAGGCAATCTTGGTCTTGCACTTCTTGGATACAAAGGTTTTGGTCAACAGAATTTCTCTATCGAAGCAGCTTTTGACGCCGATTCAAAAAAAATAGGGAAAGTCATTCAGGGGATTCAGATTCAGCCCCTCAACGAATTATCTAAAACCGTTAAAACAAAGGGAATTCGGCTGGGTATGGTTGTTGTCCCTGCGAATCGTGCACAAGAAGCAGCCAATGATCTTGTGAAGGCTGGCATCGAGGGCATTGTCAATTTTGCTCCTGTGACACTCACCCTTCCAGCCAACGTACAAGAAGTAGCCGTAGATCTTGCAATAGAGCTCGAACAACTTTCTTTTGCTGTGACGAGCATTCTGAATCGCCCAACCGATCAGCCCTCTGATCCCCATGACGTGTTGACGAACCCGCCTACCGTATCGCCGCACCAGCGTGACTAGATTTGATCGTTGTAGGGGACCAAACCATTGGAAAAGCATCTCTGCTTTCTCAGTTTTCAGAAGAAAGAAATACGCCAGATTTTAAGAATCTCCCTATGCGTCTAAAACACTTAAAGAATATTCCGAACTGACGCCGGATTGGGCTTCACCAAAATGGAGAGAAACACGCTATACTAAGGAACTTCACTACCCGGTGGTGTAATGGTAGCACAAGGGTTTTTGGTACCCTTAGTCTAGGTTCAAATCCTAGCCGGGTAGCTGTGTTGACTGACTGTCAGTTCCCGGAGTCGTGCCCCTCAGATTGTGAAGTGGTTTGGAAGACGCTGCATCCGAATTACGAATCTGTTTTTTGCCCGTCTCTTGGCTACCAACCGTGTCGTTACCACGCATGCTCTTGGACTTCTTCCTTTGGTCAAGACTTCCTGGACCCGCTCCGTTGGCAATGATAAATAGCATTGTGCCACTAAGTGCCAAGTTCTTGAGAAACTGAATCATTTCAGTCGGTTTTTGATCCGCCTCTGCGTTCCAAAAGTCGTGGAAATAATAGGTTGCTCCCGCAAGAAAGAGAAGGAGCATGCTCGCACCAAGACGAGCTTTAAATCCCGCAGCAACCGAAAGTCCTCCAAAGATCAAAAATACTATCGCACCGCACAGTAAATACTTATGAGCAGGTATTCCCAGAATTTCATCCTGAGGCATACCTTGTGCCGCCATCAGGTCAGCAACGCTACTAAAATTCAGAATTTTGTTTCCGAATGCACTTAGCAAAAAGATAATGGAAATCATCAGCCTGCCAACACAGGCAAGAATCCCTTGAATAATTCTCATGTTACGCCTCCAAAAGAATTGTTACTGGCCCTTTGCTTCTGGCCCTTATTATTCCCACCCTCGCCCAAAATCAGCAAATTGGTGGTTCGTGGGGAGGCTCTATGATTTCTTGACCATGAATTTTCGCCAATCTTTTCAGGACTTCCTGTAGATCTTTGGGAAGAATTGAGTGAAAGAGTATCTCGTCACCGGTGACCGGATGTGTGAATCCTAATTCAGCAGCATGCAAAGCCACCCGCGGTGCGAGTGATTGGTCTTTCAGGTCAGAACCCAACGGGGCCGAATAGACCCGTTCACCACAAATGGGGTGCCCACTTTCAGCGAGATGAATTCGGATTTGATGCGTCCTTCCGGTCTCCAGGCGACACTCGACCAACGTATATGCATCACCAAAATGTTCACACGGCTGAACATGAGTGACCGCATGTTTTCCTTTCCCATCAACTGCTGAACCCCGGCGGCCATCACCCCGATCCCGTACAAGACTCGACATGATAGTGCCTTTACCAACCCGACCAACGGCAACGGCGAGGTATTTACGCCGAGTCGTATGCTGTCGAAACTGCTCAGCCAAAATTCTTCCAGCTGGCACCGTTCGGGCAAACACAAGGAGCCCACTTGTTTCACGATCAATTCGATGAACCGCTCGAACTTGACCCGAGCGATGCAGTCTTTCCTTTTTTAAACCACTCTTCCATTTACCTTGTCGTGCTGCTTTTAAGAACCGTCCTATTACTGTTGGAAGAAGTTCATCAAGAGTTGGCTGCAACTGGCGGCGGCGGGTCGGCCATCCTGCCTCTTCATGATGCCGAGTGGTCGTAAGACCCGCGGGCTTATCGACAACAACAACGTGATCATCGAGGTGAACGATTTTCACATCTTGCGGCCCGGGCGGTGCGGCGGCAGGCACGTCAAGAAATTTCACGACCTCGCCTGTCTTCAGGCGTCTGGCAGCATCCACGCAGATATTGCCGTGAATTGTGATGCGCCGATTACGAATCCATCGTTCAGCAACTGCCCAACTCGTTCCATCTATTTTCTCTCTTAGATAAGCTGCGAGCGTGCACCCACTCTCATCATCGGTCACATGAAAAACCTGACCTGTTCCGTGCTTTACCATGGATAATCAAAAACTAACGAATACGTTCTTGTTCGAGAGCCCTTGAATGACTTTCTGTAAGAACAGGAAATATTTTCACTTTCACGCCTCACGGAATCTTACATTCCGCAGCTGCCTGCTCTAAGGGGTTACCCCTCGAATGATGGCAAAACCATGAGACTAAAGCGGCCTAACCGCCAACCGCTTGACCACAAAAAACCTAGTTTTAGACTCATTTTCTTATAAATGTGGCGTTCCGTTCGCCGCCTAAAAAGAAATTCTCGAAGTGAGGGGAATCCAGCGTGCCCGGAACCTGCGTCATCGGTTTGCAATGGGGCGATGAAGCCAAAGGCAAACTTGTCGACATTCTGACTGAAAAACACGATGTCGTTGTTCGGTACCAAGGGGGCGCAAATGCTGGTCACACCGTGGTCTCGGATGGAGAAACATGGAAACTCTCTTTGATTCCAAGTGGCATCCTTCGAGATAATGTTACCTGTGTTGTAACTGGTGGTGTTGTTCTCGACCCTGCGAGTGCAATACGTGAAATTGACATGCTTGAGTCACGAGGGATCAAAGTAGCTGACAAACTACGGCTCAGTGATCGGGCTCATGTTGTTTTCCCATGGCATGTCATTGAAGATGGGATTCTCAATGGCAGTCTTTCCGGTGGTGAATCAATTGGAACAACGGGAAGGGGTATTGGACCCTGTTACAGGGATAAAGTCGGTCGGTCACTTGCAATTCGACTCGGGGATCTCTATCGCGAAGAGTTCCGATCTACTTTTGATCATATTATCAAAGTAAAGCAGCGGTTTCTTGAAGCAAGCCGGCCAGCTGGCAGTGATGCCATTGAACTTGATAGCGACACAATATTCGAACAATACCAGGAATATGCAGAACGACTCCGTGACTACGTTGGTGAGACGACAAACTATCTTCTAGATTCCGTTGAAACTGGAAAACCAGTTCTCTTCGAAGGTGCACAAGGTGCATTGCTTGATATCGACCACGGCACGTTCCCGTTTGTTACGAGTAGCAACTCGTCCGGGGTTGGAGTGTCAAGTGGATCAGGTGTTCCGGGTCGGTGGATCAACCGAACTATTGGTGTCTTGAAAGCCTACTCCACACGAGTTGGAGGTGGGCCTCTACCAACTGAACAAGACAACGATATTGGGAAACACCTCCAACAACGCGGTAAAGAATTTGGCACTGTGACTCAGCGACCACGACGCTGTGGTTGGTTTGATGCAGTTGCAACGCGGTATTCTGCTCGCCTTTCAGGTGCTGATGAACTTGCAGTGATGCTGCTCGATGTTCTCTCGGAACTTGATGAACTCCGAATATGCACGAGCTATCGCATAAACGGAAAAGTTGTGAATGAGTTTCCCGGACAGATTGATGACCTGAAGGCTGCGGAGCCAATCTACGAGACACTTCCCGGATGGAACAACGATTTAACGACTGTTCGTAACGAAGCAGATCTACCGCTGAATGCTATTCGGTACATAGATCGTATTGGAGAACTTCTTGGTCGACCGGTGACAATTGTTTCAGTTGGACCAGATCGAGAGCAAACGATTTTTCGCAGTGGAAACAATCAGCCTGCACAATACCCTCAAAATACACAACAGGAACGAGCGACGGTGTGAACAACCCTGTTGCCATCCCATCTACAAAGCATTCCACTCGGACGGCAGACCAACAAAAAGCCGAACCGACAGACAGCCCCCTACCACAGCACGTTGCAATCATTATGGATGGCAACGGCCGCTGGGCCGAAAAACGCAATCTTCCACGAATCGAAGGCCATAGGCAGGGCGTCACAAGTGTTCGCAAGGCCACCGAACATGCTGCAAGACGAAACATCAAGCAGCTGACTCTGTACTGTCTATCAAGCGAAAATTGGCGGCGACCAAAAGCCGAACTCGATTTCCTCATGCTCCTTCTCGAGCAGTACATGATTGAAGAACGATCGCTCTTGATGCGCGAACGCATACGGCCAGTCATGATAGGAAACCGAGCTGGCTTACCGAACAGAACACTCGCAGCTATCGATGAAACGGTTGATATGTGTCGCAATAATACCGGCATGCGACTTTGTCTTGCAGTTAACTACGGAGGTCGGGCTGAAATTGTTGAAGCCACCAAAACACTTGCACGTCGAGTGGCTGAAGGAATCCTGCAGCCAGATGAAATCGATGAGAAAAGTATTGAATCTCACCTTGAAACAAACGGAATGCCTGATCCGGACCTTCTCATACGAACGGCTGGCGAGATGCGACTTAGTAATTTTTTACTGTGGCAGATGAGCTATGCCGAGTTCTGGGTCACTTCAGACCTTTGGCCCGATTTCACCGAGAATCATCTCGATCAAGCACTGGCCGCTTTTCAGTCGCGCGAACGTCGATTCGGAGGTCTTTCGTCAACATGAAGAGAAATTCAACTTCCTTTGCAACGCTTGGTTCACGGTTTATCGTCTCGGGCACTCTGATCATCTGCTTGACTGCACTCACCTGGGCTGACTCCACTGGATTCCTTGGCGGTTTACCCGGCTGGTGGCTCCTTCCAATTTTAATTCTCCTTGCAGTTGGGGGTGTGAACGAGTTCATTGTTCTCTACACGAAGCGGGGAATCAGACTCAAAGGTGGAATTCTTCGTGTCGGAGTCGTTGCTATATTTTTAGCCGTTGCCGTGGGTACTCAAGCGATGGTTTCTGATACGGGAGATGCTGCACCCGTAGCTGCTCTCAGTTGGGCCGCACTGGCAACAGCAGTCGCGGTTGGATCACTTTTTGTCCAAGAAGTTTTGCTCGCTCGCAATGATGATCAGGATCTTGATCGATTAGCAGCAAGCATTTTTGTACTGACGTATCTAGGTCTCCCGATGGCATTCATGGTTGGGTTAAGGCTTGTCACTATTGCCAACTTGGGTCCTGAGCAAACAGACCCTCAATATCTCGGGATCATTCCATTGCTCAGCCTTATTACGGTCGTCAAAGCTGGAGATATTTTTGCATATCTCATCGGCTCTGCTTTAGGGCGGATTCCGCTGATGCCAAAAATTAGCCCGGGGAAAACGTGGGAGGGTGCAGCTGCGTCACTCACTGGCTCGCTTTTCACTGCGTGGTTGATAATGCAGTCTTCGCTTGTTTTCAAAAATGGGTTACCAGTGCAACCCCTTGGTGGATGGATCACCTTCGGAGTATGTGTTGGACTGGCTGGTATGGCAGGTGACCTTGCAGAATCACTGATCAAGCGTGAACTCAAAACAAAAGATTCTGGAAAGTCTTTAGGTGGCCTCGGAGGAGCACTCGACCTCATTGACTCACTCCTGTTCGCTGCACCTGTTGCATGGTTTCTGTGGGTGAATGCATCTGGTTAAGACCAATTCCTCCGGGCTAAATGATGGTTTTTCTAACAAATTCAGCGATGAAAACAGGTCCTGTTGGGAACGCCTCTCCTGCGGGAGTAGTATATAGGGAGAACCTGACACCAATCAGTTTCCTGCCAGTCTGCCACGTGGCGGACGCACCTTTTCCTCGAGGCCATGAACCCCACTCGGTTGATGGACTTTGATGTCTCGCTCAACGATTGCAGTAGTCGACTCAAAGCGGCTTTTAGAACTTTTCGGACCTCGTGATCAACACCTCCGAAAAATACGAACCGCTCTCGACGTTGGAATTTCAGCCCGAGATGGAGAGATACACATTGAGGGTGAGGACACTGCTGTTCATAGAGCCACAGAAATTTTTGAGTCACTAGATCAGTCACTCCAGGATCATGGCACTATCACAGGACAACTTGTTGACCGTTTACTCAACGGAAGCAGCATCTCTGAACAACTCATTCATCAGGAATCGATTGAAGTGCATCGACCTGGAGGGCATATTGTTCCTCGATCATCAGGTCAGGCTGATTATGTACGTACTATTCGACAATCTGATATCGTTTTTTGTGAGGGGCCGGCAGGTTGCGGAAAAACCTTTCTTGCTGTCGCCATGGCCGTTTCTGCTCTCCGCCAAGAACAGGTCACAAAAATTGTGCTTGTGCGTCCAGCTGTTGAGGCGGGAGAAAGCCTTGGCTTTCTCCCGGGTGACCTTCAGGCAAAAATAAATCCTTACCTGCGACCACTACTTGATGCACTTCGCGAGATGATGGACTTTGACTTATTGAAAAAGCTGACTGAGCAAGATGTCATCGAAATGATTCCTCTCGCCTATATGCGAGGCAGAACACTAAACGACGCCTTCATCATTCTGGACGAAGCACAGAACACGACTGCAGCTCAGATGAAAATGTTTTTGACTCGCCTAGGAGTTGGCTCGAAAATGGTGATTTCAGGGGATACCACGCAAATCGACCTTCCTCCAAACCGCAAAAGCGGTCTTATTGATGCAATGGAACGGCTTGGCAAGGTTGCAGGCTGCAGCAAAATCAGCCTTGGAGGCAGTGATATTGTCCGGCATCCTCTTGTTCAGCGCATTGTCGATGCTTACGAGGAATAATTACATACTTCAATTCTCTTTCCGAAAATGAGAAACTAACAGCAGTTTACGATGAGTATCGCCCCGTCGTCATTTCGCCGCCGCATTCGCCGAGCCTCCTCAATGGAAGGTCCGCAGAGTTTCTGGGGCAGGCTCCTCGAAACTATTTCGCGGTCAGAAGTCCTCGTGCGCCTCGGCCTTTGCCTTCTGGCAGCTTTTTTCCTTCTTATTCTTCTACGAGGATGGTCGCAACCATTCGCATTTAGACTCGGCTCTGTTGCTCCTCGAGGTGTTGTTGCCCGAGTTGCATTTGAGAAGCCCGATCTCGCTAGAACTCGTGCGGCACAGCAACGGGCAACATCACAGGTCCGAGTCGTTTACATCCAGGACCGATCGCCATTGGTTCGTATTCGAGACGGACTCAAAAATCGTGTTGCTGAAATTGCAGCAGCAGAAACTTTGGCCGGTGTTTCACGTGCCGCATGGCTTGAGTTTGCTCCAGAAACAGCAGCTGTTCTGGAACGGCTTCCGATACCGGCTCCAGGGACTGTTGTGAAACCCACCGAACTACCAATTGCTCCTGAGCCACCCGATTTCTCAACACAAGAAGAACCACCGGACAAGAACACACTTCCCTCTTTGGATTCGAACATATTGGGCTCATCAAAAGCACAGGTGGCGCAGAAAGCAAGTAGCGGCAAAGAGGGTGCTCCATCGAACGGAGATATCGGATTAGCTGATGATGTGATACGAGCACAAGCACAGCCAAACGCAGCGTTAGAAACAGCTGCGGAAGATCAAGCTGGGCAAGCGAACCCATCAGTCACAGAATTCTCACGAGAGAAGCTGCAGGCTGAACAGGCATTTACAGCCTTCCGAAATCCGGTGGGTACCAAAGAAAAAATACTCGAGTTCAATAAAGCCATCGATCGTGCGTTTGCGCCGCTGGAATCCCAAGGTGTACTCGAAAAAATTCAGCACGACATCGACGAGGGAAGCCAAACAGAAATTGATGTCCACCCGCTTGGCAACGTAACCGAGATGATACGTGTTCAGGTTGCTGAAGTACTCCTCGGAGAGGCCAAGATTCGCTTCAAGGCAAGGCTGACTGATGAATTGGGGCCTGGACCTTTAACAGATCGCGTATTCATGTGGATTGATCCACGGCTAACAGGATCACTTGAAGTTGACAACGAAGCGACGGCAAAAGCCAAAAATGAAGCAGTTGAAGAAACGCCTGAACAATTCATTCGTTATTCAGCAGGTGACCTGCTCTCTCCTGCTGGCGTCGAGATTACGAATGAGCAACTTACACTTTTAAAACTCGAACACGAAGAATCTTTGAGGCAGCAACCAGTTGGCGAACGTTTTGGCCGAGCAGCTTCACTGTTTGGTCTGTTCGTAGCAATGTTCACACTCGCCGGATTTTACCTCCACCTTCATCACCGTGATGTCATGGTTGATCTCGGTCATATAGCAACCTTGCTTGTTCTAGTTGTGGCAACAATGGCCGCTTGTGTATTTGCCTCTGGTGACTCATGGCACGCCGAAATCTTACCCCTACTGGTTTTTGCAATGACGGTCGCAATCGCTTATGACGAAGATCTCGCACTCCTACTTGTTGCCGAGGTAGCCCTTGTTCTTGTCGTGGGCTTAGGCCAAGGCCTTGCTGACTACATAACGCTCACTGCAGCAGCAGCTGCGACTATTTTCTGGATGGGTCGAATCAGGAGTCGTAGTAAGTTGATCTACGTTGGCTTATGGGCGGGCGCCGTTGCCATGACGACTCAGATTGGTGCCAACCTCCTTGAAGAACATCCGCTTGACTTCTACCTCCTTTTCGAAGCGGCACGGACTGGAGTATGGACCCTTCTGGCAGGCTTTCTGATGACGGGCTTACTACCGTTCGTAGAAAAAACATTCGGTGTACTCACCGATCTAAGCCTGCTTGAGATCGGTGATGTTGCGCATCCTCTTCTTCAAGAACTTGTTCGAAGAGCTCCAGGCACGTACAACCATTCGATTAATGTTGCCAGCATCGGAGAGGCGGCGGCTGATGCAATTGGAGCACGTGGGCTCCTTGTTCGAGTCGGGGCGTATTTCCATGATGTCGGAAAGATGCTCAAGCCGGCCTACTATGTCGAAAATCAGAATAGACAGGAAAACAGACACGAAACACTTGTGCCTGCAATGAGTAGCCTCATTATCATTGCACACGTCAAAGAGGGAGCCGAGTTAGCACGGCAGTACAACCTTCCTCAACCTATTGTTGACCTTCTCCTCGAACATCACGGCACAACGCTCGTTGAGTACTTCTACCGACGTGCCGCTGAGAAATCACAAACTGATCCAAATGGAGGCGGTGTTGATGAGCAGACCTTCCGTTATCCAGGACCTCGTCCAGGGACGCGGGAGTCTGCCGTCTTGATGCTTTCTGATGCTGTCGAGAGTGCCAGTCGTTCACTCACAGAACCGACCCCAGCGAGAATTTCTAGCCTCGTGCATGACCTTGCTATGAAACGACTTCTTGATGGCCAATTTGAGGATTGTGGATTAACGCTTGAAGAATTACGACTTATCGAGCAAAGCCTCGTAAAAAGTCTCACGGCTGTTTATCACGGACGAGTGAAGTATCCGGACCAGAGGTTAGCCTAGTGGCCGCCTCACACCGCTGCTCCACACCGCGCCTACTTTACCCGCAAGCCACTTCTGGCAGCAACAAGGTTGTTCTATGCAATCGTCAACGGACGATGGCAGTTTGCTCGAAGACACTCAAACGTTTTTTCCTTGTTGCCATAGACGCCCTTGGAATGACTGATTCTGATATCAGCCTGGCAATTGTAAATGACAAAGCAATTGCTGTGCTCCATGAAACATGGCTAGGTATTTCCGGCCCAACAGACGTCCTTTCCTTTGATCTTTCAAGTCCTAAACATGCCCAACCCTCCCAGCACGGAAAGCGGCATGGAATTCATGGCGAAATTATTGCAAGTGCTGAGACAGCTTCGCGAGAGGCTCGTGTCTACGGCTGGAGCCCGGAACACGAATTAACCTACTACCTTATCCATGGCTTGCTTCATCTCGTCGGCTATGACGACCAGTCGCCCTCAGAAAGGATCTCTATGCGACGGAAGGAGCGAGCGATAATGAAAGTGATTGGGCTCCCGTCTCCACCAAGAAGACGTCCCAAAACCACTTGTCACCGAAGCTAACCTTTCTTATTGTCCTGAAATATGCTCATGCAAACTGCAATCCTCTTATTAATTATCGCAAGCCTCGCTGCCCTGCAGTCCCGTGCCATCCGGGGAGCGAAGCGGCATCAACTTCAAGACATCTGCCGTCAGAAAGGGCTTCCTGATGTTTACGATGAACTCGTACGAGCAAGTGAAGGAATAGCATTTTTTGCCGCTACTGTTGTGGTGCTTGCCGGAGTTGCGTCAACTTTTTTTATCTCAAAAATACTCACGACCAGCCTTTCTACTGGACTCTGGGCAGGTCTTTGCTGGATTATGCTGGTGATTGTACCCATGACACTCACACGGTTTGCTGGGGTTTGGATTGTTGTGACAACATGGTGGTTGTGGCGGCCTCTCATCCGGCTTATCGCACCTGTTTCCAAAGGGGTCACCAAATGTATCGAGGCCATTCAATGGATACTCTACAGGAGTAAGAATCATGCTACCGCTGATGAGTCACAAGACGAAATTCGACTCGCTATGGATGAGGCTCATCGTGAAGGGCATCTTGATGAAGAAGCGCGCGAAATGATCGAAGGCGTCATGGAACTTGAAGACGCTCAAGTCTCTGAGATCATGACTCCTCGGACTCAGGTTATCGGCATCGCTTTAAACTCAACGTGGAGAGATTCAGTAGAAGCCGCGGTAGAAAGCGGATATTCAAGACTCCCAGTCTGGAAGTCCTCCCCAGATGACATCGTTGGGGTCCTCCATTTGCGTGAAATTTTGGCCGAGCTGGCTCAGTACCAAGATACTCTGAGTGAGGCCGGACGAACCGAACCAAATCTCCGTGATCTTCTTAGGCCTCCTTACTTTATCCCTGAAACTATGAGTGTTCAGTCTTTGCTCCGCGATCTGCAGCGTGGCAAATCACATATGGCTATTGTTACTGATGAATTTGGTGGTGTCTGCGGTATTGTGACAATTGAAGATGCTCTCGAAGAGATCGTTGGAGAGATCACAGACGAGCATGATGAAACACTGATAGATGGTATTCTTGTGCAGTCGAAGGATACGTGTGAAACATTGGCCAATGTTCCTATTGATGACTTGAACCAGCGAATGCATTTTTCCTTACCGGAAGAAGCTGATTACGATACCGTCGGCGGCTTCGCCTTCCATATTTTTGGACGAATACCATCCGAGGGAGAAACCATAGTTTCTGATGGCGTATCGCTTGAGGTTTTAGCAAGTTCAAGGCGTCGAATTGATCGACTCCGTGTTTCAAGATTACCCCAAACACCTGATTCACCATGAGTGCCGAAAAGGCTCAGGCTCTCGTCCTGCGGGCCCGACCATTTGGTGAAACAAGTGCGATCATTACCTTGCTGACTCGTGAGGTCGGTAAGGTACGGGGACTGGCAAAGGGAGCGTGGCGACCAAAGAGTAAATTTGACGCCGCCCTTGACCTCCTTTCCATCTGTCAGGTACTCGTCCTTCATAGTTCGTCTGGCAATCTTGATCTTTTCACAGAGGCCTTCCTCGAGCATCGATTTCGAATCGGTCGTTATGAATCATCATTTGCTGCCGGACTCTACATCGCCGACCTCCTGGATTCAGTCACCGTTGATGCAGACCCCCAACCTGAACTCTTTGATCTCGCCACACGAGCGATCCGATTCCTCTCTGCACCAAGACCTGGACAGAGAAACGAACAGCGGTCTGTGCTTGACTCCAGAACTGTTTCGGCACTTATTATTCACACAGAACTGGGCATCCTCCATCAACTTGGACAACTTCCATCGCTCCATTGCTGTGCCGAGTGTCAACGACCATTGGAAGGCCGAAGAATATCGTTCAGCATGCTTGGAGGGGGAGGGCTCTGCCCACAATGTCGACGAGGAAAAAGATCTGTTGTCTCAATCTCAAGTGAAGCAATTGTTTCTTTGCGGCAGCTTGCCGACTCCTTCGTTCAGAGTGAATCTATATCACAGCCAGAACCTCCGTTTGGAGAGATTCGTGCCATTATGAATACACTATTTGCCAATATTCTTGGATATCGCCTGAAAACCAGTCATTGGCTTGCGACAACCTTTCCCTCGTCACGCGAGAAACACCGATGAACCGTTCAACCAACCAGAGGACTTGTCCAAGGGCTTTCCCATTAGTCATTGGGTTCTTTATCACGCTCCTTGCAAGTGGATGCGCCACACTCACTAAGCCAACATGGCCATGGAGTGATTCAAGCGTAGGACCAGATGACTCGGCTATTGATGATGAATCTTCTTCTGTCATCTCATCAGAATTCACACCGAGTGATGATGATTTTGGTTGGAATGCGTTAAAGGGTGACACAATGAAACGACGTTTTAAAAAGCTTGTTGGTCGTGGCCCGAATGAGTCAGTAGCAAAAGATGCTCTCGCCGAGGGTGATGATCTTTTTGTTCAGAAAGAATACAAAGCCGCTCTGAAGCAGTATTATCGCGTTGTCGACCGATGGCCGGATTCTTCTATCGAAGAAGACGCCATGTGGCAGGTTGGTGAATGTCTTTTTTTTACTGACCAATATCCAAAGGCTGAAGATCAGTATGATTCCCTTGTGAAAAAGTACCCAAATACTCGGTACCTTGACCGTATAGCAAAACGACAGTTTGTGATCGCGCAGTACTGGCTGGCACTAGATGAAAAGCAGCACGTTCCACTCTTGATACCGAATCTGATTAATCGAAGTCGTCCTCTCTTTGACACACGAGGACGAGCTCTCAAAGCATATGAACATGTTCAACTGAATGATCCCCGTGGATCACTTGCTGACGATAGCCTGATGGCACAAGCAAATGCCCATTTCCTTGAGGAGGAATGGCTTGATGCTGATTACTTTTATTCAGTTCTGCGGACAGAATACCCAGACAGCGAATTTCTGATGCCGGCCCATCTATTTGCACTCCAGGCAAAGCTCCGGGCGTATCAGGGCCCCGCATACGAGGGAGGCATGCTCGATGAGGCGGAGATCTTAGCGGACCAGATTCTTGTTCAATTCCCAAATCAATTGGGTACCGATGAAGAGGAACGCGTCGTTCGAACACGTGCTGAAATTGCAGCCCAGCAGGCCCTTCGTCACTGGAAGAGGGCTGAATTTTATGCAAAAGGAAAACACTATTCTTCTGCTCGAATCTATTACGCACTTATTGCTCAAGACTACCCAAAGACCATGCTCGCTCAACGTGCACGAAAGCAACTCAAAGGCATCGCAGGACTCGATGATTTCAATGACAATCCTTGGCCAACTCTTACAGCTTTTCTGAATCCGGATTCTCTGAAAGAGGCTGAACTTGATGCCATGGCTGAAGCCGACACCGTTATTGCCAGCCAGGATAGCACTGGTGAAAGCCAGCCACTGAGGTGAGGCTCACAATGGTCCCATCAATCAACCGCCGAAAGATTTTGTACGGGCTTACCTGCTTTCTGCCGGGAGTCGTAGGGTGTGCTGCATATCAGTTTGGGAACAGCACCCTATATGCAACAAATGTTCGCACGATCTACGTACCACTCTTTCAATGTGACAGCTTTCGTATGACGCCTGCTCTCGATATTGGTGAGCGTCTGACTGAGGCCGTCTGTAAGGAAATTGAGAAGAGGACTCCATTCAAGGTCGTTGATAGTGCTGGGGCTGACAGTATTTTAACCGGTCGAATTGTTGCAGATACCAAACGGATGATGGTCGAGAGTCCAACAGATCAATCGAGAATGGTCGAGATGAATCTACAAGTTCTTGTCACCTGGGCTGACCGAGGTGGGGCCGTTCTAGCTTCGGGTTCCATCCCAGTGCCTGCAGCAAGTGTTGATGTTGGTCAGTCGGCTGCACTCGTTCCAGAATATGGTCGATCTGTAGTCAGCACCCAACAAGAGGGCATTGTTAAAATGTCACAGCAAATTGTTGGACTCATGGAAGAACCGTGGTAATGAAGCCACATGTTGCTGATCCTGCTGAGTGGCGACTCCGTACACGGAGTGTGCGTCTACCCAGATCTGACGAATTGCCACTTTTAATGGGGATCGTAAATACTACGCCGGACAGCTTTTCTGACGGTGGTCTGTGGACACAGATCGAAACTGCGGTAGCACATGGACTTTCCCTCATTGAAGCTGGTGCTGACATTCTTGATATCGGTGGAGAGAGCACTCGGCCTTTCTCAGATCCAGTCGATTCGGGGGAGGAATGGCGCCGAGTCGGAGAAGTGGTCCGGATTCTTTCACATGAATCGGACTGCCCCATATCTATTGATACGTCCAAGGCTTCTGTGGCAAAAGGCGCATTGGAGAATGGTGCCGAAATAATTAACGACGTCACTGGTCTTGAGGGCGACCCCGCAATGATCCAAATTGCGAGTGAGACTGGTGCTGGAATTTGTGCCATGCATATGCAAGGTACTCCAAAGACAATGCAGATAAACCCAGCGTATGAAAGCGTTGTAGCAGAAGTTTATACGTATCTAGAGGAGCGAAAGAATACGTTCGCTGCGGCTGGTATTGCCCCTGAAAGAGTCTGTCTAGATCCGGGCATCGGCTTTGGAAAAACACACGTTCATAATATTGAACTAATGAAACATGCGTCGAAATTTCTTGACCTTGGATGCCCAATTCTAATTGGCCATTCCCGCAAAGGGTTTCTTAGTAAACTAGTAAAACAGACGATCCACAGAGAAGCGTCATTACTCGAACGTGATATCGCAACAGCTGCAACAGCCTGTAGTCTAGCTGACCAAGGCATTCACATCTTGCGAGTGCATGACGTGGCAACCGTGCGACTTGCTCTCACTGCTTACGCATCAAGCAGGACAACCGAGTCGCTGTTATAAAGCCATTGCTTTGCGGGCAATGGCAACACACTGACGAATATCATTCAAAGGATTTTCTGGGTTTTTCTCATATTCCAGAGAAAGCGCACCATCTTCTGGAAACCCCACCTGCTCGAGCGCGACGAATACAGCCGGTACGTCAAGGTGGCCTTGCCCAAGGATTACTCCCTCTGCTTTTTTCTGCATTTCAGCAAAGTCTTTGAGATGGATGCCGTACAACCTACCTTTTAAAAGCCGTATCACTTCGACTGGCCGTTCAGCTGAACGAATATAGTGCCCAAGATCAGCACATGCTCCAATACGTTGATCCCGGTTTTCAATAGCTCGTAAAACATCAAGAACTTTGCTGTAGCGATGACCTGGTCCGTGATTATGAATAGCAATACGAATATCGAATTCTTGAACAAGCTCCTCAAGATTATCAAAGGAATCTGCTGATGGATCCGCTGTCAGAGTTTTTATTCCAGCCTGTTTTGCAAAGGAAAAAACTTTTCGATTAGCTTCACTGTCTGCAGTGAATTTATTAACACCATGGGCAGAAATCCTCAGGCCCTGATCTTTTACCTTCTGCAGCACTGTCTTAATTTGTGACTGGCTATCCGTCACTGGAAACATTTTGGGATAGAATTCAATCGCGTCAAAACCTAACTCTTTTGCATGACGTAAAGCGTCATCAAGTGAATACTTTCTCAACGAGAATGCTTGGATTCCAAGGCTAAATCTTGTGAGTACTGGTGCAGCTGCATGGGTGACAGAAATTCCTGCGACACCTGCGGCAGCCGATGCAATAAAAGATCGACGACTATGAGCAACCATAAATAAACTCCTCCATGCCAGTGTAATTCAACGTACAATAGTAATTGGTCCTGTGGTATTTGGTCCTGTGTGCTGACCAAGACCATGGTATTTGGTAGCGTACCATTACAGGAGAAACATCCGCATCTGCGCATAAACTTTCTTTTTCCTTACAAAGAGCCGCCTCATGCCAGACAGTTCAACAAATTCAAATAACGAGCTTCAAGATCATTGCCGTCGTACTGCTGAAAAGAGTCGTGCGGCCGCGATACAGTTAGCAACAGTCTCAGGCCAGCAGCGAGCGGCATGCCTTCGGGCTGCTGCGGATACAATCCGGAAGGATGAGGCCGACATTATGGAGGCTAACCTTCGGGATCTCGACGCAGCACCCGGCTTTGGCCTCACAGAAGCTGCCACAGACAGACTCCGTCTCGATAGCCAGCGAATTCAAAGCATTGCCACTGGAGTCGAAGCAGTAGCCGATCTACCAGACCCAGTAGGTGAACTGATTGAGAGATCAACACAACCAAATGGCCTTGAGGTTCGTAAGGTGCGTGTTCCCCTTGGTGTCATATTTTTTGTTTATGAATCGCGTCCAAACGTCACTGCGGATGCCGCTGCAGTCGCACTGGCCTCGGGAAATGCTGTCATTTTACGAGGAGGAAAGGAAGCGGCTCACTCAAGCAAAAGAATTATTGAAAGTATTCGTCAGGCGATCACTGCAAATGGCCTCCCAGCTGATTGCGTTCAACTCGTCGACGTTGCAGATCGTGAAGCTGTTGGTGCCTTCCTCCAGTTCGACAACCTGATTGATCTTGCGATTCCTCGTGGTGGTGAAAGTTTGATACGACGTGTCTGTGCTGAAGCACGCATGCCTGTTCTCAAACATTTCAGTGGAAATTGCCATGTGTATGTCGACAAATCTGCTGAGCTTAATATGGCTGAACGAATTTTGATTGATGCCAAGTGCCAACGCATGGGGGTCTGCAATGCAGCAGAATCGCTTCTTGTTCACAGAGATATCGCACAAGAATATCTTCCTCGAATAGCCGAACAACTTCGATCACGGGACGTTGAGTTGCTTGGGGACGTAGCTACCTGCCAGATTCTTCCGAAAATAGGGCAGGCGACCGATTCAGATTTCGCGACCGAATTTCTGGGCCCGAAACTTTCCGTAGGTGTTGTCCGTTCAATTGATGAGGCTATCGAGCATATCAACCGATTTGGATCTCGACACACTGATGCAATCGTAACTTCGGAGAAAACTGCTGTTGAGAGATTTGCTGCTCGGGTTGATACCGCAGTGGTACTCGTCAATGCCAGCACTCGCTTCAATGATGGCAGTGAACTTGGGCTCGGTGCAGAGATTGGAATTTCAACAGACAAACTCCACGCACGTGGCCCGTGTGGCCCAAGGGAATTGACCACATATAAATATGTCGTCATAGGAAACGGACAAACCAAAGGGTCGTAATTAAAAATCAACCGGAGAATTCGATGGATCAAGAAACCAGAGAAGCACCGAGGTATTGGCTTCGTGCCGTCGCTTTTGTTCTTGTCGCGACAACTTTTTCAATAGTGCTCTTTGCTCAAGGTCCTCCGCGGATGCGGAAACATAGAGTTTCTGAGGCGAAAACCTTGGAACTCGTTCCAGCAAACAAAAAACCTCCCGCAGCAAACCGCGTTCGAGTAACTGAAAAAGATGGCTTTCGGGTCATTGAGTCGAATGACATTCCAAATCATACAGTCGGAGGATTTCCAAACAGAGGCAATCCAAACGCCATTGCTGCCCAGAATTGGACAATTAAGATTCCGCTGCAGCCAGCCCTAAGCGAAACGATAACTCCTCTTCACCAGAGCACCAGCCACGGCCCTCCGAATATGCCCTTCGGTATTGGTATCAACGGCGTACTTTTTGAGCCTGGTACGGCAGAGTTCTGGATGGGTGATCGAGACGCTGACTGGAACTACGAGGCACTTGGAGGAGCTGTTGGTCTGGGACTTGATTCCAATCATGCTCATGTTCAGCCCGGTGGCATCTATCACTACCACGGCCTTCCTACCGGCTTGCTCGAAGAACTTGATTTTATTGCAGGCAAAGACGACCAGGACAGGCATTCTCCACTCATTGGCTGGGCCGCAGACGGATTTCCTGTGTATTACGCCTTTGGTTACCAACAAGCAGACGACCCAAAAAGTGACATTGCAAAACTCACAACAAGTTTCCAATTAAAAAAAGGGGAACGACCAAGCGGCCGTTCCGGGCCAGGTGGTCAATATGATGGAGCCTTTATTCAGGATTATGAATTTGTTGAAGGCACTGGTGATCTCGATGAGTGCAATGGGCGGTTCTGCATCACACCTGATTTCCCTGAGGGGACATATGCCTACTTCCTCACGGACTCCTGGCCAGTAATTCCCCGTGGTTTCCGCGGAACGCCTGTCGTGCTTAAAGAGAGAAGGCACGGTGCGCATCCAAGGCGTCCGCGTTGACACGCCTGTATAAGCCTGAGACTTTGCCTGCAAAAATTTATAAACCAAATCGATTCCGCACAATTTGTGGCACTCCAATATCGACAACCTGAATCCTGCCCGTATAACGCTTTGCATCGATAGTCATAAAACCTTGTTTCGATGCAACAAAGGTCAGCGTCTCATTGGCATAAATACAGGGGCCACATGGTACTCCACGATCACAATCAAAACCTGACGGCACATCAATAGAGATGACACGAGGCCGGGGATCGATTTTCATTCGCCCTAAAAGTGATTCGATGGCAACTTTTGAATCACCTCTTGCGGCACCCGTCGCACCCGTTCCAAGAATTGCATCGATTACGCATGTCGCCGACAACAATGCATTCTGCCACCGTTCTGCAACAGCCCCGGCGAGGCATACCAGGTCTATGCCTGATCGATTGACAATTTCAAGATTCGTCAACGAATCTCCTCTGAATCGTTGTGGTGGTGCTGCAAGCACAACCCGAACCTTGGCTCCAGCAAGTTCCAGATATCGTGCAATGACTAACCCATCTCCACCATTATTTCCGGAGCCTACCACTACGACCACGTCTTGGTCTGAAATTGAATCGAATAGACGTACGATGGCTTCACTCGCATTACGGCCAGCATTTTCCATGAGAACGATACCCGGGAGGGAATATTCGTCCATTGCTACCGCGTCAACCTCACGCACTTTGGCTCGACTCAATGCCAGCATACGAATGTCTCCAAAAAGTCGTTTCTTCTTCCGCACACCGTTCTTGTACCTTGGAAAGCATAACCGGAGCCGAGAAATTGTGTGTTTTGCGGCAGACGGACCATACTGGTTTTCGCGGCAGTTTGTGCTGCTATGATCAAGAGCGGTGTAACCGGCTTCAAGGTTTTCACCGTTCGACAATCCAAATCGAAAAGGAGTTTTGGTGTGGCACAAGCAGCCCTTGCACTCGAAGACGGAACATTTTTTTTGGGTGAGGCATTTGGTCACCGGGGAACGGTGACTGGAGAAGTCTGTTTCAATACCTCAATGACCGGGTATCAGGAAATTCTTACTGACCCTAGCTACCGCGGGCAGATTCTTACCATGACTGCTCCGCAGATCGGCAACTATGGGATCAACCCTCAAGACGTCGAGAGCAGTCATCTTCAAATGGCTGGTTTCGTCGTCAGGGAAGCCAGCCGAGTGGCAAGTAACTTTACCGCAACCGGCACGCTTGATGATTATTTAAAGACAGCCGGTGTTGTGGGCATAAGCGGCATCGATACACGAGCTCTTGTTCGCCAAATCCGAATTCAAGGAGCGATGACTGGTGTTGTTTCGAGTGAAATTCTTCAGGAAGAGAAACTGGTGCAAATGGCCCGGGAGGCACCGAAACTCGTTGGTCGAGATCTTGTGCAAGAAGTCATGCCTTCTGAAATGAGTCAATGGGATGAACCGCTCGCTTCTGATGGCACACCACTTCGCCAACCAACAGAGGGTGGAGAATTCCCACCCAATCCGCAGCATACTGGTGAAAAACATGTTGTTGCACTTGATTACGGGATGAAATGGAACATCGCAAGGCACCTTGTTTCACAGGGCTGTAAGGTTACTGTCCTGCCGGGCAACACCACTGCGAATGACGTGCTTCAGTTAAAGCCGGATGGAGTTTTCTTGAGCAATGGGCCAGGGGATCCTGAGATGGTTGATTATGGAGTATCGACAGTCCGAGATTTAGTTGGAAAAGTACCAATCTTTGGCATATGCCTAGGACACCAATTGTTGGCCCAGGCATGTGGTGCAAAGACATTTAAACTTAAGTTTGGTCATCGTGGAGCCAACCAACCTGTTCTTGATCTTGACACTGGTCGAGTTGAAATCACATCACAGAATCATGGATTTGCCGTCGAGGAAGAATCTCTTCCACCAACACTTGAGGTGACACATAGGAATCTCAATGATGGAACCATTGAAGGCATCCGCCATAAGAATGAGGCTGCGGCAAGCGTTCAGTACCATCCAGAGGCAGCAGCGGGCCCTCACGATTCATCACCTCTTTTCGTCCGCTTTCGTGAAATGCTGAACTAGCAATTAGGTTGAACTAATAATCAAAAAGTCAGCACAACACTTTTCTACCACTTTACAGGGGGCCGACTGAACCCTGTTTTCGGGCCAAGAGCTCCCTGAGAACTCGACACACCTGATGCAAAATACCGTTGGGAGGCCATTTTTTTAGCTTTATAAAAGCCCAAAAAGCACCTACCAGATTTAGTTTTTAAAAAAACCCCCCGGAAAAGTTTGACATCAGGTTTTTGTGTGCAATTTTTGAGGGAAGCTACGGGCGCCTCCGTCGCTTCACTGTCGATCAACGGATTCGGCGGTTTTTCTCCCTATTCAAGTGTCAAGGAGGCTCACCCATGAGTCGTGCGTTTTACTTAGGCGGTCTGTCGGCCGCACTTTTATTGTGTCTAGGTTCTTTTGCCGAAGCCGGTCTTTTCGGTCATCACAACCATGGTCAAGCAGGTTGCTGTGAGCCGGCTTGTGGTTGTGAGCCAACGTGTGGCTGCGAGCCAACCTGCGGTTGCGAGCCAGCTTGCGAACCAGCTTGTGGCTGTGAGCCAAGCTGTGGTTGTGAGCCAGCTTGCTGTGACTCCGGTTGCTGCACCAAGAAGCGATGCTGCAAGCTCGGTACATGGCTTCGAAGCCTTCACGAAGCAAAGATGGCCCGACGAGCCCAACGTCGTTGCTGTGAGCCAGCTTGTGGTTGTGAGCCAGCTTGCGGATGTGAGCCAACTTGCGGATGTGAGCCAGCTTGTGAGCCAGCTTGTGGATGCGAGCCAACCTGCGGATGCGAGCCAACCTGTGGTTGCGAGCCATCTTGCGGAATCTAAATCAGCGTGACTTCTGAACTATTCCCCGATAGTTTAGAGACTATGCCACATCGACCCGGCCGGATATCATCCGGCCGGGTTTTTCTTTTTTGTGACCACGCTTTTTCAGAGTCGATTCCTTTAAGAGTCACCAAGATGTCCCCGCTCTTGCAGATCGACGCCGTAACTCCTTCACGCCAGATGATCTACTCGTGTTCAGCCAGCCATCGTTCGGCATCAAGAGCCGCCATACACCCCGTACCGGCTGCAGAAATAGCCTGCCGATAATAGTCATCAGCTACGTCACCAGCTGCAAAGACACCCTCAATGTTCGTTGATGTGCGGAAATGGTTTTGCCAAACAACATATTTCTTGGGGGTTAGTTCTAACTGCCCATTCAGAAAAGCTGTGTTCGGCGTATGACCAATTGCCAGAAATACACCGGCTGCGCTTAATGTGGTTTCATCGCCCGATTCTATTGTACTTTGCAACCGAACACCGGTAACACCATCAGTATCATCACCAAGGACTTCAACCAGTTTCGAATGATAGTGGATCTCTATTTTCTCACTATCATACGCTCGTTTTGCCATGATTTTGCTTGCACGCAACTCATCCCTACGGTGAATAAGATGAACTCGACTCGCAAACTTGGTGAGATAGGTAGCCTCTTCCACGGCTGAATCTCCACCACCAACCACAACAAGTTCTTTATCACGAAATCTCGGAAGCGCTCCATCACAGACTGCACAGGCACTGACTCCACGATTCTTAAAACGTTCTTCACTCTCCAACCCAAGCCAGTTTGCACTTGCTCCTGTTGCCACAATCACACTCCGGGCACGGATATCACCGCCTGCTGCTCGCGTCAGTGTGAATGGACTTTCAGAGAACTCTACTTCCTGAATATCGTCGGTAATGACACGAGTGCCAAAGTTCACTGCCTGCTGCCGCATGAGTTCCATTAATTCTGGACCCGTTACACCTTCACCAGCGTGTGGTGCCATCATCATTCGACGGTCTTGAGGCAATGACGAATCGAGGAATGCAGCCAGATCACCCGCCGGGAAGCCAGCATAATTCTCTACTTCACTTGTCAGCGCTAACTGGCCAAGTGGCAAGGTTCCTGACATGCGATTTTCTTCAGTAATAGCCCCCTCAAAAACAAGTGGGTTCAACTGTGCTCTGGCGGCATACGTTGCGGCGCACCAACCTGCTGGGCCGCTCCCAATGATGACAACATTCTCGAGTGAATCTTCTGACATTCCTTACTCCCTTGGGATTACTCACGCAGTGTGCCCTCACTATTGTGTCCACACCAACGTTCTCAAAAACAATTTTTGCTGTTCGCATGATAACGTGAAACTCACATTCCTGCGTGTACGTGTCATCTCGACATATTCGTATTACTTCTGTCACTCGTTTCAGCACAACATACTCGCACCAGCCCTTTTGCTTGCCTCCCTCCGGTTTCAACGAGGTTTTGGACAGCTACCCAACTCCGTAGACACGGGATTAGTAAAAAAGAAGCAACCGGCACCTAGCGTAATACCGATTATTTTTGTATTTTCGACGCATGGCGTTATTATATATTTGTTTTCTGCCCGTCACGCATGTGTAAAAATGGCCAAAAAAATAGAAAATTCGATCAGTATTGATCAGGTTTCTGGACTTTTTAATGCAATCCCTGATGTGTCCTTCTTTGTAAAAGATCGGCAGAGCCAATTTGTCCATGTCAATGACTGCTTTGTGCGCCTTCATGGATGTTCGGACGCGTCTGACATGATTGGAAAGCAAGATTTTGATTTTCATCCACCCGCTCTCGCTGCTGAATATTTTGCAGAAGACAATCGAGTCATGGAATCCGCAAGACCAGTCTATGATCAGACTGAATTGGTCACGCACCACTCTGGTATGCCTCGGTGGTACCTGATCACTAAATTGCCTCTTTCAGACTCTCAGAACAACATTGTCGGCTTAGCTGGCGTTATGAGGCAAATTGATCAGCCAGGCGACAACGCTCCTAGCGATTATCAGCGTTTGACACCATCACTTGAGTACGCGTTCAACAATTGTTGCCACAATGTAAGCATACCTGAAATGGCAGAGAAGTCTGATATCTCTACGAGCCAGCTTCAACGAGACTTTCGTAGATTATTCCGGATGAGTCCGGGGGAATACGTAATGCGTCTTCGTCTTCAACTTGCTCAGCGACAACTTATTAATTCAAACAATGCAGTTGGAAAGATTGCCTCAGATTGTGGTTTTTTTGATCAAAGTCACTTCACTCGTGCATTTCGAAAACACACTGGCCTTGCCCCTTCACAATATCGCAGTAAAGCATGGATGCAAAATACTCCTAGAGAATAGCGAGGGGGTTTCGTCGCTCTTCTAGTGTTCCACGAGTAACCCCAATACGATTTGCTGCTCTGAGTTTTGCCCACACTTCCCGTCCAGTAACTTCACCAACCAGAAGCTTTCTATATGCTTCAAGAATATCTGCCATTTCTTCTTGACTTTGATTCAGCATTTCAATTCGCAGGTGCTTCACTCCTTTATTAATGAGTTGTGTCATCACTTCTGCCCCGCTTTGTGGCACAGCATTGAAAAGCGTGTTGCGACAACCAACATCAGCAGTCAGCAGATGATCGACAGCGATTCTGTCCCGTAGCTGCACAACGTGATCATCACACGGCCTGCCACAGTTTGTCTTATCCGTACCCGGAGAAAGAACCGAGCAGAACACACAATGCTCCATGTGGAACATTGGCATATGCTGATGAATCACGACTTCGAGGAGATTCCCCGCCACTGCCGAGGTCAAATTCACCAGCTGTTCACGATTGCAGTCATAGGAAACTGCAATTCGTTCAACACCCTGTTGATTAAAGAATTCAACAGTGAGTGGATTTGTTGCATTAAACGAAAAGTCAGCAGTGACTGGGATACCCTTGTCCCTAAAATATTCGAGTCCACTGAAATTTCGTACAAGAACACCAGCCGGGTCACATTTGGCCAACGATGTAAATATTCCCATCTCAGACGGTTTTTGTATGCGTGGTGTGGCAATAAATAAACGAGCATCTTCTTGCTTTGCCATTTCCACAGATTCCCGGTACTGCCGAATGTCAGAAAAATCTGCCACAAGATTTTTTTCACCCAAACGGAGCACTGCTTCTAGCTGCTGTAACGTTCGGACCATGACGTGCAACGTGGGATCGATACTGCTGGATTGCTCAGGAGTATTTTTTGATGAAACAGTTGATACAATTTCCTGAACGACACTGGTGACGTCTCTCGTGCGTTGACGACTTGGCCGAAAGATAACCACGTCCTCGAGAGCTGCAATTAACTTTTTGCGAAGGCTTCCCAAGACACTAAACGGTGCCATTGGATTGCCTGTGATCGTGGCTTCGATGCCACTCAACATAAATGGTGTTCCACCAAGCCGGCCAAGTTGGTCCTCGAGTACTTTCTGCGTCAGTGGATGCCGCTTGGCCTCTACCAATTCTACCTCGGTAGTAACATGACAGCTTCGGCCGTTTGGGAGTGTTGCCGTGACGTGCAATAGCGCACCAACGGTGGCTACAACTTCAAGGCTAATGGGCTGTTGCCTTTGCAGATTATTTCCCTGAAAAGACTTTCGTAAACGCTGGGTTACTTGTGGATCATCGGTCTTCCATACCTGCGAACCAATTTCAATCGCATCGAAGTCGATGGCGTCTCGCCCAAAGGTAAGTTCAACAACACCATGACTCACAGCTTCTGTAATCGATCGTCTCTGAGAAAACACCTCATAGACTCTGGCTCCCTGCGACGCTACGTCAGCCGAAGTATCAAAGGCGACTCCGTCTCCTCGCTTCACTGATGCGGTGAGTTCAACCGCAATGCAGTCTTGTGAAATGCCACATACCTGGCCAAGTAATACGCCACGTTTTGCACTACTTGTTGCTGGAACAAGCATCTTGTGATCACAACCATTGAGCCAACCTGGAGAGAATCCACGCGAAAAGGTGAGTTCCATTTCCTCAATCTGTTTTGGCTCAAAGAGGACCGGCCGCCCAGAAACAGCCGAATCAATCGCTTGCCGATAGTTCCGTGTGACTGAGGCGACATACTCAGGTGCTTTCAGCCGTCCCTCTATCTTTAGTGAAGTCACTCCAGCGGCTACAAGTTCGGGCACAAGGGCAAAGCCTGCTAAATCCTGCGGAGACAACAGATACTTCTGATTTCCTAAATCAACGTGTTCACCATCACAAATAACCTCGTACGGGAGTCTGCACGCCTGAGCACATTGGCCACGATTTGCACTTCGACCACCTAATGATTCACTTGTCAGGCATTGTCCGGAATAGGCCACGCACAGTGCACCATGGACGAACACCTCCAGAGGCATGTCGGTGTTTGTCGCTATATCTTTTATTTCATAAATTGATAACTCTCGTGCGAGGACAACCCGTTGTGCACCAATCTCTTCAGCCAGCCGGATTGTCTCCGCACTGGTTAGGGTCATCTGAGTCGATGCATGAACTGGTAGATCAGGGCAAATCTTCCGTGCAAGGCACGCTGCTCCAACATCCTGCAGAAGTACAGCATCGGTGCCAGCATCTGAAATAGCAGCAAGTGTTTCTGCAAACTGCTGCAACTCTTCAGTAAACACGAGTGTGTTCAGCGTGACATAACCCCGAACACCATACCGATGCAAAAAATGAATCAGACTCGGCAATTCTTCAAGTGAAAAATTCTCTGCTCTCGCTCGCGCATTGAAACCAGAGTTCAGTCCGAAATAGACTGCATCGGCTCCATTTGCTACTGCTGCACGAAGGCACTCATGATTTCCGGCTGGCGCAAGGAGTTCAATTTTTGTTTGCATCCTACACAGTATAGTTTCCTTTGCTTATTCACCAAAAAGATCCGCATTCAGTAATCCAAACAAATTTTGTGCGGAAAAAATTCGGCAGGAAGTCGGTTTTCCTAAATTAAGATAATCAGACAACAGCATCGCTACTTTCCGGGAAATATCTCTCCACCAAGCAAAAGCGGCTGCTGGAAAATGTTCCAGCAGCCGCTTAAAAATAGCATAGTGAAGGGTGAGAAAACTCTATTTTTTTTCTTGTTTTCTCGAATGAAGCTATTCTGAAATCCTTCTGGAATTTCAATGCAAGCAACCATCTTCCCAGTAAGAGCTTTTATTTCTTCCACGTCACTAGATTTGAGGCGTTCGAGTTCACTGAGGTAACTTTTGAACTTCTCGATATCAGCTGAGTTACTGGAAATTTGTGGAGCAGCCGTTTCTAGTTCTGAAATAAGACCCTGACCGATTGTCGCTCCGGTTTCTTCTATCGAGTTTGCTTCTTCAAGTAGAGATGCTGCTTCCATTCGAACTTGCATAAGCTCGGGGGGCACTGAGTAGCTCACACGTTTAACGTCAGAGCAACCGACAATGAGCAATCCAGCCACTCCAACAAAAATAAAATATTTCCTTAACACACTTTTCTCCCTTGTATTGAGCACAATGCTCCGAAAGTTAATGAAGAAGGTCTTGAATATGGACCATTTTTCAAAAGAAAGGCGCCATTGCCCCGAACAAGTACCCGACGCAATGACACCTCTCAATTTTTACAGATGTACTTTTAGCTTTCTACGAGCAAACCAAGTAACACTCAATCAAGTTTCAGCGTACTGCCATCTGCCCGAGTAACTGATGCCCGATAGACACTGCCAGGAATAGATCCACTTAGAAACTTTGTGGATCCATCACACAAAAGCGTTCCAAAAACCTGCCCCGTATGCCCAGAGCTTCCGCCATGAAAATTTCGTTTCCAGCCTTTATCAGCCAAAGTGAAATGCTGCATAGCCTCTGATTTGGCATTATCTGTAGAAAGCCAGGTATTCCAATCATGCGCCCATTGTGTCCACTCAGCGGCAGTCGCATTTTCTACAAGACAGATCGTGTTTGACAAACCATCTTGAATTTCTGCAAACGGAAGCAGGCCCGCATCTACGCTCACCGGCGGGGGCGTGGTACCACCCCATGCACCACCGCTCATCCCAAGACGTTGGTTGCGCCAGTTTGTGCCCTTATTGCCTGTATGACCAGCCATGCTTGCCTGCCAATATCTTTGGCCAAGATTCATTCGATAGACAAGCGAGCCGTTCCTCTCAAATCTTCCATTCCGAGAGGCATAGGCTTCTGGAGGATCGAGTGCTGTAACCACTCCTGCACTTGTCTGCTGTTGGCTACAAGCTATTCCAGGATCCCAAGACGGGCACAATGCGAAGCTGACATTTGTCGTCCGTGCAAAGTTCCTCGCAGCGTTTGAAAAGGGACTGGAGAAAGGGTCTTGTGCACCCGAGTTCGTTGATAACGTTTTTAGCTGTTCGAAGATATTATTTTCTTCAGCAAACGGTAGAAGGAATACCATCCAAGAGTAACATTTATTTGTTCTTCCTTTATCAGATCCCATGTTATTCATATACGAATTACGTGTGCCGTTCTCATAGAGGGTTGTTGATGCCGGAAAACTCGCATCACCCTTCCTTGCATTCGTAGATGCATAGTTATGCATCGCAAGGCCCATCTGCTTGAGATTATTGCCACAAGACGATCGTCGTGCTGCTTCTCGTGCCTGCTGAACAGCCGGAAGAAGGAGACCAACAAGTACGCCGATAATCGCAATAACGACAAGGAGTTCGATGAGGGTAAAACCCTTCTGTCTTTGATGTAGTGACGGGCCAACATATTCCCTCACAGCATGAAATGGTAACGAGCCACTAAACCCAAACGTGTATGTTGAATACCTCAGGCAAAAAGCAGGCATTCGCAAAATCGTCAACTTTTGGAGCATTGCCCGGTTGTTACAAAACAGTGCGACGAACAACCCAGAGCCACAACACGACGCGC
>WLWG01000938.1_pt1 | contig 28533 bp, 31 predicted proteins | sample 6712871 | NCBI WGS metagenome assembly WLWG01 (sample SAMN12718693, study PRJNA515312) | sponge metagenome | isolation source: marine sponge | host: Mycale hentscheli | place: New Zealand: South Island, Marlborough, Capsize Point | collected 2003-05-01
AAATTTGAAATTAGAAAGTAAAAACTCTCAGATACAAAGAGATACAAAACACTATACAAAATGTCTGGTAATCAGATACACTGTGGTATATGCGGTCAGGTCGGACACAATCGTAGAACCTGTCCCAGAAACCGTCGGGGTGGTGGTAATAGTGTATATACTCGGGCGAGGCGGCCTCGTCAGTTTCAACACCCCCCTGAAACTACTACTACTACTGTCCGTGTGGGTGGTATGGAAATACCTATGCAGGTAGTCCCTCCCATAAACAATCAAGTCAATGACCTCCGTATAGCACAAGAACGGGTGGCACTACTGGAACACTATATACATAGACTTATGAATGGACTTAGAGAAGACAATGTTGTATTGAGTTTCAATCCCAGTCCAGAAAACCTTGTAGCAAATCCATTTGACATTGCACCTGAAACCCCTACTCAACCTACAAAGACCCCTGCACCTACACATATCGCAGAACAGGTATGGTTGTTGAATGAACCTGACTGTCAGATTTGTCTATCTAAAATCCCTGAAAAAGAATATACCCTAAGTGCGTGTGGGCACGATTTCTGTAAGACTTGTTATGAGGATAGGAGATTGTTAAAGTGTGGAGTTTGTCGTAAGGATTTGTAATAGTGTCTAATTTCAGCATATATATAATTTATTACTTTCATTTACAAATTTAAAAAAATATTCTATACAATTTTTTTCTAACTAAATTATTTTTTTTAAAGAGTATTTTTTTTTAATTTTTAATGAAATCTGACACATATCTATTTTGTCTTGTTGCCCTGTGTAATGTTGTAGTTGAGACTGTCCATATACTCGCATACCTGATAATTGGTATAGAGTTTCTCAAAGGTGCGCTTTTTCTTACCCTTAGGTCTGACACATATGATCTCTTTTCTATATGGAATTTGTAGTGTCTTGCGCATTCTCTTGTCTTGTATGTCTTCAAGTAGGCCGTCTTCGTCTAGGTAGAAACGGACTGCCACATTGTATCGTAGATAGTCGTCGCCTTTGATTTCAGAGGTCTTGTTAGTATGGTCGCGCATACCTGCGAATTGCATAATGTTGTCGTATTCTCGTTTGATATCGTAGTCAATACACCCTCGTTTCTTGCGGCGTGTAGCATCTGGATACTTTTCTTCGTAGGTTGCCTTGGTGAATGGAGTTTCAGATAAGTCCCAGCCAAATCGTTTGGCCCAGAAACTAAGTAGTTGTTGTTGTTGGTGTTCTTTGGTATATTTCACGCACTTGTGAATGACCTGATTTGTCGTATCAGGGCAAGTGGATTTCAGATACACTACCTTTTCTGCGTGTGCAGTATATATCTTGGATAGAATTGAGACTGGTAGTCGGTTCAGTAGAAAGGTGTCGTCGGGGTTGCCTACTATCTGTTCTACCTGCGCAACAGAGCGAGTATGGCAGTTGAGGTTATCTTTGAGAGTATGCCAACGGGATTGGCCGTCATTAGTATGTTTCCATAGATCTTGTGTCCAGGCCTTCCATACAGTTTGCAAGAGTGGTTTTTTTAGTTTTTTGTATAGAGTTTGTGCGAGGTGAAATTCAATAGACAATCGGATATAGGTGCGGATTTGTTTTTTGTCTTGGTATTTTTCATAGGTTTGGTCAAGTGCAGCAAGTTGGTCTGCTTCTGACATATTGAGTTTCGGGTTGTATTTCTGTGCATCTTTGATACACTTCATCATATACAACCGTGCATCGCCCTTTTCGTAGGCCATATCTCTTTGGGTTTGGGTGTGCTGACTTGGCAATTTCAAATTTGCTCTGCAACAGTTGTCTGTGGAGCAAGTGTTCGTTTTTTGCTGGTCAGTCAAAGGCCGTTGTTGTGAGTGGTTTGCTTTGGCAAGGTCGGCGCGTTTTCGGTTAAGTGCCGCCACTCAGCCAACAAAGTCTCTTTGCTCTGGACTTGTCGCGAGGTTGTCGCGGGAGGTTGTCGCAGGGTGGTTTCACGCCGGCGGTGTTCCGTTTGAGGTCTGGGTTTGCTTGAATGTCAATTTCAAATTTATTTTTGCTGATTTAAAATTGGTTCTCTTGGGGGTCTGACTTTTTTACTTGCAAATTTCAAATTTGCTACGCACTGCTATGAAGATTTCGTTAAGGGTATGATAAACACTATGAAAAAAAGTTTTGAATATGCTCTGGTCAATTTTAAAAAAAATAAATTTGATTTTGAGATTGAAAGTATTTACACTCAACAACCTTGACTTGCAGCAGTAAAAAATATTGATTTGCAAATTTGATCTATTTAAAAAATATAATCAAGGTATAATATGAAGACAACTTTCTATACAAAGAATATGGGTCGTGTATCGTATGATAAAGTCCATAGACTTGTAGATAAAGATACAGGTGAAACAGTTGTATGTATGGACAATATAAAATCTGAACACTTTTGGTTAGTAGATCTACCTCAGGAATGTCTTGATTATATATTCGGACTATGTGGTATTGATTACAGTTTTAAGTATGGCAAACCTCTATTTAGAATGAATACAGTTGTATCTGAATGGAGAATTATATCAAGAGTATTACTTGAAATGCAAGAGAATAATCTATTAAAAACTCAGGAAAATGCTACAATGTTAAATGGTCATACAGAAATGAATGAAACACCTCAAATGAAACTTAGTATAAATACTAACAGTGGTGAAAATGATATGAAAAACTATTATGGTATAGATACATGGGAGGATTTCATAGCAAGTGAAAATCGTAGAAAGTCAGATTGTTATTTAAAAATGAACAATAGGGATAATACTGCACTACTAATCAAGTTTATAAAATTCTATATCAATAGATTTTGTATGATGAGTGATTATAACAGATTTCTATCAGATTTCAATTCAGTAGATGATACTGGATTTAAATATGAAGATATTAGTGTATTTCATCATAGGGATTGTCTTAAAAATCATTATGAATATAAATGGGATGAAGACAATTTTGAAACTCTAAAACCTTTTATAACAAAACAAGTTTTAAAATATGGGAATATATTGAATTGTGTGGAAGGTAAGAAAAGTATTGAAGAGTTTTGTAATATAGCAAAGACAATTTTGAATAGGGGTTTTGTGAAACCTGATAGTCATGGGAATGATAGTAAGTTTAATAAGTATTGGATGTTAGGTGATAAATATAAAAACAAAACAAATGAGTATTATGGTATAGGAATACATAAAGATTGGCCTTGTCTGGCACTGGAACCCTCAGACATAAAGGATAAGAAAGGTCATAGAAAGGTTAAACTACCTATTATATCTACAACTGGTTGGGGTTGGCACAAATTAAAAAAAGAGGGTAGTGAATATGATATATTTCTACCTGATGGTAATACTTCGGTTAAATCAATTTTAAATAATAGTTGTTAAATTTATATGGAAGATCCTTGTATTAGTATTTTAATGCCTATATATAATAGGTCTAATTTTTTACCTTTGATTGAGGCAAATATAAAAGGTTTAATATATCATAATAAGGCAAAATTAGAATTAGTCATAGATGATGATGGAGATGAAAAACTATTTAAAGATAATTTTAGCAAGTTAGAATTTGAGAAAATGATTTATCCAGTTTCATTAAAATATTTATATACTACAAATCGTAGGACAATAGGTGCAAAGAGAAATCATCTAACAAAAATGGCAAGTCATAGACTATGTGCGTGTATGGATAGTGATGATGTATATTTACCTACTTTTTTAATATATGGGTTAAATCAAATGAGGCAACATAATGTAGAATGTGTAGGTAGTAATCAAATGATTTTTTGTTGGCCAAAATTAGATTTTAAATTAACTGTTATTGCCTGTGAAAGTAAGAGGCAAGTCCATGAGGCGTGTTTAATATATACAAAAAAATATCATAGATCTATGGGTGGATTTGCTAAGAGTAGTCAAGGTGAAGGCAGTAAAATGGTAGATTTTAATGATAAAAATGTAGGTTTAATGGATATACATAAATGTATGTTATGTATATGTCATGATGATAATACAATTAATAAAGATATATTTTTAGAGGCAACGGATATGCCAGGAGAAATTTCTGACAATATGAAAAAAATAATACTCAGTTGTTTTGAAAAATAATTTTATTAAAAATTAATTTCTGGATCTGGATCAATTTCTTTTGAAAGTGGATAATATTTATTTACACATTTTTCTTTATATTTGTCTCTGGCAAACATTATATATTGTTTTTCTCTTCGTAGCAACTCTTTTTTATTTTCGCAGTTATAGGTCTCTAAACATTCTATAAAGGTATCTCCATCTTCAATTATTTTAAAACTTGATCTATAATTTCTGTATGCAGGAGTAATACCTGTATAACCTTTATAATCTACATAATGTTTATATAATCTTAAATCTACACCTTGAATTGTTGATCCTATATAAAAATTATCAGAGTTTTTTGATCTTATAATATAAATTTGTGATTTATTATATTTATTTTCGGGTGTCATATTTAATCAAATACAATATTAAATTTTCCATATTTTACCGTATATATGGGTTTGCTATGAAGTTTTAATAAAGTATTTGAGTTAAGAGAGTTCATAAGTTCAGGTTTTAGGACTACATCTAATTTTTCTTTTGGGCCTCTGGTTTCGTTTAGTTTTCTGATTGCCCTTCTACATGAAGGTATGTGGCAGGCACTTGTTGCAAGTAATTTTGCCTCTGCAAGTAATTGTTCTTCATCATCATATGGAGTTCTAGATATATAACACCCATTATTGACATAACATAAAATCTTTTTAGCAATCTGAATATATTGTTTATGTTCTATTGCAGATAATTTTTCAGGTTTTTTTGGTCTTGGTTGTTCAAGATATTTTATTAAATCTCTGATATCATTTATATTAAATTGATTTGGTAAAAATTTATATGTAATTGGATTTTCTTGCATATATTCATCTAATAATTTTAAAATATCATCTTTGGGTAAATAATTATATTTAATATTAATATTTAATTCAATTATATATGTAATTAAATCATTTTTAGTATGACTGAAATGTATTTTAAAAAACATATTTAATATAAATAAGAAAGTAAAACTGTTATGCTAACTAATTATGGGCCGTTCCATAATACTCTGACTGCCCAGTAATTTGCTGTATTTTTATTTTTATATGTGAGGTTGCCCTGTTTATCTTTGATACCTTTTGCCCTAGCAAGATAAGACTTTCTTCTTACTGGATCTTTATGTTGTCTGAAATCTTGCATATTACTATCGCCGAAATGTATAAGTTTCTTATTACCTGTTGGCCCTTTTACATATACAGACATTTTTTTACCTGCTCTACTTGATTTAAATGGTTTATATAATGGTTTGTTATCTGCCATATATAATTATTAAATAAAATAAATTTGATTTTGAATTTAAATAAAAAATATATTCAAGAATAAAACTATTTAAAAAAATATCAACTATAAGAGTATAAAAAAAAATGGATTATAAGAAATTATCAAAAGAAGAGTTCCACAACTTTATATTAAAGGCAAGACCTACTACAAGTGAAGGTAGTAGCAGAGTTTATTATGGTATATATAATAAATTAGATAATGTTGGACATATTCATGAGTATAAAAAAATGGAGGATTATATTGAAGAAAATATAAAAAATAATTCAACAAAAAGAAATTACTATGTGGTTTTATTAATTTTAACTGAGGCATTAAATGGAGGTAAATATACTGATAAATGGTTAGGATTAGAAGAATATAAATTTTATAAAAAGAAAAGTGATGATTTAAATTATATGATTAAGAATACTCAAAAACAAAATGGTGGATTGACTGAAAATCAAAAAGAGAATGTAGCAAGTTTAGATGACATTGAATATATGATAGAGCAACTTGAAAAGACATATATTATATCAATGTTAAAAAATAAAGTATCTAAAAATTTAGGTGATTGGCCGAGAGAGTTTAGAGATTATTATACAGCATATATATTATTTAAATTACTACTTGAATTACCTGTAAGAAATGAAATAGCAACATTAAAATATTTTAGAGGTAAAAAATATATAAAACAATATGAAAAGATTGATGTGCCTATAAATATGTTAGTATATGTTCCATCTACTAAAAGATTTACAATGGTAAGAAAAGAATATAAAACAGATAAAACATATGGCACAATAACAAATGAATTATCGGCACAATTATCAAAAGTAATATTAAAATATGTTGAATATACAATTCCACCTTGGCAAGAAGGTAATGGAGTTGTATTTCCAGATTTAGATACAAAAGATCCTAAAATAGCAATGACTAAAATTTTAAATAAAGTTAGTCAGAAATATTTAAAAAAAAATATTAGTAGTCGTATGATGACTAAAATAAGTATATCTACACCTGAGGTTGCAAGTGCAGCAGAGACACTTCAACAAGTAGCCGATACAAGAGGGACAAGTGTAGGGACAATAGTTAATTCATATGTAAATCAGAATAGTTCATCCTAGTCTTTCATGTAGAGATATAATATAATTAAATAGTATTAGTTCATAGTCGGTATATTTACCGTCAGTTTTTTCAGTATATTTTCTTTTTAATTTCGCCTTTTTACTTCGCCATCTATTTGTTCCATCATAATGGTTGCCAAAGACTAAATCAAATGTATGGTTAAATTGATTTTCAGTTGGCATATTTGTAGGTTGTATATTACTAAATATTAGTGGAGTATTTTTAAATATGTTTCGTATTTCGTCTAATATAATTTTAATATAAATACTATGTTTTTGTCTATCAAAATAGGATTTGTTAGGTAATTTTATATAATCAAACAAATCACTATTTTCTGATATTGTAGGTATATATTCAATCTGAGTTTCAGGTTCAGGTATTTTAATATATTTTTTACAGAGGTCTTTATATTGATCCATACATTTTTCTTTTTTACATATAAATTTAAGTAGTTCTAGATTTTGAATTGCTATGTATTGTTTTATGTTAATATTTTCTTGTTGAAATCTGTATTTTAAATAATCTTCAAGTTTCATTTTAATTTACTTGTGTGTCATATTTTTAAATCATATTTTTCAAATTTAAAAAAGTTAGTTTTTGTCTGCAGCAAGTATTTCTGCGACAATATTTGCAGTTGCAGGTTGTTGATGAGTAATTTTATAAATAACTGCACTGTCTTTATTTACTTCTGCATATGTTTGATCTGGATAGTGAATACTAGTAGTAATACTTGTAAGCATTCTTTCTTTTGTAGCAGTAAATACAAGTTCAGATTGTTCTGCAAAGTAGAAGTCTCCATAACCATTAATTTTATTAACCACAGCAACCACAGGTAAATCTGTGCCACTATCTGCTCCACCTAAATAATGTGTTTCATCAATTATATCAGATCTTATACAATAATAAGGTTTTAACATTTTTCTAGGTAAATTTGTTGCAGTTAATTGAATAGATTTTTGTATTTCAGTTATAGGAGGATGATTTTCTACATTTATGCCAAATCTAGCACCGTCTTTTGTAGTGCCTTCTGTTTGTCCAGATCCATTCCACCAGAAAGTAGTAGGCACTTGCAAGTTATACATGGGCACACCCCAACCATTTACTCTAAAATTTATTGCCTGTTCTGCTGATACATCTGCATTAGTAATTCCATAAGGTAATAATTTTACATTTTCATTAGTAATTCTTTTAGTTAAATCATTACTACTTGTAATACTAGAATTAAATTGATTATATGAAAAACCTAATATACCCCATAAGCCGTCATCCCATGATTTTTCATCAAGGCCAAAATCTTCAATTAATATGCCTGCTTGACTATCAAAAATAGCATATGGAGTAAAATTATAATTTAATATATCAAATTGATATTCGTCTGCTCCACTTGAATTTATAATACCTTTTTGACTGTAAGGTATGAGTGCAGTAGTCCAGTTAGTGCCATTATTTCTTTTATTAATTTTATATACTTTTTCATTTGCGTCTGGATTTGCAGGGTAAGCATCAGTGCCACCTACTTTACCTCCACCTGCCCAATCTTGATTGCCTATATATTCACAAGTATGTAATTGTTGTATATTAAACTTTTGTGAATTTGTATCATATGCTACAAGTGGATCATTTGCACCTAAATACATTTTTCTAATTTTAGGCACTACATCACCTCTATTTGCATATGCAGGTGTTCCTGCCTCTGCCACAGGATTTATACCTAGTTTCCAAAATGCAAGATCAAAGTTTTCATTTAAACCCATTCTATTCCATCCATCTATCATAGAAATTACACAAGTAGAGTATGCAGTAAAATGTGTATCCCAACCAAAACAAGTCCCTGTATCTATTTTTGTGCCAGTGCCAGTTCCATCATTATATTTTAAATAATCTGCAGGTGGATACATATTTGTCCCACTTGCCCCAGTCTTAAATCTTATATAATTTAAAGTGTGCGTGACTGAATATTTATAAAATACACCATAATGTGCAGTAGATACTCCGTCCCCTACTGTATTACTTGCATTATTATCAAACATAAAAAAGAAAGGTAAAGATATATAATTCTTTTTCCATGTTTCATGGTCAGATCTAGCACCACTTGCAGATATATCATCTGTTCCTAACATAGCATTACTTAATAAACCTGCTACAAATTGATTTATATGTAAAAATCTACTATTTAAAACTGTTGTAGGTGTATTACTTGCACTTTCATCTCCATATGCATTAAATTTATTATTAAATAATTCTGGATATAATGCTTGTTTATCAAATACATTTTTTATTAGAGCAATATTATGATCAGTATAAGGTATATTTGTAGTTAAATATTCGTCTGTTGCATCAAATTCTAAAAATACAGATGGAGTGCCAAAAAACTCAGTAGATCCAGATCTAAATGCAGTGCCATTTGATTTTAATAATCCATATGCCATTTCAGTGCCAGCATCCCATAGTTCAGGTCTTTTAATACCTATTAAATTTGTGCAATTTATATAATCTACTACTTCTTGTGTAGGTATTGCATCATGTAAATTACTTGCATTATACATTGTAAAATGATCAGATTGCATATCTACATATGAAAAACAATCAAAAGTATTATAAGTTTGACTTTCTAAAAAAGTTGATATAGCAGTTGAAGGTTTAAATGCATCACTATTTAAATTAAATGGATAATCTATAATTTGTTGTTGCCCTGTTTTTTTTAATTCATTTGTTAATTCTTCTGCAATACCTTCTGGACTATTGAAACCTTTATTTAAATCAACTGTTATTTTTTTTGTAAATGCAGACCATTTTCTCATAGAAGGTTCAATTGTATGATAAGTATCTGGTGCAAGTGTTGCTTTATCTGAAATTTTACTTGCACCTGATCCATTAAAATATTGTGTATTTGCTACATATATTTTATATTTATGATTATCATTTCTAATTTTCCAGTATTTATATGTAGGGGGTGGGCCTGCACCTGCAAGACCTCCTTGACTAATAAAACCAGTAGATACATAATAATCTGCATCACAATAATATAATGAAGTATCTGTCCTAAAAAAATAAGGTATTTGATGGTGTGGCAATCCTCCACTATCTCCAAATGTAGTCCCTGCACCTAGTTGTGTAGATCCTTCTTGAAAATACCACATATGTGCTTGACTTGTTAAACTTGCTAGTTGTGCAGAGTCGCATACAAATTTACGAGGCATTTGCACATAATTTTCACCATTAGCATTTTTATAATATGATATTACCATATCACATTTATTATCAGTTAAATCTATTGTTTCTGATCCATTAGTATATTCTCTAACAGAGCAACCAGTAGTAAATCTATAATCATCTATTGTATTTTCTTCACTTGCATTTAAAAAAGAAATAGTTTTACTTGCATTTATTTGATCCCCTGATAATTCTATAACTTTATCACCTGCACCTCTTTCACCTATAAAACTTGATTGCACAGTTATTTGATCTCCTACTGAAATTTTAACACCAGATCCTAATTTATTTGTCCATTGTGCCGTATTTGTATTATTACCTGATTTTGCCTCAGTAGAAGATAATCTATTTGCTTCTAATATTTTAACATTTGTAAAAGAAGACATATATAATATAAAAATATTTTATTTACTATATATTATACATGACAAAAATGGCAGATTTTACTATGGAAGAATTAATGTTATTTATTATAGGTGTTTTAGGTGCCGTAGGTGGATTAGCAGCAATATTATTTAAAAGTAAATGTGAAACTATTGATTGTTGTTGTATCAAATGTAAAAGAAATGTTCAAGCAATTATAGAAGAAGAAAAATTAAAATTAAATCAAGCAAATGAAAAAGCAAAAAAGGAAATAAGAAATTCAGTAGATAATATTACTGAGGAGCCTGAGGTTGAAAATTAGGCAAAATAACAATCAAAGAAACCATCTTTAAGTGTAGCAGTTCTTACTAGTTCGAGCCAACACCTCTGGGTAAATACAGTGCCAGATTTAGGCGGACGGAGAGAAGAGTATAGAGTTTCAAGTTCTATACCTCTACTATTAATTCTTTCATTACGGTTTAGTCTATGTGCCTGGAAAAAGAAATTACCTCTTAAACCATTTGCTCCATTAGATACTGCGTGTCCATTGTAGTTTGCAACTGCAAGACCACCTCCATCTGTGCCACCACCCTCCATATTATATTCATCACGGGTAATATATGGGACATTTTGTTCTGTCTGGACAATATCATGAAATTGTATAGCAGATAAACTTCTATCAATAGGATATAAATAATGATCATTATATCTAACATTTGTAGTAAGTTGTCCATTATTAGATCCATTAAGAGAAGCACTTGTAGCAGAATAAATATTACATAAAGTTTGTGCGTCTCTTGTATCATCATACATACCGATTAATAATTTATTTACAATACGACCTGCACCACCTACATTTAAAATTTGTTTAGTTTGTGAGGCACTTGATCCAGAAGTATATGACCGTTTAGCAAGTCTGTAATCAACATATTGAAAATTCATATCACGGTTAGCTGCCTCATAATCTGCAAGCATTTGACCGTCATAAAATATATAATCTGCTACCATAGATACAGAGTTTTGATCTATTTCAATTTGCTCTGTTAAATCTGGGGCAGTATTTTGCACACAAAAACGATTATTACTCGCAAGAGGACTAAATACTAATTCAATAGATACTTGTTCTTTCATCATAAATAATGGCAGTTGATTAAATCTTAAAAATGGGAATAAATCACTTAGAGCAACTTGTAAAACAGGAGTATTTTTAACTAAAATATTATCATTAGGTTGAATACCAGTTGCTACAAAGGAGGCAGAAGTAGATACAGTAGGTAAAAACTCTGCTCCTGCAGGTTTTAATGCCTCTACTTTATTTGTGCCATTACCTATATAATAACCTTTCGCCTCATAATTTTGATCTCCACCTCCTGCATTATCATAATCAAATTGATGGTATAAAATTCTACCAGTCAATACACTTTCTCTTTCTTTATTAATACTATTATCAATAAATAATGATTTATATGCCATATATGAATTGAAATCTTCTATTTCACATACGGTCTTAGCACCTATTTTTAAGGTTGCTCTATTAATTAAACTATGAACACCTACATTAACAGGATAAGTAGCATTCATGTTTGAAGCATTTGAAGTTTTTAGAGCAAAGGTTAATCTAGAAAAACTATGAAGGAAACCTTTATTCTGTAAAGTAAATCTACAAAAGTTTTGACTGAATACTACTGGATCTAATACATCTGTTTCTACATCTTGTGCTAGGTCAGAAGGGATACTACCTAATTTCATAAGATCTGGGACGGTGCTAGAAGTAATACTCATTGTATATAATATATAATTATAAAAAAAAATAAAATTTATTTTTAATCAGCATTATGCAATAACTTGTAAGCCATTTTTATTAAATACAAGAGTATTTTTATGATGGACAAATAAGAAAATTGTTTGTGGATTATCAGTATCTAAACCTAACTCCATTTGTATGCCTAATGAAGCGGCAGAGAAATCTATACCTTGATTACTAATATTATCAAATGATACACCAACTGCAAACATACTGCCGCCGTCTGGGATTTCATTATCCGTGCCACCAGAAGTAATATCACTATCACGGGTAAAAGTTATAGGAGAAATTTGTGTTTTCTTAACATCACTATAAGGCATAAAACTATCTAATACATTACGGACTACTTGTGGATCTGCTGGGAAATATTCTGTATTTGCAGCAATAAATCTTGTGTTAATATTTGTATCAACATTGTATTGAAGTGGATATTTAATACCATTGCGAGTAAAAATTAATTGATTTAGATTTGCTACATCGCCAGTATCATTTGTAAAAGGTAAGCACATATTACCATTATACGATATATTATTTAATTTATCTGATGGAATAGTATTAAAGAATACACCTAATACTTTACTTAAACCTAAATTAAAATTAATTATAGCATTTGTAGAATTTACACTAGTATAAAAACTTGAAATACTATTATATTCTAATGCACCAGATCCACGACTATTTAATGCTCTCATATTTTCTGCAGAAGGATTAACAACTTCACATATTAAATTTAAGTTAGATAACTGATAGAATGGATCTACTAAACTTGTGCCGAATAGCACTTGACTATCATTTTGTAGGGTAATTTCAAGTAATATACCACCTGTGCCCCATCCATTTGCAGATAGTGGAATAGGTTGGCGACCATTTAGTAGCCCAGATGGTAAATGCATACAGAAAGCAGATCCAGTAGTAGTTCTATTTGTAGCAGATACACCATTATTATTTACTAATAAACCATTATTACATACTTCTTGATTAGGGATTGCACAGGTTAATTCATTTTGATATGACATTGCCTCTTGTTGATTTGATAAGTATGGCAAGTAGGTTGCTAAGAAACGACCATAATGTCTAATATGTTCAATAGTTTGTTTAGATCTTTGAGATTTTATATTTAATTCTGAAATTACTGAATATATGCCTAATTTAGGGTCTATATTAATACTATCGCCAGAAGTGGGGATAGCAGGACTAGCACCTTCAAATACCTGAAAATTACCTGTAAGTCTAAGACTATTACCTATTAAATATTTATCTTGTTCTGCAATAATAAACTGTAATACTGGATTGCCATTTTTAAAACTAACTACGCCAGTAGAAATAATGTTGCTGGGTTGAATTTGAAGATGTTCTAATGATCCCTCCATATTGTTTATAATATACTTAATATTTTATTTTTAAAATTTAAAATTAATAAATAAATGTGTCCGATTTCATTTATATAAAAATAAAAAGACTTTGAAAAATATTTTAACTCATGAAAAAAAAAAATAAATTAGAAAATGAAATTAGAAAATTAAACAACAAAAAGTTTTAAAATATGCCGAAATCCGACACAAAAAAAGGTTAATATAGAATTGAATATAAATTTAAACTTCTACCATAATACTTTCTCCTTTAATCATTAGGCGACGGAGGTGAAATACATAATTCTTCCATAGTTTAGGTTTAGTAGGTGCAGTGCTTTCTTGATAATTAACTTGTAAATTAAAATCTCTATTACGTGCATCATATACGCCCGAGCCGAGTGCCAACGCACGGCCTATAATAAAGTTATCATTAAAATTTCTCATGGAGTGAGTATTAATACCTGCACTTGTGAGTGCCTTATCAAGTTCAATAAGAGGTTGCTGTGAAATAGAAACTTGACTACTAGTTTTGCTACAATCCACAAGGCGAGATGGTTGCAGTTTGCCGTCATATTGAAATACATAATTAGTAATATGATCTGTAATACCTACCATTCCAGATCTTTGTGTAGCACTTAAATAATCTCTATTACTATCTGGGGCAGTTTCAAAAGTAGTGACTGCACCTACTGCACCTGCCATATTCTGCTGTGAAGTATATACCGTAGCATCTGTTGGCACACAAATAATTGACTTGCACCGTTGATTATCCAGTGGGAGCCTGATATTGGCCACACGGTCAGATACTAACTGACTATACTTATAATTTGTCACGCTCATAAAATCATATGAAATTGATCCACCTTCTTTCATTTTTCTTAGCATACCTGCCTCATATCTACTATCAACACCTATTTGCTGTAATACTAATTCAACATTAGATATAGAATATGTGGGATTATATGAAGAGGCCTTTTCTACTGATAAACTCTCTACGACCCATTTACCATTTGTAGTTATTGCCTGACCAGTAGCATTTGTGCATTCTTGTGTAGTTAATTTTACATGACTACCATCTGTTTCTATTTGAGTAATTATAGGGTCTCCACCAGTAGAGAAACTTGCACTTGTAGCACTTGCAGTATCAAAAAATCCAATCTTTTCACCTACTACAAATGGACAGTCATATGCACTATGTTGATTATTTACAGTAGATAAATACCAAGTAGAAGTTTTAGATCCATTCTTTAACTCACCAGTAGTAGCACAACCATTAATAGAATGAAATATGGGGTTTAATGTAGTTCTACGACTTAACTGCACACTATCAAGAGTTCTAAATACTTTTCTGTCCTCTTCAAGTGTAATAGAAATATGCAGGCCTTGCATTAGCATTACAGGTAAAATTTTATCAGATTGAAATAGACCTGTGTGTAATGGCAGACAGACCTTAGCATCTACATATTGTTCTTTTTTCATAGCAACTGTATCAGGGTCATTTGCACGAGGTAAATAATATGGATTACTATTTGTATCATTATAGGCAGTTTCAGTAGATCCACGAGTGCCACGACCTCTAACAGTTTGAATAGTAGATCCTTCTGTAAGTGCCCGTTTATTACGCAGAGATGGATTTGTTTCATAATCATATTTCATAGCAACCATAGTATTGTAATCAGTAATTTCTTCTAGCAAAGTATTACGATTGCCATCATAAATGCGAATATCTCTGATTAATATATTGGCACCGATTTCACCATCTAACTGAATACGAGTTAGTTCTCCTAATGTATCGGCAGGAGGTTTAAGTTTTACATTAAACTGTAAATAACTTTCCTTAGGGTTAATAAATTTAGTAGAGGGTGGGACATTAATCTCTATAATTTGATTTGAATTATATGACAATCCATTTTCAGAAGGGATTGACACAGAAGTTTGCTGGACAGGTATTTTATCTTCTACTTCAAAATAATCGGCCATTTTTTATATTATATTAAATAAAAAAATTTTAAAATATTTCTTCATAATTATTTATTAAATATTAAACTTTATTTAGGTTTCCAATACATATACTTTTCTTCTACCATAGGATCTAATGACACATAATCCGCCTTTTTACTAATATCTTTACTGACTAAACAATTATAATCTACTTTATGATGATATTCTTTTGATACCATTCTTGTATCTCTTGATATTAAATCATCTACTGTCTTTCCTTCTTTTAAATTTAATTTACACTCTAAATCCAATATTTTCAATACACTATACAAATAATCATATTTATCCTTATACCCTTGTTGAGTATGTTCTTTATATATTGATTGATTACCACCTGATTGAGTTCCAGAAGTTTTTTTGTTATACTGGACATGATTAAATGACAAAGTAGTAAAACCACTTGAAATGTTTTCTATGGATAATAATACATCCTCATTGTATTTGTAGTTAAATCTCATAGTTGTAGGGACTAACATACTACTATAACATTTTGTATTCTTTGCTATACATACTCTACAATCTCCTTCTGAAATCAATGGACTAAAATTATGACTTGCTACACCGATATTTGTATGTCTATCAACATACTTTTCAATAGAAGTAAATATTTCTGGACATTCTATATTGTGTTTTGTTCCTTGATAATATCTAACCCAATTTGTAATATTGTCATCTAACATCCAAACTCTATCAAAATCCTTACAATTGTCAGTCAATATATAATTTCTCATTTGACTTCCACCCATTTTATATTCTGATAAATTCACTGGTGCGACTACCAATTGACAGTATTCTGGATTATACCATTCTTTATATTGTTTCTCTTCCTTAGGTTCAATATATAATTTATGTGGGATTTTCATTTTACTAAGAAGTATATGAGTTGTTCCATTTTCATTATGTCTTCCGAGAGATAGAATACATACTGGATATTTAGTAGATCGGTCTTCTACCGTAGATAGATATGTTCCTCTTTTTACCTTAGGTTGTTGTATTTGAGTAGTAATAGACAAATTACCCCTCGCATATTTCATGGATACTTGTTCAAAACTGTCTATAAGTTTTTCTTTTAGTTCATCTACCTTATCTGGATGACATACACATACAGAATGTAAGACAGACATATCCTTAGATTTACTGTTATCATATTCCATAATGTCAAAACTATATTCTAAAACTTTATCTCTTGCCTCACTGTCTTGATTTTTCATACAAACATAGTCTTTTTTCCAATCAAATACGGATCTCATAGTATCCAAATCATTTTCAGAAAGTCTAATAAGAAATCTAATAAATTGTTTTTTGTCTTTTTTGTAGAGTTTGTCAGTATCATCCCAACTACCTTCAACTCCATAAAACCAACGGTTTGTATTGTTCTCCATTATATATATATGTGTCTTATTTGTTTAAGTATTTTTAAACGGAGGTTTGAGGTCTGGATTTGTTGAATGTCAATTTCAAATTTATTCTGGATCTGGATTTTTGAAATTCAAATTTCAAATTTGCGGACAGACTATATTGATTGTGGCAACCTCAAAAAAATTATGCGCCTCCTACATATGCCCCAGTAGTTCCTAAACTTCTTTCAGCAATTTGTTTTGTTTGTGGAGCACCTTGCGCGGACATTTTATTTACAACACCTTGTTGAGTTGCTACACCTTTATCAGATTGTTTTTCTTTTTTAGTATCACCATATAAATCTGCACCAAATGATACTGCACCTGCAACTGCACCTAATCCACCTAATACTGCACCAACAGGTGCCCCAACAATAGTAGCATCTGCACCAACACCTGCAAGTTCTAATGCACCTGCAAGACCACCTGCAATATTAGAAATATCACCTACTTTTTCATAACCTTTTTTCTTACCCCATGTTCCTGCCTTTGCCGTAGCATCTTCATATAAATCATATGCACCCGTTGCTGCCTGTAATCCTGCAAGACCTTTACCAAGTGTTCCTAAACCACTTGCCTCTGGCATATCAGGTAAATCTTCCTTAGGTATTGATAAAGGTTCTACTGTTGCACCTCTACCTGCTTTTACTAAATCACTTGCCTCAGATTGTTCTCTCATTTCAGTTAAAGTTTGTGGTGCTGCCTCAGTTGATCCAGATACTTCTGGCACTCTATCTGCTATACCACTACCTTCTGGACTAGTAATAGGTGCAGAAGATCTTGCTGCACTTTCTGCCTCTTGTGCTCTTCTTGCTGATAAATTTTCTCCAAAATCTAAAACAGCATTTACATCTGCATCACTTTCTCCGCCTGGCAATAATGCCTCACTACTACTTAATGGGCCTCTTGCATTACTTGCTAAACTTTCTCTTGATCCAAATTGTAAAGTATTTATAGGGTTAGTTCTATTTACACTTTCTCCAACAGCACCAAGTGGAGTTCTACTTGCAAAATCTAATTCACCCTGAGGTATTGCACCTGATACACCAAGAGCACGACCTGCTACACCTAAAACTTGTTGTCCTTGTTTATATCTTTTTATCCCTAATCTAGTTAAATCACCTACATCTGATACTGTTTTACCAATCGCACCTGCCTCTTGACCACGATCCTCTGCCTTTTCTACTTGTTCTTGTTCTTTCATCCCCTGTAATCTATTTTTTTCACCTAATAAATTTGTTTTAAAATTATCTCGCTCAATAGCATTATTATATCTGATTTGTCTATTTGCTGCATCAATATCAGAATTCATCATATTGCCCATCCCAATTGTAGATCTATAACCCATAACAGACATATTTTATATTAATATGCAATAAAATAATTTTAATCTTTTTTATCCATTTCATTAAACTCAGATAAATCTACATTATCTCCACCCTCTAATATTTTATCACCCACAGCAATCTTTCTTTCAAATGAAGCATATGCTTCTGCAGGATTTTCTGATAAATCCATATATAAAAATTTATATCTTTCAGGTGTAGCAATCTTATATATTTTTAACCAATTCTCTGCACCTCCAAACATGTCTCCATATTCTTCTGCTACTTTCATTAGCTCTTTCTGATTAGGGAATGGACTACCTATAATTACTGCCGTAGCATTCTGCCTAATTATAGGTGAAACCATTCTGAAATTCTGGCTACTAATTAATAATAATTTTATATTATAGTGCCTAAATCTGCTACATAAATGATTTACCTTTGCTTCTCTACGGATACTGCCAAGGCAATCATCTAAGACAACACACATAGAAGGTTGATCCTCTTTTTCAAAACTTTTTTGTTTTGATACTATACCGTCTATCATACTATCACTATAATGATCCTCACAGTCAAATGCTTTTAATAAAAATCTACTTGTATTATCATTATGTATAGTATTGCTAATAATTTTAACTTCATCAAAATAATCTTGCCCGTAGAAATTTTCATTTAATAATAAATTACTGATTAAAGTGCTCTTGCCTGTTTTTATAGGCGATACTAATAACATTAGTGTAGGGGGTTTAGGTAAATGTGGATGTAAAGGTTTCTCCTTAGGTAAATCATCTCTATCTTGCACAGGTAAAACTTCTGGGTAATTAGACATTATATATATTGTTAGAAAATATTTTTATATTTTTTTAGAAAATTATAGAAATAAAATAAAAATATTTAGTAATATATAATGGACAGATTTCCTGAAATTGTAGAAGCACCAGAAGAAAATGAAGTAGAGCAAAATCTTTCTATGGATATAGAAGATCAAGAACCACAAGAAGAAGTAGAAGAACCAGTAGAAGTCATACCTAAACCTGTTATACCACAGAAAGAAATTTTTAAAAATAAAAATACAAATAATCCACTAGAAGTAGAAAAGGTTAAGAAACCTAAGAGACAAATTTCAGATAAACAGAGAGAAAATCTTAGAATTGCCAGAGAAAAAGCATTAGAAAAAAGAAGGGCAAATGCTAAGGCAAGAAAAGAAGGGACAATGCCTACTAAAAAAGAACAAGAAATTATAGATAAGAAACCAGTAGTAAATAATATAGTCCATGAACATAAAACTATAAATAATAATTTTACAAGAGAAGATATAGAAAGTATGGCAATGAATGCAGCAAGTAAGGCAAGTGCTAAAGCATTAGAAGAATATGAAACTGTTAGAAAATATAGAAAAGAAGAGAAAAAAAAGAAACAGGCAGAACAGGCAGAAAGACAGAAGATTAAAGACACTATACAAAAGGCCACTAAGGTTGTAGATCCATTTGATTTTTGTTATTGATTAAATTTGTGTCAGACATTTATGTCTGCCAGAAATGACAAAGTCATTTGTGTCATATTTCGGCATATTTTAAAACTTTTTTAACTCTTTTCTAAAAACTTTTATTCTTTCTATTTTTTTTTTTTTCATGTCAAGAAATATTTTTAAACAACAAAACATTTTTATATAAATGAAATCTGACACATTATTTAAAATTTATAATTAATATATTTTTTATTATATAATGCCTACTCATAAAGTTGTTAATCAATTTATAAGAGATTATAATAAAGAGTTTAGTATAAAAGGATATAGTAAAATGGGTCTTGAAGAGAAAATGAATGCAGTAAAAAAAATGATGGATAAGATATCTGATAAGACTGCGCGTAATAAAATTAGACAAGATTATAGAGAAAGAATACAAGAACCATTTAATCAAAAAGCAAAAGCAGGTAGTTTAAAAGGTGCCTTAGGTAAAAAATTTAATAAACCTGAAACTAAGAAAAAAGAAACTAAAAAAGAAGTAAAACTGGGTAAGCCTGGATTACTTGATAAAAAACCTCTGGGTAGTAGAAATACTAAACCTGCAAGTAAATTAGATCCTGATAGTGCAAGAAATTTAAAAGAGGCAATGAGGTCATTAAGGACAAGTGATTTAAAAGATATATTAGAAGATGGTAAATACCCTACAAATAGAGCGCCTATACATTCAGAAATAAAAAAATATATGAGAGAATTAATTAAACAGAGGGAGAGTAAATAGTTATTTAAGCCATAGGTTTTCATTAGGGATATTCATTTTGTATGCAAGGTATATAGCATAGAAACTACAATTCTTTGTGGGGACATATGTATCATTTTCATACTTATCAAAATTAATCTTGCCACGGGGATTAATTACTTGAATATGTTTCATATCTTCGCCAAATATATCTCTGAGATAATTTGTATATAAAATATTACTATTTAGGATAATTATAAAAGGTTTATCAACCTCGTGTAGTTTTCTAAGTGCAGCCTGTTTTAGTTTTTTACTATATGGAGGATTTGATACAATCATATCCATTTCAGGATATTTAGTTGCTACGGGGATTTTTTCATTAAGTCTAGTTTCTTCTATAAAATCATATCGTTTGTCATAATGCACGGTATTACCTAACTCTTCTAGGTATTCTGCAGATTTAGATTGATTAGAGTTTAACATAAATGCCTCAACTATGACCTTGTCTTTCGGTATCAAATGATTTATACTTGCCCAGGCACTTTTAGGTGTGTAGTAGTCGTCGTGTGTAGCGAAGTGAGGACTATCAGAAAAGTTTGCCATATATAACTTGTTGTAAGGTTTTCTTTTTTGTATTCAAACGGTATCTGTTTGAGGTCTGTGTTTTTTCAAATGTCAATTTCAAATTTGCTTTTGAAAGTTTTTGACTGTGGCAGGACAAGGTTTTGTAATCTGAAATAGTTGAATATTAAAATCAAATTTATTTTTTTTTATTTTATAATATATAAAATGCCTACACAAAAGGAAAGTCTTCAATTTGTTAGAGAAAACAAACAAGCATTAAAAGGTGGAGGATTATATGCAAATAAAGCACCTTCAAATATGGCAAGTGGAGAACTTAATGCTGCTATTGATAAGGCAACTGGTAAAATAGGTGGAGCAATTGAAAATAAATGGAAGCGTATGAAACTGAAATCAGACGCAAGTCCTGCCGAGGCACAAGCAGTAGGTAAAAAAATGAAAAGGGCACAGATGGCGGCAGGAACTTTGGGTGGATCTGCCAAGGTGCCTCAAAGGGCAACTATGAAAAAAGATACTGGAACAGGTAAGAAACTACCTCCTACAAAGAAGGTAGGGAGACCTAAAAAACAAGCAACTACTATTGATGGAGAAATTGCTAATTTAATGAAACAAGTTGATAAAAGATATAAATAAATATATATATAATATATAATGGAAGAATTATCAGATCATTTATTTAGTATAGATTGGCCACAACAAAATAGAAATAATGTGCTAGAAGTCAAAGACACTACATATGAAGGTTTTGTATTAGGTGCAGTAAATTCATGGGCAGGAAAGAAGCCAGGTAAAACTGGTAGATGTATAGTTATATCTCAAAAAACTGATAAACCTAAATATAAAAAAATATGGGATATGGCAAGTAAAGTAATGAATGATTATGATCCAGATTTTAAATTTACTACAATTCAATTTAATAAAAATCATAAGATGAAAAAACATATAGATAAAAATAATGTAGGGTGCTCTTATATAGTGGGTTTAGGTAAATATACTGGTGGAGCATTAAGAGTATGGGATGAAATGGATGAAAATCCAGAAGATATTGATATAAAAAATAATTTTTATAAATTTAATGGATATATACATTGTCATGAAACACAAGATTTTATAGGAGATCGTATATCACTTGTTTATTTTAATGTTGTTTAATGGTTTTTTATAATTTTGAAATACTTTTTGTGGCCTGACTTTTTTATCAGCCGCTAATTCTTTATTAACATTAAACTGTAAAGGGCATTGTGGGCCTAAATCTTTTATAGGTTTCTTACTTGCTCTACCTTTTTTTAATGCTGGTTTATCTTTTAAATGTGGCATATATTAATATTTATATTTTTTTTATTTATTATTAATATAAATAATGTCTTTGGTTTTAACTTCTAATACAACTTCAAATGACAATGGCAATGGGCCTGGCAATTCGGGGTTAAATTTACCTTACTCATATCATAACTATTTATCTAATGCACTTACACTACCTGCTAATGCAGAAGTAGCAGTGCAATCAGTTAAAGTAAATAAAGAGGGAGAAATATCAGTAAATCGTGCAAATAATCAATATTACATTTATATCGGAGATAATAGAGATGGATCTAGATCTATTGATGAAACTACTTCAACTCCATTACATACATATGTCAATAAATCAGAAAGTAAAAATTCAACTATGGGCACAAATCAACTAGCAGAAGAAATAGAGATCTCTATGAATAGAGGTGTATTTCATCCTAATTTATTGAAATCTACTATTAATTCTTCTGGTTGTCAATGTAATGCAAGTCGTAATGCTTCATTACTAAGTTTTGAAGGTTTTGATTTTCAATTCAATCAATCTGCAAGTAATGCCTCAGATTTAAAATCAACTATGGAATTTGAAAATGCACTTGTTGCACCACAATTTGCTGCAGGTGTATGGGATAGTGGAAGTCATACTATTAAATGTGTCCATGATGCAGATAGTGATATAGCAGAAATGATAGCAACTGGACATCCTATAAGTCATACAGGTGGCACATTTCATTTTAGTTTCTTAGAAATGGGTAATGAGTTTTGGCAGGCAGGTTTAACTAGATTTTTAGATACATCGGCAGGTGAATATATGGAACAAAATTGTGCATACTTTTCTAATATGGGGCAAACTCAATTTGACTGGGTAGTAAAACCTGTATTAAATGTATCTGATAGTAAATTTTATTTAAAAGTATTTCATTTAATTAAAGATCCTACTGCAGAAAACTTTATTGATTTAGTAGAGTTTGATTATAGTCATGTAGTTGCAGCGCCTGGTATTGAAGTATTTAATGCTTCAAGTGATTATAATGCCTCCACTGTTTCAGAAGTTATTTTTAAAATAGAAAATGAAAGAGTATCATTAACCTGTCAATCTGCAAATGGTCTTACTAAACATGTCCTTGCAGACGGCACTAATGCAAGTAAAGTTAAAAATCTTAAACCTACTTGCTCTACTACAAAATGGTTATACCCTAAGGTTAGGTTGCGAGAAAACAATGCTATATGCACTATAAAAGAATATAAGGCAGTAAATGTAGATGATTTTGAATATGGTGATAAAAGACAAAGAATTGGTTGGAATAGAGTATTAAATCCTAACCTTGTAGTAAATGATATGGACTGGTGGTGCAAGTTAATTATGACGGATCAAGATTATGAATATGGACAACCTATTGATACAAGATATATGTTTGATTATAGTGATACTACCTCTGGCCCATCTAGTAATGGTGAATATAGTCAATTTGGCCTAAATGCAAGTGGAGGTCTAAATGCTTCAATTGTTATGATATTAAAAGAAGATAAAGATGTTTTACCTAATTATTATGGATACTCGCCAAGTGCCGGAGCAAATGCTATTGATTTATTCGGATTTAGTAATGTGCCAATCCTAAGAATACCTACTACCTCCTCTGAGGCAGGTAATAAAATTTCTTATATTTCATCTTCTATACCTAAAATGATATCAACTAACAGTATATTTGTTAGACTTGATAATTATAGTCAATTATCATTTAATGCACAAACTGGATCACCTAGTAAAATTTTATATCATTTACCGCGCTTCGCCAATGACGGATCTGAGTTTGGTGCATTATATTTTGAACCTACTGAAAGAACTTATATTAAACTTGATAACCCTAATGCCATATCCATAAATGATTTTAGTATTACTTTATGCAACCCTGATGAAACCCTTGCAAATAATTTAACTGGTAAAACTATTGTAATGCTACATTTCAGAAAATCGTTAAATTAATATAAATATTATATATATTTTATATATAAATGACCCTTGAAAATAAATTAACTTATATATTATGTGCTGTATCTGTTATATCAACAATGTATCATATATACAATAATGAAATGTTGCTACAAGCAAATATTAAATTAAAACAAAAAATACAAGAACTTTTGATAACTCAGAATGGAAACAACATGAATTTTAAATTACCTGAACCTGAACCTGAACCTGTAAAAAAAGAAAATAAAAAAACTAAATTACCTCCTGGCAAATCTCAAATAACCCGTATGGCAAGAGACAAAGGTTATCAATGCTTACAAGAATTTTATAATGATGTAATTTCTAACAAAGATACAGGTAAAACTAATGATGGTAAAAAAATTACTAAACTTATGGTGCAGAGATGTATTTTGGCAGAAAAAGAAGGATGGGTTGATAAACAAAATTAATATATATTAATTATATTATGGCAACATATAATTCTGCCGAAAACAAAGGTAAAAAAAAATCTGATACTCCTACTCCTCATGAACTATGTGATTTTTTATATAATTTATTAAAAGACAAATATAATGAAGCAACCATACTTGACCCTTGCTGTGGCGACAGAAGACTAACTGCCAAATTTAATGGCAATATTATTAATTATGAAATAAAAGAAAATAAAGACTTTCTTATAGAAACTAATAAAATTAATTGTGATCTATGTATTTGTAATCCACCATTCAATATAGGTGGCAGAGGTAAAGTATTTACTCCTGAAATATTTTTAGATAAAGTCCTTGAACTATGTGGCACTGATATACCTATTATAATGATTGTCCCTATGGGTTTCAGATTAAATTGCAGAAAAAGATCTAAAAGACTTGCTAAATGTAGATCTTATTATCCTGATATAACTACAATTATATCTTTACCTCTTAACTGTTTTGATGACACTTTATTTCATTCAGAAATAATATGCTTCAATACACCTTTTCTTAAACCTCATTATTTTTTTAATTTTTAAGTTTATATTAAAATTTTCTTTTATAATTGATTTATATATGATCCCTAAAATAATACATCAACTATGGATAGGCGAGATTGCTAGACCATATAAAATTATGGACAAATGGCAAGAAATGCACCCTGATTATGAATATATTATGTGGAATGAAGAGAAACTAAAATCATTACGCATACCAAGAAAATATAAAGAAAAAATTGATAAATGGCCAGAAATTCATGGACAAGCAGATATGTATAGATGGATAATATTAAGAGACTATGGAGGCATTTTTGTAGATGCCGACATGTTTTGTATAGAACCTTTTACTAATAATCTACTTGCTAACTCATGGTTTTGTTTTGAAAATGAAATAGAAAGACAAGGTCTATGTGCTACAACAATTATGGCATTTGAAAAAAATCATAAACTACCTAATCTTTGTATTGAACATATTTTAAAAAATTATATTAAACCTCCTTCATGGATATCCGTAGGCCCTAAATTATTATCTGATATGTATTATTCTAATGCAGAAGAACTTAAAGATATTGATATTCTGCCCTCTTATAAATTTCTACCAGAACACCATACTGGTGCCGTATATAATGGACACGGTAAAGTATTTGCTACACACTTCTGGGGATCAACTAAAAGACAAAATCATAAATTAAATAATATGAAATGCCCTGACCATTTTAATAGACCAAGTAAAAAAAACTTTATTGATATTGACATAACAAATTTAAAAGAAGATCAATTAATTTATTTTTTAAAATCTTTACCATTCATTCAAGGTAGATATAATATACAAATTACTTCTAGCAAAGATATAGATACTTCTGATTTAAGATGGGTAGATACTATAATTCAAGAGCCTCTAACTGATCCTTAATACTTTTTAATATCTTAGCATAATCTTGCATATGAGCACAACCATACTCTAAATCATTAACATCATGAACTATGCACTCTAAATCAGTTTTTAATATTGAACATATCTGATTTGTTATCTCTTCTAGATTTTCTACCTTGCCGTGTAAATATTCATTCTCCTCTTCTAATTCTGCTATTTTATAATCTTTTACATCCACACAAGGTTTATTCTCTACAAATACAACCTTCTTAGTATCTTGCTCTGATAATTTTTGTTTCATCATATTAACTCTATCACTTTTTTCCATCTATATACTTTCTAAATAAAAATATTTTATATTATAAACTTATGCCAACAAATAAAGAAAAATTTAATAAAAAATATGGATTTCCTCTTCAAGCAAGTCATAGTAAAAAAGAAATTTCAAAACTATCAGGTGTATCTATGGCAACCTTGAATAAAGTATATGACAGAGGTTTAGGTGCTAGAAAATCTAACCCTCAATCTGTAAGAACCCTAGCAGGTAAAAAAACTGGCACTAATACATTAAAAGGTAAAATGTCTGGCCCTCAATGGGCAATGGCAAGAATATATAGTTATGTTATGAAAGGTAAAACTTATTATACTGCAGACAAAGACCTACACACCTAACCCCATTCCCACCAGGCTGCCTCTTGATGCTGTTTACGCCAACCCATTGACCCTATCACCATTCTATATCTCTTATTCCTATTATGGTGCATAAATGCCGTGCAATTCTGAGGGCAACACAAATACACTGGTGCGTCATAGAAATCACACATACCAAAACCAGTATCTCGCATCGCCTTAATAACTTCAAGTTGCTTGAACTTTTTGAACCATTTCTTCTGATTAGGCCATTCATAATATACTGGACAATTTTTATCTAAATTATGAACCATTTGTATAAACTCGTGCTCTGGAAATGTAGGGTCAAATACTACCTTACCATTCATATCTTCAACCCATATATGATAGTCTCCGTCCTTTGTCCCACCCACCGTATATCCAGACGGAGTAGAATACTTAGGTTTTGACATAAGTGGAGGCATTTCAATAGTGTTTGTATATCACTTTGAGGTCTGACTTTCTGAAATGTAAAAATCAAATTTGCTTTTCACACTTTTGTGCCGTGGCAACTGGATTTCTCAATGTGTCTGATTTCACAGATTTTTAAAACTTTTTGTGTCTAGAAACTTTTCAATCTCAAAATCAAATTTATTTTTTCATGTCATTCAAAATATTTTAAAACAACTAAAAAATATTATATAAATGAAATTAGACACATATTAATCATCACTATGATCCTCTTCACTTTCAGTATCTACTAAATCTAATGATAATTGTATATCCTGTATATAACCCATACCTCTACGGTTTCGTTTTTCATGAAACTCTACACATATTTTCATATGTCCTCCGTCGTCATTCCAATCGTCCTCGTCCAATTCCTCACTCAAATCATATAGAGTTTCCCAATAAAACTTTCTATATTCTCTTTCATTATAATAATGGCCTCTCATAGGCATTAGAGATAAACCTCCCTCCATATAATCAGGGTGTGCATTCTCTATAATACCTACTAGTAAATTTTTAACTAAACTTTTATATTTCTTTTCAATATCTCTTTTATCTACTAATAATCTTTCAAGTTGCTCTACCTTTTTTTGACTATCCTCTAACTCTTTATTCATACCTTCTATTACTTTGACCATTGTAGGTTCAGTATTGTAATATTCTGTCATTGAAGGTTCCATTTGTTTTAAGTTTAGATTATTTAAAATTACAAAATCAAATTTCTTTTTTGACAAAATTGTCTGGGGCATATTCAAAATTATTTTTTTTAAAATTATATTGTAGCAAGATATGCTCAAAAACGATCAGGGGGGCTACCCTTTTTCATAGCAGTGCCGAGCAAATTTGAAATCGCCAAGTAAAAAAATGCAGACCTCAAACAAACAACTTGCCACAAGCAAAAACAGCAAAAAATAAATTTGAAATCCACAAGTAAAAACTTGCAGACTTCAAACACATACAACTTCTATACACTTCAAAACAATGTCCTTCGCAATGACTTGTATGAAGATCGGTATCCACTTTGACCTACCGTGTGATGTTATCAAACACATTCACGCACAAATCCCCAAGAAACTCCCACCACCTCCTGCTTATATCAAGAAGAAGGTAGATGAGTGTGGGGGTCTCCACCAGTATCACGGCATATGGGGTATGGAGCTTGTGGATGGTATCCCCAATATGCACAAATGGACACAGCGCCAGAGGTCTAGCGATACCTTTGCAGGACAACCATACTGCTATGAGGCACCACAACAGTCCCCATACTTCTGGCAGACAAATGACACAATGACCCTTGACTACTGCGATGCCTACACAAAGACACCGTTCTATACAACTGACGGTGGCAAACCCTCTTTCACTCTGCATATGGATTACCTTACCTGCCCCGACAGCGACAAAACATATGTGCATATGAGGGCTATCAAATACACTAAAAACCAGCATAGTCCATACCGCACTCCACACAATGCAGGGCGGCCAAACCTCAGAAAGTTCTGTAAAGAAACTCTGCCAAAAGACAAACAACCTGATAAGAATATGTCCTATGAAGATATGCTCGTGCACCTCTACAAAAACT
>WLWG01000939.1_pt1 | contig 28487 bp, 50 predicted proteins | sample 6712871 | NCBI WGS metagenome assembly WLWG01 (sample SAMN12718693, study PRJNA515312) | sponge metagenome | isolation source: marine sponge | host: Mycale hentscheli | place: New Zealand: South Island, Marlborough, Capsize Point | collected 2003-05-01
CAGACGGCATAGAAAACAACGACAACGACATAAGCCTACCAACTAGCGCGGCTGTTAAAAATTACGTGGATCAAACCATTACCGCCGAAGACTTAGACTTTAGCGGAAACAGCGGTACTGGCGACGTAGACCTAGACAGCGAAATATTTGAAATAACAGGCTCTAACGGCATAACCACAACCGCCTTAGACAACACTCTAGACATTGACGGCAGTACATTACAAACAGCTATAAGTACTAATGTTAGCGACATAGCTACAAACGTTTCGGACATAGCTACAAATGCTAGCGGCATAAGTACAAACGCTACAAATATCGGTACTAACGCAACCAATATAGCGTCAAACGATACCGACATAGCTACCAATGCAGCAAACATAGCGACTAACGTTACTAACATATCTACAAACGAAAGTAACATATCGACTAACGCGACTAACATAGCGGCTAATACAACTGACATAGCAAATAATGCGGCGGACATAGCTAACAACGATACTGACATTTCAAATTTGCAGACAAGCGTTGCTACAAACATTACTAATATTGCTAGTAATGCAAATGACATTTCGGTAAATGCAGAGAATATCATTACAAATGAAGAGGCTATAAACGAAGCTATTAACGAAATAGCAAATAACACTTCTGCCATAGCAACCAACGCGACGGCTATTGCTAACAATACAACAGCTATTCAACAAAACACTAGCGACATAGGTAACAAAGTTTCTAAGACAGGCGACACAATGACTGGCGACTTAACAATGGACGACCAAAGCGTTAACATAGAGGCTGGCAACAATGCAAACGTCGCGCAACCGTACCCAGGTTACAAAGGCGACGGACGTACAATAACAATGCAAGTCGGCGACTTAAACGCGTCAACAAGAGAAACGTCTTTTACTTTTGGACAGTCAAATACAGCAAACGGCAAAGGTGGTTTTGCAGTAAACATTTTAAACGAGGCTACAGGAAACTACAGTTTTGCTAGCGGTAGTTTGACGCAAGCAACAGGCGCACAGTCGGCAGCATTTAACCATAGGACAAAAGCGTCTGGCGTATTTTCGTCGGCGTTTGGAAATAAAACCGAGGCAAACGGCGCTTATAGCGCATCGTTTGGGACAGACGGAAACGCAAGCGGCGAAAACAGTTTTAAAATAGGCGAAAAAGGTACGGCGTCTGGCGACAGAAGTATAGCGTCTGGTTTCAATACTACAGCTAGCGCAAATAATTCGGCAGCTTTTGGTTACGAAAGCCAGGCATTAAAGCCAAACAATTTAGCTGGCGGTTTTCAAGCTATTGCAAACGGCAATAGTTCGGCTTTTTCTTTTGGTACATCGACTAGCGCAACTGGCGAAAATTCGGTTGCTTTAGGAAAAAACACGTCCGCAAGTGGCTCGCAAAGTTTTGCTGCAAATTCAAATTCTACAGCAAGCGGTAATTTGTCTAGCGCGTTTGCCGCTGGCGTTGCAAGCGGCGGCTCTAGTTTTGCGCATGGTACAAATTCCCAGGCTACGGCTTATAGAGCAGCAGCTTTTAATTCGTCTGACGCTAAGGGTATGGACGCTTTTGCTTGTAATACAAACAATTCTTCAAATTCCGCGGAAAGTTTTGCTTGTGGAAAAAACAATATCGTAAACGGACAAACGTCTTTTGTTGCTGGGCTAGGCAATACTGTAAGCACAAATAAAGCTGCGGTTTTCGGACAAAACAATTCGACTAGCGGTTTTTACGGAATGTCTTTTGTTATTAACGAAAATAACGAAGCTACCGAAAGGTCTAATTTCGTGCAAGGATATAATAACATAGCATCACAACCTTATCAGTCTGTTTTTGGGCAATTTGCAGACGCAACTAGAAGTAAAAGTATTTTTGTTATAGGCGTAGGCGTTGACGACACAAATAGAGACAATGCGTTTGAAGTCGTAGATACTGCAAACCCAATTATAATTATGGAGGGTTTAAAAAATAGTAGTAGTTATACTAGCGACAGCGCGGCGGCAACTGGCGGCGTACCTGTAGGCGGTTTATATAGAAATGGAAACGACGTAAAAATAAGACTAACATAAAATAAATAAAAAATGGCATTTAACGGACAATGGAATGTAATAGGAATAGAACACGTAATTAGCAACGGCTGGATAAGAAACATTACAGCTCAATACGTAGGTACTGACAACAACGCATACGACAGAAAAATAGCTTTTGCTGAATATGCGGACAGCGGCACGCCTACATACACGTTTGACGACCTTACAGAAACCGAAGTTTTAAATATGGTTTTCACTTATATAGGATCAACAGAAAAAGCGGATATCGAAAATAGCGTAGCTAGTAGAGTAGCTGACATAAAAACAGAGCTAGAAACGCCAGAAACGGCAAACAATTTACCCTGGGAATAATGGACACTACAAGTTTGAAAATATATAGTTTTAACCTATCGGCTATGACTGTTAGCTCGCTTAATATTTTAGAAGACAGTTTGAAAATTTTACTTTTAGTAGTTACTATAGGGTACACCTTATCGAAATGGCTAGAAATTCGTAAAAAGAAATAGCCAAAAGTTATAATTAAAAGACATTATAATATGCGTAAGGTCAATAAAATAATTATTCATTGTACGGCTACGCCAGAGGGTAGGGACGTTAGTATTGACGAAGTGCGACGCTGGCACGTAAAAGAGCGAGGCTGGCGAGACGTAGGCTACCATTTTTTAATACGTTTAGACGGCACAGTCGAAGAGGGTAGACCTATAGAAATGACAGGCGCGCATACAAAAGGGCATAACTGGGACAGCATCGGAATTGCTTACGCTGGCGGAATGTCAAAAGATATGACAGAGCCAAAAGACACGCGTACAGACGAACAAAAAGACAGTTTAGTAGACTTACTTTGCCAGCTGCATGACTGTTACGGCGGTACGGTTTACGGACATAGAGACTTTAGCGCAAAAGCCTGTCCAAGTTTTGACGCAAAAACTGAATACGAAAACATAAGCAACCGTTACTAATGGCATATAGTTTTAGCATAATTTCGTTAATACCTACAGGAATGATCCTAGGCTGGGCATATTACCCTAGAGACAAAGAAAACAATTACAGCGAGGTTAATTTATATTTACTTTTTATACAACTACAATTTCGCTGGGCAAACACCGCAATATGAAAAAAATAATAAACTGGTTTTCGACAGGCGTAATAGGCGAAATAAACAAAGTAATAGACAACTTATTCACTAGCGACGAAGAGCGTATGCACGCTAAAAATGAAATGCTTAAAATACTAAAAGAGCAACAGCTAGAATTACAACGTTTACAAACAGAAATTATAGTAGCCGAGGCTAACGGAAACTGGCTACAACGTAGCTGGCGACCTATTTTAATGCTAGCCTTTGGGTTTATAGTTATTTATGTAAAGTTTATAGCACCATTATTTGACTTTAAAATACCAGAGTTAGAAAACGAGTTTTGGAATTTACTACAAATAGGCATAGGCGGTTACGTAATAGGTCGTACAGGCGAAAAAATAGCTAAGGAATACGCTAGCACCAAAAAGTAATTTAATGCGCTTAAAAGCGCTTATACTAGTATATACGAGTAGACTAGTATATAGTAGTATATTTATATAGTAGTCTAGTATATAGCTAGTATACTAGTATATAGTAGTAAAAAATATAGATATTTTGCTTAACGGCAAATTTTTTTTTGAGTTTTTTTTTAATTATTTAATTTTTACATTTACATTTATGGAATTACAAGACAAAGTATTGAAAATTGTAGGTTATAAAACCTGGACGGACAAACGTAAAGTAGATACGTTACTTGAAATTGATGCAACAGCTTACACTAACTTAGGCATAGACAGTACAAAAACAGAGCGCGAGCAAACTAGACGCGACAGTCGTTTTATTTATAGAGCTATAAAAAGCATAGACGAAGAGCTAGGACGCAAGCTACTTATAAACCAATGTTAGATGCCAGCCAAACCAACAGTAAGCAAACTAAAAAAGAAACTAGATACTATTTTTAGTAAGTACGTCCGCCTTAGTAACGCTGACAAAAACGGTTACGTAAAATGTTACACGTGCGGCGTAAAAAAATACTGGGAAAAAGACGGCATGCAAGCTGGGCATTTTATGTCTAGAAAACATACGTCTACGCGTTTCGACGAGCAAAACGTCAAACCCCAATGCTATAGCTGTAATTGCCATTTTTACGGCAGACAGTTTGAGTTTGGCAAAAACCTAGACAAACAGTTTGGCGAGGGTACAAGCGAGGCTTTACTACAAAAAAGTAGACAGACGCAAAAAAATACTGTAGCTGACTTACAAGACCTTATACAATTATACACTACCAAGTTAGACCAACTACTAAAAAAGTAGTATATTCGCACCGTAGCAGACTTGCTACATTTCTATTATATCGTAGGCATAGGGCAGTTTTTTAAGCTGTCCTTTGTTTTTATCAACAATTTGTTTTAAATTGCAGTCGTAATACGATACGATATGAATAGTAATAATAGCCAAAAAGCATATTTGCAAGCGCGAATTAAAGCTCTAGAAAACGAGCTGCAACTACAGGATCAAAAAATTGAATTTCTTAACGCTAAAATTGAAATGCTAGAAATAGCAGTCAATGAGGCATATTTATTTATTTAACCTTTAAAACCTATAACAAATGAAAACAGGTAAAATTACGCATATTGACCAAGGCGGTCAATGGAATGGTCTAACAAAGTACAAAGTAACGTTTGCTGACGGCAACCAGTATACGTTTTTTGCAAAAGGCGACTTTAAGTTTTCTGTCGGCGAAACCATAAACTACGAGGTAACAAACGAAGAGTACCGAAACGCCAAAATACCGCTTGACGCATATAAAAAAGACAGCGGCACAAATGACACGCCAAAAACTAACTACATCACAACTAGCAAAGACACGCTTATTGTAAGACAGACTTGTATAAAAGCGGCAGCCGAATTTAACGCTCAACGTACCGCGGTTGACGTTAGCAATATAATAAACGATGCGGAAATAATGTTTAACTGGGTAACACAATAATATGAATAACACAAATAGTAAATACGAAAGCGAGTTTGTCAATAGTTTTGTCGTAAAAGACGAGCCTAAATTTGACTGGATAACAGCAAAACTGCATATAAAAGCTAGCGAGTTTGTAGACTTTTTACGGAAACACAAAGAGCATATAAACGAAAACAACGGCTTTATGTCAATAGATATTTTAAGAGCGCAAAAAGACCGTACAAAAATGTATGCGAAGTTTACTAAAATAAACAAACAGGCTTTAAAAGCAGAAACGCAAAAAGTAGAAACGTCCGAATTTATGCCAGACAGGCAGCCAGTCAAAAACGACGAAGACCTACCGTTTTAAAAAAGTAGGCACAATGTAATTATAAGGTAGTAGAAATGCTACCTTTTTTTTTATCTTTAACCAAAACATAAACGATATGCTAGTAGACTATAACGAACAAATTAGAACGCTGTCGAGCTTACGCTCTGGCAAATTAAAGCAAGGCTTAAAATTAGACATACCAGAAATAGACGAGTATTTTGTTATGAAACCCCAAGACTTTGGAATATGGCTAGGACATGCAAACGTCGGTAAAACAAGCCTTACAATGTATTTAATGCTATTGTACGCTATAAAGCACAACCAGAAATTTCTAATTTATAGTAGCGAAAACGAGCCTTTTGAGCTTATTCAAAAATTGCTAGAGTTTATACTAGAGCAACCAATAAATAAAATAATACCTACAGACTTTAACCAAGGCATAGCCTGGATAAAAAAACATTTTCAATTTATAGACAACACAAAACTATATACTTATAAAGAGCTTTTGCAAGAGGCTGAAAACCATAGAATAGTATTTAAGTACGACGGTTTTCTTATTGATCCTTACAACAGTTTAGCAAAGGACAAAGAAATGCTTAATGGTTTGGGCGTACACGAGTACGACTACGAGGCTACAACAGACATAAGGCTATTTTGTAAAAAACACAAAGTAACAGTCTGGCTATGTACGCATGCAAACACCGAGGCAATACGCCAAGTTTATAGGGACGGTATATACCAAGGTTATCCAAAAGTACCAGAAAGTAGCTCTATTGAGGGTGGCGGCAAATTCGTCAACCGCTCTGACTTTTTTGCCGTATGCCATCGTTTTATTCAACACCCTGTCGAGTTTATGAATAGCCAGCTGCATATAAAAAAGGTAAAAAGCATTTCGTCTGGTGGGCGTTGTACCAGCCTAGACAACCCAATACTTTTAAAAGCAATTACCAACAACGTGGGGTACTCTATTAACAACGAAAGCCTAGTAAAAAAACTAAAACTAGAGCATGCACCGTTTTAGCGCATAGAAATTTGTTGTACCTTTTTGTGCGTATATGAAATGCGTACTAACAGAAATTTATAAAAGTCATAAAATATGGCTTGAAATTGTACAGAGCTTTAGCGTCAATGCCGAGACCGCGCAAGACGTAGTTTCTGAAATGTACATCAATGTACAAAAACACGTACAGGAAAAAGGCGCGGACGTATACTACAATGGCAGCGAAATAAACTACTACTTTATATATATATGTCTACGCAACTTAGTTTATGACTTAAAGCGTAAAGAAAAAAAAGTAAAGTATTTAGAAATTGACGAAAAGCTAACAGAAAAAGAAACTGACGACTATATAGAAACCCCAGACACTTACGACAAATTACGGTCTATTTTACAATGGTATGAAAAACCAGAGTATTTAGATATGCTACAAAATGAAACGTATCTCGAAGAGTTTAGCAGCGACAAAATGCACCTTTATTATTTACGTAGAATTTTTAAAGAGGTATACCTGGACGGCAAAAAATTAGCTAAGTTTAGCCGCGAGACTAAAATAACTTACTGGTCGCTACGCAATACATTAAAAACTATAAAAAGACAGATAAAAAATGAGTATAAAAATAGGCACAATACTAGAGACGATATTTAAGTATACAGGCATCAAATGGCTAGTAAAAAAAATAGTAATTGACTGGCTAGGTTTTGAGACTTGCGGTTGTGAAAACCGACGCGACAAACTAGACAATTTAACATTTAGACGTAATGACTAAAAAAGACTATAAATACTGGGCGGAATTTAGAAAAAACAAGTCCAACAAAATAAGCAAAGAAGAGTTTAAAACAATAGCCGAAATGCACGCCAGGCTTAAAGGGCATGCCTATTATTTGCCCTGTACGTGCAACCCAAAAGGAATACAGCGGTTTATTGACGACCTTAATACATTATATAATGAGCATAGAAATAACGCATAACCTAGAAAAAGCCGTAGTAACAATTTTAAACTTTGACGACTGGCAGCTTACGTGGACAGGCGAAACAAATACTCTTTACGATGCCGAGGGGTTAACGCCAGAAAAAAACGGCAAGCGTACACGTTGCGTTATAGAAATGAAATTTCGTAAAAAATACTACGAAAAAAAGCTAATAGAAAAAAGTAAGTACGACGAGCTAATGGCTCTAGACGACGACATAATAAAGCTGTACTTTGTAAACGATCCAAAAGGAAACTATTTGTTTTGGTTAAACGGAATAAATATGCCAGAGCTAGAAACCAAAGACATACGCAAAACAACCCTTTGGAATAATGGACACGCCGAAAAAGAAATATATTTATTGCCAGAGAGTAAAGCTAGTATTGTAAACGTAAACCAGCCAGAGCGCCCAGAAAAAAGTATATGGGACGAGTATTTTAAAAGACGCGGCAAATAAGTTTTTAACATTTATAGCTATGTATTAACACATTTTTTTGTTAACTTGTCGCTATGAAAAACGATATATTTAAAGAAATGGAAAACAACGTGCTAGACGTTGAGGAAATGGCATACTACGGCGAGTTTGAGCTAGCAAGCAGTTTACTTATAAACTGGAAACAAAAAGCCGAAAAAGCAGACAGCACCGAAACACTAAAAGAGCTACGAGCTTGCGCTAATTCGTTGGCACGCATAGGAATATACGTAAACCAAATGCAAGCGCGCCAGCGCGAGTTTAACGTACAGCTAGGTAGGTTTCGTATGGCAAAACTAAAAGCCGAGGCGGAAACCGTAAAAGCTAAACAGGAATTGCAAGACTATAAAACTGAATTATGATAGAAAAATTAGACAAAGAGTTAAAGCAAATACAGTACAATTTACAGTATACTAAATTCGAGGGCGTTGTCGGCGAAAAATTAAAAGCAGCTTTTGAAAAACGAGAGCGCGACATAATAAATATAAAAAAATACCTATGAAAAATTACAAAGTAGAATATATGTATTTAGCCTATTGCGGCGAAGACCTAGAGGGTTACGAGTTTGACGACATAAACGTTAATGCAATAAGTCCAAAACAGGCAATAGAAAAAGCAAAGCAAACCGCGCCTAGAAACGCTAAAAATTTTAATATAATACCTTAATTATGACAGACCAAATTACACTACTAGACGGAAACGTCTACGGAAAAAAACAGCTATTAACCAAAATGCAAGACGACAGCTTTTATTACGGCGAGCTGTCAAAACTAGCTTTAAGTAGCTCTAGTCTTAAATTACTTTTAGACAGTCCAAAAACATACTACTATGTCAATAAGTACGGACAAAACGAAACGACAGCCGCTTTACGTAGCGGACACCTTTTTCACCAGGCAATTTTAGAGCCAGAAAAATACGAGCAAGTTAAATTTGTTGAGGTGCAAAGTAGAAACGCAAAAGCATTTAAAGAGGCTGTTGCCGAGCATGGCGAAGTATTTACAGCCAAAGAGCGAGACGACAACAATAGGTTAATAGATGCGTTTTTTAAAAACCCTACAGCCGTAAATTTAATAAGCGACTGTAAAACCGAAGTGCCAGCCATAGGCAACGTACTAAATACTGGCTACCCATTTCGAGGCAAGGCAGACGTACTAAAAAACAACGGCGGCATCGTTGACATAAAAACTACGCAAGACGTACAAAACTTTGACAAGTCCGCTTTTAAATATAAATATCATTTACAGGCAGCAATTTATTTAGACTTGTTTAGCACGCCAGAAAAACCGCTAACGCATGAAGACTTTACGTTTCTTTGCATTTCTAAAAACACGCTAGATATTGGCGTATGGAAATGTAGCGAGGCGTTTATTGAATATGGTCGCCAGGAATTACGCAAAGGCATAAATTTATATGAGACCTATATACGCGAAGACTTTGACATAAACGACTACACAATTCAAGGAACGCTATAATGGAATATAGTAGCAATTTTGAGTACGACCTTAAAGTAGGGCAAGTAAAAGAAAAAGAGCTAGCCGACATATTACAAAACAAAACCATTGAGGTTAAAAAATGTACAGAGGCTTTTTTCGACATATTTGTAGAGTACGAAAGCCGAGGCAAACCGTCTGGCATAAATACCAGTAAAGCCGACTACTACTGCATAGCTTTAAAAAATAGTTTTATCTTAGTCGAAACCGACAGGCTTAAAAAATTATGCGAGCCTTACTATAATACAAAGCGAGACACTAAGGGCGGCGACAATAATACGTCCAAAGGAATAAAATTACCAATAAGAAATATAACCGAATGAGACAAAAAAAGTTAACACAGCAACAGCGCATTGAAACCCTAGAGCGAGTAGTCGCACAGCTTTACGTTAAAATAGAGACATTACATAAAATAACAAAAAAACTTACACACGATGAGCCAGCACAAAAAAATAGCAGACCTAGTAATTAAACATACAGGAATTGATATATACAGCAAACGAAAAACGCAACCTATAGTAGACGCCAGGGCGCTGTTTGAATATATAATGCGCGAAGACTACAAAGTAACATACCAAAGCATTACGGATCATTACAGAAAAAACGGTAAAAAACGTAAGCACGACGTAATGATATATAGCGTAAGAAACTTTGAAAAAGAAATAAGGCACAGGCGTAAAGACTTAAACGAATACTACCAAAACATACTACAGACTGAAATAACAGTAAGGCAATACCAAAACGCATATTTACTAATTAACCAAATTAAAAACCAAAAACAAATACGCAAATTTCGTAAGTATATGACAGACATATTACAAGAGCCAGCCAAAATTTAAAAAAGATACGTTATATAAGTATGGTACGAGACACACAAGACAGTAAAAAAAAGATGCTAGAGGCTCTAGAATACAACCTAGGCATCGTTTCTACGTCGTGCGCAAGTGCTGGCGTAAGTAGAGCTACACACTACCGCTGGGTACAAGACGACGAAGAGTACAAAGCATACGTACAAGACATACACGAAAGCGCTATAGACTTTGTAGAGAGCAAATTGTACGAAAAAATAAAGGACAAAGACACCGCAAGTATTATTTTCTATTTAAAGAGTAAGGCAAAACATCGAGGCTACGTAGAGCGCCAACAGCTCGAAGTACAAGACACAAAGGAATTTACAGTAAAAGTAATTGAATAATGGCAGACATAACAAAATGCCAGGGTACTGGCTGCATAGTAAAAGACACCTGTTTTAGGTATACAGCGCCAGACGGCGAAAGGCAGTCGTATTTTACAGAGCCGCCGCTAAAAGCAAGCCAACAGCACGACGGCATGACTTGCGAGTACTACTGGAAAAACGAGGCATAATTTGCAAATAGAAACTAACGTAGTCTGGAAACACCTAGAGCATACCGACAAAAAAATTGTCATAATGCAAGGCGGCACGAGGTCTGGCAAAACTTATAATACTTTGCTATGGCTTATATTTTCCTACAGCCAAAAGTATACAGGCAAGACTATAACTATTTTTCGCGCAACCTACCCAGCTTTACGCGCAACCGTAATGCGAGACTTTTTTGACATACTTAATAAGTACGACTTATACAACGAGGCACACCATAATAAAAGCAACAGCGAGTACAGGCTAAACGGAAACCTATTTGAGTTTGTAAGCATAGACCAGGCAAGCCGACTAAAAGGTCGAAAACGAAACATAGCATTTTTAAACGAGGCAAACGAATTTAGCTACAGCTCGTATAGCCAGGTTTTATTTAGGACAGTAGGCACGCCAGGCGCACCGTCTATAATTTTAGACTACAACCCCAGCGACGAGTACAGCTACATATACACTAGAATTAAAACACGCGAAGACGCGGCGTTTCATATAACTACATACAAAGACAATAAATTTTTAGAGCAAAGCCTAGTAGACGAAATAGAGCGTCTAAAAGAAACCGACGAGGACTACTGGCGCGTCTATGGTTTAGGGCAAGTCGGACGCAACCGAGCAACCGTTTTTAAGTTTAACGAATGCGACAAAATACCAGAGCGAGCCAAACTAATTGCTAGAGGCTTAGACTGGGGGTTTGTGAATGATCCAAGCTGCCAGGTCGCGACATACCTACTAGATAATAACCTATATATAGACGAAGAGTTTTACCAGTATGGAATGACAAACCGCGACATACATAACAAACTACTAGAGCTAGGCTTAAAACGAAACGACGAAATTTTTGCAGACAGCGCCGAGCCTAAAAGTATAGACGAGCTGCACCGTTTCGGCTGGAATTGCAAGCCAGCGACAAAAGGCAAAGACAGTATTTTAATGGGCATAGACTTAATGAAACGTTATAACATTTTTGTTACAAGCCGCAGCACAAACACTATACAGGAATTTAGAAACTACAAATGGCTCGAAGACAAAAACGGCATGCTACTAAATAAGCCAGAGCCGAAAAACGACCACAGCATTGATAGTGTGCGCTATAGTATATTTACAAAACTATCTAGACCAAACGTAGCTAGGTACGCAATAAGGTAGTATATTGCAGTAACGATATGAAACTACTAGAATTATTTGCTGGTACTAGGTCTGTAGGCAAAGAGGCTGAAAAATTAGGGTTTGAAGTTTTTAGCTCTGACATCGAGCCGTTTAAAAACATTGACTACGTAGTCGACATACTAAATTTTGACGCGTCCAGGTTGCCGTTTAAACCTACCGTAATATGGGCAAGCGTACCCTGTACAACTTATAGTATATTGTCGGTTATGCACCATAGAGACGGACATAAAGCTAAAACAGATGCAGCAAGACTAGGCGACAAAATAGTAATAAAGACTTTGGAAATAATAAAAGAGCTAGAGCCAAAATACTGGTACATTGAAAACCCTAGAGCTATGCTTAGAAAAATGCCGTTTATGCAAGGCTTGCCTCGCACTACAGTATGGTATTGTCAATACGGCGACAACCGCGCAAAGCCTACGGACATTTGGAGTAACAATTTGTACAGCCTGTTTAACCCAGACGGCTGGCAGCCAAAACCAGTATGCCATAACGGAAATGTAAATTGTCATCACGACGCCTCGCCTAGAGGCAGTACAACTGGCGGCGTACAAGGGCAAAGCGGTAACAAAACTAGGTCTGTAATACCAGCCGAGCTATGCCGCGAAATAATGCAAAACAGTTTGTAGTTTATACACATTTTGTTTATAACGTTTTTTTTTGTATATTGCAACTGTCGCGAGTAAGCAGACACGCTCTTTAACATTTTGACTAGCAATTTTAAGCAGAAACTTAAAGTAAATACGCCAGATACATTTTAAACATAATATAAACGTCCTATGTATATGTAACCCTGGTTTCAATTTATAGGTATTGAAGTAGGCTTGCGAGCCAGCCTGGACAGGCAAAGTAGGGAAAGTAACCTAGCTAGTGTTAAAAGCAAACAGTAAGACTGAAAGCCGTAGCTATCACGAAATTAGCAGTCAAGCCTAAACCAGCCAGGCGAGCGACTTAAACTACTAAATATGGTCGGTTAATTAAATACGATAAAATGAAAAACCCTAGTTACACAAACACCGAGTTTATAGGAAAGCTCGCAGACGCTTTAGGCGACAAATTTTTCCTTTGCGACATGATATGGCAAGAGGAATTATTTGAAATGCAAGGTAAAATAGCCAACCTTATTTGCGAATATGCAAACAACGGAAACCGACTTGCTAAACGCATGACAGTAAAATTAAGTCAAACCTTTAATACCGAATTAGTATAATGAAAAACTACGACTACACAAAGTTAATTGAAGACGCAACCTTTGACGTTAAATTTTATCAAGGGCAATATGACAAAGCCGAAAGCAATTTATTTAGAGCTAGGCTTGCGCTAGAGGCTCTACAAATTAGACAAGCCGAGCAAGCCGAGCCAGTCATAGAAACAAGCTAATTTTTTTTTTGTTTAATAACAAGAGGGCAGCCGAAAGGTTGCCTTTTTTTTATACGCTCAATTCTAGTAATTTTACGTTATATATAAAACAGTTACAAATGAAACTAGACATACGAGTACCTACGTCGCTTTACGACATACCCTTGCACCAGTACCAGAAATTCATTAAAACGTTTGAAAACGAAGACGACTTAACAGACGACTACGCGGCTACAAAAATGCTAGAAATATTTTGCGGCTTAAAATTAGACGATGCGCTTACCGTTAAAATAAGCGACATGAAAAAAATAACGGCAAAGCTAAATAAGGCTCTGTCAGAAAAACCCCTACTAATTACTAGGTTTAAGCTGGGCAATACCGAGTTTGGTTTTGTGCCACAACTAGACGACTTGACGTTTGGCGAGTTCGTAGACATCGAAAACAATGTAGGCGACTGGGCAACTATGCACAAAGCTATGGCGGTTTTATATAGACCAGTCAAACAGCGAGTAGGCAAAAAGTACGAAATTGAAGACTACAGAGGCGACAGCTGGCACGATGCTATGTTAAACATGCCAGCCAGTATTGCAGTCTCGGCTATCAATTTTTTTTTTCATTTAGAAAACGACTTACTGAAAGTTACGCTAGCCTATTCGGATCAAGCGGAAACACCAGCACAACAGGAAATGCAGACAACTTTAACAAACAATGGGGGTGGTATCACAGTTTCATGAGACTAGCAGACAACAGGTTTTTAGACTTAGAGGTCGTAGCCAAAAAAAACGTACATAACTGTTTAACCTATTTGACATACACTAAGCAAAAAGACGAAGTACAAGACAACTATATAAAAAGTAAATTTAAAAAGTAATGGCAAACAGCGGCGCAAGAGCATTTTATTTAATGCTAGACACAATTAAAGATACTTTACTAGAAGACGAAAACTGTAATACGGTAACGTATGGCGACCTATCGGACATTGACCTAAGTAAGCAGACTATTTTTCCATTGTCGCATATTATAGTAAACCAGGCTACAAACGACAGCCAGACAATGAGTTTTAACGTAACGGTTTTATGTATGGACGTAGTAAACGTAGATAAAGCAGAGGCAGAAAACGTTTTTGAAAAACATACATACGAGCATTACGTATTGAATACACAACTAGCCGTAGGCAACAGGCTTTACCAACTATTGCATAATGGGCAAGTAAGACTTGACGGCTACCAAGTGGACGGCACAGCTAATTGCGAGCCTTTTGTAGAACGTTTTAGCAACAACCTAGCTGGCTGGGCATTTACATTTGACGTAATGGTTAAAAACGACTTATTTATATGCCAAAACTAAAAAACGTAATTAAGGAAATGAACGCCCTAGGCGTCAATACAATTTCTAAGGCAAAGGCAAACCTAGAAAAAAGCAACAGCTCTGGCGCATTGTCTGAAAGTCTTACATACGACATAAACGAAAAAGACATTGACAACCCAATACTAGAGTTTTACGGTTTAGAATATGGCAAGTTTGTAGACCAAGGCGTCCAAGGAAATGATCCACAGGCGCAACCGCCAGGCGCGTTAGCTAGGTACAACAAAGCGCCAAACAGTCCGTACCAGTTTGGTACTGGCACAGGCAGCGGCAGCCTAAGAGGCGCTATTGACAAATGGGTTGTGCAAAAAGGCATACCAGCGGCACGCGACGAAAAAGGTAGGTTTATAAAACGCAAGTCTTTGGTTTATTTAATGACGCGCAGTATATGGAATACAGGAATAAGACCGACATACTTTTTTGAAAACGCCCAGGAAACAGCAAGCCGAGGCATACAACGAAAATTTGCAAAGGCATACGCAAAAGACATAGAAGACCAAATAAAAGAAGAGCAAAAGAAAAAAAGAAAAAAACGTAGGTAATGGCAGACAAAAGGTATTTACGAAGTACAATAAATTTATACGCTAACTTAGGGCAAAGCGCACCAATACCAGAGGGTTACGCTTTACTAGAATTATTTATAAACGGCTCAACTACGCCTTTGTATGCAGTTAGGAAAAATGCTGTAGAGCAACCAAACGGCAGCATTGAAATATACGAGGCTAGGTTTGAAGTAGGCGAGCTTTTTTCCGACTACCTGGACATAGAGTTTGACGGCACGTATACAAACCAAAGTTTACAATGCCAAGCTGTTATTACTTTTTTATTTAGCGACGGCTCGCCAGCGCCAGGGCAAACGACTTTTGACTTTTACGGCGTAGACGGTTACACTCTTTTTACGCAAGGCGAAATTATAGAAACAGGCACACCGCCAGCAATTACAACGCGCACCTTATACGTGCCAGACAATACAGCTGGCTACGTACCAACTTTTTCGGCAACTGGTTTTACATACAATTCATTTAGCACAACGGCAACTACAAAAATAGTAAACGGCATAACGTGGAAAATTGTACGCGTATGCGAGCCTAGGTTTACGCCTTACAAAGTGGTTTTTGTAAATAAGTACGGCGCGCTGCAAGACATATACTTTACTTTAATGCGTAGAGACAGCGTAGCAACAAAACACGAAACCTTTAAAAGAAACATCGTAAACAGTACAGGCGGCTATAATGTTAACCAGCATCAAACTAAAACATTTAATTTCCAAGGGAACGACAGCTTTACTTTAAATACGCCTTTTGTAAACGAAGAGTTTAACGAAACGTTAGAAGAGTTAATGCTGTCTAAAAAAATATGGGTTACTGAAAACAGCCAGGTTTTGCCTGTAGTCTGTACAACAAAAACCCTAGAAAAAAAGACACTAAACAACGACAAATTAGTACAATACCAAATAGGTTTTAAATATGCGTTTGACACAATAAACAAAGTACGGTAATGTTAGAAATGCAGCTTTACATAAAAGACCAAAGGGTTGATATTTTTAAGGACGAAAGTGTTACGCTGACAGACAGTATACAAAACGTTAGAGATATTGAAAAAATTTTTACGTCTTTTAGCCAGTCTTTTAATTTGCCAGCTAGCAAGACAAACAACAAAATTTTAAAGCATTACTATAATTTTAATATAGAGCAAAACTTTGCTTTTGACGCCAGGATCAAAACGCCAGCGAATATAGAATTAAGTAGCTTGCCATTTCGTAGAGGTTACATAAAGTTAGAGGGCGTAGACTTAAAAGACAATATACCTTATTCGTACAGAGTTACGTTTTTTGGCGAAATTGTAAAACTAAAAGATGCAATAGGCGAAAGCAAATTGTCTGACTTACTGGGTTTGCCGACAACTGAATACAGCGCAAATAATATAATAAGTATGCTCACGCGAAATGCCGCACAGGGTTTTGACGAAGTAGTACCGCTAATTACACATACACAAAGACTTTATTATGACAGCGGCAGCTCTACGCATAACAGCGGAAACCTAGCGCCTGGCGGCAATAAGCATGGCGTAAAATGGAATGAGTTAAAACCAGCTATGCGAGTTAATAGAATTATTGAGGCTATAGAAAACACGTTTCCGCAATTAGAATTTACAGACGACTTTTTTAAAAACGAAAACAACAAAAAGTTTAACAATTTATTTTTATGGATAAGCCGTAAGTCTGGCGCTGTAGAAAATTTAAGCGGCGAGTTTGAGACATTAACGCCTATAGAATTTCCAAGCGCAACGTCGCCATATAATGTTTTTAGTTCTTTTTATAGCTCAATAGAATTAAACTACCCTCATCAATGGAATTTCGTAAGCGTTTGGCGTTACTCGCTTTTTTATGGTAGTGGTGGTAGTTATATAGCCGAAGTTTATACAGCGTATGGGCAGTTGATATACCAAAGCCCACAAACAAGCGGAAACCTAATTATAAACAAAAGCGACCTAAATTTACCAGCAATACCAGGCTATATAGGTTTAAGTTTATACGTAAGAACGACGCAAGCGGTTACGTTTACGCAAATTCGTTTTGACGGACAATACAACAATTTTAATACGTACCCAGCAACTTATGACAACCTAAATTTAACTACAGGTACTTTTGTAACAGGCACAGAGTTTTTATTTGACTATAAAAAACAAATGCCAGACATAACGGTTTTAAACTTTTTAAGCGGTTTGTTTCGTATGTTTAACCTTACGGCTTTTGTACAAGACGACGGAAAAATAAAAGTGCAACCGTTAAACGAGTATTACGAAGACAACCCAGTTTATAGGGACATCACACAATATGTAGGAATAGAAAAAAGCAGCGTAGATGCGGCGCTACCTTACAGACAAGTTAAATTTGAGTTTGCAGACACTAAAAGTTTTTTAGCTAATAAGTACGGCGAAATAAACAACAAAGCCTGGGGGTTACTACAGTACAACAATGAGCAAAACGACTTGACAGGCTCGCTGTATAAAATAACAGCACCTTTTGGACATTTTTTATACGAAAGGTTAAACGATGCGCAAGGCGGACAGCAACTAAATTTACAATGGGGGTGGTCTGTAGACAAAAGCCAAAATGCACAACTACCGAAACCGCTTTTATTTTACCCTATAAAACCAGACGATACGCCGCAAATTTCTATAGTAGACGAAGTAGACGAAAACAACGAGCCAGTAAACGACATTACTAGAGTACCAGGCTCAATGCCTTTTAACCATTATGCGTTAACACCGCAACAAGGTAATTTTCAACTAAATTTTGCAAGCGAGATAAGCGAATGGACAGGTCAATTAACATTTAGCGACACTTTGTTTACGGCATACCAAAAATACATTTTAAGCATATTTGATCCTAGGCAACGTATTACAAAAGTAGAGGTAATGTTACCGCTAGCAGTATTGCTGCAAATTCAAATGAATGATAGAATTATAATTGCTGGAAATAACTACACAATTAACAAGCTGACTACAAACCTATCTACTGGCAAAAGTCAACTAGAATTACTAAACGACTATAACATTGAAACGTATACGCCATGATAAATTTAATACTAGAAATGCTACAGCAAGCCAACGGCGAAACAGAAAACATACGCATAGCGCAAGGAAAAAATAAACTACCTAACACCCTAAAAGACGGTTACAAACAACTTAAAACACAAAGCAAATGGGCGTTGAAAAAATAGGCGTAGAGTTTGAGGTAAAAAACAAAAACGCTGTAAAGCAAATAAAAGAAACTAGCGTTGCGTTAAATAAATTTAGCGACGACCTAGACAGAAACCGCGAGGGTTTGCAATTACTAGACCAGCTTACAGGCGGCGCAGTAAGTAGTTTACAAGACTTTAAAGCTAGCGCAAAGGGCGGTATTGCAGCCGTAAAGGGTTTGTCTGGCAGTTTTAAAGCGTTAAAGGCGTCTATTATAGCTACTGGTATCGGTGCAATAGTAGTCGCTTTAGGGTTAATTGTAGCCTACTGGGACGATATTAAAGAGCTAGTTTCTGGCGTTAGTGCCGAACAAGAGGCATTACTAGCAACCCAACAACAAAGCGTAGCGGCAAGCCAACAAGCCAGCGACGCAATTAGCGCAACATCAAACACCTTAAAGCTACAGGGTAAAAGCGAGCGCGACATATTAAATATGAAAAAGGCGCAAACCGACGAGACTATAAAGGCTCTAGAGGCGCAACTAATTACACAAAAAGAAATAAAGGCAGCGCAAGTCGAAACAGCTACCAGAAACAGAAATATAGTAGCTGGGTTTGTTACAATGGTTTCCGCACCTTTGGTAGCGTTACTAGCTTTAGTAGACGGTCTAGCGCAAGGTTTGGTTGCCTTAGGTTTGCTTGACAGCGGCACAAATTTAGCCGAGGGGTTTGTAATGGGTACAGCTGAATTGCTTTTTGATCCAGACGAGGTTGCAGCCAAAGGCGACGAGACTATAGCCGAAACAGAAACACAACTTACTAAGCTAAAAAACCAAAGAGACGGTTATGTACTACAGCAACAGGCGCAAGACCAAAAAATAGCTGACGAAAAAAAGGCTAAAAAAGAAAAAGAAGAGGCAGAGGCGCAAGCTAAAATTGACGCTGACGCACAAAAAGCGGCAGACGCCGAAGAGAAACGACAGCAAGCTATTGACGCAATACAAAACAAATATAAAGTTAAACGCGAAGACGAGGCGGCATTACTTGAAAGTCAAAAACTAGAGCTTGAGCAACAAAGACAGTTAGCCGAGCTAGAACGCTTAGACGCTACCGAGGCACAAAAAGCCGACATAATAAAATACTATGCTGGTAAAATACAAGACGCCAAAGACAACGAGGCAGACCAAGACGCGGCACGCGAAGAGCTTATAAAAAACCAAAAACTAAAAGCTATAGGGCAAACTTTTGGGCAAGTAGCTAACATTTTAGGAAAAAACAGCGCGGCTGGCAAGGCGGCAGCTATTGCAGCGGCTACAATAAACACCTACCAGGGGGTTACGCAAGTTTGGAAAAATGACAGCGTTTTACCAGAGCCATTTGCTACAATACAAAAGGTAGTTTCAACAGCAACCGTACTAGCGTCTGGTTTAAAAACCGTACAAAAAATAAAAAGCGTACCAAAACCAAAAGGCGTTAAAGGTGGCGACAGCGGCGGCGGTAGCGTAAGCGGCGGACGTGCGGCAGCACCAGCTTTTAACATAGTAGGCGGCAGCGGTACAAACCAACTAGCTGACACTATAGCCGAGGCATCAAACAAGCCGTCCAGGTCTTACGTAGTTTCGTCTGACGTTAGTACGGCTCAAGAGCTAGAGCGTAAAACTGTAGCCGACGCAAGCATTTAACAAATAATAAAAAACAAACGTTATATAAATATGAAAATTATAGAGCTAATTATAGACGAAAACGACGAGTACAGCGGCGTAGATGCCATTTCGTTAGTCGAGTACCCAGCCATTGAGGAAAACTGGGTTGCGTTAAAAGAAAACAATAAGGAATATAAATTTAAGTCTGTAGACGACGACAAGCGTATACTTATGGGCGCGCTTTTAGTACCTAACAAAATGATATATCGTAAAGACGGCGACGAAGAGTTTTACATACACTTTACAAAAGACACCGTTAAAAAGGCTAGCGAGCTTTATTTACAAAGAGGCAAAACCAACAACGCAACTTACGAGCATATTAAAGAAGTAGACGGCGTTTCGTTAGTCGAAAGCTGGATAGTCGAAGACAAAGAAAAAGACAAAAGCGCTTTATACGACCTTGACTTGCCAGTCGGCACGTGGGTAGGCGCTGTAAAAGTAAACAACCCAAAACTTTGGGAAATGGCAAAAGTCGACGGCACAATAAAAGGTTTTAGTATCGAGGGGTTTTTTGCGGAAAAAGCGCAAAGACCAAAAGAGCCTATTGCCGAAGAGTTAGAAACTGAATTGTCCGCAGCTAAAAAGCTACTAAAAATTAAACAGGCGTTAATTGAAATGTCTCAAAATTAAATTTATGAATAGACGACGAAAAAGACAAAACAATTACCAAGTAGAACGAGGCAACAACGCGTCGCCAACTGGCGGTAGCCGCGCATGCCTTTGTAAAGACGAAAAAACCTACAGTATTGACTGTTGCGACGGATCACTATGGGCGCAAGGTATCGGAAACATAACAGCTGTACGTAGCTGAAAATGCAAAAAAAATTAAACTAACGTTATATAGTTATGAGTACAGAAAAAATAGTATTTAACAAGCTGTTTAAGGGTAAAAAAGAGGTAAACCTGTCTAAAATACAAGACTTAGAGGGGTATAGTAATGACATTGATAGTTTAGTTAATGGCACGTTGCTAGAATTACAAAAATTAGCGCAAGACATAGCAGGGTATGAATTTCCTATTGAAAACGCTAGGTCTTTAATTAAAGAGGCGCAAGGCTTAGGAGACGAAATTATTACATCTTTTGACGACTTAGGCGTAGAGGTGCCGCAAGACGTAAGAGTATATTTAAATAGAATTGAGGCAAACCGAAGTTATGCAGACGAAATACTACAAAGAATTGAACGCTCGGCAGACGCTTTTTTAAACCTTTAAAAATATGAGTACGGAAAAAATAGTATTTAATAAGTTATTTAAAGGCAAAACTAAATTGTCTAAAAAAATGGTTTTGTCGTCAATACCTAAAATAGAAGAGCTTAGAAAAAACGCTGAAACTGACTTTAATAGTTTTGATGATATGCTAGACAGCTGGGTAACGCGTTACTTAGACTTACAAAATGAAGTTAATAGTTTAGTTAATATGAGCGAAAAAACAGCGCAAAGTATTTTCGACTTAGACAGCGCTATGTCTGAATTTTCTAGTAATGCCGAGGAGTTAGGTTTAAACCCTTTTAGGTTTGACGAGTTTACAAACGCAACCCTTACGACTGGAAGTTACAATAATAACATAGAAAACATAAACGATATTATAGACACCGCAAAAAACATGACAAAATTATGACTACAAAAAATAGAGTATTTAGCAGACTGTTTGAAAACAAAAGACACGACGCACAGCTAAGAGCTGAAAACCGTAAGCAAGACAAACTTAAAAAAGTAGCTCTAGGCTTAGTAGACGAATTGCTTGTCGACTTAGAAACTTTGTCCGACAGTACCGACCAATTAGCGTATTTTACCGACGAATGGTTTGACGAAAAATTTTACGAATGGCGTACTCTAGGGCGCGAAATTTACGACGTATATTACAACAACGCCGAAACTTTAATTGAGCCAGCTGACGTAGATACTGACAGAGACACGCTAGCGGAAATTAAACAAAAAGCCGAAGAGCTAGGGTTAAGCGTCGAAGACGTGTACCCAGAGTACGAAGACCATATATTTAATTTAGACTTTTTAGACGAAAAACACGAGAAGTTTTTAGAAAATAAAGACCAATTTAGAATTGAAAGTAACGTATAAACTATGAATACAAACAAAACCGTACTGTCTATTTTAGACAAACTAAAACCAGCTAAAAAGGCTGTAGAGTTAAACGTAGTAAGTAACTTAATTACAGAGTTTGAGCCTTTACAAGAAAGCTATAACGACGCTGCATATTTAGCTTACGACTGGGGAGACGAAATAATGGACGCTTTTAGCGACTTTAGAAATAAATACAACTTAGACGACTTTATAGTAAACGGTCAAGCTAGAAATTTAAAAGACACAGCAGACGTTATGAGAGGTTACCTTGAAGAGTTAGAGAGTAAAGCAGCAGACTTAGGCGTAGAACCTGTAGATATATTTGACGACTACGAAGACGCTAGATATTTTGTAGATAACGCCAATAGTATGTATAACGACTTTATAGCTAAATATAGAGAAATAATATCTTTTGTAGGTATACCAGACTTTAGTTAATAATAAACACTAAATAAATAAATAATAAATATGAAAGCAACAGAAATGTTAAAGCAAATTAAAACTTTGCTACGTGCTAGAGTAGGTTTAGCACAAATGACGCTAGAAGACGGCGAAACAGTTATCGAGGCAGACGTCCTAGAGGCTGGGCAAGCGGTTTTTATCGTTTCCGACGACGAGCGTATTCCTTTGCCAGTAGGCGAGTATACAACCGCTGACGGTCAAATGATAGTCGTTTCCGAAGAGGGAATAATTGCCGAGGTAAACTTAGGCGTTGAAGACTTAGAAGACGAAGACGACGACAAAGAAGACGAAAAAGAAGAGCTTGAAGAGGTAGTCGTTGAAGACGTACCAGAGGTAGCAGCCGAAGAGGTAGCCGCTATTGTAGAGGCTGTCGTAGAGGTCGTAGCGCCTGTACTTGAAGAGGTTAAAGAGCAAGTCGAAGAGCTAAAAAGAAAATACGAAAGCATGGAAGACAAAGACGAAAAAGAAAAAGAAAAAATGTCTAGTCAAAAACCAGCTCGTAAGCCAATGAAACATAACCCAGAGGCTCGCAAAAGCAATACGGCAAATTTATATAGCCAAAGCGCAAATGCAAACACAACACAAAACAGAGTATTTAACAAAATTTTTACTAAATAAATTAAAATGAGAAAAACACAATTAAGAGACATTACAGGCAGCGGCTCGGTAGGTACAATTACTACGAGTTATGAAGGGCAATACCTAGGTCAAATAATTTCCGCAGCTTTATTGTCTGGGGACACTATTGAAAAAGGCGGTATTACCGTAAAACCAAATGTAAAGTACAAAGAAGTAGTTAAAAAATTAGACACTACAGGCATCGTAACAGACGCGAATTGCGACTTTACAGTAACGGCAGACCAAATTACATTGAGCGAGCGTATTTTAGAAGTACAGCCTTTTAACGTAAATTTGCAACTTTGTAAAAAAGACTTTTTAAGCGACTACCTAGCTTTAGAAATGGGCAACAGCGCATACACAACTTTGCCTACGTCTTTTGCAGACTATTTAATGGCGCACGTAGCGGCAAAAGTAGCTGAAAACGTAGAGCAGTCTATATGGGGTGGTCTAGGTACAAACGACGGCGAATTTACAGGAATTACTGTAGCAGCTTTAGCTGACGCTGACGTAAACGACGTACCAGGCGTAACAGCTACAGAGTTTACAGCTGACAATATCATTGACGAGCTAGGAAAAGTAGTAGACGCAATACCAGCGGCAGTATACGGCAAAGAAGACCTACATTTATACCTACCTACTGGCGCATTTCAAAAATATGTACGCGCTCTAGGTGGTTTTGGTGCGGTTGCTGGAAACGGCGGCGGTGCAAACGGAGTAGACAACAGAGGCTCGCTTTGGTACGACAACGGCGGTTTAACGTTTGAGGGTATTAAAGTATTTAAAGCACCTGGTATGCCAGCAGACCACATCGTAGCGGCAGAAAAAAGCAACCTATTTTTTGGGACAGCTTTACTTGAAGATATGGGACAAACAAGTGCCAAGGTTTTAGACATGGCAGACCTTGACGGCTCGGACAATGTAAGGGTAGTTCTTAGGTTTCAAGCTGGAACGCAATACGGAGTTTCGCAAGACTTGACGCTTTATACTCTAGCGTAGTAATTAAATAATTCAATAAATTAAAGGTGGGTAAGCCGTATTGTGCCTACCTACCTTTTTTTTTAACTTTTAAAATATAAAATAATATGAGCTGTAATTCATTAAGTATCGGACGTCAATTGCCCTGTACTAGCTCTGTAGGTGGCATTAAGGCGTTTTACGTCGGCGCTTACGGCACGTTAGGCGACTTGACAGTAAGTCCAACAACAGGCGAATTGACAGGAATAACTGGCACGCCAGACCTGTATAAATACGAGGTCGAGGGTAGCAACGGTTTAGAGCAAGCCATTACGTCGTCGGCTGAAAATGGTAGTATTTTTTACGAGCAAACCTTGACGGTTACGCTTAAAAAACTAGACCTAGCAACACAAAAAGAATTAACTAACTTGTTAAAAGCTAGAACGCATATTTTTGTCGAAGACTACAACGGAAACTATTTTTTAATGGGCGCGACAAACGGCGTACATAGTAGCGGCGGTAGTATTACTACTGGGCAAGCCTATGGCGACCTAAGCGGTTTTAGCGCTTTAACGTTTGCTGCACAGGAAACATTACCAGCCTACTTTACAGCGGCGACGGTAGTTACCGCAAACGAACAAGCATCACAAATACAGCCAGCATAATAGGGGTTTAATATAGGTATATGCTAAGGCTAATAAGAGGGCGCGGAAACGCGCTCTTTTTTTTGTGCAAAAAACTAAATTACAACGTTATATATATATGAAAGTTTTAAAGCCAACAACTGACGAGCAAACGTTTTACTTTATACCTAAGTATTACGAAATTTCTGACAAACTTTTTTTTAGAGACGATCAAACTAACGAGGTTGTAGAGTACACGCCTACAATGGTAAAACACAATGACTTTATTAAAGTTACTGGCGTTTTTAATTTGCGAGAGGGACATTTTTACGATATGTCTTTAATTAACGACTTTGACGTATGGAACCAAAACTTAGACTTGTTTAAAGACGCTAGGTATAATTGGAATGACGAAAAACGTACAGAAAATTTAGTCGTAGACAAAGTATTTTGCACAGCGCAACCAATAGACCAAAACTTATACCAGGAATATACAATAAACAAAGGCGTTTATAAGACAGACGACAGTTTTGACAATGACTATATTATACTATGAAAAAAACAACTAAAAAGCCGACTAGCAACCCTGGGTTAAAATTCATTAACCTAAATACTTATACGGCGCCAGAAATAATAGAAGACAAAAACCAAGCCTGGGTTTCTTACGGCGCTGACAATGACTATTACGGTTACCTTAACGACCTTTTTAACGGCTCGCCTACAAATTCGGCAGCCATAAACGGTATTGCGCAACTTATATCTGGGCGCGGCGTAGACGCTACAGACAGCAACAAAAACCCAAACGGTTACGCTGTAATGAAAAAACTATTTACAGATGACTGTTTACACAAATTAGCTATTGACTTAAAGCTATTCGGACAGGCAAGCGTCCAGGTAATTTACAACGAAGAGCGCACGCAAATAGTACAAGTAGAGCATTTTCCTATTGAGACACTAAGACCAGAGCGGTGCAACGAAGACGGCGAAATTGAGGCATACTACTATAGTAATGACTGGGCAGACGTAAAAAATAAAAGCGAATTAAAACGTTTACCAGCTTTTGGTATGTCAACAGAGGCTTTAGAAATATATTGTATAAAACCATATAAGCCTGGTTTCGTATATTTTTCGCCGCCAGACTACCAGGGGGGTTGCCAGTATATAGAAATGGAAACCGAAATAAGCAATTTTCATTTAAACAGCTTACTAAACGGCATGTCGCCTAGCCTTTTAATGAATATGAATAGCGGCATACCAGACGAAGACACCCAGCGCGAAATTGAACAAAAAATTTACCAAAAATATACTGGTACGTCGAATAGTGGGCGCATAATTTTAGCTTTTAACAATGGCGCGGAAGAGCAAGCGACTATTGAGACTGTACAACTATCGGACGCGCACCAACAATATGAATTTCTTAGTCGTGAAAGCGGCGCGAAAATTTTGGTTTCCCATAGAATAACTAGTCCCTTATTGCTAGGAATTAAAAGCGACGGCAACGGTTTTTCGTCAAATGCCGACGAGCTAAAAAACAGCTCTATTTTATTTGACAATACCGTAATACGACCATTTCAAGACTTAATTTTAAAAGCGTTTGACGCAATACTAGCATACAACGACGTTAGCTTAAACTTATATATTAAGACACTACAGCCGCTAGAGTTTATTGACCTAGAAAACGCAAATACAAAAGAAGAGGTCGAAGAGCAAACAGGGCAAAAAAAAGAGTTTAGCGACGATAGACCGCAACTTACAGACGAAATTGCAGCGGCGGTTTTAGAACGCTTAGAAACTGTAGGCGAAGACGAAGACTTAGAAAACTGGGACATAATTGACGCTAGACCAGCAAACGAATACGATGCAGACGTAAGAGACGGTCTAAATTTAGCTAGCACAGTAAAAAGCACGCCAAACCAAAAAAGCGACCAAGACACGCTAATTATAAAGGTGCGTTATGCTTATATGGGCAACAACAACCCAGAGCGAGAATTTTGCCAAAAAATGTGGAATGCTAAAAAAATATACCGCGTCGAAGACTTAGACAGCGACAACCCAAATTACAACGGTAATGCAAACGGCGTTAACCCAGGCTTAGGAATAGGCGGTGCGGACAATTACAATATATTTTTATATAAAGGCGGCGCAAACTGTAGACATTATTTTGAGCGTAGAACGTATTTAAGAAAAAATAATAAGAAAATTACGGTTACAGAGGCTATTAAGAAAATTAACGAGCTTGATCCTAGCTTACGCAAAGAGGCGCGCATCGTTAAAAACCCCAAAGAAGTAGCTATGTACCCAGCAAATATGCCAAACAACGGTTATTACAATTAAAATTATGGCGACAGCATTATTTATAAATAGGACAGACCTAGTAAAAAACACTATAATAAACGGAAATGTAGATACCGACCTTTTTTTACAGTCGGTAAAGCTCGCGCAACAAACGCATGTATTACAGTATTGCGGCTCGGCTTTATACGACGAAATTTCAAATAAAATACTTGCTAGTCAAGCGGCAGTTAACCCAGTACCTATAGACGCTGACACGCAAGCGTTGCTTAATGACTTTTTGCAGCCTATGCTTATTCACTTTAGCATGGTAGACTATTTGCCTTTTTGCTCGTTTCAAATTAAAAACGGCGGTCTATTTAAGACAACAAGCGAAACAGGCGCAAATGTAAGTAAAGACGAGGTCGACTATTTAGTGCAAAAACATCGTAGTAGCGCCGAGTTTTACACGCGTCGTTTTATTGACTATATGAGTTTTAACGCGGCAGCTAAGTTTCCTAAGTATTACGAAAACAGAAACGAGCAAATGCAACCAGAAAAAAGCGCGGCATTTACAGGTTGGGTTTTATGAAAAAAAATTATAAAATAAAAACTATAAACGTTAAAAAGCTAGTAAGCTATTTGCGTAAACAAAATAAACAAAATGGCAAATACAATAAACTGGGGTAAAATTTACTGTTATATGTCAACCAACGACAGCTGGGGGGACGTACAAAACAAAAGGTCAATACAAAACCTTGCCGCGCCAGACTGTCTAGTAGAGCAAGTCGCTTGCGGCGCGTCTAGCAGTTTTAGCGGTGGGCAACAGTTTCCTACTTACTTAAACGTAAACCTAGGTACTGGCACAGGCGTAGTAACATTAACTTACGACGCTTACGGAATACCAGACAAATTTGAGGTTTGGTTTGACGGCAATAAAGTTATAGATACTGGCTACAGAGGCGACGCATTTAGACAAGCGGCTTTAGACGCGTCTCTAGCTGAACGCGGTTTGCCTAGCGAGCCTATAGTAGGTGCGGCGTTTGGCACAGCTACATTTAACAAAACAACAACAGCGTCTACGGCACAAATTAGAGTATATGCGCCTATGCTAAATACAGGCTGGATAACCGAATTAAGCTGTCCAGTATAAAAAAAAACAAAACTTAGATATGAGTACATTAACAAATAAACGAATAAGCGACACTTATAAAGGTCTACTAAAAACAGCTGACGAAACAACGCTATCGGAAACGCCAAAAGCTATAACTGACGGCGACGGCAATAATTCTGGCGTACTTTTAGATAACAGCGGAAACTTAAAAGTTAATAATACTGTAGAGTTTGGCAGCCTTAAAGATGCTGACGAAGACATTACTATTGAAAAATTTGTAGACGAGGCAGACGGCATAGAAAACAACGACAACGACATAAGCCTACCAACTAGCGCGGCTGTTAAAAATTACGTGGATCAAACCATTACCGCCGAAGACTTAGACTTTAGCGGAAACAGCGGTACTGGCGACGT
>WLWG01000940.1_pt1 | contig 28480 bp, 25 predicted proteins | sample 6712871 | NCBI WGS metagenome assembly WLWG01 (sample SAMN12718693, study PRJNA515312) | sponge metagenome | isolation source: marine sponge | host: Mycale hentscheli | place: New Zealand: South Island, Marlborough, Capsize Point | collected 2003-05-01
TCATTTTTCTCTCTATATATTATTTCAAAAACAAAAATCAATATGATTCCCACTGAAGAAGAAATTAAATTTGGAAAAGAAATTGAATCAAGACTTAAAAATTTAAGTAAAAACGCAAAGGACGTTATGCGTAAATTTCTTACTAAGAGAAACGCATTAGAGGTTGAAATTATCCTTAAATTATATTGGATTGCGGCTGATAATAACGATTTAGAATTAGGAAAAAAAATGGTAGAAAAATTAAGGCTACATTATTTAAAACAAATGGAAGATTTTTATGAGTATAAAGATGAATTAAATGATATGGAATATTTGTGTATTTCTAATATTTTTAGAGATTTATATAATGACGTTCTCACATCCAATCTTTTCTTAATCTAACCACATCAAACTATTTATTAATCATTATACATATCATTAGTGGTTTTATATATCCTATTTTAGTTTCATCATCACACGAACCATCATCGTTTAAAAATCTAAAACCTTTGTTTGGTTTTCTTAAAAATCTAATTTCTACATTTTCTTTTTTATAAAAATTTTCGTGAAAATATTTAGTATGTGTTGATGCTGGTAATAAAAAAACAAATGTTCCTTTACTTGCTGTTGCTTTCTCAACAAACTTTCCTATTTTTCCATCAAATAATGGGTGAATATAAGCAATTTCATTATTCCAATCTTTGGTTAAAGCATTATCTTCTATTGTATAATATCTTGGTAATAAATGGTTTTCATCACTCGCACAAATATCTATCGTAAAATCAAATTCTTTTTTTAATCTCTCCCATATATCAATTGGAGTTCTCAAATATTTCATAGATTTACTACAAGAAAACGATAATGTATTTTTATTTATATTTTTTTTCATAATATATAATTTATATAATTATATATTAATCTATCCACATAATATCATTAGGTAAATTCATTTTATAACAATAATAAAAGCAATCAAAGGCACAAGCATTTTTCCAACCTTCTACTTCTTTACCATCTACTAATTTTTTAAAATGAATTCTTTTTCTTGGTATTATTATTTGTAATTTTTTATTTTTATAATTTTCTCTCACATAACTTGTATTAATTTTTTGTGAAGGACAAATAATTATAAATGGTTTATCTAAATCTTTTAATCTTTTAAATATCTCTTTACTTAAACTAAATGGCGGATTTGATAATATCATATCAAATTCTGGTAAGGTATTATCATCAAAGAAATCTATTGGTTCGTGAATTATATTTAATTTCATTTTCTCTCTTAAATATTTTCCACTTTCTCCATTTCCATAAAATGCTTCCCATATTATTTTATTTTTTGGTATAAATTCTTTTATATTTTCCCAAGCATAATCTGGCGTCATATAATCATCATGTTTTTGAAATGTTTTTGCCGTAAATACAACCATTTTATTTTATATTATAGAGAGAAATATAAATCAATTTTTAAAACGATTTAAAAAAAAGAATGTCTTATTATATATATAATGGAGAACCTCAAAGAATACCTTGATGAATACTTTGTGATTGAACTTAATGAAAAGAAAAAAAATGAAATTTTATTAAAAAAAGATTTATACAGAATTATTACTGAAAAAGAAGAAAGTGGCGTTGTATCATCAGCAACTATTTCTGTATATAAAAATAAATTTAAATTATTAGATGAATTTGAAAATTTCCCTTTTTATCGTTCTTTGGAAGACGTATTAGATTTTATTATTAAAACTTCTCCTACTGAAAAAATTAATACAATAGCCCAAACTTGTAATGTTCTTTTCGTATTCGCAAGAAATAGTGAATTGTTTAAAGAAGATTTAGGAGGCGAAGCAATTGTATCTAAACTTATGAAATTAAAAAATCATTTAGATACTCTTTCTAAAACAGAACAATCACAACAGAGAGAAAACGATATAGATTTCCAAAAATTATTAGACCTTGAACCTCATATTGATAAATTAAATAAACAAGAACAATTAATATATAAATTATATGTTAATCCAAGATTAGATGGTTTTTATCCAAGAAATGATTTTGCTAATATGAAAATTGTGAGAGAAGGTGGTTATAATGGAGAAGACAATTATGCGGATTTTGATAATATGACTTTTAACATTAATGAATTTAAATCATCTAAATACCATCAATTACCTCCACTTGAAATTCCTGTTGATATTTATGAATTAATTGAAGGTAATGAAGAATTTGTTTTTGAATATAAAAGAGGACAACATATTTTACCTATTACTGATTCAGCATTAGGTAAGAAAATAGTTCATACATTCCAAAAGTTAGATAAAGATATTGGAAGGGTAAGTATTAATGTTCTTCGTCGCTCCTATGCTAAATATAAACAAACAAATGATTTAGTAGAAAAGAAAAATCTTGCGGAAGAAATGACACATAGTATAGAACAACATATCAATTATGAAAGTCAAAATATTCAAACCAAACCTGAAAAGAAAATTAAAAAAAAAAAAGAAAAACAATGTTTAATAATTGATATTTAATTTGTAGAAAAAAATAATTTAAAAAGTTTTTATAATTTATATTAGATGGGTTATGTTAAAAAAAATAAAATTCCAATTTATACTTATGGTAATACACCAGAAGAGAAATACTATTGGCATCATCGGCAAAACGCATTAGATAGAGCAATGGAAAGAATGAGTATTCCTACATTAAAAACTTGTATTAAATATAAATTTACGAGAGAAGATTTATCTATTATTTTAGAAATGATTTGTAGTAAAGTTGATGAAGCATATCCAAATGGAGAACAACCAAATATCCCACCTTTACCGCTAAAACCCATTCAAGAATATATAACTGAAAGCGAAAATGAAACTTGTTATTATACAGAAACAGAAGATGAAAGTGGCTATACCACTGATACAACTACAAGTTCTCTCTGGTAATTTCATATTTTATATTATTTAGTATATTTATAAAATATGACTCTACGAAGACAAAGTAATTCAGAATACTATCAAGAATATTATAGAAAAAATAAAGATATTTATAAATATAGATATTATTTGAAAAAAGAACAGGACGAGGAGAGAGAAGCCATGTATGAAAAATATGGTGGTGAAGAAAAATACTATAAAATGATGTATAAACAATATGCTATTATGAATAAGAATTTATCTAACAATAATGTAAATGCCGAGAAGGAGAAATGTTGTTCCAGTTGAAACTGAATTATTAGAAGCAACAGGTAATGTATCTATTAATGAAAATGCTACTCCATCACAACCACAACACTTTTTTTTTACAGCACCAGAACCACCACCTAAACCAGTCAAGTTTTTATGTAGTGAATTCTTAAAAAATAATTATTGGGATATGGCGAAAGAATGTGGTAAGAAATTGGAATGTCCTATTTGTTTAGATGAAATTGATAGTAAAAGATTATTTTGTATTTTACCTTGCGGACACTATTTTGGTTTGGATTGTTTGCTTAAATGTGATAATTGTCCGTTATGTAGGGCATAAAATATATTTAAATAATTTGTAGAAATAATTATTTAAAGATATAATTATATATATATTTATAAAGATGAGTAAAAAGAAAAATTTAGATGAAAAAGAAAAAGAAGAGATTGTTGAAACATTTACTCTTTATGAGAGACCAATTCAAGTAGGAAAATTAAAAGATATTTTTAGACACCCTGATATTTGGGAGGCAGATAGGAAAAGGTTGAGATCTTTTTTGAGGGGGACTTCAACCTATCCTGACGCTATCCCTGTTAAATATAATAGATCACATTTTGGTAGATGGAAAACGGCTAATGGTTATAATATTTCTTCTTGTAATATGTGGAGAAGAGTTAGAGCATCTCTTTATGGTTTAACTGAATGGGACATAGATATAAAATCATGTCATTTACAAATTGCTATAAATAAATTTGAAGATCTTACAGATGAAGAATTACCAAATATTATGAAATTTATTAATGATAGGGATAGTATTATACAATTAATATCTATTAATAAAGAATCTTTAAATACTTATAATAAAATTAATAAAGATGATAAAACCTGTAAAGATTTAGTAAAAAAATATATTTCTATTTTGCTTTATGGTGGATCATTAAATACTTTTTTAAAAGAATTTGATTTAAATAAAACAGATATTGATTTCTCTCAATTAAAACCAATAGAAAATGAAATATTTACTTTGAGAAAAACAATAATGGAATGTAAAGAATTTGCTGAATTTAAAGAAAAGGTGGCAGGTGATGAAAATAGAGAATTTGCGATTTTTATTCAAGACAAAGAGAGAAAAATAATTGATAAAGTTTTTACTAAATTAAAAAATACAAAATATGAAATTACTACATATAATTATGATGGTTTTCAAGTAATAAGAAATGGAGATGTTAATGAATTATTAAAAATGATAAATAAAATAGAAAAAAATATAGAATTTGTAAATAAACCTTTTGCTGAACCATTAGATTTATCTCTCATAAAAGATTATGATGATGAATCTTATGATTTTAAAGAACTTGTTATGTGTCCTGTGAGAGAAAAATATGAATATTTTGATAAACATTTTCCAAAAATATTATCATTAAATTCTTTTTGTCTAAAAAATAGGATTAATGGACTAACATTTATTCCTATTAAAAGCACAAAAATGTTTTTTGGTAATCAATATAAGTATTGGGAAGATTATATTGAGAGAAATATTCAAAATTATTTAACTTATGGATTATATCCTAATGGAGTAAATTTACCAGAAAATGTATATAATATTTGGGAAGGATTTGCTATAGAAAATCAAAAATATGAAAATATTGATATTTCAGAAGTTGATTATCAAAGAATATTAGATCATTTTGAAATAATGTCTGGTTTTGATAAAGAAGGAAATAAAAATGAAGAATTATATGAATATTTATTAAATTGGTTCGCTCACAAAATTCAAAAACCAGAAAAGAAAATAGGTGTGTGTTTGGTTTTAATGGGAAAGCAAGGAATAGGAAAAACTATATTAGTTGAAAAATTATTAAGAAATATAATGGGTGATGAGTATGTTTATGATACTGCTGATATAAATTCAATAGCAGGTGATTTTAATTCTGCGTTACAAGGAAAATTAGTTTGTATTTTAAATGAAGCATCAGGTAAAGATACTATGCCTCTAATTGATAGATTAAAAGATATTATTACGAGAGAAAAAATTACTATTAGATTAATGAGAACAGATGGAATTCCTATGAAAGATTATTGTGATTATTGTTTTACAACAAATAATTTAAATCCAATAAAAGAAACTGAAGATGAGAGAAGATTTCAAATAGTTCCTTGTAGTGATGCTAAAAAAGGTAATAAAGAATATTTTAATAAATTAATAAATGATTTGGATAATCCTGCTGTATTAAAATCTTTTTATTATTTTTTAAAAGAGAGAGATATTACAAATTTTGATCCTGAAAAACTAATTAGAAATATGGAAGAAGTTGAAGAATTACATGAATTAAATAGAGACCATATTGAATTATTTAACGAACATTTTTTTAGTCCAGATGGAGGTGTAGAAGGTGAAAAATCTACTTGTTTATATAAAATTAGTCAAATTTATAAAGAATATATCAAATGGTGTGGAAATTGTGGATTTAAAAATACAGTTAATATTTCATATATGAGTAGAAAATTTAGAGAGATAAATAAAGATAAAATAATAAAAGAAATAAAATTTTGTAGAGGTTCAAGAGGAATTGCTTTTAAAAGTGAATTTTGGAATCCTTCTTTGATTGAATTGAAAATAGACTTATGAGTATTAATAGGGGGTTGCTGACTGATATTATGTGATGTGTTTGTGAAGTAATTTATTTTATTATGTATATTAGTAATAAAATAAATTTATTATTTTTTTTACCAGTCTTACTTCATACACTTCATTTATTTTTTTAAAAAAAAAAAAAAAAAAAATAATAATAATGAAGTTTATATAATATATATATTATACCCCCCCTATTTTGACGAAAGGGGTGTAGTGTGTAGTCAATCCCTATTTATAGAGTATTTATTTCTTCCTATTGATTAAATCCTTTAATCCTTACCATCAACTATGGAATTAAACCAATGAACCATACATTTCAAATCATTTTGGACTTCTTTTTCACAAGTTTTATGATATTTTCTATTTTCATCGTCTTGTTTTATCGGTCTTAATCTTTTTTTACAATATTTACATATTCTCTCTTCCATTTTTAAATTAAAGTAAAAATTATTCTTTAATTTAAAATTCTACAAATTGATTTATTAAACTCCAAAGCGATTTCTGTTCTTGTTTAGGTGCGAAGATGATAGGTATGTATTTAATGCGTGAGAGCGTGTTATGGGCGGAGGTCTGTGTTTATCTTTTTGTTTTGGTTTTATATTTTTATTTTGTAATTCTTGTCTGTTTGTTTCTTCTTTTGTTTCTTGTTCTTTTAGCATTGCTAATAATTCATCGTATTCTTCCTGTGAATATTTAATATGAATTTTCTTTTTATCTTCTTCTTCTTCTTTTATTTTTTCTTTTAAATCTTCATATTTTGACATTTGTTTCATAAATTTTTCAAATGTTTCTAAATCTTTTCGTTCAGCAATTTCTTCTTCTGTTAATCTGTATTTTTCATCTTCTCTCTCTTTATTTACTTTTTTAGGTTTAGGTTTTGTTATTACTTTTTTAGTTTTTACAGGTTCTTGCTTTGGTGGTTCTTGTTCTTTTTCTTCTAAATCTTCTTCTTCTTCATTTTCTACAACTTGATTTACATTAATTTTTGCTTGTGCTTTCCTTCTTGATGCTTCTCTCGCTCTCTCTAAATGAAGTTTTTGTTTTTCACTAATTCCTTTTTTAGTAATAAATGTATCATTATCTGCTGGTAAAATATCCATTAGTATTTATATATAAATAAAATATAATTTTTTAACAAAATAATATAACTTAATAATATATATAATGTCATACGATCAGTATAGAAATGTTATGGATTCATTTGGCGAAGGAAGTGGAAGAAGAAGAGAAGCAGAGCGAGATAGAATGAGTGATTTAACATCAAGATTTGATAATACTGATGATATTAGAAATAAACTTCGTGAGAGATTAAATGCTAAAAAAAAAGAAACACAAGATAAATTTTCAACAAAATTACAGGAAGGAACAAATAAATTAATGAAGGATATAGGTATTGCGGATAAGGTGAGAGAAAGAACCCAAGCAATAGGAACAGCCGTAAACACGGCATACCCAGGCGTTGTAGCGGTTGGTCGCTCTGCCGATAAAATAGCAACAAGATTAGCAAAAAGATCTCAATTAAGAGCAAAAGTAGAAGGTGCTAAAAATGATGTAGGAAGAGCAAGAACTACTCAATCTGTGGCTGATGAAACAGCACCAAGAGAATCAGCACCGACTAATGAACCCACAGAAGTAGAAATGACAGATATGCCGAGAGAAAGTTTCAGGCGACCTGTAACAACAGAGGGACGATTACCAGTAAGACCTGCCCGACCTACGAATGTAGATGCTGGCGATAGATCATTAGATGCTGATGAAATGTTAGGAGGTCAAGATACAAGTGAATTAGCAGAACAAGCAGGAGGAAGAGTAGCGGAAACAGCAGGTGAAGAAGCGGCTACTGGGGCTGTTGAAGGAGCGGCGGAGGGTGCGGCGGAAGGAGTTGGAGGCGAAGTGGCGGCTGGTTTGGGTATCGCAGAATTAATACCAGGTGTTGATGTTTTAGCGGGATTAGCGTTAGCTGGCTATTCAATCGGGAATTTTTTCCACTCATGGGGAAAAGCAGACAACTTCGGTCAAGGAGATGACGCAGAAAAGCAAGTAAAAAAAGATGAATCAGCACCACCCCCTGTCGTTCAACCTATGAAACAAGATAAAGGACGTGGAATTGTAGAACCAAGTCAAACTGCCTCTGGTAGAGTTTCAGCATTAGCAGGAAGTTCAGGTGTGGGTAGTGTTGTTAGTTCAGGATTAAGATAATTTATTTATTTTAAAATTTATAAAAATAAATAAATATTTATTGTCCCATTCGTTTTTCAGCATAATCATAAATTTGAACTAACCCATCTCTAACAGAAAACATTTTAGTAATCTCAGAGAAACAAGCAACATTATATCCACTATCAAAATTAGTTTCTAAATTGACAGGATATGTGCCGAAAATTTCAATAGGTTTTTGAGAGATTCTTACACTATCTTCGTCGCTGTCGCCGTAAAGATGAGAGACATTTAGTGCGAAGAAATGTTGCATACCAGTTAAATTTTTATTTAAATTCATACCGCCAGCATAGGAGAAAACTTCACCAGCCGTTCCTGTAGAATGAACGAAATAGGAATTAGCATCAGTTGTTTCAAAATTACCAGTTCCTGAATCACAGCCATTATTAGAATATAAACCAGTATGAAGATTAACTGGCGAACCATATACATATTCTGCTTCTTGTGCTTTTAATGTATTAGAAATAAGTGGTTGCGGAAATTCTAATTTATCATTTAATCTTACCTGAATGGTATATGGCTTTACCGAATTAAGCATCGCATATTTACCAAACATACTATTATAATTTAAAATATCTCTACCTAAAAATTCATTAGTTCCTTTATTTACAAAAGAAATAGGTGTAAAAGCCAAGAGAAGATTTTTTGCGGAATAATTAGAAAGCGGAATTTGGAATGTAAAATTTAAGTCTGCTGTTACGGCTGCCCCTAATGTGTTGGGATTAGCAGGTAATTGTGAATTTACACTAATAACATCTGTATATATTTTAGCCATACCTTTATTTGCGTTCATCTCTTCTTCAATTAAGAACTGCCGTTCTTCTGTATAGTATAAATAATCAGGGAAAAATTGGCAAGTATCTTTACTTAAGGTGCAAACATTCGCAGGAGCATTGGTTACGGCTCTATTTACACCAGTAAAGGCAAAACAGCAGAGAGAACCAATACCATCTTTTCCAGAAGAATCAGCACCTGTTGATTGTTTATTAAAATTAAATACAATACTTACGGGTTCTTTAAGTAGGTAAAGTGGTAAATTGATTTTATCACAAAGAGGGAAAATTTCCTTGATTTTTACAGACCAAGATGGAGTTGTATTTGGGTCAGCAGTTAATAGAAGATCATAAGGTAAGGTTTGAGTTGTAGGATTGTTAGAATCTTTGCTGACAGCAGGAGGACATAATTTTCCTGCCTGTTTATTAGTTCCTCCAGGTCTTGTTGTAATATCCACCGCTACAGGAGCGGGCATAACAATATTATTAATACCATTTAAAAGTCGTGTATAATTTTGTCTGTAAGATGGTGTATCATAACTTTTTGTAATAGATTTATAAATTCCTAACTGATTTGTATGTTGAATTCTTTGCTGTCCTACAAAAAGAGAACAAGATTCAAAGAGTGAATAAATACCAGCACCTGCTGGTAAGAAAGGTTGCCCTCCAGCACTCGTTAGTTCAAACTGGAAAACACTTTCTTTGGATAGGATGCCTGCTCTTGGAAGCACAAACCTTGCTGAACGATCACTTATAGTAATTGGTTCTAAAACATCACTAACAATTTTCATAGATTCAGGCACATCTTCGCTTCTCTCTAATACTAAATCCTCAATACTTGACATTTTATATAATAATATAATATATTTTTTATTATATTATTAATTAATTTATTAATTTTAATTACTCAATAATATCAATTCCTGTTGGACTGTAAGCCGCCACATTTCTCGCTCTTGCGAAAGTGAAAACTTGGAAAGGACTTAATCCATTTAATCCAGAATTAATACGGAAAGCATAATCTCTCGTGGAATAATCTGCTCCTACACGCTGACTATCGCAAGGAATACCAAATATAAAATTAGATACAGGATCTTGAACCTGTGCGAAATTCATACCCTGTCCTTTTCCATTTGAAACAAAACTTGGCTGTAAATTTAATCCAGGAACTGAATTAGTTAATGGATTCATACTTTGGTGTCCGTCATCATATAAGTTAATGCTGTGTCTTGCGGGTTCTTCAATCTGTGGCTGTGGGTTATTTAACGCCTGTGTTTGCGAATCTAAAATGTAATCATAAGGATATAATACACCACCTCTGAAATATTGAATATTATTAAATGGAGCAACATTTCCAAGAGTAGAAATAGTTGGATCGGTTGATGGTCGTTCAAGTGCTAAACTATTCATATTTTGATTATTAAGGTGATTAGACGAAACTAATTTTTGCGAAATAGATAAACAATTTTTAATACCTAATCTTAAAGTAGTTGTGGAATCAGAAGCAACTAATGTAGACAGTAAAGTATTTATGGAATTAAATTCAATAGTTCCAGACGAAGGCATAGAATCATAAATTCTATCGTCAGGAATGTATGTATCATAACTCAAAAAAACATTAGACATTTGATATTCAAAATTAGAGGTTGATTGAACTAATGTTGGAGCAGGTCGTCCCTTAATTCCTTGTGAAAATAATTCATAAGGACCGAGAACATTTGCGTTTTGATCTAAAAGAATATTTAGATTTATTCCATGAAAACCTTTCTCTGATACATTAATTAAACCTTCACCTGTTAAAAATCCAGTTTCAAGTGGAACAGAAACGCTAAATCCATTTGGGCTATTTAAGACTTTTGTAGTGCATACAGATTTATCACTAACAGTTGGATCACCAGCAGATAGAGTATTAATCATATCATACTGATTATTCATATTAGGTTTGAATATAGAAAGATACTGATTAAAGTTAAGTATAGTTTCTATATTTCTGCCGTTTCGTGAATTACACTGAACTTGCGACATGCTACTTAAAGTTCCAGTAGTAAAGTTAAGTCCTATTCCATTTGTCGCAGAAGGTAGATCCGTTGGAATATTTGCTACTACTGTTCCGCCCGGTGAGCCGCCAGCACCGACAGAAGCACTACTGACAACTTTATAGGTATAATTTAATCGTAGAGTTCTTTTATCAATCATACCACGCTGTGTTCCTACTACGAATTGTATGAGGGGAAAAGTTGTCGCCGAATAAAAACCTGATGATGATTGATTTTGAGGCGTTAGAATAACTCGTTGTTTGCGAAATGCTGAACTATCTCTCTCCATTTTTATATAATTATATTATAATAAAATTTTTATTATATTATAATTAAATTTAATTATTTAATTTTCTACACTTATTCCTTCTCTTGAAATAGTTATAGTTCTTAAATGATGAATATAATGGATAAATAATTTCATACCTGAAAGTGCTGTATTGAAATTTGCTAAAAGCATTAACGAACCTGCCTCCATCAGATCATAATACATTCCAGGTAGAGAGAAAGCCCGTCCTACACTAAAATTCATTCCTACTTGATTTAGATTAGATGTAAAATAACCCATTGCTTCATTAGTTTTCATTAGTTCTGATATTGCCTGTGTTTGAATAAGTGGATTACCAAGTGATGCTTTTTCAACATTTACAGGTCTTAATGGAACTCTACCATCAGTTCCTAAATTATACTGATAAGAAGTCATATTACTTGGAGTTCCTATGAGAGAATTTTCAGCCAAACTATTTTGAATATTTTGATCTAACGGAACAGAGAGAACGGCTAATGCTCTTGTGATATTTGGATTAGAAATGAGTTGAGATGTCGGTCCCTGTGTGCTGACAAGATTAGTTAGTTGTGTAAAGTCTTCTTCTATATCTAATCTGTAGCCTTGAGAACTATTCGCCGCCGCCATATCCGCTTCCGCTATTTTTCTGTCAATATCAACTTTTTTAACGGAATATTGTAAATCACTAATTTTAAAATTAACTTTTTTAGCAATTTCTGTCGCACAATCAGCCGACCAAGATGGGAATGTATTATTTGCTACGGTATATCCATTAATTCTATCGCTTTCTTTAACATAAAATCTTACTTCAGTATTAGGAATGACATTTTCAAAATGAGTTGTAGGATAATCGGTTACGGCTGGTGGAATGCTAAAAGTTCCTATAAGTTGTCCTGTGCCAAGATCTGTTGGTAAATCAGCCGAACAAGTAGTATTTGGAGTGTCAGGTTTATATAGAATTCTCATTGTAGGAGTTCCAGCACCATTATTTCTACCGCACATAAAACCTGTTATAGTTCCTAATACTTTTTCAGTTGCTACGGTAGATCCAGCAATATATAATTTATCACCTATTGCGAAGGGATTATTATTGTTAGGAAACTGATTATCCTGCCCTAAACCTGCCTGTGTCTTTGGTATAGCATTTACGCTTCTTTCAGGGTCTCTTAATGTTCCAGCACCGAAATTCTTAATATTATCAGCAATATTATTTTGAAGTAATGCTCCTGTAGCGACCTCAACAAAATAAGATGAATCCGGAGATCCTGAACCTTTAGCATCCATACCGCATACTTGTCCGTTTCCAAGAAGTGTAGTAATTGCCGTATTTGTGGAAGCATTAACAGATTTTAACCTTATCGCTTGATTACCCGCCCCTGTCCCACCTGCTGTTCCACCAACTATATATTCTTCACCGCCGACAGGCACCATAGTATTTCCATTTACATTTCCAGCAGAGGCAACCCAAACACAATTTCCTTCTTGAATAACACCCGCAGTGGTCGTTCCTACATTTATATAACCACATGTATTTCCTGCTGAATTTTTAAGCGGATAAACCATATTATCAGTATATCCACCATTTTCAGGACCTGCTCCGCCAGCCGCTCCAAAAATCCAACGACCCGGCCCACCTCGTGTATATTCTGATTTATGAGCCATAAGTCCATTTTCAAAACCAATACCTAATTTACCACTTGTAAATGTCAAAGCACGATTCATCTGCTCTATCTGTAAATCCATTCTTATACCACCAAGAACATTTAGAGGCATAAATTTATCGGTATTTAACATAAATGCCTTTAAAGTAGTTTGTATTTGACATTCTTTGGCGACCTGTGCGATAGAACTTACGCTTCCTGTTGAACCAGATGTAATAGGAGCCGCAGGAGTAGATAATTTGTAGGAAGCCCAAGTTTTATTATTAGTTCCCAGTTCATAATATAAATTTTGATCGTATGAATCTATTGCCTGTTGCCCTTCATCATTTAATCTAATATTTTGTATAGCATCAGTTTTAGAATATGTAAATTTCTGTGCGACACTTGTATTATACTGAACTAATTCAGAGAGAAGTTGTGATCTCTCACCATTATAAATTCGTAAAGTATTAATAAAAGAATGGAAAGCCGCCGAAGGATTAGGAACAGGCATTCCACGACCTTGCATCAAGACATTTGCCTGAAGGTAAGATTGTGATGGTAAAAAATATTCAATAAAATCAGGAAAGAAAAACTCAACATTTTTATTTCCAAAATTAGAAGTAATATCTGTTTGAAATTCTGGTTTAATTACAATATTCTCGGAAGCCACAGGATTTGAAATTGGTGTAGTATCTAAATCAGCCATTTTATAATATATAATAATATAATTTATTTTTATTATATTATTAATTTTAATTATTATTATTATTATTTGTATTTGAAGATAATTCAATTTTGGAATCAACAGGAATAACATCTCTCTCAACTTTTACTCCACAACATGCTATACTCGTGCATCTTGATTTTAATATAAATTTTAAACAACCAGTCCAACAAGCACAAACCATTCCCAAAACTGCGATTAAAAAAGCAGAATTATTTGTTACATTTGACATTTATATATAAAAATATTAAATATCAGGTAATTCATTAATTCTTAAAATTAATTGAGTAGGATTTTGTAATCCAGAGAGATATTGACCTGTTTGTATATCTCTTAAACGGAATTCTAAATTATATATATTTGTCTTTACTGGAAGTTTTACCAAAACTGGCTGATGATATGGAGTAGAATATCTTAATGTAGTTGAATCACTATTGAGAGATAAAGTATTATTACTTTCTACAAATGGAACAACTCCTATTACTTGTGATTCAACACCAGTTCCTACTCTATTCCCTGCTAAATTAAAGTTATACATATTATAACCTTTCGCTGTGATTGAAGGACATTCAACTAAAAATGTATCCATAAATGCTTTATAATCAGGAGCATCAGTGGCATCTATTACCAAAGATGGAGAAGCACCACCGCTGTAATCCCCAGTAATAGCGAATATACTTTGAGGAAAACCACCAGTTGAAGCAAAATTACTAAATGTTACTGGTGGAATATCATTTGCTGGTAATTGACCGACATCAGTGATTGATGGAGTTGGATTAGCGATAATATTAGGACCAAATTTAAACATAATAGGAGGTTTTGTTAAATCACCACCTCCTATAGCATTTTGATCCACAGGAAAATCAAAAATACTGGGTATGACAGAACCAGGTGGTATATTAGATAAATTTTTGTCATAATTTGATACAATTCGTCCAACTTTATTTTTTCTTTCAGGATATGAGAGAAGAATACCTTGTGCTTGAACTTGATTTATACCTGCGGCTGTTGTTAGAGATGCTGGGTATTGAGACATAACAGGATGGTAAGGAAATAATCTACTTTTAGCGGTGCATTCCATTTTATTAAATGGTGTTCCATCTATTGTTACATCTTCAAAAGTTTGTAATAAAATTACTCTTTCGTTATATGTAGCACCACCATCTTGTGAATAACTAACTGCCACTAATGCTTCAAATACATTGTTTATTTCTACTTCTAATCTTATACGAGAAGTTGAGACAGAACCATCAAAAAGAGTCCAAGGTATTAAAGCAGGTGGGGTAGAACCAGGTGTTCTCGCTGGATTATAAACACAAGAAGTATTCCAAGTTGCTGGGTCATCAAAATCCCAAACTAATGTTTCACCTGTTGTAGATGTAGGATCTGTGGTAAATCTTTGAATTATTTCTGCCTCATTAGCATAGAGAGTGTTATTAGGTTGCCATTGTCTAACTTCAAAACCAACACCACTTGTTCCTGTAGAAGTATCTTTTGCGACTAAATTAATAGTTAAATCTTTCGCAAAATCACAATTTAAATCTACCCGTCTTTCTTCTTCAAGATCATTATTTTCAGTTAATGCTGTATTAATTAGGTCATTTACCATACCAAGTTGGAAAGGTAAATATCTATGTTCGTTTATAAAAACCGCTCCCTGAACTCCTATATCATCGGCTTGAGGTGTGACAAAAAGACACAAATTATCAACAACATCAGAATCTGTTGCTAAACCTCCTTTTGTAAATGTAAAAGTATTAGGGTCATTTAACATTAATTTTTCATTAGCATTTATGTGTTCACCGCTATCAACTAAAACCACAACTTCTGGTTTTCCGCTTCCATCTATTTTTGTAATTTTGTATCTTGGAGTTCGTTTTCTACCATTTCCATCAATACCAGAATTTTTACCTGCGACAGTTGAACCTGCTAAACCAAATTCATTATTAAATTCACCTATTGAACCTACTATATATGTAATAGTCGCAGTTCCAGGTGTTCCTCCTGAATCAAATAAAATTGTCTTACCTGAACCAGAACCTGATTTTGTAATTAATGTTTGTGTTGGAAGATTAGCACTATTTCCCTGTTGTAATCCAGCAATTAAAGGTTTTACTGCTAATCGCATTTTAATAGGTTCTTTTTGTCTTGTTTCTGTTTTATCTAAAGGTTCAACATAAAGAGTTGAATTACTCTCTGCTCGTGGATTTGTTCCAGAACCGAAATCAATATTTAAACTAAAAGCCCTATCTTCTATAAAATTATAACTATTTGTATCTGTATAATCTCCTACTCTCCTATCAAATAAAATATTTCCGTTCCAAGTTGATCTCATAACTTCTTTTCTATTTGTAATTCCTGTTAAAGATCCAGCACCATCAAATGTTACGTCTCTATTTGTAGGGAAAATTAATCCTGCTTTGCGAATTGAATAAGGGGTTCCTCTTGGATCACCTGTTCCTATACTACTTTGAGATACAACTAATCCTGCTTGATATTCCTGCCCTAAATTATCTGTTAATAGATGAGTTTTTGATTTTGGATTTAAAAAAGATTGTTCGTAATTTATATTATCATATACAGTTCCTCTTGTATTATTTTCTATAACAAAATAACTACAACTATTAAAATCAGCACTACCGCCTCCCTTACAATAGTTAGTCTCTTTTACACACAATACACTTGGTATTTGAACTGATATGCGACCTCCTGTTTCTTGAATTCCTACATTTTGATATATAGAAGATGAACGACTTTCTACATTTTGATCTCCCATATCTAAACCAGTTGCTGATGTTGATAATAGTTCAATTCCATCAGGTAAAATCTGTGGATCAATATTGTCAAATGGTTCATTTCCAAATCTTAAAGCACTATCAACAGCATTAGTTCCAAAAGTTGTGTTTAGTTCTGCGGTGTTTCCTCCAGCACCTGCGGGAAATGTTCTATTTACAATAAATCCACTATTTACACTTTTATTTAATTTATCACTAATAACAGATGTTGCTGGTAATTTAGCGGCATCAAATTTAATCTGCAATTTTGTTTTTGTTGCTCCATCAGTAAGAACATTCCAAGTAAAATCTGTATCGTTGGTTACATAACTTTGAATAGGTGTAATATCTCTCAAGGTGTTTTGAATTTCATTTGCTAAATTATCAATTGTATATTTACCTTCTCTTAATCTAATCATATATTGCTCTGATGTTTCATCAGTTCCTATTCTCATAACAATCATATTATTAGCACTACTTATAGTAATTAAATTTTGTTGAGTAATAATACAAGAAACTAATTCAATTTCAAAATTAAGTAATGTTATGGGTTGTTCTAATAAACAATTAAAAACTGACGCAACATCGTTGATTTTTGTTTTATCTCTATTATCGGAAGATACTGCTGTAAGAAACATTATATAATATTAATAAATATATTTATTTATTTTTTTATTTATTTATTATATAATGTATAAATCTAACAATCAAACAGAAAAGAAAAAAGATGAAAAATCTGTTTTTGAGAAAAAACCAAAAACAGCCAAAGCATCTAAACCTAAAAGACCCACAAAGCAAGAGGAAGGTTTATATGAAAAAACAGAAGATACAATTAAAGAAGGTGGTTTAAGAAAATCTCTCAAATTACCAAAAGATGAGAAATTTACTGTAAATGAATTATCGCCATTATTAAAAAAAGAAGTTGGTGAAAAATTTAAATTTAAGGGTAATACCTTCACAATGACTGAGAGAATGAAAAAACAAATTCAATTAGCAATAAATATGATAAAAAATTAATTATTTACCTACTGCTTTCTGTGCGGCTTTGTGTGCTTCTGCGAAGGATTTGCCGTTTTTCATCATTTGGTTCATCATAGCCATATGTTTTTTAGAATGATGTTTAGAGTGTTCTTTTAATTTCTCTCTTTCTTTTTCACTTAATTTCATTATAAAATATAATAATATTTTATTATTTTTTATATTTTTCCCAAATAGATTTATCTACCTTTCTTGCGTTTCCTCCTGTTATTACACTTGCTAATCTTGCTCTCGCCCATTGTGTAGCAGTTGTATTAGGTCTGCTTCCAGCCGAATAATAAGCACCTCTACCCTTTGACATAATTTGATCTATTCCTGTTTGAGAAATTATATTTTTTGAAATAAATGAATCATTTGTAATTTTCTCTCCGTATTTATCTTCAAACTTTTTTACGTGGCTACTTCTTTTAGTTTTATAATCAACTTTTGGTCTATCAGTCCCTTCTTTTATAGATTTTTTCTGTTTTTTTTTATCCTCTGCTGATAAAGATTTTGGAACATATTTTTTATTATCACTCATATATATTAGAGAGATAATCTTTTTTTTGCTAAATTAAATATTTCTGTATCTTTTTCTATACCTATAAATTTTCTATTTAAATTTTGACAAGCAACACCAGTAGAACCAGAACCCATCGTAGGATCTAATACGACATCACCTTCTTTGCTATAATATTTTAAACACCATTCTATTAATCCTACTGGCTTTTGTGTAGCGTGTTGTCCCTTCTCACTTTTCATTTCTAAAATTGTATTTGGTAATGGAGGCTCATATTTAATTTGGTGATCTTCTTTATTTTTAGATATTTTAATTCTTCCTTCTTTACCACCTCCATAGGCATTTTTATTTACATCATATTTACAATTAATAATACTATTTGGTAATGGTGGTTCATATCTTGTTTCACTATTTCTTAACTTTCCTTTTTCATCATAAATAAATACTTTTTTATTTTCTTCTCCATATAATGAATTACAGCCTTCATCAGTTCTAATAACGCTTTTAGGTAATGGTGGGTCATAACTGCTTTCGCCATTTTTCCGCATATAATCAGGTCTATCAATTGTTCCATATATAAAACTATCATTTTTGTAATCTATTGTTTTTCTCTCTGGTAAAAATTTATGTTGATGAAAACTTAAATCATAAAATGGTAATTTTCTATAAAATACATATATCATTTCATGTTTTTTTAAAGGCATTTTTTTTGCGTTTAAAAAACCACAAGAAGCGGATTTAACCCACACTAAATCATATCTAAAATTTTTTGGATTACTACTTATGAGAGAAACACCAAATTTAGTAGAACAAGTAAAAAACATAGGTGTAGTTAATTTACAAACTCTATTTATTTGTTTCCAAAATAAATCTAAATCAATATTACAATCCCATTTACAACTCGTCTGTCCGTATGGTAAATCACAAAATAATAAATCAACAGAATTATCACTTAAATCTTTTAATTTTTCTAAACAATCATTATTATAAATTTCCATTTATATTATACCAACATATAACTCAACCAACTTTCAACTAATTCAGGTGGTATTCTGTGTCGTTCTGTTCTACTATTTCCTCCACCTTTTACGATTTTACCCTCACCGAATCGTCCTATTCCGTATTCGTGTCTTGTTAATTTTCGTAATCTATTATTACCGCATTGTTGTAAATGACATTTTACATTAGATACATCAACTATAAATTCACAATCCATACAGCAGGTTTTTCCTTTAAAATTAAAATTATTCCAAATTCTTGTAGGTTTTTTATATGGAAATCCATATTTACAATAATCAACAATTGTATTAGGTAAATCTATATATTTTCTCATTTGAGAATAAGCAGGATTTTCAATAGTATAAAATTTAGGATTAAAATAATTAATAATTTCTAATGTTTTATATAAAACAGGTAATCCTATTTTTTGTATTCTATCTTCTAATATCTCTCGTGTAAATATTTCCATATTAATACATTTTAATCTTCTTCCTAAATTGCTATAATTTAATGTAGAAAAAGTATCACAAGGACAACTTGCGTGTATATAATCAAAATAACCAACAGGATATTTAGTATAATCCCATTCTAAAATATCTACATTTATATCACTTTTTCCATCTATATCTAATGTAATAACTTCGTGATTTTTCTCTCTTAATACTTTTGCTACGCTTCCAGTTCCACTAAATAAATCTAAACATTTCATTTTTTTATATATTATAAGTATAAGAATATGGTAAAAAAAACTGATAAAAAAAAAGATATTGAAGATGAAAATAATACAAATTTTGATTTAACTATACTACCTGTGAGAGAAGATGGAGCAGGAATAAATATTCGTCGTCCATTTCACCCTATGCTTCCAAATATAAAAAAAGGTTCAGCAACATTACTTTTAGGACAATCCCAATCAGGAAAAACTACAACATTAATAAATTTAATTTTAAATAATAATTTTTTGAGAGATAGTGTAGATGATGTATATACATTTTCTCTCACATTAAATCAAGACGCAACAGGAAGAAAAATAAAAGAAGCATACCCTGCTACAAGTTATGATAATTTTGATGAAGGTAGATTACAAAAAATATTAGATTATCAAGCAAGTTATGACCCAGAAGAACGACCAAGTATTATATTAATTCTTGATGATTTACCCCAAACACTTCGTCCTAAATCTCTCTTTTATTCTATCGTTTCGCAATATCGGCATTACGGAATTGCGGCTTTAATTTATTCAGTTCAGGCATTTAAGATGGTCCCACCTATTGTAAGAAATAATATATCAAATTTTTTAATAGGAACAGTAAATACCGCACAACAGGATATGGTTGCGGAAACGTATGGAGAACAATTTGGAGGTAAAGATAATTTTTTACGATATTATAGATTAGCAGTCCCTGAAAGGTTCAATTTTCTTTATGGAAGATTAGATGTATTCCCACCAATACTTCATAAAAATTTTGATGAAAATATATTATATAGAGAACAATTATAAATAAATATAAGTATAATTTATATTTTCTATCTATATATAAATTATGTCTAACACAATATATATTGAATCAAATAGAAATGTAGCAGTCAGTCAGTTAGACGATGACCGAGAGATTGTTCCAAATAAAATATCAAATAATCACAAATCAAATGAATCAACGGCATCTTGGACAACAACAATAGATTCAGGTATCATGCTACAACCCGGCGATGAAATCAGTTTAGAAACAGCAAGTATAAATGTTAAAGGAGCAGGAAGTAATGAAAAGTATATGACATTTACAGGTGAAAGCACAAATATATTAGGTGATTCAAGTTCTAAAAAAGATAATGAAACAGAAATAGAAGTAATTTATTATGTAAATAATAATTGTCAATTTAATTTTCCAGCACCGACAGGAACGGCGACACGATGTGATAGTGATGGTGGATTTTTTAATTCTTCTATGTATGGTTCTCCTTCATTATCAGGAAAAAACATTTGGGGTGTAAATTTTAACACAGAAGCACCAGTATTAACAATAGTAACGCCAGATTTTCCAGGACAAAGATCTATAGGCACAGAACCAAACCATGAATATCAAACATATAATTTTTATAATCAGGATTACTTGATGAATAAAGGATATTATTTTCATCAAAATATAGCCCCTGATCAAGCGTCAGGAGTTACATTAGGTAATTTTACTGTTCCAGGTGGTATAGATTATTCATCTCAACCTGAATTAAAAGTAAATCAATGTGCTGTTGCTGGTTTCTTATCTTGGAGTAATAATATTCCTATTTATGGACTACCAGGCGTTCAATTTCACCAAGCGGTAGATGGATTAGATACTGTAAATAAAAATATTACAAATAAAGATAATTGCACTTTTGTAAAAGATCAAGAAGCCATAGCAGGAGTGAGAAATGATAGTGGAGGAGACGCACAAAACGACGCACTCACACCAATAGGAAATGTGAGTGTTGAAGAACAGGAGGCAGTCCAAGGTGGTGCCGCACCATATCAAATTATACCATTTGGTATTCAAAATTTAAAATGCTTAAAACAAAGCACAGGAATTGATACTACTTTAGCAGGACAAATACAAACAACTACCATTCCAAGCAATCCTAACGCCCCAACACAATTCGCTATTTCACGCTCATATAATATAGAGGCTAATGCTGTTGCTCTATGTCAGCACGGAGTTTTTGAAAATAGTTTAGCAAAAGTTGCTCTTAATACTATGCCAAAAGATTTAGCAGATTATAACGAAGATAGGACATTGAATAATACATTTTTACCAAGTCCTGTTTATCAAGATCCTATGATTATTGAGAGTGCGAGATATAAAGGTGGGAGAGAAACAACGAACCCAAACAATACAAGGTTATTTTGTAGTGATTATACAGATTCTAATAAATGGAATCGTGGTCCTTATTATAATGCTTATTTTAATCCTTGTGTAAAACCAGACCCTACTGGAAGTAACCAACAAATATCATTTAGAGGAGTAGGTAAAGAGAGAGATGACAGATATTTTCATTTTTTAAAACAAAAAATAAAATTAGAATTACCAACAGGTAATTTCTCTCCTGAAAGAGTAGCAGAACTTTTGACCGATAATTTAAAAGAACTTGAAGGCGATGCGGACAATCCAAAACAAAGCATAGGTATTACACCTTGTGTATTTAAAATAGGAAGTGTCTATCGTCCTGCTGTAACACCCATAGAATCAATAGTAAGTATGTATCAAATTGACCCTATAGGAGATAGAAATTCATTAAAAGAACAAACTATACAATATAATTTAACAAAAGTAAATTCACCAAGTATAAGTAGTTTAAGTTATAAATCATATCCCACAATGAATGGTCTAATATGGGATAGTATGATGAACTCATTTAATAATTTTAAAAAATTAGATCCAGGTTCTGACCCAGACCTTGCTGATCCTAATTATTATCAATATTGGAGTTGTAATGAACCAGAAGTAACAGCGTTAAATAGAAATATGGACGGATTAGGTAATGAAATTGGTATGGGAACAAATTATAATCAATTTCAAGCATACGATAAAATATACAAAATTATGTTATGTGGAAATCCTTTTGAGTGGAAGGCGATATGTAAAATAAATCCTATGTTACAAGCAACTTGTTTCACATTAGATGATTTAATAACAGACGCTACTGCCTTAACAGCACGAGGTTTATATACAGGTTTTAGAGGTAAAGGACAATACGCTATTAATACGGATTTAAGGATAGATCAAAGAAATCAATTTTTTCAAGCAAATGTAGGTTTTTATGGTTGTCAATCAGTTTTATTAAATGATGCGACTGATGTTGAGGACAATGATACAGAAGTTGTTAAAACAAGAGCCTATCAATGTGATTGGTATTTAGGAACTTCTAAATTAGAACAAGTTGAATATCAAGGTAATTGTTTTGATTTTTATTTAGAAAAAAGTTATACACCAGAGAACCCTAACACCCCACCGAGAGAGGTAAATAATAAAGATGAATTTAATATTATGGCGAGGTCTATAAGGTATAATGTATATAGTGATGTAGGACTTTTCAAATATTATAAACCTCAGAGAATGTCTATGCTTGTCACGAATATAATTATGGGTGGAGGAATACCATTATCTGTATTTAATGATGAATATGAAAATTTGACAAAAATAAATATTGATAATAATAAAAATTCCACAGGACAAAATACATTAGGTTCTCAATCAACTAAATTTTATGATAATCATTATGTAGAATGGGTATGCGGTAGAATAGACGATCAATATTCGTATCCTGAAACACCTTCTATAAATATACAAAAATATAGAGTATATGATGACCCACAAGACGAAAATGGTGGTGGAATAAAAGAAATAAATGGACGCAAAGGAAGTCCAAGATTTTTACCAAATATATTTCAAACGTATAAATTATTTAATTATAGACCATTCGCACAAGCCACAGCGAACGCCCCAAATTCAACCTCTCAAAATCGGGCTATGGCTTCTCTTTTTGTAAATAAAACAAACCCTACAACAAACTTTAACGGAAATTATGGATTTTTTCAAGAGGCGTTAGGTTCTATTAATACTAATTCAGGTGTTGCTAAATATAATGAATATTCATCTCCACAGGCAACTTTTCAAGGTAATGATGCTGATTTACCATCTTTTCTTGGAAATGATGGAACAGCAGTTGCGTTTGGGCGTGGGCTTCTTAATGCTAAACGAGTATTTGGATTACCTTGTTGGACTTCATTTGCCTCTGATTTTGTAACAAATGATAATGAAGAAAATAATAATAATATAGAATCATTAGGTTATCAAAAAGGTTTACGAAGAGCAGTAAAAGGATTTAGATATTTACCAGCAGAAGCAAATGATGGAACACTCATTAATTATTGGAATCCTGAAAGTGCGTTTTTAGAATTAATACCATTACCCACAAAATTAGCACAAAAATTTACAACTAAACCTTTAACATTAGGATTAGATAGATTGAGAGAAATTTGGAAAGAAATTACAGATTTAAATCAAGGAAAAGGAATGGGTGTTATACCATTATTTTATAAACAAGCACCAGTTTCTCCTTATGATGTTACAGGAGATCCAACCGAAGCATACACAGCAGATGAATTAAAATTAGCACAAGACATACCATTTATGGCTGTTATTTTACAAGAACAAGATGATAAAGATAAATTCCCATTATTTAATGAAGGAGAATCATTTTGTCTTGGAACTTCACCATCTCTCTCTCAAAATATATTATCTTATCCTCAATCTACGCAACAAACAGATTTAAATACAATAGGAAATATTTTCGGTCAAAATAATGTAACGCAAAATGGAGAACAAAATTTAACTGACAATTATTACAATGCTAATGTAGGTGTATGTGATGCTTTTAATAAATCACAAAATAAACAACCTATAGTGGCGGCGGGGGACGGCGGCGGTCAAACCCCTCCTCTCCCTCCAATCCAACCTGATTCAGAACAACAAAAACAAGCAATATTTTTAAAAACTCCTTTTAATAATAGTCCAACCCCTGCCGAATGCTCTGCTATGGGACTTGCGAGTGGAGGCAAAGCAACATCAACAACGATAAATATAGGAAGTGCTGATCCAGTTATAAAATTTTTACAAGAAGGTAATAGATTTAGTATTGAGAATTTACACACATTAGCAAGTCTTGGTGGAAAATCTGTATTTCAATTAGCAATATCAGATAATAATCCAAATGCGTCAAATGAATTATTAAATTTAAAATCACAAATGTCAGCATTTTCAGCACAAATTAATTTACCATTAGCATATTGCGAAAAAAAAAGTGATAGAAGATCATTTATATCTCCAGGCGATAGGTATGATCCAGCCACACAAACATTTAATAATTCACCAGGTTTTTATGCTGGTCCATCAGTCGGCGACCCTACCACCACCCCTCCAACTCCTCAACCAAATCCAACTGGTGCGGCATTTTATCCAGCACGAACTGATACTCACCTATCCAGACCTACCCAAATTAATTCAGTAAAAAGCGGAGAAACATTAAATCAAGAAGCAAGTAGAAGACAATTTCCTCAAATTCAAAGGTATGCGTGGTCTACGGGAGCAACATATCAAGATAGTTTAGGTTATGGATTTGCTGATAATAATATATATAGATTACCATTTCAACTCCCAGAAAATGGAGGAATAATTCCAGCATGGACTTCTGGTTTTGGTTTTGACAACACTACACGAGCGGCACCAGGTCCTTCACAAAAAAATTTTTATTTAGGTGTATTTCCAGCAGGTCCATGTGTTATGAATCCGCCAAGCGACCAAAACCTGCTCCTTCCACCATCAAATAGTTATAATATAACTACAATTATGGCTGGGGCAAATAGTCCTTGTGCTACTTGGTTTATAAATCCAGGTAGAGAGGATTTATATTGTCCAGGTCCTATGGGAAAATTAAGAGATAATGATACAGATACATTAGAAATATTTGACGCTTTCCCATTAAATAGATTTTTAATTACCCCTGCAACACCCCCCGAACTACCTCCTTACAAACCTGATGAATTAAGAAGTAATGCACTACCACCTTATCCATATAATATTAAATTTCAATTAAAACATTGTTGGGTAAGAACTTATCAAGCCCAAAGTATAGAAGGAAATGTTATAGCAACGACATATTCAAAATTAAGTAGCACAAATACTGATATTCATTCAAGAGCAGTATGTCCTGATCCACAAGTAAAATATGATGAAAAATTATTAGATGATAAATACGCACCTTCCCTAAATCCACAAAATCTTAATCTACCACCAGTTGGCTTCTATGTTTCTCGGGAACCACTTCCAAAATATTATATGACATATAGATATGTTCCTCTTGATAAGTGGGGAACGGACAGCATAGAACCAGGTTCAATATCAAGAACAGGGTATTTTAATCCAAATCAAGATTTACTTTTTGATCCAAGTGGAGCAACAGGAATGACATTAGAAGTGAAACCTGTTGATGGCGATACTTTACAACCAGAACTTGATGGTTGGTCTGCTTATATGAATGTAAGACCACAACAAGGTTCAGGAACTTCAACTGCTCTTCAATTAAATTGCACCCACATGTCTCCATTTAATATGTCTCAATTTAAATTAAGATGTATGGGACGAGAAGAAGTATTGAAAGGAACACAAAATCAAACAAAAACAAGAGGTAATGGAAACTATACAGAACTAACACAACCTTTAAATCAATTAGTTAATTTAGCACCAGCATCTGTGCGACCTTATGCTTATATTAAACAACGACCTAATCCTTATGCGGTGACATCAGCACAATCAGGTATAAGTATAGATAAAGTTTCATTAATAAAAACAGATAATACACAAACAGAAATAAATAGTTTATCATATAAATTATTTGAAGGAACTTTGTTAGATAAACTTGGATTTAATTTAAATCAAATATTACCTATTTTCTCTCAAATACAGACTATGTTAGACCCAACAAAATATAATAAATTTTTAGGAATTGATAAAGATGCTTATAAACAATTTGCTAATCAAGTCGGTCCCGTAACAACAAATGGTAATATTAGCACAAGTAATCTACCACCATTAGTTGCTGGTAGAGGATTTGCTGGAGCAGAAGAAAATAGAACAAATCCAAGTGAGGTAGTTGAAATGGTTAATTTAGGACAAATGAACGTTCCTAATTCTACCTCACAAGTATCAGCAGGAATAATAGGAGTTAAACCACCAGAATTTATATCATATCCATATTTAGTTTTATATAGTAATATAATAAGTAGTTGTGAAAGTCAGTATATAGGTGGTCGTTCAGGTAAGCAGTCATTACCAGCAGTAGCACCATTACAAACAAATTACGCAAGTGATGATTTTGTATATGTAAATAATTCAAATTTAAGATATACCGTAACCAGACAAAATGTATTAACAAGTTTGACATCATCAATACATTTTCCAAATGGAAGATTAGCAGACAGCATACTTGGTGAGAATTCTGCTTTAATATATAGAATAGATAAAGCACAGAGAAACCTTGATGATTTTGCGGATCAAAGAAGCGATAGAGATGATGAAAGTGATAGTGATTAATTATTTTCTCTCTATACATAAAATATGAAATTGAAATCTATAACAAAAAGTGATGCGAAGGGAAAAAAATGGACGGCAACATTTGATAAAGATGGAAAAGAAAAAAAAATACAATTTGGGGCAACAGGTTATACTGACTACACATTAGGAGCAACAGACGAACAAAGAAAAAGTTATAGGTCTCGTCATAATTCAGGTCAATCAGCACCAGCAGACACGGCAAATGCTTTATCATATCATATTTTATGGGGAAATTCAAGGTCAAGAGCAACTAATATAGCATCATTTAAACGAAAATATGGTGTTTAATCATCATATCTAAAACTACTCATGGCAGGATAGTTCCCCAATCTATCCTCATTCCACATACTCTCACTACGACCAAGAGCATACCATCTAATCCAACTTATAGGATTAGATTTTTTAGCGTGTTTTTCTAAATAAGCAAAAGGCTTACTCATCTTTTTATCACATTCATATATTGTAGGTTTATATGTATGTTCTACTTTCCATCTTGTTTCTTCTCTCGTTTCTCCTTTTACAAATTCAATAGGTTCTACTGTTTCACGAAACCTTATAAATTGATATGATACTTTGTTAATTTTTGTAATTTGATATTTTCCCACACTTTCTCCCACATCATCTCCGTCCCAGTGATAACTTGGAATACCAATGAATATATCTCCAACTTTCAATTTTTTCTTTTCTTTTTCTTCATCAATTTCTATTTGTTTTTTGATATTATCAATATGATTAATAATATCAAAAGGTAAATCATAGAAATAATTATTTGTGAATGTCATTTCAATTTTTATTTTTAGAGCGTAGAGAGAAATTGAAATCAATTTTTTTTTATAATATTAAAAAAATGAAAAAAAAAATATTACCCGCTCTTGATTAATAATTAATAATTAATAATTAATTATTTTTTTAAATATAAGTTCCATCAGCATATATAGTCCCGTTCACATTCATTTCAAAATATTCACAATTACGAACTTCACAAAATCTCTTTTTTGTTTTACTAACTCTATGACTATGATTAAAGAACATAGAGTATGGTTCAATCCAATAGATAAAACATTTAGTTATTTTTTCAATTCTAAAAGTTCTTGGTTGAACGCTCCGATGTGCGCCTTCACCTTTATAGACTTGAACTCCAATTTCAAATTCTTTTTCCAATAATGCTACTCCACCCTCGCTGACTATAATAGTCTTGTCGCTCATTTTCTCTCTTGATTTTTGTTTTTGAAATAATATATAGAGAGAAAAATGAAATCAATTTTTTTTTTATATATTAAAAAAATGAAAAAAAGTATAGGGTGAGGGACAACGACATATTACCAAAAAATAGGGGGATTGATTAATATATATACAATACTTCTTATTATTATTATTTTTATTTTTTTTTATTTAAAAAAATAAATGAAGTGTATGAAGTATGAGAGAAAAATAAAAAAAACATTAATCGCTCATTTTAAAATTCAAAATAAATAAAAAAATCATTATTCTCTCTACATATAAAAAATTGAAATAAATAAAAAAATCATTATTCGCTCATTTTAAAATTCAAAATAAAT
>WLWG01000941.1_pt1 | contig 28458 bp, 36 predicted proteins | sample 6712871 | NCBI WGS metagenome assembly WLWG01 (sample SAMN12718693, study PRJNA515312) | sponge metagenome | isolation source: marine sponge | host: Mycale hentscheli | place: New Zealand: South Island, Marlborough, Capsize Point | collected 2003-05-01
ATCTTGCTAGGGAATATCTCTTATTCCGAAAGATGTAAACTTAATTTTTGAAAAAAAAAAAAAGTTTTTTTCAGAAATGAAGATTTCTTAAATCTTCCACCTTCCACCTTCTATCTTTTGCTGAAGATTTCTTAAATCTTCAAATCTTCTAATTAACTTTGCTGAAGATTTCTTAAATCTTCAAATCTTCCACCTTCTATCTTTTGCTGAAGATTTCTTAAATCTTCAAGGACTTATCACCCATTAAATTGTGACTAGAACAGATAACGGGTATTTGACTTAACTGATTTCTTTTCATGTGGTCAGTTAACTGTTGATAAAGCTCCCCACATAAGATATCAGTACCATAACTATTAATGGCGTTAATAAAGGCAGTAGTTAAGGCACCATTCCAGCTGTTAAGGCTACTACTAAAGACATCGGCACTAGTTTGTGGATCACGACATCCACTCAGGGCAATTACCTGACTCCGTATGGTAGAGTTTTGATTATTTGACTCGGTAGACCAGCCCCAGGTCTCCGGAATCTCCTCTTCCTCCTGGATCCATTCTAGTCTATGAGAGGTCCAAAAACACTTTTTGACTGGTACCTTGACTACCCGTTCAACTGTTCTAGTTTCCGATGGTTTAACATGATAGTTATGACGGTATTTAAGATCACAGATGGTACCACTATGACAACAATCAAATAAACAAATCACTTTACAGTTCGCCGGTAATCTAGCTAAATAACTATGGATGACATCATCTGTTATCGGACCACTACTATCATAATCTAGAGGACACAAGGTCTCATCTCTGAAATCATCCTCATCCCCTCCAAAATCATAAGTATAGCTTCCATGACCAGAATAACTAATCCAACATTCCTCTAGACCATCCCTTTCAACTGTGCTAACTAGATATTCTAGTTGTTTTATGATATTTTTCCGATTTGGATAGAGTTGTCCATTATCGTTATCCGTCATGACCGTGATCTGGTCTTCACGGTAACCAAACTTATTTCTTAATAGATATTTTAAGTTAATGACATCATTAATACAGCCACCCAGAGCATTATTGGTCCCAGTATAATTTAAACCCATCAACAAAGCATACTTAGTCATCCTATCTCCTATATCCTCTAGCCTTTAAAAAATACCAGACCCCCGTTATTTTTAAAAGATAGAAAAAGAAAAAGAAGAAACTTAAGTAGATGTGGTCTAAGATAAACATAATTTGACCAGATGGGAAATCTCTGTACCAAGTGCCAAAAAAAATATCAACCCACGGATACTAGTTATCCACAGGCGTTATATACCGATACTAGTAGTCCAAATTATCTAAATTATCATACTTTTCCTGACGAGAACCGGGATAGCTATGTGTCTCATCAGAACCAGCGTAGTAGTTATAGTACTTCGTTATAGTACTTCGTTATAGTGATAGGTACTAAGCGTTAATATCATTTAGTAGTTGAAATTTCACCGTCGGCGTCCTGTCTTTTGGTGCGATATAGCTGACTCCTAGAAACCGGAAGATATCTTCCTCGCTAGTAATCATTGGTTTCCCTATTTTTTCCATCAATTGTGATTCGCTAGGAGGTTCCCCACCGGCTTCACCGGCACAAATCGCCTTATCACTTAGACTCCATCCAATTTGAAGGGCATGATTACGGAATCTGACATTAAAGTCACCGGACCCCGTGGCATACATAATGGCAAACGGATATTGATGTTCGTGAAAGATAAAGACATCCAGGTGCCGCGCCTTCTCCGTCGGACCCAATTTGGCGACACACATCAGTTTATGCAATCCACAACTAAAGATGTCATCCGGATCCAGTGCCCCCATTCCAACTAGAGACTCTTTAATATGATCCATCAATTCCTCTAGTGGCTCCCCATCCCGCAAAGCCAAGTAAAAGTCAATGTCTCCACTTGTCTCAGTTCCACGTCGGTAACTCCCGACCAATTCCATATTAACCGCCTCTATTTCTAGTTCCGTCAAGGTCTCCCCCACCAGATGACTAAGACCCTGATACCATCGGTCCATCTCGGTTCTCGGAATCCTCTCCGAGAGATCCTGGTAGTGACGGAGACCGATTTGCTGTTTCCGATTAACTAGATCCGGATTGTCTAGCAGCTGTTGAATACTAGTAATTCCCGCCGCATAAAGGTCTTGTGCCTTACTGGGACCAATTTCCGGAATACTAGTCAATAGTGTCAGCGCCTGGTTTTTTGGATCGTTTCTAGCCTCCTCCGCCTTTTTCAGGAAACCATGAGTAATAATCTCCTCTATCTTCAGCAAAATCTTTGATTTCCAAGTCGGGGGTTTCTCCCCGTTGAAACGCATGCCGCCGTCTCGGAGCATTTCCAATGCCTGCTCGGTATTTTCCACGTCTGTACCGCTCAGTTCTAGACTGCCTAAAATGTTGGTCACCTTTCGGTAATTGTTAACCTTAAAACGCCAACCATTCTCTTTACTGGACTGAGCCTGTTTGGTCAGCTCTTTAAATTCACGAATAATGTTGCTGATATTAGCCATGGTCTCTTTATTAGCCAAGTAAGCTAAGGCGCTTAGGTTTCATTTTTTTTCCAGAAAAAGTAAAAAAATGAAACCCCTGTCATCACCCCTTCTCTCCTAATAAGATAAGATATGGAAACCCTTCGTGTTGCTAGTTGGAATGTCAATGGTCTGCGGAGTTACATCGTAGACGATCTGGCTTCCACGAAATTTAAAACCAAGACGCAGATTGATCCGGAGTCAAATCTTGGACATCTACTAGAACTTTATCAACCCAATGTCATCTGTTTCCAGGAAACTAGATGTGGTCCGGATAATATGTCCAAGTTTCAGATCGGGGATTGGAAGGTATTTAGCAGTAGTAGTCAGGGAACCGGTGGACGGAGTGGCAACCGCTATTCTGGCGTCTCTATTTGGGTCGCCGCCGATCTCGGAGAACCCGATGAAATACTAGAGAGTCTCCCGACCTTAACCGCCCCTCTAGAAACCGGTGACCAGGAGGGTCGTTTCATGGCACTAGTCTATCCCCAGTTTACCGTCATTAATACCTATGTGCCTAACTCAGGAACCAATTTTACCTATCGGACACAACGATGGGATCCCGCCATGCTTCAATATCTAATCAGTGAGCGGGAAAAGGGAAGGATGACGGTCTGGGTCGGTGATCTAAATGTGGCAAGAACTCCCTATGACGTTCATTTTGGAGATGTGGCTCACACCCCCAAGGGACTGAAACTACTGAAAAGTGAACTCACTCCAGAGTTAGCCGCGGAACAACTAGAAACACTGACTCAACAGATGCATACTAGCCCCGCCATGCAGGGTATTGGTGATCAGGTTCCGGCAGGATTTACCCGTCAAGAACGGGATGGGATAGAGAGTATCCTAGCCGCGGGCTATGTAGATAGCTACCGACATCTCCACCCGATTAAATCAGGTGTCTATGATGGATTTACCTGGTGGAACCTTAGAGTCCCCGCCTATCGTCCTAATAATCGCGGCTGGAGAATTGACTATGTGATCGTGGATCAAGATCACCTAGACAAGTTGGTAGATTGTCGTGTCTTACCAGAAGTGGGTACCAAAACCCATACTAGAGAGACTCCGAAAAAATATGGTAGTGATCACGCACCTATCTGTGCCACCTTTAAGCTGTAATAATTAGAGATTTAGAGTATTTGTGGATCGCGGAAATTAACATTACCACCATAAATAGACCAGGTAGCCACCCCATTTTTAATACCAAACATATAGTCTAGTCTTATTTTATTTATTAATAGGCTATAGGGTCCAGAATCTAATGGAATACTAACTTCTGAACAAGTATTACCACGTGATAAGGTGATATCCGTACTGCCTGTGACGACATTAAAGAGGAGGAGGTCGGTGACGGTTTCTCCGGTGACGGCATTCTCAGCCTCACCAGTAAATGTATTGGGGAAATTAATATTTATGGTTACGTTACCAACACTACATCCACTAGTCCCACCATTGGCAGTTGCGATTCCATTTCCATTTACACTAGATGGGTTACAATTACCATATTGCTTATAATAGGGAGTAGGATAGTTAAAGGGGTTATTAATAGTTTGGTTATATGGAACCATGGCGGTGGGATACATGACATTATTGGGATTTGATTCTAGGTAGGCATAGACCGGATCTACTAGCTCCCGGGGTATACATGGGTAACCTGGTTGAGCGCAGTTATTATAATTAGTGTTACATCCATTTTCACCTCCATTATCACATGGATTATCACATGGATTATCACATGGATTATTACATGGATTACTACAATTACTGGAACTAGTCTGACATGGATTCGCTGGTTCATTGGAGTCAGTATTATAACATTCCGTATTACAGCTATTGGAGGTGGTAGTAGTAGAACAACTAGAGGTTCCACAGGCACCACCGCTTTGACAGGAATATTTAGTAGTGACATTACCGTTAGTGTCGGTATAACAAATCGGAACGCAGGTCGCCGTGGAGACGAGATCACCCGTGGCATTGGGGTCTCTACTTAGGTAACTATTATCCGCGGAGGTAGTCTCCGGGGGTCCGATAAAGGTAGCTGCGACATCCCCAATTGACAAGATCATCTGTATCGTGTTCTTTCCAATTAAATTAGTAGCATCTGTAGATCTAGACCATCTTATGGTGGTATTTGGTAGAAATTCCACCGCAAATTGACTACCTACCACAGTTTGACAATTAATGGTATTATTATTACAACTCATATCTTTGTGTTAGATTTAGGTTTTATTTTTAGTTAGTGAATGACTACTTATTAGTAAATATTAAATTAATATTAAGCAGGGTCCATTTATAGATTTGGTTCTGTTTCACAAAGGTATATCCCAACTTTACGGTTGTCCTTAGATTTAAGGGTCCGTAAATTCCAGTGGCTTCACTAGTAGATACCTGACCATTTTTACTAGTGGTTAAATTAATTGGAAGGTAAGGGAGATTAAGACCCTGACTATTTAGTTTGAGATAGACGGTTAACTTAATCTCATCGGGTTGACTAGCAACGCTACTCTTTTTATTTTCATTTAGTGACTGATCTAAAGTGGTAGGTTTTTTAGCTAGACTACTCGTAGTGTTACTCTTTATCATAATGGCATTAGATTCCGTATAGGTCAGGGAAAATCCAATGGGGGGACTACTAGTAGTAATTAATAGCTCAAAAACCGCTAAGATGGGAATGTTTGACAGATTAGATAGAGTTACCTGGTTACAGATATTTTGTAACTGGATGAAATTTTTAGTATTATTAGAATTATTAGTATTATTAGACATACGGTAATTTCCTAATAATAATAATAAAAATTTCCTTTATATTAAAAACGCTTAATTATTGAAAAGATCACCGATATCATCTACGAGTCCTTCTATGTCATCAACTACATCTGATACCGGGTCATCTGCCTCTTCCTCTTCCTGATCACAGGTATCTATCATATTATAACATTGTATTAAGTTAAAGTTAATATCACTAACCGTCAAGGTAATACCCTGACAGGTACTGGTATAGACATATTTAATCACCAGCATAACTTGTTTTAGGGTGTAACACATATCGTCCCCTTCGGGTAGTTCCAGTGTTAATTTATGAGTTACCTGTGTTTTATCTGGATTCAGGTGTACTACTAGTTGTTTCTCATTGATGGGATCCACCACCACGCTAGAATCGGTTCCCAATTCTTTAAAGAGATAGTCTATATTTTGTAAGTTAAAGGAGAGGGTGATTTCTTTGAAATCTTCACAATTATAACTAGTATAATTAATTGGGGTGACGGCTTGAAATAGTGCGGTTGTCTTGGTATTACTACCGGTATTTACATATCGTTCAGTTGGTATAATAGCGTCTCTGTCTAGATAGTTGATGGTGGTGTCAAAATTTACTACGGTAACGGTAATACATCCCTCGGTCGTTAGTTCTCCATTACTCCATTCCTGGAAAAACACCGCTGGTGGAAGGATATAGTTAATTTGTTTACATCCATTTTGGTTTTGATTACATCCATTTTGATATTGATATTTCATTGGCATGGGAGGGCAGTTGGATCCATATCCATATCCCTGTCCAGGTCTATGACATCCATTATAGTTACAATATTGATTATTAGGGTAATTACAATGTGAATGATACATTACTTGATAAAGTCATAGAAACTATTTTAAAAAATAAATAAATCTAATTAGAAAGTACTGGGACTTTGGTTAACGGTTAAATTATAATAACTGGTAATGTTACCACATTCTGAGGAGACGGCGATTTTTTTGATATGGACATAATTACCAGAGCTATTTAATTCACTAGAATGTGACACCGATGAATTAGTTACGGGTAGGGTGACACTGGTACTATAGCTATCAGTACCAATAGTGACATCAACCACAATAGAAGTGGGTTTACAATTGTTGGTTTTTCTAATGGTTCCAGTAAAGGTACCCGGACTACCGCTACTATTACTAATGGTCCCGGACCAATTATTTCCACAACATCCGGAATCTACCACTGGGGTAACGGTGGTAACTTCAGTAACAGTAGTTCCCCCAGTAGTGGCTCCCCTGATGATAGCGGTGTAGTTGTTACAGCACGGGTTACAAGTGGGAGTACAATTAATAGCACTATTACATGGATTATAACATGGATTATTACATGGATTATAACATTGATTATACCAGGGAACATAACAGGCTGGGTAACATGGAGTATAGCAGTTATTCCAACAAGACATCTTTATATTTATTCCTTAGTATTTAATATTGTGACCGGGATTTTAAATTCGGGAGATTATAATTATTTTTAGTAGTCACTAAAAATAAAGACACATATCAGTTAAAAAAATTAATAATAGTAGTAGGGACCATAACAGTAGTTATAGCAGGGTTGGTAGCATGCGTTATAGCAGGGGCGATAACAGCAGGGGCGATAACAAGGTGAGCAACAGCTATTGCAACAGGACATTTTTATACTTATTCCTTAGTAAATATTTCTATTTCCCATCATTTTTAATTTCAAGATATTTAATCACTCCATGGTTTGGTGGGTTTTAACTAATTCTATAAAGTTTACGTATAAGAGATGGTGATACTTATGATTTCAAAATCATACTCAACTAGACAGGAACTATTACAGCCTTGACACCCGTTTAGACATGGATTACATGGCATTTTAACCGATGGACACCCCTGACACCCCTGACATCCCGTACTACTGGTAGTACTAGTACTAGTATCGGAACTATTCTCTTCACTAGTGGTGGTTTTGTAGGTGACGACTAGATTAAAGATGGTAGTCCCATTACTACCCGTGACACTTTTAGTGACCGTGTTAATAGTATCTTGCTTAGTCAGAGTAACGATTACCGTTGGAATGACATCATCATTATAGGTATGTGGTTCTAGGGTTAAGGTCACCGTTTCTATTTTAGTAGGTGTCGTCTTTTCACCAGTGGCGGCTCCGATATTATCAAGAGTATTTCTTGGCACTGCTACTGGGTTTTGATAGATAGTTTCTAGGTTAACATCTGTGGTAAATGATAATTTAACAGTATTACTAAGTGCTATATTACTAGTCAGAAAAGTAGGTAATAGTACTCTTCTTAGATAACAAGGTGTCCTGGGAATACATGGTTGAGGAGGTGGACAACCATACATCGGATACATCGGATACATAGGACACACTGGATATCTAGTTGGAGGACACATCATGACCGGAACATTGCTATTGGGATTGGGATTAGGAACCGGAATAGAGCCATATGGACCAAAATAGTTCATATTTGTAAGGGTCTCATATTTAATTCTGGAACCGGATCTTAAAGTCCCCAAGACAGATATAGCGAGTACAATTGGCATAGCTAACCGAGACACTTGGATCCTCTAGGCTAATGGATAAAAAGGTTAGTTTATGTACAGTGGCTGTACCATTAGCAGTAACTATTAGATAGATTTCCCCCTGGGGATTAACTAGATTCATGGTACCGGACGCACCCGAGATGGCAATTTCTAGTAGCCCGGTAAAATATAATTGCCCCGGCATCTTTCCTAACTCTACTGGATCCTCATGGTTGATGATGACATTCCACATCCCAGTCATGTTAATGTAGATGATCTCGGAAAGACCTGCCATTGTCCCTCCACCACTTCCAGTCATCATCAGACTAGTCGTCTCACTAATAGGGTTTCCTAGATAACTAGCAGAACAACTACTACCCTGGAGAGACACTTCATTTCTAGTCTGGTCGGATTGATAGGGTGTAAAACTTAAACTATAGGTTACTGTAGTACCATTAATATTATAGGTGGAACTGCCACTTAATATAATATTAATGCTAGAGTTGGCTAAAACATTTGTAATTGGTAATGACATTTTAATTAATCGGAAAAATAACTGATCTAGGTTGACGCAGCTTTACTTTAATTAGTGTATGAGGTGGTAATGACAATATTATTAATTGTCACGTTTCTAGTTCCACATGAACTGCAGACACAACCCGTGATACAGACAGTGCCTCTGACATGTAGGAATCCGCCTTCGGTGGCGAGGTCAGTAATATCTTTGGCAACCACACCCTCTACAGATCCCTGTCCAATGACAGATCCTCCACACACCGTGAAGTTGACACTACCAACTAAGTTGCCGCCGGCACCACTAGCACCATCTAAAGCTGATGCTGCTAGATCTGAAATATTAATGGTAGCCGAAAAGCTATTTGGGCAGGAGCAGATATTACCGGCTACTCTAGAGATAAATTCTCCACCAGTGCCGTCACCGGTGGCACCACAAACCGCAACAATACTAAGACCAGAACCATTGATTTGGAGATTTCTAACATTACTGCATGAGTTATCAAGTCCTGCATCATTAAAGATGGTACCCGCAATGCTAATTTCTAATGCATCACCGGCTCTAAAACAAGTTTGGGAACAGGGCTGTGGTGGGGCACAGGCGTAGGGGTTGATTGGATAGCAACTACTGCTAGATGGGTTATAGCACTTATTAGGATAACAGTTATTTGGGTAACATGCGTTAGGATTATAACAACCAGACATTTCCTATATAACTATAAGACAGCAAAAAGATTATAATTGCGGGTTTTTTAAATTCCTTTGGATTTTTTAAAAAAGGATCGCTAAACGAATAGACGAATTTGAAAAGTCCACAGTCCTAATTCCACAACTAGTAGATATTTCTCCTGTTCCAGTTAAATTGGCATGTAAACGCTTCCCGGACAGGGGTCCTTCTCCTACCGCGTATAAATCCGAGGTCAGAGAGGCTTCCTTATTATTTTCCCGGATTTGTAAAGGACCGTTATATTGAGTGACAAGTCTTTGGGGATTTCCCTGATAATAAATATTAATACTAAGCCGAGCTGACCCAGTATAGACGTTACTAGCCCCTGAAATACTAATGCCCCCTCCCCCTTGCATATAAATCGTAGTTTCCTTTTGATTATCACCCACTGCTTGATAAGTGGCAGTGGTAATGGTACCATTTCCGAAATCAAGGGTTAAAGTTGCTAGCGTCGGTTGTTGAATGGGAAGGTGCGGTGGAACAATAGAAACCGCCATATTATGAAAAATGATTTCACTTTGTCCAATTGTTTGTGTACAACTCATTTATCGATTTCCTTATTTTTAAATTTCATAAATTTATATTTCCGGGATTTTAAACAACTAGAGAGATAAATATTTATTAGGATATTAATAAGGAAAAATGTCATATCCAAATTATCCCGACTATCCAAATTGCAATAGCTGTCCCTATCCAAGTTATCCAAATTATCCAAATTATCCAAGTTATAGAGTCGTAAGCGATACCAATTCTGACTACGATGGTACTAGTGTCACTAACACCTATTATACCCCTTGTGGCTATACTACTAGTAGATGTACTAATAAGTATTGCGGAGGTAAGGATTACTATATTAGAAAACAAGAACTAGATGGTAAATACACTAGTTATTACCAAAATACCGATGTTTGTGGTAATACTACCAATTACTATAAGTCCGGTTGTGACTCACCCTGTCGCCCAGGATGCCCTCCACCCTACCCACCAGGTCCTTGTCCACCAGGCTGCCCACCTGCCCCCTGTCGTCCAGGCTGCCCACCTGCCCCCTGTCGTCCAGGCTGCCCACCTGCCCCTTGTCCGCCAGCTTGTCCGCCAGCTTGTCCGCCAGCTTGTCCGCCAGCTTGTCCACCAGCCCCTTGTCCACCAGCTTATCCATGGTGTAGTCCTAAAGCTAGATCATGTTGTGCTCCAAAACCCTGCCCACCACCTTGCCCGCCACCCTGCGCACCACCTTGCCCACCTGCCTGCCCACCACCTTGTCCACCACCCTGCCCGAGACCCTGCCCACCACCCTGCCCCAAACCTTGTCCCAAACCCTGTTTACCGGTACCACACTGCTATTGTGTTAAACCTTGCTGCCCACCAAGAAGATGCAAACCAAAACGCCCTTGCTGTTGTTAAGTATAAGGATAAATAACTTTATTTTTACATCCCTATAGTAATATGTCCATAACAGATAGCTGTTATAGCCAAAATATTATACTAGAAAAAGCCATTTCATTACAATTAGCCGTAGTAGAAAAAGCTAGTTATAATGTTCAATTAAATCTAGTAGGAATCAGAGGTATTTCGGGACTAGGTCATTGGAATAATAATTTTGTCGCTTTTACAGATAACCGCGGCTATCCAATAGAGGTTAATTATGCTTTAATTGGATCCGGTAAATATTATACCGTAGGTAACCCGTCCATCTCTAACCTAATGGCTACTCTACAAATAAACATCATCTATCCAGATGCGGATCCTCTACCTACTAGAGATCCGACGGAAACTATTTGGAAAGGCTCTATTAGCTTAAGTGGTGGTAGTGTCAATGGTATTTTAAATAGACTAGATGGAGAAAATGCTATTGAACCCACCGTCTATAATGTCAAGGGTTGTTACCGTATGAAGTATCAATCGGGGGTCTATACCCTATATGTGACCGACGTTAGTCTAGTGCCAAGCTAGATTTCTAGTAGACAAAAGGAAATCTAAATTGTCTGGATTTTTAAAAAAATTAATTAGAGTCGCCATTTGAAGCGGAAGACTGGCTACTAGATTGACTAGCGGCATTAAGTCCATTGGGAAATGGTAATGGGTAAGGGAAATATGGTGGGAAATATGGTGGGGAACAACCAGCCGGGTAGCCAGGTGGGCAAACAGGTAAGCCATTAGGAGGACATGGTTGAGGACATGGTTGAGGGCATGGTTGAGGGCATGGCTGAGGACAAGCTGGAGGGCAACCAGAGCCACAAGCTGGAGGGCAACCAGAGCCACAAGCTGGAGGGCATGGCTGAGGACAAGGTGGTGGACATGGTGGAACACCAGCGGAATCCGGATTACAGGGTCCTGGTGGGCAAGGTAATGGACAGGGTCCCGGTGGGCAAGGTCCAGGTTGGCAAGGTCCCGGTGGGCAGGGTCCAGGTTGGCATTGGTTACACTGATAATAGGTTGGAACGTAATAATTAATACGGTATACTTTATAGCCAGGTTGATAAGATGGACCGTAAGGAACAAAAGATGGTTGACATTGTTGACTTGCCATTTCCTTTAATAATATATACATACTAAAAAAGTGTAATTCACTGGAAATTTAAATAACCGCGCTAAATTAGAAAAATATCTGAGCCCCGATAACTAGACGTAATTTAAATTTCCGAATAATATCTTAATATAATCTCCCGATTATATTTCCGTAACTATTTAATTATAAAAAAAAATCTAACTTAGCCGTCAACTAGACTAATTTAGCAAAAAAATTGACAGTCTCTGATTTTCATAGTAATAGTTTTATATTAAAAATGAGTTCAGCAGTTATGAATACCCAGAATACCCAGAATACCACCACTATGAAAAACACACCCGTCAAGGGTCGTTCCTTTCATCGTGTCTCGGCATACGCCATGTTTCAAAAGGACGCCGAAGCACGACAAAAGGTAAAAGCGACTCTTGGTGGGGATCCATCTTTTGGAGAGATCTCAAAGGGCATGTCCGCCGCATGGAAAGCCCTTCCAGTAGATCAAAAAGCAGTTTATGAGGCACAGTCCGAGAAAGCCAAGACTGAGACCTCTACATCTACGACCAAGACGTCCAAGACCACGTCCAAGACCACAACCAAGACCGCAACTAAGACCACTGGCTCTTCCAAGAAGCAGAAGCGCGCCCGCTCTGCCTACACACTCTTTACCATGGATGAAGCCGTGAAAAGCGCAGTCAAGCAAGAGAATCCCGATGCCGACTTTGGAGCTCTTAGTAAGCTAATGGGTGCCAAGTGGAAGACACTTAGTGCCGAGGAGAAAAAGCCCTATCAGGAGGCTAGTGAGCAGGAGAAGGCAACTCTAGCTACCGTTACGGTCTCCACTACGACTACTACCACTGTAGTCAAGACACGTAAGCGTGCTCGCTCTGCCTATACTCTCTATAGCTCGGATCCAGCGGTCCGAGAGGCAGTCAAGACGGCTCACCCAGATGCCGACTTTGGCAGTCAGAGTAAGATCATTGCTACTCAATGGAAGGAGTTGCCCGAAGAGCAAAAGAAAAAGTATCAGGAGGCTAGTGATCAGGAAAAGGCAGAGATGACCGCTGCCAAGCTAGCGACTGGCACTACTAGCACCGGAAAGGTCCGTAAGCGTGCCCGCTCTGCCTACACTCTGTATACAATGGATGCAGAGGTCAAGGCAAAGGTCAAGGTAGATCACCCGGATGCCGACTTTACCGACTTTTCCAAGATTCTCGCTGCTCAATGGAAGCAGTTGCCCGAGGATCAAAAGAAAACGTATCAGGAGGCTAGTGAAGCGGAAAAGACTGAGATGGCTTCCCAGACAGTCGTCTCTGGCAACAAAAAGCCCAAGCAGAAGCGTGCCAAGTCTGCCTACACTCTCTATAGTTCCGACCAGGCAGTCCGGGAAAAGGTGACGAGTGAGAATCCAGATGCCGACTTTGGTAGCATTAGCAAGATCATTTCGGCTCAGTGGAAGGCACTCTCACCTCAGCTCAAGAAGCCATACCTAGACGCAAGTGCTCAGGAAAAGTCAGAGATGGCAGCTCAGAAGGAGGCTAATAAGCCAAAGAAGTCTAGAGCCAAGAGCGCCTACCTTCACTACTCTATGAACGAGACGGTTCGGAGTGCCGCCAAGGCAGCTCACCCTGATAAGAGTGTTACGGAGCTAGCCAAGGTGCTTGGAGCGCAGTGGAAGGCACTCAGTGAGGAGGAGCGTGCCCCCTACAAAAAGGCATATGATGAGGAAAAGGCAGCACTTGAGGCTGACAAGGCGACTAGCTCAGAGTAAGTATCTGACAAGGCGACTAGCTCAGAGTAAGTATCTGACAACAACTGACATCTGACAGGTAAACTAATCTTTAATAAACTAATTAATTTCTCTAAAATTTGTTACCAACTATATTTTTTTATCTTATATTTAATCAGATGCGAAAATATAACCGTTATTTAATTTCAGATGATGCCCAAGGGTCAGAAACAGAATCGGTATCTGGAGGTGCCTCTGAAACTAGTACTAGTGTTTCTAGCCAAACTGACAAAGGTATACTAGGTACTCAAGTTACCATGAAATTATTAGCCCTGAAAAACCAAATCAAGATTTATCATTGGCAAACCCAGAGTCACCCAGAACATAAAGCCCTAGACAAACTATTTGATATTTTAAACGACCAAAATGACCGATGGGTAGAAACCTTTATGGGAAAATACGGCAGAATCCAACTCACCCCAGAACATCATCTAATCTCACTAGCAAATTTATCAGATTTACCAAAGGAACCCCAGTATCCGATCCGAGATTATCTTGCCGACTGGGTAGAAGAGATTAGAGGTATCAGGGATGCCCATTTTAACGGCTCGGAAGACAGTGATCTGAGTAATATTTTTGATGAGATCTTTGGTGATATTCACAAGACCCGCTATTTACTAACCCTAAAATAAAAATGATACAAACCTAATTAAATACTAATGACATTATCATATTAATAATCATATAATTATGAATGAGAATGAGAATGAGAATGAGAAACTACTAGAAAGAGACAGTCGTTGTCTAGATCTTGCCATAGAGGAATCTAGACAAGGAGTAGATCGTGGAGAAGGGGGACCCTTTGGAGCCGTGATTGTAAAACGGGACACCGGTCAGCTTGTGGCTAGAGCCCACAATATGGTATTACAAACTAATGATCCAACCGCACATGCCGAAGTAACCTGTATTAGATTAGCCTGCGCCAAACTAGGTCGCTTTGACTTATCGGATTGTGAAATCTATAGTAGTTGCCAACCCTGTCCAATGTGTTTTGGTGCGATACATTGGGCTAAATTACCCGTCTGTAAATATTCTAGTACTAAGGAGGTGGCGGCGCAAGCCGGATTTAGTGATGCTAGGATTTATCAAGCCATTAGAGAAGAAATACCGGCAGATGAGACCCCGGATTGTCAGATGATCCATCTCCCAGATCCAAAATCAGACCAGGTGTTTACTAGACACTTTAAATTATACTAGACTAAAGAGTGAGAGGTCAGGGCAACTAGTCAGATCGCCAATGGGAAAAAATTGACATCTACCCATTCCCGATATCAACTACCTATTCTTCAGAAACAAACCGAAATGTCGTCAGACGATGAAAAAAACAGCAAGGCAGGTCTACTTCCCGGTGGACTCGTCATGTTTATCTTGAATATTATCATAGTGAAATCTGCTACTCAAGAGCAATTTCAAGTCTTGGGACTCGGAGATCGTTGGGACTTTCATCACTTTATGATGTGGTGTGCGGTGGGAATGATTATTGCGGTACTCGTCTTGATGTGGCTCGGCTGTGTCACGGTAGTCTCCGAGAATGATGGATGTGCCCTGCTAACCGTTGGTTTGAGTGGTCTGTGTACGGTTGGACTGTTGGTCATGTTGGTGCTCCAGTACGTCAAGATGGGAGAGATGTGGCACGAAGATCCCAAGCACACCATCTTCTTCTACAATGATTTCTGGACACAAGGGGTCACCAACATGACCGCCTATCAACCCGTCTCCGGTTCCAACCTGCATGCCGTCTCCAATTCCACCTCCCGACAACTAGTCACTGCCGCTACTGCCGCCGTGGCTAGCAATCTTCGGGGGTCTGGAGACATCATTAGCTCTCGCCTCCGTCGCCTCAATAGCATCGCGTCTCGTACCTATCAACAACTGGACTCCCTACTGGTTCGCCGGCTGGCTAGCAGTGAAAAGGTGCAATTGGCTAGTAAGTGGGTCTATGACATGTCAGATGTGGTCATTAGGATTTATGGCTTCTGTCTGATGTTTATCCCATTCATACTGGCGGTGATAGCCTCTTGTCTTGGCTCTGGGTGGTGCTGTGGTAAGTTGTGTTCCTCAAAGTAGACGGTCCCAGACTAAGCCATCAACAGGATGATATAGTTTACTAGTAATTTTAACAATATTTAATAAAGTGTTTTTTTTATGCGTTAGTTTTTATATCTTAAGTTTTATAAATATGAGTCTCCAAAAAAAAATCCGAGATTTACAAGCAAATTTAGAAAATGAAACCAAATCTACTAGACATAGTTATAATAACATTCTAGAACGTATTACTAATCTAGAAGATAAAATTAACACCCTATCTAAACCTAGAAGAAATAAAAACAGCCGTCAAACTAGAAACTTAAATCAGAATCAGAATCAGAATCAGAAAAATCGCCAGAGACATAAGCTACGTGATTTATCCCCAAGTAGCAATAAGCATAAGAAGATTTGTGTCTTTGATAAGTGCCCACCCGGAGCCGGAGAGAAAAGTAAACTTCTCTATGGACAGGTAAAACTACCAGATGGCTCCACTATGTGTACCTTTAAAACTTGCCCCAATGGCTCATCCCATGTCGGTGACATGACTAATCTTAGTGGAACGGATAAGAGACGCCTGTGTGTCTTTAATAAGTGTCCCACTGGCAGTCGCCCTCTAGCTAGTTATATTAATAAAAAAGGAACCGTAAAAACCAAAAAAGTAACCATTACCCAAGAGGAGAGTGTTAAATCCTAGACTGGGAGACGGGAAAATTTGAAACTTAGTTTGGTCGCCATTTTTACCTTCATACCTAACCCTTTATCTTTCCAAAACTTACAGGATGATTAGTCAACAGCCTTTAACCAAAATTGGACACTATCTGGTTTGTGAACATGCCATGCGACGTATTCGTGGACGCTTCATTAAGGAAAACGAAATCCTCTATACCCTAGATAGCCCAGAAAGTAGAGAGTACTGTAGTTACCAAGACCGAACCATTATCTATAATGATAGCACACAAATCTCTATCATTATAGATAATACCACTGGTATTATCGTTACCGTCACCGAAACCGACGACCGAAAAGTTAGAATGACCCATCGCAAGCGTCTGATAGGCTCCTGGGGACAACAAATGGTACATTATCCACCGATCCAGGTGTAATCCGATTAGGAATATCCGGATTTACACCTCCACCTCCAGCACACCTCTGGTATTTTTTTATCCCAACAGCCCTTAGACCTTTAGCCTCCAGAGTCTGACCCCACCTGCCAGACAAACGACACCAACCGCTCCGGTTAGATAGGGTTTATGTACCAATTTCTGGAACCAATGCCAGGGACACCATACTTTGTTGTCCTCAAGTCTATCTATCTGGCGTTGTTGACCCTGTAACTGAGATAATAGGTTACTGATATGGTCATCATCCTCTGCCATCCTAGTATGTAATCTGGTGATATTCTGATTTAACTTACCAAGTTCTTGATGATATTTCTGGGTTAAGGTCTGATGTTGTGCTTGTAGCTTTTCTAGATTTTGTGACTGTTGATTATATTGCTCCGTTTTCTCTGCTAACATTTCCTTAATTTTTTGCGTCTCATCGGCATCAGCTGCTGCCATGGGTGAATTAGCTGGGGTCTTGGGTTCGTCTGGGCTTTCGCTACTCATCTTATCTTATAGCTGAAACATAAAAAAAATAGGGAAATAAACCGAACGGTCTTTAGCCATCTCTGTTAGCTACCCAGTCCAATAGCTGATCTCTAGTCGGAGGATCGGGTTGATTGCTAGCCAAGTATTGATATCCAGCACTAACTAGATAGCTAATATACTGGTATAGATTATATCTGGACACCATCTTTGAGATGGGTACCTGGGTTAGGTATTCCATGTGAGACTGTCCACAACCTCTAGTAGATTGTATTTTCCAATACTGAATCCCATTATTAGGGCTTCCTGTTAATACTAGGTCTATCATTTTAATTTTGGGTTTGAGAAATAGATACAGATAGGAGGCAATGTCTATGCCCACCAACGTCTCTAGTTGTTTCCTTATCCGCCGATAATAAAGTTGGGTTACCGGATCTTGTCCCTTGATAAAAATTCCCTTTGGTTTCTGACGCTTCCCCGGGTTATTTCTAATCCGGAGTACTATCTCACGTAGTTGAGGATAATAAGTCGGATGGTCCGCCTCTAGTATATTAGGCATTAAGGTAAATGACATGATGTTAGTTACCTTACATCTAATTATATCTAATTTATTCAAATTTTATCACCAGTTAGAAAACAAAACAAAAAACAAAACAAAAAAATTAAAATTGAATGGATTAATATAGTAGGGTCTCTAAAAATATATATCTCAAGATGAGTCAACCAGTAGCTATTAATAATATTCAGACATCAACCACAGATGAGAACGACCTCAGCCAAACCAGCCCCTCTAACCTGCCGGATTTTCTCAACGGTTCCCCACCACAACAGGATACATTTGGCTTAATTAGAAGAATGGGTAGACGCAGTCAAAAAGAGGAGGCAAGTGAGTCAGATGACGAGCAGTCAGAACAGCTAGATCAAGAGATAGAGATAGAAGAAAACTCATCCGAGAGCGAGACAGAATCAGAAGGTCAGTGTAATTGGAATGGAGGGGTATCTGATCAGGAAGATGAATTAGGAGAAGAACTTATTCCATGTCAAGGGTGTCAACAGGGGTTAGCTAATCAACTAGCCCATACCGACCCTGGGGGCTGCCTCTCCTAGTCACCCATTGACCGCCACCACGCGCCAGGCGCGCTGAGCCACTAGAAAAAATTGATGCCGTCCAACTAGTCTAGGTGCCACCATATTTTTTACATGACCCCCGCTCAACGTACTAGTATGACCGAAGTGGCTCACGCTCTGCTGGCTCTCGCCTCGCCCAAGGCAAAACCTAGACCGACCTCGGTGTTTGCGGACGGGGTGCTAGCCAAATTTCTAGCCGACAACACCCGCGACCCCTGGATGGCAACTCCGTTTCAGGGCTACGTTCACATGGACCCCAAGCAAAAGGGTGAGTTTGGGGAGCAGTTTGTGGAGCGCTACGCCCAGCTCCAAGGACACATGGTTGCCCGCGCCAAGACTTCTACCGCCCCCTACGACCGCATCATCAATGGACATCGGACCGAGATTAAGTTTAGCCTAGCTATGCGCAACCGCGAGGGCGGAATTAGCCCCAATCGCTTCATCATCAACCACGCCGCCAAGGGCAAGGATTGGGACCGCTTCATCTTTGTCTGCATCAATGGTCCCCTGGAGTCGGACTGGGTCATCAAGTGGTTCAGCAAAGCTGATTTTCTCAGCCACCTAGACAGCTCCGACTGTCTGTTTCGCGAGCAGCAGGGAGGGCGCAGTGGTGGCAACGATGACTACATGTGCTCTGGTGCCAAGGCGGAGCGCTTGATTTCCCAACCCTGGGTCCAACCCTTTAGCCTCTGGTGACTCGGACTAGTACTAGCACTAGCACTAGCACTAGCGGTCCCTAATCCCCCTGCCCAAATCCAAAAAGTCCTAGAACTCGGACTTTTTTTTACCTAATATCCAATATCATCTAAACCCAGTTACTACTAGCTCTGCGCCAAGTGCTCCTAGCAGAAGTTTAAAATTGAGGGGCTGGAGACCCCATCTCGGAGGGGGTCTATAATAAGACAATCCTGTATGCAAGTTGAAATCCCCAGTGGACAAGTGGAAAAAGGCAAAGAAGACCCAGAAACCCCAGAAGACCCCACCTGCGACATTTGCTTTGACCAAGTCACTAGAAACGATGTCTACCCCCTGCCCTGTGCCTGTAAGCTGACCATGTGTTGGGGTTGTGTCCACCTCCAGTTTCACACCACTCAAAAGACTAGCCGCTGCCCCTGTTGCCGCGTCCCAACTAGGTACGAAAACCGCCACAACGTCATGGTTCACAACTACGCCCGCATCCTAAAGATGGTCAAGAAGGGGCTCTTGTATCAGCACGCTCCTGTAAATTTCCTAGATAACAAGTTGGACCCAGTAGTGGAACAACACCAGCTAAATAACATGGAGGACATTATTGTGGGAATCCACTACCTGGCTAATGTGGACACTAACGGACAATGTGTTCGTTCGCTTCGCCAACATCCCGCCATGAAAAAGTACGAAGACCAGCCCATTTGGGCTTGGTCTCAGAGGAGATGTCCGAGAGAAAAGCGCTACCATCGCTGGCTCCGCGTGCTGAAGATCAAGAGACTAAACCAGTATTTAGAAGAACAGGTGCTAGTCTGGAACTAGTACTGCCCCCACCGACCACCGAACGAAAAACCTAGACCCACTTGGTCTAGTTTTTTTGTTGCTCTAGCCATACCGCTAGCTAGCTACTCAACTAGCTCTGGCGCCTCTCGGGAAAATTGAACCCACGCCCACTGCTAGTAATCAGACCTATTATTTTAACCGAGACCCCCAACCTAGAGAAGATGACTACTACCAACCCAGTTCAGCTTTCTATCAGCAACCTTGACGAGATTGTCTACGACGGCAACGCCTCTTGCTACCACTGTACCACCACCGAGATTGGCTACGACGAAATTGAGCGTACCATCCCAGACCGCAATGGACTGACTGCCGTCTGTCCCTGGTGTGGCGTGGACGCACTGGTGGCTTGGAGGCACTTGCCTTGTAATGAGCATGATTGCGTCAAACAGTTGACCGAATGGAGATGGGGTGCTTGGGAGCACGCGCGCGAAGAAGACCTTAACGACTACCCGACGTTTCAGAACCTGATCAACCACTACGTCCAAGGTGCGGATCGGGGGCAGCAGGAATGGGACTTTCACGACCTGGAGAACTTTCTAGAGGAGACCGACTATTCCCAAGACGGCATCCCGGACTGGGCTCTAGAGATGCTAGTGGAGCAACAAGACGATGACCGCTATAATCAGTGGCAAAACGGACAAGACGAGATGACGGATGGCATTCAGCAGGACGGCGATGAGTTTTTCAACGAGATTCAACGCCACCACTACCTAGCCGAACTGCCACAGCGTTACGAGTTTGGTGAGCCCTATTACGCCGCCTATCATCTTCCCGACTCGGCTTTTCACGGCGAAGATGTCTGGGTCCAGTCCGGAAGTGGACCGGCTAGCTATGGTCTCTCTAAGACGGAGCAGAGGGAGCTGATTGGGCAGATTATTGGGCAAAACGGCTGTCACCTCAAGGCGATTACCGAGCAGATGGGTGCCTATTACATCTGGTACTATGAGGGAGAAGAGGACGTCTACCAAGCCAAGGCGGCTCGGTTTGAGGTTTGGGCACCCGAGCCCCTACTCCCTGCTATCCTGACTACCCTGGAAAAGTGGTGCCAAAACCGCATAGACAACTACCATCGTAGCTATTGGCGCCGCCGCTTCCTGACACTTCGCCACCTGACACCTGCCGCCCTGGAAACCCTGCTAGATATGCACGAGGAGGACTGGGCGGACGAGTTTCACCGGCAAGAATACCAGTGGTATCATGACACCATCACGGAGTGTTACCAAAAGTTTTGTCCCGCCAAGGTCTGTGATGTGGACTATCTACTGGAACGATACCAGGGCAAGTGGGTGGAACTGCTCCACACCATTAACAACAAATACGCCCCGGATGGCTGCCGTGTCTTTCAGTGTGAAGACTGTCAGGTCCACTTTTGCCCCAACTATCCCCCGAGTCCCGACTCTACCTCGTGCTCAGATGACCAGAGCCTACGCTGTGACGACTGTTGGGATCGGGAAATGTTTCCCGACGACAGTTCCGACGACGCCGCGCCGGTCTATCCGGAGCTAGACGGACTAGACGGCGACTGGGAGATGGCGGAGCCTGACCAGGGAGACGAACTAGACTGTGAGATGGATAAAGGGGACTCCGGAGAGGAAGGCTACCCCTACACCCCGGAACAGTGCGACGGTCTCTGTGCCCACTTTTCAGCCGACTATCGCTGTGAGGGGTGTCAGTGACCATCAGGTAAAAAAGGTAACATCAGCACTACGGGTGCCCATGTTAGCTAGTTAGTTAGCCAGTTAGTTAGTTTAGTCAGTTAGTTAGTCAGTCAATTAGTCAGTTAGTCAGTCAGTCAGTTAGTTAGTTAGCTAGTTAGTTTTTTATTTAGTAGCTACTAGATCCTCTAGCAGTTTTCGGTTTTCCTCTAGTGACAAAATAGTCTCGTCATCATACTCCCGCTGATACTCATCTAGAGCGTTATTCGGGAGTAGGGTGATCATGATACCATCTCCATATCCATCATATTCTTGATATCTTTCCTGTCTTTCCGGTGGTTCCTGATTAATCTGTGCTAGATCCGGTGGACGGTAGCCCCCAATTTCCGGATCAAATCCAGGAGATAATACCGACAGTTGAGTATTGGGATCTAGTCGGACTTGTGTGCTATTCGGCTCTAGTTCCTCTTCACTATCTCTAGTCCGCCCCCATAAACGATTTTGTTCGGTAGCCAAGATAGTGAGTCCTTCCTGATTTAAGCTATGATACAAATTATCCACGAGTACCATCTCTAGCTGGTCAGCATCATAGGTGCCGTCCGGGTTCCGTTTGGGAATTTCCACCATTTCACCCTCGGCTCTTAACTGAGCCATTAACTGATCCACCGAGGTGGAGACGGGTACCTGTCGCTTTGGATACATGATGGTCACTTCAAATAATTCATCCCCGGCGACTGGTAACAAAGCGTTGATAGAGACTCCAACCCGGCGATCTGCGGGCACGGCAGGCAGGTTAGCTTCTGCCCCGGCAAATTGTACCCTTCTAGTCCGTGCCCGTTCTAGTCTAGCTAATTTCTCATGATACTTGGTAAGTTTGTAATGATAGTCCATAGTCCATATAACTAGAGAGAGATTTTTTATTTTATATCTCACTCACTCTCTCTACTAGAAGACTCAGACTCTCTACTAGAAGACTCAGAAAATTGACAACCCAACCCTCCTTAACATGGAAAAAAAAGCAATTGACTCTCAACCTAGATGACGTTAACATTTGACAAAGACTATCAGACTGGTGAAATCTTCTTGACTCCTACCCGGACCCAACGCTACTCTAGCCGCTTCCCCCCTCCGGATCCCTACGCCGCCTTTGCTTCCGCGCTCCAGGTCCAGAACCTTCAACAGGATCTGTCCCGATCTAGAAGACGGCGCCTAGTCACTCAGACTCTGTTTCTCTACGATAACATGACGTTGGAAAATGAACCCCCAAAGACGGGTGCCTTTCAGTCTTATCCTGGGCGCCGCTTTTGTGACTTTTCTAAACGACTAGAAGCCCATTGGCAGGTGACGCTAGACAGCCACCTAGATCCCGAGGTATTGGCGGGGCGTCGTAGTGCCTGGCACCTAGAACGGACCCCCTTCTATTTTCAGTTTATAAAAAAGGGTGAATGTCTCCACAGCCATTTCGGACAACCCTGGGGACACCATGACCCCGATTACATTTACCAGCCCGAGGACGACGCCGATGACCCAGACCCACCGGATCCACGCTCTTGGGCAGCCAAAGACCCGATTTCCAGCCGGACTCGCAGTAAGTGTTCTCTAAGAGACTTGGATAATTGTTAATGTGATCAAGATTTAACCTTCTGACACCAACTATTAGCACCTACCTGTGTTTCAATATCAGTTTTGTTAATTATAGTCTTGGGAGGCGCTTTAGTACCTCTTAAATCAGTATCAATATTTGTATCACAAACATTATTACTAACAAAACATCGTGTATTAGTATCACTAATATCATCAGTCCCGATATCCGCATCATGACAGCATATTACCTTTTGATCAGTTTGCAGTCGTGTTAGATTTTCATTTGCCCATTGTGTTAATTCCCAAGCCGAGACGGCATCAATATTTCCTTTTGGATGCTGACATTCCGATCCACAACAGTAGTTCTTGGCATCAGAGTTCTTGTCAAAATATTCTGTAATCAGTCTTGTGAAATACGGCGATCCAGGGCTACTACTACCTACACTCCCACTCCCACCCTCACTTGTACAAGTAGCGGTGGTAGCGATACGAGTGAAAGAGCAACTAGAATCAAAGAATCCACAATCTCTTTCTGCTGCCTCACTATCCTCGATTGCCTTATTAGCACAGTCAATTAGATCTTGATTACATGAAGTTCTATCAGGGGATCTACAGCAACAATCATGGGCGCGGCAACAGAAATCAGTGGTAACCATCTTACTGGCATTTTTACCGTAGGGATACGCGAGAGCTGCCTGAAAGGGTTCTAGTATTGTATCAACCACTATTGTGTCTTTGTCTTTGTTTTGAAAGGCGCTTATAATTTGTTTGGTACTGACAAAACATTCCGACTTTTCATCATTGTTCTCTTTTTTTTGACACCAATTAGGACCACAAAATTGACCGCAGTGAGCTCCACTAGATACAGATGACAAAATGTCAGTGAAATCCTTTGTCTTAGATTGATCAACCATTTATATGGTATGCTATTATGTTATTAACCGTGTTCATAGGTTTTTTATTTTCCGGAAAAAAAAACTATGAACATGGATATCTAACTTGACTGGGTCACACAATCCTCCTCCCTCAATAGTTTAATTTCCATAAGAGCCATAAGAGCCATAAGATCCATAAGAGCCAGACTTAAATTTCGGTAATAACAAGATGGTACATATTAGAGCAACTATTCCGACAATAAACACCAGGCTACAGATTATCGGATACCGGTTCTTCTCACCTAGTGATATATTCTGATAGCTTGGTTGCGACTTCTGAGCGGAGACCACTACTACGGCTTGACGCATGACAATTTACAATTTATAAAGAGTCCTTATGGTTTAACCCGATCATTTTTTTTCTCTCTCCACCGCACCCCCCTTCCCTAGATGGTTAAATTAGAGCCACTCTATAAAATTGTTTCATAAAATGAACCACTATCACCACTAGGATAAATAGGTAGGCATAGGTATACCAGGTCCAGTCTCGCCATCTTTCCAATAGAAAATTATATGGGGGATCTATTTTTTCCCCATTAGTTTCCATATAGTCTAGATATAGGTTGAAATCCACCGAGGCTTTGGTACCATAACAGATACTGTATATCAATATTATCAGGGCAAATAACCTGACCCAGTTTTCACTAAACAGTTTAGAGGTCTGACTATAACCCAGGGTGGCAATAGAGATGGATGAGGTTAAAAACATATTTCGCATCATAGAGATATAGGCACTTAGAAAAGAGGTCGGGTTATGTCCCAATTTCATAATATATATAACACACAGTTTATTTTTCCGTGTCTAGTTAACCGTCCCTACTAAAAAAACTAAAAATTGAGACCCCTCTCTGCCTACCTCCCATTAAAGTAAGATGCAATTCTTTACGAACTCTGATGTCAAATCCAGTCAGCTGCCTCCGCAGCCTAGAAGAGTTTCCACCGTGGAACCCAGTCAGCTGCCACCGCAGCCCAGAAGAGTTTCCACCGTGGAACCTAGATCCCTGTTTGCCAGCGCAGCAGACTTAAATAGTTCTGCCGAATCCTCTCACCACCTGGTAGACAATCAAGACCAAATCATGCCGGATTGGAAGTTGGAAGATGCTCAATATAGCCCATTGATGGTAGTGGCTAGTCTGAAAAGCATTCCGGCTTGGCTAAAAGCCTGTCGTCCAGACGCCCCTCCACTAGATAATGACGATTGGATCTTTAACTCAGACATGTCCGGTCCCTCCCGATACTACCTAAGCAAACTGACTAATGACCCGACCTATGGGGCACTGATTGATCGGCTGCTCCGGACTCAGTCCAATGTCTTTGCCTATCATAATGGTGGCAAGATGCTGAGTGTAAAGGTGTCGGATTCCGCAGAACAGATCCAAGAACAACTCCGGCAGGAACGATGGCCCATTACATTTAACGCCGACGAGGTTAGTGACTACCAGACCGAGAACCCTCTCCTTTCGGCGACACGTCTCAACATTAACTGCCCAGGGTGGGAGGGATATGGTCTAAATATGATAAAGAAACGGAGTGGTTTTGGAAATGGGGATTTTCTGAGCCTACCTCGGGGGTCCAAGACGGAGATGATGATGGACAGCTTTCAGCATCCGGTGGTGGAATATTGTCTAGACCACGAAGCCACCCACCTCAAGGTCCGACTCACCGACATTACCAAGGGTAGCGTCCCGGACCTCTCCATGGATCACCTACTCTCCTCTCATCAACAGGGAGATTTCACCCACTACTTTCCTAGCGAATACAAGGGAGTTACCTTTCCCTCTATTAAGCTGGCGTTGGGTAACCAGGTCATGGAACGCCTGCTAGGAGCTACTAATCGGACGCACCAGTTTATCGCCGCCCAAGCCTCTGGACAACTCTTGATTACTTGTGATCAGGCACTGTTTGTGGATCTGGCGTCGGTGGCTCTTGACGTGGAGCGCTGTATTTCGCCCCCGATTCCATCCGATTACTATAATTTTTACCATCTCATTGATGGACGCTTGGTCTTTACTATGCTAGTGGAAGTGTTGGTAGATGATCAAGTTATTTTGAGCTGCGCCGCTAATGAAGATGACCACCGCCAGAGTAACACCCGATGATCAGGTAAACTTCCTTTGCCCATTTGTCCATTGTCCATGTGTCCATGTGTCCATTTACCCATTTGTCCATTTGTCCATGTGTCCATTTGTAGATAGTTTCCTATTTTTTTTAAACCCACCACCCTTTTAGCTAGATCGGAAGTGAGGCGGACCGCCGTGCGCCAGCCGCGCTGGCTGACTAGAAAAAATTGAAGGCGCCTCTTTCCCCATGTCCGCCCACCATTAATCAAACAGACTCAACCGAGACATGCAAACTAGGAGCCAGACCCAGAGAACGCAGACTTTCCCGAAGACTGACGTCGGCACCGCCATCTTGCCGGGCAGCAACAATGCGCACACTTCCCCCTCTCGTCCCACGGACCCTTGGCAACGTGACTTTAACGGTCACGACTACCCATCACTTCTGGAGTCCTATCAGGAGGACAGGGAGGACGATCGCCTGGCACGGATGACGGCGCGCCACCTGGATAGCGGTGGCAAGGTGACCAAGGGCTATTTGGCGGATGGCTTTGTGGTCGGTGACGGGGAGGTCAGTGAGGACGAGGATTGGTCTGGGAGCGAAACGGAAAGCGAAGATGACGAAGATGACGATGATGAAGCGGACGAGGACAGCGAGGAGGAAGAAGCGAGCGAAGAGGAGAGCGATGAGGAAGAGTAGGTAACTTGTAAGGTGGTTGGTTGTTGTGGGGCGATTGCTTGGGGTAAGATGGTGTTTTTTTTGTTTAATATGCTTATAAGATAGGTATAAGCATAGTAAAAGATAACTGTTAAAATAATTAGAAAGATACTCACTGGTCACTTCCGAATAATTCGCCGAAGGTCGTGCACGTTCCCGGATTATCTGGGCAATCATCGGGGCAGCCAACTGAGGTTGCGAACCATATCCCCTTTATCTGCTCGTTGGGTGCGTTGCTTAGCGCACAAACATTGGAATTATTGGAATTATTATATAAACTCGGGGTCGTACTCACCCCTTTTTTTAGACATTGTCCCGTGATGGTCACGTTCTGATATGTATAACTGGTCGCATTGCTATCACCCTCACAGACTTGGTTTATTAAACTACCGAAAACGAGCGGGCGGTTCTGGTCATTCACCTGGAAGAACCACCCCGGAGCATTACTTATTGATTTTGCCTTCGACATTTTATATCTTTAACCTTTATAATATTCTCCCCCACCCCCTTTTAAATTTCCGGTGATTTCACCTAAAATTGATCCCTCTACTGATACCAAAAAAAAACAATAACTGATAACTTTAATCTTTAATATGTCTAAACCAAATACTCAAGCCACTGACAACCCGCCCGATGAGCAGTCTCTATCAACTAGCGCACTTAGTAGCTAAAAGATGGGAATCTAGGTATAGAGACCCGTCTCACATCGTCTCCAACATCTGATTCCAAAAGGTCTCCAATTTCTGCTTGAGTGCCTGAATCAGTTCCTGATCTGGTTGCTGAGAAACAATGACACCTTGATCCCGACGCTTTAGTAACGCAGAGAGAGACCCCATCGCAATCATGGCGTCGTACAGATGCCCAATCCATTGACTAGGCAAGTCATATTGCTGCTGATTTACCTCTAGTAGACCGCGCGTCCTGACCATATCGTCTAGTAGCTGCTTCAGGTTACAGCGCCCTAATTTGGAAAAATGTAATTCGCTAAGCTTTTGGAAAAAGGCAGGCGCACTTAATTCACCCTGACAGCTTTTTAGGGCGTTTAGTATTTCGGACATGGTAACACTTCCGACTTGGGGTGAAGACATCTTTTTATGATTAGTAATGGTTAATCATAAAATGATGGTTAAGTTTCAAATTTTACTACAGGGAGGGCACGGTCGTGCACCAAGTTTTAAGGCAGTCACCCCAGTTGGTGGCGTTACAAATCTTGGTCGTATCTCCTGTGTAGTCTTTGGGTATAAGATGCCACTGGTCGTCATCCGTCTGATATGATGGTAAATATGCTAACTTGACGTATGCATCGCAAGTGTCGGCTGAACCAGATGGGCATATTGCGGGCATCTGGCCGGCCACGCCGGCGCTTGGTAAAGTCCACCATCCGCTTTCACCCTGGATGGGAGAAGGCGGGGAATATTTCCCTGCATCGGAGTCGGGCGCCATTGTTGAGGTAAAACATATATTGGTCACTGCCCCGGCATCGTTTTGCAAGTATGATTCAGAGCCCTGTGAAACTAATGTATTGTTTGGATTATTTTGCAGGGATCGCAAGGAGCAATTGTTGTCGGAGCCGGCGGGGGTGTCTCCCATGTTCAAAAAATCCATGGATTGGTAGCTGTCGCCAATGAAGTTATATTGTGTTGCACCAGCCTCTCCGTTGTACAGCGACCCCGCTCCTGTGTTGTCGGGTTTTGTGGCTGAATTTAAGCAAGAACTAGTCGAAGCAGCTATGTGCATGCCGGCACTGGCGGTGGAACAGTTGGCACCTGGCGCATCATTACCCGGCGCCGGGTTCACGACATTCTTGATCGTGCCGAGCCCTAGCGCAGATGCGTCATAAGTTGTGCCGCCC
>WLWG01000942.1_pt1 | contig 28435 bp, 27 predicted proteins | sample 6712871 | NCBI WGS metagenome assembly WLWG01 (sample SAMN12718693, study PRJNA515312) | sponge metagenome | isolation source: marine sponge | host: Mycale hentscheli | place: New Zealand: South Island, Marlborough, Capsize Point | collected 2003-05-01
GTAACCAGCCCATAATATTCACAGAGCTGATCGCGAATAACTTCCGGCTGTCGTGGCCAATCTGCAAGCCCTTCATCACGACCTCCACGACTTACCTGCCCATTATCGAACGGGTGCTGCGGTAGAAAATTTTCTGGAAGCGGCGGTGGATTGTCGTAGTACGCTTGACGGAATGATTCCGGTGGATTTCTCGGGTCGTGTGGGGCGGTAAACGCAACATACAGAAAAAAAGGATTGGTACTTTTTTCTTGCCTGACAAGAAAATCAATTGCTGCATCGGCAAAAAGTGTACTCGAAAATCCATCTCCAATACGGCTGTTGGTAAACACACCCTCTGCAGTGAGATCTTGAAGCGGCACTTTCGTGTGATCACACATGCCACCCATCATAATTGCCTTACCCGACTGAAATCCCCGGGCCAATGTTGGCCGCCCATTGTGCCATTTGCCTACAGCATGCGTTGCATAACCGTTCTTGCCGAGCACCTCTGGCAATAACGGCAGCCCAGTCCAGTTGCGTGTGTCATCAATCCGCATCCAATGCCGTCCAGTCATAATCATCGACCGGCTGGCTACACACACTGCTCCTGAATACGACCCCGCACAATAATTCTGGCGACAACTCACGCCCTCTTGCGTAAGCCGATCGAGGTTTGGCGTTTGGATATTACTATTCCCATGTGCCGCAATCGTGTCTGCGCGCTGATCATCAGCAAACAAGAAAACAATATTTGGCCGATCTGCGCCTTCAGACCTGTCAACACCAACAGAAACCAGCAAACAAAGACCCACACCAAACGCAAATCGGTTCATCGTTCCCCTCCTATGAGCACATGATGCACGAAATCACCCTGAGTCATGACAAAACTCTACCAGGCCTTCGGAACCATACTTTATGTCACCGTTTCTATCTTTTTTCTTAGGCGGCATCAACAATAGAACATGAGAGGCTGGTATGTAATCCCGCAACTACAATGTCCACGACGACAGCTACACTCCGGCCAAGCCAAACCCCGTTTCAATTCACTTAGAACTGATGTCTCATGCAGAAGCTACCTTACGCACTTGTTGCGCTCACGTGTCTCTATGCAACTTTGACAGGTGCCAGCGAGATCGCCACAACAGACCGACCCAACAAACCGAATGTTGTCTTGATTCTTACGGATGACCTCGGCTGGCAAGATGTCCACAGTTATGACATTGACGAGCCATCTCCGATGGAAACGCCGAACATTGACCGTCTTGCCTCACAAGGCGTGATGTTCTGGCAAGCGTATTCACCGGCGCCCGTCTGTGCACCAAGCAGGGCAGCGATACTCAGTGGACTCCATCCAGCGCGTGGTGAAATGACCTCAGTCGCCGGTGGCATTCCACCACGTCCACGCAGTCAGAATGCCCCACAGATTTCACCCTTTTATTTGGCCCGGATGCCCATCGAACGATTCACGCTCGCCGAGGCGCTCAAAACTTCAGGGTACGTCACAGGACATTCCGGAAAATGGCACATCTCTAAAAACCATTATGACTACCCACAACCATACCATCATGGGTTCGATACCTCTGTGCACAACCGCGGCGTGCAGGTTCCCATGAAACCCGACCGTCTTACTGCATTTGCTACCTCAGATTCTCAAGACCCATATCGGCTCGATGAGAATGGATTTCCTTTTGATATCCCACAACAGGCCGCACTCGATTTCTTACGAAACAATAAAGAACGGCCCTTTTTTCTTTACTACGCCACCTGGCTTGTTCACGCACCGATCGTCATGAGAAGTGAATCCCTTCTGCGAAAATATGAAGCAAAACTTGGCGTTACTCTCAAACCAGAACACGCAACAGAATGGAAAACCCCAGGACAAACCAATCCGTTCTACTGCGCAATGGTTGAACAACTTGATTACTACGTCGGGCAAGTGATTCACTATCTCGAAACCACTGAAGACCCTCGATGGCCGGGTCACAAACTCATGGACAACACATATGTCTTTTTTACATCTGACAATGGTGGCATGGAGGGTAGCAGAGATGAAATTTATACAGACAACCTGCCGCTCGATCGTGGAAAGATATCTCTCAAAGAGGGAGGCACCCGGGTTCCTCTTGTCATCACTGGCCCAGATATCCCCCAGTCTGTGCAAAGTGATGTGATGGTCAACGGACTCGACCTATACCCAACCATCCTCACGCTGACCGGCTCAACAGCGCCGAAAGACAAAACCTTCGATGGCTGTGACCTGAGCCCGCTACTCAAACAAGACCCCACGAACCCTGAACTCGTGCGAACCCAATCGGGAACAGTTCGAGACACCATGTTCTGGCACTTTCCACACGCTGAAAACTCATCATCAATAAGAAAAGGTGACTTCAAGCTATTTCGCCACTATCAGGCACGCTCTCCAGAACATGTTGAGTCGCTTTACAGACTTTACGCACCACACCAGTCCAACCCGAGAGGTGATATCGAGGAAGCAAAGGACCTCTCTGAAGCAATTCCTGAAACGAAAGAGATTCTTTCCGTCGAGCTATCAAAGGTGATTGCTGAGATGGGGGGCAGGGAACCATACTTCAACCCTTATGCCTCAGGTCTTCCAAAAAACAATCGATCTCCTCAAATCACTGGACATGTACTGAAGAATAATCGGGCTGTAGTGTCTTTTGAGAAAAGAGGCGCCGATATCAAATACGCCGATCTCATCTACACGCCAAACGAGGGCCGAGAATGGCTTCGCGCTTCCGGAACGATCGGACCAACAGAGGCAGTCTTCGACCTTCCAACGGGAACAACGCAGTACTTTTTCAATCTAATCGATGAAAATAACTTTCTGACCATTTACCCGCCACTTGATGACGCGACATTGACCAAAGAAAACCGTAGCATCGTAGACATTGCTCTATCAGCGGGGTTTCCAGAACCCACAAAAGACGAGACTTTCTCGCTGGCACAAACATACCGCACCAGACTGTCGGCTACGCCTTTGGAAAATCAACTCGCCACCTGCGACTTTGAAGGCGACGACCTCAGCCACCTGAACCTTGCCGGGACTGGAAGTGACCTCACACAAGAATTCTCTGCTACAGGTACGCAAAGCCTTGCAATGAAAGAATGCCGGGAGAACAAAAGACCATGGATGCCACTCGTGAGTATCCCTCTTCTTACGGAAGAGCAGGGACCACCGTCTGGGTACCAGATTTCATTTGATGCCATGCTCGACAAAGAACGTCCTGGAACTTTTTCCTTCAGCATACGTGGCACCAATTCAACGAATAGCACAACAAACCTTGCTACGATTGACGTTGCTCAAGATGGCATACGAGCCAACACCTTTCTCATCGCACCAATTGAGTCTGGAACATGGATTCATTTCGACCTTCAATTTGACTCGAGTCAGACTTCTGATCGAATGATTCGGGTATTGGTAACCACAGAGCATGGTGATATGTGGCAGCAGAACGTTCCTGCCGAAGACTACCTCTTCGATCGTGCGACGAACATTCAAATTATTTCCTTAGGCGACCCGAATACGAAGGTGTACATCGACAACGTTGTCATCACCTCGAATACCAGTAAAAGCTAAAGAAAAATCGCTACAAAACGTGTTCATACCAGACGACATTCCGACTGCCTCGACCAGCAACAAGAAGATCGAGATCCCCGTCACGGTCCATGTCTACGGCGCGAATGTCATACGCTTCCTGTTCACGGCCAACGACATGTTTTGAAAAGTTCCCTCTGCCATCATTTTCATACCAGGCTGCCTCCCGGCTTCCAAAGGCACATGTTGCCGCGTCTTTATCACCATCCCCGTCTATATCGACGGCAACGAGACAGTGCGGTTCCTGGATCAAAGAGTCAATGTCGTGCACCTTCCAGTCCGGCCCCTCAAACCAGATAACGCCCACGCCATGTCCACGCGAGGCAACAAGGTCCATCACACCATCTCCGTTCACGTCAACCGGATGAATATTGGTAGCTCCGGGCTCTTTATCACTCACGGAATGTTTTACCCAGGGGCCCGTCGGATCCAGGGGTGACTCCCACCAGGCAAACCACTCACCCTGCGATGCTGACCGAGGCCCTCCCTTGGCTCCTGTTGCCGCATCGAGAAGACCATCACCATTGATATCACCGACACCGATATAGTGGGTTAACCCCGGCGCATCTTTATCTGCAAAAACATTGAGCTTCCACCGACCAGCCTGACGAGGGTTTTCTGGCACAGCAAACCATACGAGTGATTCGGGATACGGCTCCTTCGGCTGGGCACTGGTTGCAAACAGTTCCCACTGGCCATCATTGCCAATATCACCCTTCATCAGCCCGTGAATGCCATGAATCGTTTCATCGATCAGATGCGTTTGCCATCGCTCCGTCAGGGCATGTGCTGGCTGCTCTAACCAGACCACCTGCCCGGGATTGTAGCGAGCAGCTATGTAGTCAAGATCGCCATCGTTATCGACATCAAAAGACTCACTGTGGATGTACCACTTAAACTCAGGATGCTCGTAGAGAACAACTTCCTGCCAATCTGGAGCAACAAATAATCGGGTCATACCTCCTGAGTCCGAAATGACATCTGGTAGGCCGTCGCCTGAGAAGTCTCCTGCAACAGCTGTCATTGCCTGTTCGCCTTCATGAATAACGTGACGCACCCAGTGTGATTCTGCAGAGCAGGCTGGCAAGGCTGAACCGATCAGCACCAGCCCACCTATCACGCAACATAGCGGGCACGACGGTCTATTTATTTTTCTAGAAGTCCGACGACTGCCCATGCTGTCCCCCAGTAGTTCGCTGTTTCAGTTGGTTGATTGTCAGCTTTTCGTTTTGTCCCTGGAACACGCCACGACCCATCTTCCAACTGCGTCTGAACGAGAAACTGGTCGCCCGCCTTCAGGGCAGCAGCCAGTCCGTCGGCTTTCCCTGCTACCCGCAAGGCATAGAGTGCAATTCCTGTGGCCAATGCGTCACTCGGCTGTTCTGAAATCCAGCCCCACCCACCATCGGTCTTTTGTCGATCAAGAAGGTCTTTTGTTCTCTCCTGAAGCGTGTTTGTATTGACGAATTCCGCAAGTAACAGGTGTGCGGCACAGCATTCTGTCGAAACTGCAGACGTATTCTCGAATAGCGATGAATTGATATTAAATTCTTGAATAGCATGACCCTGCCGAAGTAGTGCCAACACCACCCACATGGAACTTACACGGTTGGTCTCTTCAAGCGGTCGCTTCTGTGCCGGCAACTGCCCGCACGCATCCCAGAGTCCATTCTTTTTCTGATTGGCAATCAGTGCTTCCGAAAAAGTCATTTCCCATTTAGCATCTGAAACACCGTCATCACCCAAACCAAGCAGTAACATGCTCATCGTATCCGTGTTACCTTTCAGTGTGCTTGTCAGCTGAAACGACTCACCCTCTTCTGTTGCATCAAACGACTCCGGTCGAACCGACCATTGCTTATGCCCCTGGAGCCGGTTAGCATCGACTTCAAATCCACTGTCCTTCGCCACGTTAAGGCTCCACACCATCAACGGAACTTGGTGACACGACACACAGCCACGCTCATCAATCCATCGCTCGCCTTCTTCCAAGAGATACGGCAACGCCTTCTGAACTGCCGTCGTAACGTCTCTGCTGTGCCGAGCCGGCTTTCTGGAGGGTTCTGGCTCGGCACAATGCATGCTGCTGAATAAACCAGCACCGACAACAATACAGCCACTTTGAAGAAGCGTTCGCAAAATTTGTGTCTTTGTCTGCATAACACATCACCATTCCAAAACGGTTACTCTGTTTTCCCACGATGCTGGGCCCACGACTTGAAACAGCTTTCCCTGCGTGCCTTCCTACCAGAAGATAATTCCCTGTTGAACCAAACCAGAGCGGTACTCTCTAATCTAACAGGCTTCGTCATCACCACCTAGCTCGCCTGACACCATCTCGTTCTCTCGGTGACCTATCACGACACATTCCATCCAACCGCCGCAGCGTGCAGCTCGTGCCCCTGTCCTTGCATGGATTTTTCTCGATTGGGCAGCGAGCGGGTTCTCGACCATCTCGATAACCCTCTTAGTCGCCTACTTCAACCAAATCGCCTTTGCTGACGGACGATGGGGCCTTCCTGGGGGTGTGTTGTGGGCGTGGACTCTCGCAGCAACCATGCTCTGCTCAGCGATTGTATCACCGTTTTTATCAGCATGGGTGGATCGACGCCACGTGCACCAACGAGCAGTCGTGACTAGTTCCATGCTCGGTGCAGCGGCATGCATTGCCCTTGCCCTACTGCCATCGACATCACAACTCGGGATCATTGCCGCGATCATTGTTGCAACGGTGTCATTTGATATGGCCTCGATTTTCACAGCAAGCCTGCTTCCAAAACTTGCTCAGGGCCGTGCCGCTGACACGCTGTCCTCGGTTGGGTTCGCCGCAGGGTACGGTGGTGGAGCAATTGCGCTCATCCTCGCAACAAGTCTAATTGCTGCGCGAGAATCTTTTGAACTCTCAGCAGCTGGGGCACTTCGCGGCTCTTTTGCAATCATGGGACTCTGGTGGTTTATCTTTTCATTACCCACCGCATGTGTGCGTATGGGCACAGCATCAACACAGAACCATGGCGGAACAAGCGCGACAGAACTCGTCCTGTTCCTTAAGAAAGTCTTCCCCATCAATCAAAATAGCCGTCATATTTCAGATTTTGGCTGGCTGATGCTTGGCGTTGTCACCATTTTGGGTGTCGTTCAGACTGCAATCCCTCAATTTTCAAATGTCGCCCTGGAGACATTTCACCTCAAACCCCCTCAACTCGTTCAGCTTGTTCTTCTCGTGCAATTCATAGCCCTGCCGGGGGCAATCCTCATCGGCTGGTTATCTGGTATTTGGAGTCGTCACGGAGCAGCCAATATCTGTCTCGCAGGATGGTCACTCGTTCTTGGACTGGCCTGGGGCATTGGCTCTATTCCGCAGCTTTACGCATTGGCAGTTTTGCTGGCTTTGGTGCTTGGCGGAATACAAAGTGTGCTGCGCGCCATGCTTGCGGTTTCAGCGCCCTCGGGGCATCATGCGGCAACTTTTGGAGTCATGCAAGTCGGCACAAAACTAACTGGCTTCTTTGCTAGTCTTGTTTTCGGGTGGGCCTATATGGCATCAGGAATACCACGAGCTGGCCTCGTTATTCTACTTGTACAACTGATAGCCGGATGGTGGCTTCTCTCTCGTGCTCAAAAGAAAACTGTCACACCCTAATCACTGCACATACATCACGCACAACTGAATCTGTATGTGGTGAACAGTTTCCATGCCACCCGATATCTTTTTTGTCTGAATGCCGACATGCAGTGCAAATACGGAAGGCCACGTTGGATCACAAGTCTCAGTTCATTAGCTGCAAGGCTTTCATCCGAAATCAGGTGTGTTGGTCATGAGAAACCTCTTGATGCATAAAACATTGCTTTAATCGGCGTATTGGTGCTGTATAGCTGGCCTTGAAACAAATCCTTGTAGTTCGTTACCGTCCCTAGAAATTGTTAATCAGCAATCGGGACAGAGCAGATGAAAGGTGACTTCTAATGGACATTTCTCATGACAAGAGTTCCTTATTCGTTCAATACCGGCAAACGACATTTCTTATAGTCGGCATGCTTTGCGTCATGGTCATGTGTTCGACCCTTCAAGCCCAAGACACGCGCAAGGAGGGAACTATTAATGGTCATCCGGCCCTCCTCGATTCACCAACGCACACTACTACGTCATCTGGTCGTATCGGGGATGCGATCAATGTTGCCTTTATCGGATCCGAAGAAGAACTCCATCACATGCTTTCAACATCGGGTTGGTATGCCGCAGATCCGATCACCTCGAAGACCTCTTTTCGCATTGCGGCTGACGTTGTCCTTCGGAAACCTTATCCTCACGCCCCGGTGAGTAATCTCTACCTCTGGGGCCGCAAGCAAGATGCAGCATTTGAGCAGCCAGTTGGGAACAGCCCAAAACAACGTCACCATGTCCGCTTCTGGCAGTCTGATATTGTGGACTCAAACTCAAAACCACTTTGGTTGGGGGCGGCAACGTACGATGAACGTGTTGAAATAAGCCGCACCACTGGAGGAATTACTCACAAAATTTCTCCCAACATCGATCAGGAGCGAAATAAACTCGTCAACGATGCAATCGCAGCAGGGAAACTCGATGGGTATTACTGGGTAGAAGAGTTTCATCGGCTCGCAAAAGGAAAAAACGGTGGGGGTGATCCCTATTTCACCGACAGACGACTTGCTGTCGGAGTCATCGATATCCGTCGCTAGAAAATCTGCAACACCGCACGGAAGTAGATCGAGACGTTCCTTCATCGCATGCACTACGGAAGCATCTAAGCATGAACTGCAAGAGAAGGTTGCCTGCTCTGAACACGTTGAAATGAGATTAAATTTATCAGCGACGCTTCCATGCAAGGTTTGCCTTATCAATATCGCGGCTCACCTCACCACCAATGTGAGAACAACGACTGGCAAATAGGACTGCAGCTTCATCGATGCGCTTTGCCTGTTCTGGATCCAGTCCCTTCAGGGACTGACGGAATACGTCCCACGCTGCCAAAACTCGTTCTTTACCGTCAGCAACGACAACGATCGCCTCGTTGTTTTTTAGCACGAGGTGCTCACCAAAGTCGTCAATGACAAACCCATTTTTTCCTGCCCTGTGCCGTTCAATGGGACCGCGTATATCTGCACCATTCATGGCGATATGTTTGGCGTGTTGTTCACGTTGCGTCGCTTCTATGCCGTCTGTCATGACTACCCTCGATTGTTTTATACTGTCTTGTTGAGAAAGTTTACTCGGCACCCCTCCGCTGAGTCGACCACAGTTATGCGTCGCCACCGAACAACTATTCCTTGCTGGCACGACGGCATTTTTCCCTTGTGCCTTGTAGGTTCTGCGAGATTATAAAATCCAGACTCTTCCAATGCGTTGATTCGCTATCCCCACTCACGCACATGTGACTGGTTTTATTTTCATTCCATGTCGGAAACAGACGGCTGTTCCAACTCACTTGGCCTTCGACGGTGGAGACACCAGAACGAAAAACCAGACAATGAAAAAAACCCCCAGACACATGCCCACTGAACACAACTTTGGCCAAATGATTCATAGGGAAAACTGTTATCACCCCGACATCCATCAATCTGTTGTTGTATACCCACTTGCCAGAGGTTAATACCTGACCAGAGCAGCAAGACCCAAGCAGAGAATGCACATGCCACTAAAACACGTAGTAGGTCGCAAGCTAGTTTCATCTTGATCTCCGAAAAATATGGTATGGCTAGCAATGAGGTTCCTCAAACCATTAAATGCTTATTGGGAATCAATATGCAATACTCCAGTCTTCCGACACAAGACTATTGTGATCGGATGACCGACTAGTCGTTCACTCCCTATATTCGGAGACAGACAATGCAACGGACACTCTTCATCGCAACGATGGTGACACTCACAGCTGTTACGAATGCGACGGAACCTGTGGTGCAGGTACTGATTGGTTCTCACGACGCAGACCCCGGGGAAACGATCGCGCCTGGCAAACTCAGCTTTCCCTTCGGCATCGACTTTGATTCAGCTGGAAACATGATCATCGTCGAGTACAAGGGCGGCAGAATTTTCAAACAAACCCCAGCGGGAAAGCTTTCACAAATCGGTGGACTCGGCCGTGCTGGGTATGAAGGCGACGGTGGTCCGGTGTCAGAAGCGTCGTTCAACAACATGCATAACGTGGCCATTGGCCCCGATGACTCCCTCTATATTTCCGATCACGCCAACCACGCAATCCGCCGCGTTGACAGCATAGGAAACGTATCAACCTATGCCGGTGGTACAGCAGGATTCGCAGGCGATGGGAAGACGGTCGAACACGCGAAGTTCAACATGGCGATCAGCGCGTCAATAAGTCCAGATAAGAAATATCTGTTGGTTGCCGACATCAAAAACCGTCGTATTCGACGGATTACACTCGCCACCGGCCACATTGAGACCATTGCAGGAAACGGCGAGCGCGGTATTCCGAGAGATAATGCACTCGCTACGATGGCACCACTTGTCGATCCCCGTGCTGCGGCGTACGACGAAGCCGGCAATCTTTACATCGTTGAACGCAGTGGCAATGCACTACGTGTAATTGATACCGCTGGCAAGGTGCGAACCGTGGCCGGTAGCGGCAAGAAGGGTAGAGCCGACGGTGCTGGCAAGGATGCCACTCTCAATGGCCCCAAGCACCTGGCGATTGACCCATCAGGTGTCGCGTATATCGCCGATGACAACAACAACTTGGTTCGTTGTTTTGACCCGAACACCGGTGTCCTCACCACGGTGCTTGGCGCTGGAGAGTTCAAGTTGAATCGGCCACATGGCGTCCAGGTACACGACGGCTGGCTCTATATTGCCGACAGTTGGCACCATCGTGTCGTGCGACTGAAGCTTGCTACAAAATAGTGACGGGCTCCACTATCTTGCCAATTTTTTTTTGAGGGTGTGTATAGTTATGCATTCAGAAACCAGATACACAGAGGGGAGCGGGACCGGAGGATTTGCACGAATTGAGGGCAGAATTGAAAAAATGCTTCAACGGGTTTCGTACGGGGTTGCGCAGTAATGAATACGCTTATTTTGTTTATGGAGTATCTATTCGCTCCAATTCGTGTTGTTCGTATTCGGATAATACAATTAAGACGCTCACTATTAAAACGTCGTGAAACCCGGCTACAGAAACGGTTGGAAAGAATCGTTAAAACGCCACCCATTCCATCTGAGGAGGAATGATGTTTGAAAATACGAACATGGTATGCCCATGGTGTGGGGGTGAATTGCCAGGGAAGCCGGGGCAGTATGTGAAGTGTCGCCATTGTGGTTCGGATATCGTTTGGCGCGACGGTAGGACATTCAAAACAAACGTACAGGCATCCTTCCCAAATCCAATCGTAAGAGCAGTTCCAGCCAATCTGCAACCATCAACAGAGCCCCCACCACAAAGATATTCTGAACCATCACCTGATGCATGGTGGCTCTAAAAAGTAGACAACGGAAAAACACACCACCAAATCCATACGGTGAGGAATGATGAGAACTATTTATTGTTTGTTACTTGCTGCTGTCATCTGTGGATGTGCTATTCAAGAAAACTTATCCATCGAGGATCTCCAAAAAGTAAAAGTAGGAATGAGTCCTGGCAAGGTGGTGGAGATCATGGGAGATCCTGACGAGTCAATGGAACTCGACGAAAAGCCTATGTATTTCGCCTACCATATCGATGACGAGAAATGGGTGATTGATTTTGAGGATGGGAAAGTTGGAAAAAAATATAAGAGTGACAATTTTGTGCACTAATTAATTCAGACAAACGACACGCCGACACCAAAAAAGGGCGGCAACAAATAAAAGCTGCCGCCATTCTTCTGATCAAGGCCGGTGGCGTTTCCCCCCCTTGCAACCCAACGCCTTCCTGACCCTCCCAGTGTGCATAATCCGCCGGGTTGAAATTGCATAGTGCGACACTCCGACGCATTTTGCGTCAGTGCAGCGGAATGCAAAGAATTTTGCTTCAGTGGTAATAACACTACGAAACAAGGGTCTTTTTGGTTCGCACCACTTTTGGCACGGCGTTTGTATTAAGCACAAGGCATCGGCAAACGCTACCCGCTACCAGAAAGGTCAGAGCCATGTTCTTCAACACCAAGAGAAACCCACGCAAGACAACACGCCAAATACTCAGCACCGAACAACTTGAACCAAAGGCGATGTTCTCAGTCAGTCCAGTAGAACCAGTCGTTTCTCTTGATGTTGGCCCAGTCAATCAAGCTGGCTACAGCTGCGAAAGTGCAGGGACATGTTCAGATTCCATCTGGACAAATGGCGGAGCGAGTACTCTGCGTGTTGCTGGCACTGCTGGTCCTGAGACGGCAACCTCTCTCAGAAGTGAAAATCGTTTTGTATTCGAAATACCAAAGAATGACAGCGGCATTACGCTTCATGCATCAGCAAATCCACACGCAGGCCCTGAGGGCTTCATGAAGCTTGGTGACATAAAAGGAGAGTTTCAGCTCACACAGCCTCTTACCGGTTCAGCCGGTTCGGGAGGCTCTACTTCCCTGAGGAGTGAGAATCGTTTTGTTTTTGAAGCACCAAAGAACGACGGCCTTCTTGTTCCAGCCGGATACGACTTTGCGAGTTTTGGAATAGAGGCCAACGAACGTGTTGGCGGTGTTGGTAAGGGCACATTCACAACTGGTGCTGGTGGTGATTCAGTTGTACATCCTGAGTTCGTTGTACATCCTGAGTTCGTTGTGCATCCTGAGTTCGTTGTGCATCCTGAGTTCGTTGTGCATCCTGAGTTCGTTGTGCATCCTGAGTTCAACGTTGCCGGTTCAACCCGTCCTGACGGTGGCAACATCTTCATGCCAATGCCAGAACCAGACATTTCAATTGTTAGTGGAGCGAAGGGAAACGGATACGCCGAAGCAGTCGGACTGGATAGCTCAACATTGGATACTTCCAGCATTGTTCAGCCGCCAGTAGAAAACGTCTCAATGTACGACCATATTCAAGCACCACGTTCTCAGGCATTCGCCAGAATGGGACGCTAAACAATTCGGAAACATCAAAAGGTTTACCTTTCTGCTTTTGATGGAAGAACGTCACCCCCGTTTGGTCAGACAGGGGTGGCGTTTTTTGTTTCTCGTTTTCCTTTCCACCAATCGCAAAGTGCGTCTTTTTCTTGTAAGCACATAAAAGCGTCGCGTAAATTGCTGTTTTATCGATAAAAACGCACTCAACAATTTCTGGCATCTCCTGAAAAAGAAAGGTACTTTTATGCGTAGTCACTTTGTATCTGAATCAGGGGCCATTGATGCACTTTCTCAAACAATTGTTCAGCCGTTACACGAATCCAAACCGCCACCGTGTGAAACGACTTTTGAAGACCCTTTTACTAGAGTCTTTGGAACAACGGATCGCCCTGGATGCATCTGGCTCACCAACTCTTGATGCGTTGAGCGACCTCACCATTGATGAGAATGCACCTGAGCAGACTGTCAATCTCACCGGAATCAGCTCAGGTGGTACAGAGGTGCAGCAGCTGAGAATCACAGCGGCAAGTGACAATACAGGTCTGATCCCGAACCCAACCGTCACGCCCTCTCCAATCCCCTCGCCTCCTGACCCCACTGGTGTTCTCTCCTTTACACCAGTAGCTGATCAGTTTGGCACAGCCGTGATTACCGTGACCGCTGAAAATGGTGGTCCTGATAACAACCTCGAGACACCAGGTGATAACGCCACACTTACCCAAACGTTTACTGTTGTTGTTACAGAAGCAAGCAACGAACCAGATCCTGATGCACCTGACGTCCGGCCACAACTTGAGCGTGTGCGTGAAGTGCACATTGATAACTCTCTGGCCGGCCCTGATCCGATGGTGTTTGGCAAGTCAGAACTTGTTGGATATGACACGAAGAGCTTTGTGGTTACTCACGTTGCTGCTGGATCAACTGTTGAAAAGTGGGACGCGGCAACTAATCAATGGCGTGACGTATCGACTCCGCCAACTTCCAGTAATCCAAGGCAGCTTCTGCAGCTGTTACAGAATCGAATTATCCAAAAAGATGATCAGGTTCGTTGGATACCAAAGTCGACAGATGGTGTAACCCAAAAAGCATTTGAAATAATTGGCTGGGACGATGGTTCAGAGGCAAGCGAACCAGAAGGGGTTAATGTTCCGGGTGCTGTAGAAAACCTGGCTATAGGTATTGTTGGTGATGAAGTACGAGTGACGTGGGACCCACCTACAACTGGTGCAGCGGTGACGCATTACCGAATTCATCAGAACCCAACAACAGTTGTGCCATCAACACAGACAAGTTACACCTTTGCCAAGAAAGCAAGTCCAGCCTCGTATGCAGTAACTGTTCATGCCAACAGTACTGAGGGTGCTGGTGAAGCGATGACGGTGACGCTGTCACATGCCTCGTACATGAAAACAGACGGCAGCATTGTTGATCCCATTTTAGATACTTCAGGGAGGGTGTTAGATTTCAACGGTCCAAATCTTAAGCCGGGTGCAGAGCTGACCAGTGCGGACCTAAGCGATGCGGACCTTACAGATGCACTCCTAACCGGAGCGAACTTGAGTGGTGGTACGAACTTGTACGGCGCGGTTCTAGACAATGCGGTGTTGGACGGAGCAGACCTGAGGGACGTGGTTCTGACCAACGCATCCCTAAAGGGGACGGACCTGACTCGTGCTAATCTTTATGGAGTGACTTCTGGAGGGATAACCAATTATTATGATCGTGAAAACCCGACTTTATTGCCATGGGGTACTGGTTATAAGTGGAATTATTTCCAGTGGCGTATTGTAAACGGTTACCTTGTGGGTACGGGTGCAGACTTACGCGGTGCGAATCTGTCCGATACGTACTTAGCGAGACCTCCGACTGGCCCGGGTGATCCCAATCCAGAATGGCCACCATCCCCCGAATCGCCTGGTTACATGTACACGCTGCCTTCGACTCCAGCAAGTGTTTTGGATGCAGAACTAACTGGTGCGAACCTGTCTGGAATTCATATTGGAGCAACGTATAACGATGCAACCATTTTTCCTACGGGTTTTGATCCTTCCTGGTGGTCAGGGTGGGACATTATTAAACCGTAGTTGTAACCGCATATGGTGGCGTATTAACATTTCATCTTCTGCCAAACCTTCCCAACATGGCGCTGCCAACCATTGGCAGGTACTCATTTATTCCTAGTTTTACGAAGTAATTCCAAGAACATCATTCATGTTGTACAAACCCGGTTTTTTTCCAACGATAAACGCAGCGGCAGCTAAAGCTCCACGAGCATAGGAATCTCTGTTCGTTGCCCGAACGTTGACAGACAGACTTTCACCCTCGAGACCAAAAAGAATTGTGTGCTCGCCCGGGTTATCACCTGACCGTACCGCATGGTACCCAACCTCGTCCTCGGGACGGGCGCCGGGACGCCCTTCACGTCCATGCGTTTCCTTCGACTGGCCCATCACATTCTTGACGATATGGCCGAACTTCAACGCCGTTCCACTCGGTGCATCTTCCTTATGATGATGGTGGCATTCTATAATTTCAACATCAGCACGGCTGCCAACACCACGCAATAGTCTGGCGGCACGCCCGACCAGATCCATGGCAATGTTGACAGCAAGACTCATACTCGGGGATATCAAAACAGGAACCGACGTTGCTGCTTCTGCTATTGCTGCTTCATCATCGGACTCAAGACCTGTCGTCGCTACAACAAGAGGCACACCTCTTTGGACACATGCCTCAGCAATACCACGAAGGGCTCCTGGCAAAGAAAAATCAATGACGACGTCAGCCGGCACTTCCCACGATACGCTCAGCGGAATTCCAACTTCACCAACGCCAGCAACTTGTCCCGCATCGTCTCCGAGACGTGGATGACCAATTCTGTCAATTGCGGCGACAAGATTCCATTGTTCCGGTTCAGCAATCGCACAGGCGACAATACGCTGACCCATTCGGCCAGCCGCGCCATGCACAACAAGGTTGCAAGATTGTGTAGTTGTCATAGACAACATCCTACATCGACACAAAAAGACTGCTAGTGAGTGCCGGTAGAAACAGCATATTAGCTGTAGAGATCGATCGCCTGGACGATCTCGTCAAAGCGATTACCTACGCTCACAGCGCGGTTCGCATAGCTTGCCCTACTGACACCCCGGCTGCCAAGTACTTCATTAAATAGCTTCTGGTCAGTCGTGTGGTAGGCAACCGTGGCATTTGGATCCTTCAATTGATGTCCCGTAAGGATGCATACGACACGATCATCTCGACCAATGACACCTTCGTTCACAAGCTTTCTCGCGCCGGCAACACTTGCTGCACTTGCTGGTTCACAACCAAGACCACCCGCGCCCACTTGGGCCTTTGCATCCAGAATTTCCTGCTCCGACACTTCTCGGACCACACCATCGCACACTTCAAGCGCCCGTAGACACTTATTCAGATTTACTGGACGGTTGATCTCAATCGCACTCGCAAGTGTATCTGCCCGTTTCTCATTCCGGTCCAGCTCATCATAATAGTGGCATACAGGGGCGAGATCAGCTTGGCCACCATTCCATCGGAGCCCCCGATTATGAAAGAGTTCGTGCAGTGTATTAGCACCGGCTGCATTAATTACCGCCAGCCGAGGAATTCGGTCAATCAGACCGAGATGGCGTAATTCGGCAAATGCTTTTCCGAAGGAACTCGAATTCCCCAAGTTGCCACCCGGAACAACAATCCAATCAGGAACCTCCCAACCAAGTGACTCAAGCACTCGAAACATGATTGTTTTCTGACCCTCAAGACGAAATGGATTCACCGAGTTCACCAGGTAAATCCCCATCTTGCTTGCTACCTCTTTGACACGTGCCATGGCATCATCGAAGTCACCAGCGATCTGAATGGTGAGAGCACCGTAATCAAGCGCCTGTGACAGCTTACCGTAGGAGATTTTGCCGGAACCAATAAAAATGATTCCTCGCATGAGCCGTGTCACAGCACAGTAGACGGCAAGTGACGCACTTGTATTCCCTGTTGAAGCACACGCCGCACGGGTCGCACCGATCATTCGAGCGTGTGAAAAGGCTGCCGACATGCCATTATCTTTAAATGATCCTGACGGATTAAGACCTTCATATTGCAGATGAAGCTGTCCAGCGTTCATTCCTATATACCGACCAACACCATCTGAGACCGAGAGTAAGGTTTGGCCCTCTCCAATCGTCACAACAGACTCACGTGGAGCAAAAGGAAGCAACTCGTGGAACCTCCACACGCCACTCAGCGCGAGTGGATCACTCCGCCGCATCCATTTGCGTTCAAACACCTCGAAGGAATTTGGTGCAGGAAGTCGATCCCAATCGTAGGTCACATCAAGAAGGTTCCCACATGAAGGGCAACTCGTAAGCACTTCGTCTATGGAAAACGTCGCACCACACGCCGGAGCGATACACTGCTGAAATGCGAGATCGGTTCGTGCGGCAACAGCCAAAGTTATCGTCTCCAGATGAAAGGGCTAATACGAACGCCCTACCTTCTCTATTCTCGGCTTCTCGGGGCCTCCGACTCTAACTCAGCCGTCTGCTCCAATGAAAATAAATCAAACAATGATCATCTCAGTAGGTGTATTAGTTTCCGCTGTATAAAAACTCTAGACCGTAAGATATGGGTATTCAAAGAACATAGCCTGATAGAAGATAAAACACCAGAAGAAACCCACTCCGCCGAGGGGGCCGGTGTTGGTGTTGACTCATTTGTATTGATCATTAGGGTGTGCGTGTCTTGGAATAATGCCGGACCAGAGGCGGGGGGCAGATCGATTGCCCGACACAACGAGAGGGAGTGGATAACCATGAAAGTTGCAGATATGCGGGCGTATCGTAAAGTCCTAGAGCAACTGAGGAGTCGGCTTCGTGGTGATGTCAACACGATGGCCGATGCGGCACTCGGCACGAATACTGATGAACCCAGCGGGCATTCATCAACAATGCCCCTCCATATGGCTGACATCGGTTCAGATGCGTTCGAACAGGAATTCACGCTCACTCTCATGGAAAACGAGGAGGATACCCTTAACCTTGTGGAAGAGGCGCTTGCACGAATCCGGCAAAAGAAATTCGGTACGTGTGTCGAATGTGGAGGCATTATTACGAAGAAACGCCTTGAAGCATTACCATACGCCCCAACGTGCATTCGCTGTGCCGAGATACTTGAGCACAACCAGAGTTTTCAACCTCGACTTCCGAGATAAGAAATTCGTACAACACATTGCTTGTTTCCCTTTTTTTGTAGATCGACACATGCCGTGACCGAACCGCCTCGAACGGAATCCACGCCAACCGACGGCTCGTCCTGTTCACAACGGGCGAATGTCATGACATGGTCAGTGTTCACAACGCTTGTCACGCTGACGACAGCAGCCGATCTCATTACAAAGGCTCTGGCTTTTAAAAATCTCGGCATGCCAGGTACAAGCCCGGGGTGGAGTGTCGTCAACAACATGCTCTGGTACAGAACGAGCCTGAATGAAGGTGCCCTCTTTGGACTTGGTCAGGGTATGGGGTGGTTCTTTATTTCTGTTTCGGTTGCTGCACTTATAGGTATTCTGATTACTGTCTCCTGGCTTCGCATCAGAAACGACGCTGTTCTTCTTGTCGCTCTTGCGTGCATCACTGGTGGCATCCTTGGAAACCTCTACGATCGTCTCGGCATTCCCTCGCTTCGCTGGCATGCGCCACTAAGTCGACAGGGTGAACCAGTCTTCGCAGTCCGCGATTGGATTCATTTCCGGCTCGAGGGCATCATCGACTGGCCAATATTCAACCTCGCAGATAGCTTCCTTGTTCTTGGGGCTGGGCTCCTCCTGCTGCTTTCGTTTTTTCCACCACCCATTGTGTCGGACAGTATGTCGACAAAAATACTTCCACAGGAGCAAACGAATGCCTGACGCCAGCATGGAAAAACGTCTGGAAGTCGCAATCACCGCAACCCAAAAGGCGGGCCGCAAAACATTACAGTGGTTTCAGACAGATGACCTAACAATCACCAGAAAAAAAGATCAGTCTCCGGTCACTGCAGCTGACCTCGCTGCTGAAGATATTCTTCAAAAGGAACTACTTACGACCTTTCCCGAGGATGGTTTCCTTGGTGAAGAAACAGGACGCACAAAAGGGACCTCTGAATTCGAATGGGTTGTTGATCCAATCGATGGGACAAAATCATTCATTCATGGTGTTCCAATTTTTGCAACACTCGTTGGCTGCCGAAAAAATGGTGAGGGCGTTCTTGGCGTCATCTTTATTCCCGCGCTCAATGAACTTGCCTTCGCAGCTGTGGGGCACGGCGCGTGGCACGAACAAAACGGGCACACACGCGTGCCGGCACGCGTTTCGACGCAAACGTCTTTACATGAAAGCCTGATTTGCTCAAGCGATTTCCGAGACTTCCGACGACGGCCGGCGGTCCTTGATGCAGAAGGGGCGGGGAAAAAAGTTCGTGATGACATTGAGGATGCCTGCCGCATTACTCGGACCTGGGGTGATGGGTATGGGTATTTGCTCGTTGCAACAGGACGTGCCGAGGCCATGGCCGACCCAATGCTCAATGCCTGGGATGCGGCTGCCGTAGCCGTTGTTGTTTCCGAGGCAGGGGGCAGGTTCACTGATTGGACAGGGGCTTGTGACATCAATGCCGGGGATGGAATCGCCACCAATGGAAGCATTCACGAGGACCTGCTGAAGCTGCTTGCTCCAAGTGCCATTCGAGGTAAATAACCTCAAAAGCCGTTGCCAAACAGTTGCTTGAACCAGCCCGCGTGACTCATCTTGCGGCTTCCCGTGTCTCCGGTATCATGAGAAGTCAGTCCGGATAAGGTTTTTATAGGAAAAAGGTGGTGTGATGGCGCGTTGCTGTGAAATCTGCGGAAAAGGGTTCTCGATGGGGAACTCCGTGACCATCCGTGGTAAGCAGAAATACCTTGGCGGTGTTGGTACGAAAATAACCGGAATCACTCGGCGAAAATTCAAACCAAACCTTCAACGTCTTCGGGTCACTCTCCCAAGTGGTGCCAACGCCACAAAATTGGTCTGCACCCAATGCATACGCAGTGGCAAAGTCACAAAACTAGTTCGGCAAAAGCCATTTCATCTCCCGAATGTTGAGCAAAAGAAAACTTCATCTGAAGAATCTGTCCCAGCAGGCCCTCGTGCACGGCCATAACGTCAATGAGATGTTTCGGCTGAGCATGACCAACACGGTTCGTGCGCTGTACTGATAGCAGACAGACGTCGGGCATCTCGGCGTCGTTCCCCCAACACATTCGTTCCCTTTCGCAAAGGATTTGCTTATGCCGGCTCAAGACGAAGCCCCACCAAATCTCACCCGTGATGATGTTATCAAGGTTGCAATGCTGGCACGTTTGGCACTGAGCGATACGGAGCTCTCAAGTCTAACCGAAGAACTTTCGAAAATTGTTGGGTTTGTCTCTCAGCTTTCTGAACTTAATACAGATGAAGTCGAACCACTCGCCCATCCTCTTGATTCTCAAAATGTATTTCGAGAGGACCGTCCCGTCCCCTCACTCGCAACTGCTGACGCCCTCCGTTGTGCACCACGCCATGATGAGGAATGTTTTCTTGTTCCAGCGGTTCTTGGTGAGTCGGGGTCCGCATAGAGCAAAGTGACGTAGCATCGAAGGAAGTGACCAGCACCTAATGACAATAACAACGACTCCTGCCGCTGAACTGGCATCAGCCCTACAAAAAGGTGAAACCACTTCTGTCGAATGCACCACAGCGTTCCTTGATAGAATTGAAGCCACCAACCCTACAATCAACGCCTTCCTCTCAGTCGACCGCGACGGTGCACTGGCCAAGGCAGAGGCTGTCGACACAGCTCGTGCGCAAGGCAAACCGCTCGGCCTTCTCGCCGGGCTACCGGTTGCGGTGAAAGACGTCCTGTGCACAACCGACCAGAAAACTACATGTGCGTCGCGAATGCTCAAGACGTACAAGCCCCCTTATGATGCCGACGTCGTGCGACGCCTTCGGGAGGCAGATGCCATAATTCTTGGCAAAACCAATATGGATGAGTTTGCCATGGGTGGCTCAAACGAAAATTCGGCCTACGGCCTGGTTCGGAACCCATGGGACATTGACCGAGCGCCCGGTGGATCCAGCGGGGGTTCTGCTGCTGCTGTTGCTGCAGACATGGCCCCACTGGCAATTGGCTCTGACACCGGCGGGTCGATTCGACAACCAGCAGGGCTCTGCGGTATCACCGGCTTGAAACCGACCTACGGCCGAGTCAGCCGACGTGGACTTATCGCCTTTTCTTCAAGCCTTGACCAAATTGGCCCCATGGCCCGCTCCGCGAAAGAGTGTGCCATGTTGCTTCAAGCCATTGCTGGTCACGACCCCGGCGACTCGACATCGCTCAACACTCCGGTTCCCGATTATCTGACAAACCTTGAAAAACCACTCGAAGGCCTGCGGATTGGCAGAGTAGCTGAACACTTTGGTGACGGTCTTGATCCAGAGGTGGCCGAACATGTTGAACAGACATTCGCGGCATATGAAGCAGCCGGAGCGACCATCCACGAAGTTGAGTTACCCCATGCCTCCTACGGCGTCCCAACCTATTATCTGATTGCACCAAGTGAAGCCTCTAGTAATCTTGCCCGCTATGACGGCGCTCACTACGGCCACCGCTGGGATGGCACCCCTTCGGGCGATCAGGGAATTACAACATTCGACTCACCACTTGTTGAGATGTACTGCCGCAGTCGGGCGGAGGGATTTGGCCCCGAAGTCAAACGCCGCATCATGCTTGGCACCTACGCTCTCTCAGCTGGCTACTATGATGCCTACTATGCCAAGGCACTCAGGGTGAGACGACTCATTCGAAACGATTTCACACAGGCGTTTGAAAACGTTGACCTGATTGGTGGACCGGTTTCCGCAACGCCTGCTTTCAAACTCGGCGAAAAAACCGACGACCCTGTCTCCATGTATCTTGTTGACCTCTACACAGTTGGAGCGAACCTCGCTGGCATTGGCGGCATTTCATTTCCCTGTGGTTTCACCAAGAACAACCTGCCTGTTGGCTTTCAACTTCAAGGCCCAGCCCTTTCAGAATCCCTCCTACTTCAGGCTGCTCACCAATACCAACTGACCACAGACTGGCACCTTCAACGAACGCCTGCGATCTCCTCCTAACTTTGCGTTTCTGCTACCACTATGACTGCTGAATCCCACCATCCATTTACCACAGTTATCGGCCTCGAAGTTCATGTGCAACTTCAGACGGAGACCAAACTCTTCTGTGGGTGTGTCACCACATTCGGGAGTGCGCCGAACACTCAAGTATGCCCAACGTGTCTCGGACTTCCAGGCTCTTTGCCCGTAATGAACAGACGTGCTTTTGACCTATCCCTTCGAGCTGCTCTGGCACTGAATTGCAAAATTGCGTCATTCACAAAATGGGACCGGAAAAACTACTTCTATCCCGACCTTCCCAAAGGCTATCAGATCAGCCAATTCGACCTTCCGTTCTCATATGAGGGTCATCTCGAGGTAACTGATCCGAAGGGAGCATTTGAACCAAGGAACGTCCGAATCATTCGAGTCCACCTCGAAGAGGACGCTGGTAAAAGCATGCATGACGAAACTGCCGGCACAGCGGACAGCCGGATCGACCTGAATCGAACTGGCACACCACTGTGTGAAATTGTGACTGAGCCAGACATGCGAAGCCCTGAAGAAGCACGGGCATGGCTGAACGAGCTTAAACTGTTGCTGGTCTATCTCGGAGTGAGTGATTGCAACATGCAAGAGGGGAGTCTTCGTGTTGATGCTAACGTCAACCTTCATATCCCCCAGCCCGATGGTCGACTCGCTAAAACGCCAATTGTCGAAATCAAAAACATGAATTCGTTTCGGTCCGTTGAACGCGCCTTAATCTATGAAACTGAACGTCAATGGGGTGAATGGCAGGCCACCCACGCTGAAATTGGTAGCATGCCAAAACAGACACGGGGCTGGGATGACTCTGCCGGCGTGACGCGTGGACAGCGACACAAGGAAGAGTCAAGTGACTATCGATACTTCCCCGAGCCTGATCTGGTTCCAGTGACAGTGAGTGAAGAACAGGTTGCTACGGTTCGGGCAACAATGGGTGAGCCCCCGGCTATGCTCCGAAAAACCCTCGCGGAACGGTGGCACATTCCAGCCTATGACGCCGATGTCTTGGTTAACCAGGGCCCTGAACTTGTCGAATACTTTGAAGACCTCGCCAACAAGGTCGGTGAAGGAAAAGTCGCAAGTAATTGGATGCAACAGGACGTCTTACGGATGCTCAATGAGCGCGGAGGTCGTATTGCTGATTTTCCCGTTCAACCAGCCGCTGTTGCCGATATTATTGCCCGGGTGAAGAAGGGTGACTTCGATACCGGACGGGGTAAGGAAATTTTCGCCGCGGTACTCGAAACCGGCAAGCCTGTTGATGAGGTCGTAGCAAGCATGGGTATCGCAGCAGTCGATGAAGGCGACCTTCAAAAACTATGCGAGGAACTCATTGCTGAGAACCCAAAAATTGTTGCCGATGTCAAAGGTGGAAAAGAGCAGGCTGCCGGTGGACTGATTGGACAAGCCAAGCGCAAAAACCCCAATGTGAATCCTGGCAAAGTACGCGCGCTCGCTCTTGAACTGATTCGCGCACTTCCATAGTGAGACGCTGCAGACATGACATCGCTTGTGACCCTGACGACTGATTTTGGAACGTCCAGTGGTTACGTAGCTCAAATGAAGGGCATCTTCTTCAAAACCCTTTTCGATGGCATACAAGGTAAGAACTCATCGCACGCTGACTGTCAACTCATTGATCTTGCTCACGACCTTCCTCAGCACGACATTCGGGCAGCTGCATGGTTTGCTGCCACAAGTTGCTTTTATTTTCCACCTCATACACTCCATGTCATAGTCGTTGACCCTGGCGTAGGAACCTCGCGGACTATCATCTACGCAGAAATGGGTGACCAACGATTCCTGGCACCCAACAACGGGCTTTTATCCCTGGCAGCAAGGCAACACGCACCTACGACCATCCGACCAGTTCAGCCCACACAACCATCGTCAAAAACATTCCATGGTCGAGACGTCTTTGCCCCGACAGCTGCACATATCGTAGGGGGCAAGACATCAGGCCTTGGCCCACCCGTCCCAGAACTCTTGACACTTGCCTGGCCTGAGCCACAAGAAGACCAAAAGTCTACAGTTGGTGAAGTTATACATATTGACCACTTCGGCAACCTCATTACGAACCTACCAGACACTCTGGCCTCATCTCTTCAAGACAAAGACCGATTAAGCTGCGATGGAACACCAATTCATCACATAGTTTCAACATACGGAGAGGCCGAGAAGGGCACCATTGTTGGATTAGCGGGTTCTCAAGGCTTTGTAGAGATTGCTGTTGTTGAAGGCAGGGCTGATAACGCCCTCGGCGCTCGCATTGGCACAGTTGTTCGAATAGAAAGATAGAGATCGACTACACTGTTTTCGGATCCTTTGCTCAAAACCCCAATGTTATGAATTATTCAAGAAATTTTTCTTTCACAGAAACAGGTAGAGGCAGCATGCAATTTCTGCTGTGGTTGTTTGCATCAGTCGCCTTGATTTTTTCCCTACCGGCAGCTCATGCAATTGACGCAGGCATGCCAAACCCGCCAGCAAAACCAACAATTGTAAAGTGTGGCCTGTTCGTTCTTGATATCGTAGATATTGATGACGTAAATGAAACATTCGAAGCGGAAATTGCGATTGTAGCCACTTGGGACGACCCCCGACTTGCCTTCGATCAAGAGGAAGAGGGGACTGATAAAAAGATCTTTCAAGGTGAATTTCAGTTCAATGAAATTTTTACGGGCTGGTGGCCACAACTTGTGATAATCAATCAAATTGGTAGAGGAGATACCAATGCCATAAAAATTTCGGTTTCCCCAAACGGAGAAGTCTCATATCTTGAGCAAAGAAACATTCGATTAGAAACACCAATGGCGTTGTATGACTACCCGTTCGACATCCAGAATCTTCGCGCATTTATGATTCCTTTTGGCAACACATCCGAAGAGGTCGTTCTTGAGGTCGATGACCGCTATAGAGAAACAACTGAAAGTTATGTGAAACGAGAATCAACTGTAAACGTTGCCGGATGGGATTTCCTGGCCCTCAACATGGACGTCGATTCAACACAGATTCAACTGCACGAAACAGCTCCCACATTTTCTCGGATGGTTACAACGATCGTGCTCGAACGTCAGTCGTGGCAAATCGTCTGGGTATTACTCTTTCCGCTTGTTGTTCTGGTGTCGATGGCATGGTCTACCTTTTGGCTTGATCCAGAGTCTATTTCTGATCGCCTGAATATTTCCTTCGTCGGTGTCTTGACGATTGTCGCCTATCAATTCGTCGTGATCGACAACATGCCCCGCAATTCATACCTGACCTTCACGGACACCTTACTTCTTGTGTCATTTCTAATCACATCACTTACTATCCCACACAGCCTCTATGTCAAAGGCCTCACAGAACATGGCAGAACACCAACGGCTTACCAACTCGACAAGATCTGCCGCTGGGCCTTCCCGTTTGCTTATGCCGCAGCCATTTTTGGTTTTTTTACCCTCTATAAGCTGAATTGATGAAACAGTAGAAGATCACACATAGAAAAATTCCATGGTAAACTGGTTTTTTCATGCAGCGAAAACGTCGTTCACAACGTAATGCTTCATCAGTCAACTTTTCTCAGAGACCATTGGGGTTAGATATGTATCAGAAATCTTTCTTCACTCTTATCCTGTTATTTTCTTTGATGAGTTCCACCCATGCCGCAGACCCATCTGTACTCGCTATTTATGGTGACGGCGTGCACTCGTTCTATGCTGGCAACTTTCAACAAAGCTATGACTACTTAAGTCAGGTCATTAATATTGGCACCGATGATCCTCGTGTGTATTACTTTCGTGGCCTGAGTGCGCTTCGGCTCGGAAGTCAAAGAGATGCTGACGATGATTTCAAAAAAGGTGCCACTTTTGAGGCCGAAAGGGGAAACACACGAACCGTATCACGTGCCCTTGAAAGGATCCAAGGCCCGGATCGTCTTTTGCTCGAACAATCCCGAGCGAAGGCACGCTTGGCGCTCGCTGAACGACAGGAACCACGCCTTAGTAAACCCCGGCAGAGTTTCTTATCTGGTGGCAGGAGATATTCTGGCATTGGAGGCACTGAAAGCAAAGAAGAGCTACCAAAACCAGAAGCCAAAATCACAGCGCCGACACCGGCAAACAACTCCCGTGAAACCGAAGTTGCAGGCGAGAAAGCGGATGGTGCTGAACCGATGCAAACGTTCGGTGCTGAAAAAGCACAACGCGAGTCCGATGCATTTTTTGGGAAAACAGATGAAAAAGAATCGGAAATGGCTGACAAACCTGAACCCGTGTCATCCAGTCCAGACACGAAAAGCTCAAAAGCTCTCTTTGATGACCCGTTCGGCGATGACCCATTCGCAGACGCACCAAGGCGAACTGATCCACCGCTGAAAAAACCAGTTCCCAATGCAGACGAACCAAACAAGTCGGCTAGTGATTCAAGCGACCCCTTCAACTTTGCACCAAGGCGACCAACGGGCAGTAACACCCAGCGAGATCAGATTGAAATGCAAAATGAAATGCTCGATGCCGAAGCAGCGGATTCACGTGACCAACGTGAAGCAATGAACGAACGAGATGCGGCGGCAGGTGACTGACACCGCGCGCATGTGATTTCTCTACCATTCAGTCTCTTAAAGAATATCACGATGTGCTTCTAGCATCATTCGTTGCATTTTTTTTACTATTTCAGGATGGGCTGCAGCCACGTCGTGCTGCTCACTCAGATCATCATTAAGGTTATAGAGCTCAAAGGCACCGGTTGAGCCTTTCTTCCAACCACGGACAACACCTTTCCAGGGTCCCACGCGGATTGCTTGATCTCGCTTGACCGCTTGAGGATGTTCCCAATAGAGATAGTCATGCTTTTTCTGGCTGCCATTGTCGCCAACAAGTGTTGGGAGCATCGAGACACCAGTTGACTGAGGTGGGCATGGTTGCCCAGTCAGCTCCGCCATTGTTGGAAGCACATCCCAGAACGCACTGATATGGTCACTTGTCGAACCTGCCTTCACGGTTCCGACCCAACGCGCAAGATACGGTGAGCGAATGCCACCCTCGTAGAGATCCCGCTTGATTCCTTTGAGTGGTCCCGTTGAATTCCAGAATTCAGGTGAATGTCCACCTTCACGATGGGCACCATTATCACTGCAGAAAAGCACAAGCGTGTTCTCTTCGATCCCTTCTTCGTGCAGCAAATTAAGAAGCTCACCAACTTGGTTATCAAGGTGCTCAATCATCGCTGCAAACCCCGCAATTGGATTTTTGACATCAGGACAGTCTTCATCAGGTCCGGCGTTATATTTTCCAATTTTTTCATCAAACTCTCGGAATTGCCTTCTCCATTTTTCGTGAAGTTTCTTTGGTGCCTGCATTGCTGCGTGAGGAATTGCTGTTGGGATATAACAAAAAAATGGCGTGCCAGATTCTGCTTCATGCCGGATGAATGCAAACGCATCATCCATAATCAGATCATGCACGTATGTGCCTGAAGGGAGCTTTTCTTCTTTCCCGTCACGTACGATGCTTGTCGGATAGTACGTGTGGGCAATACGCTGACTCTTCCATCCGCTAAAGTGGTCAAACCCATGCGTCAGCGGGTTGGGCCGCCCGGGTTCAACCGTCACACCAAGCCCCCACTTCCCAAACGCACCGGTCGCATAGCCCGCATTTTTAAACAGTCGTGGCAGCGTCGTCATTGATGGATCAAGCGCTGCAATGACACTCTCATCACCATTGCCGCGGCAGTGAACACGCCCAGGGTGTTGTCCGGTCATCAGGCAGGCCCGCGACGGTGAGCAGACAGTATTACCAGAATAATGATCAGTGAATTTCATGCCTTCATGAGCGAGACGATCAATGTTCGGAGTTTGTAACTTGGTCTGCCCGAAACATGACAGGTCGCCATAGCCTAGGTCGTCCGCCAGAATAAACACAACATTAGGTCGAACTTCTTCTGCACCAACTGGCAGCGAGAAACTTGCGCAAACCAACACGACAAGCGAGTAAATAAACCACAGTTTGCTATCCGTGAATCGACTCCCAAAATTTTTCATGAACCACTCCCGAGTTTTTAGTCTACTACCAGTTGCTGTGGATTGTGGTGAACCGTACCCCATCGAAGAGAATCCTCCTGATGCTACACAAATTTTACTTTTCAATCACGCTTCTGCTTCTTTTATTCGTTCCATCAACGCAAGCCTTTGCATCAGACACCGTTCGTGTTTTTATTCTCGCCGGCCAATCGAACATGGTTGGGGCAGGGGAGGTCGAATCCAATCCATCTCGTAACGACGGAAAAGGCTCACTCCAATGGCTCACCAAAAATCCGTCTACCACAGACACCTACTCTCACTTGAAGACTGATACCGGTGCCTGGGTCCAACGCGACGATGTACTCATTTGGTTTTTGGATAGAAACGGTCCGCTCAAGCCAGGCTACGGCAGTAACCAAAAGAAAATCGGGCCTGAACTTGGCTTTGGTTGGGTGGTTGGCGATGCATTTGAAGAGCCAGTACTACTTATCAAACTTGCATGGGGTGGAAAGAGTCTGGCAGAAGACTTCCGCCCACCAAGCCTTGAAGGTGTCACTGGCCCTTACTACATCGAAGTTATTGAGAAGACGAAAGAAATTCTCAACACGGCTGAGCAAC